>Ga0154020_10003848_pt1 | contig 17986 bp, 15 predicted proteins | sample Klosneuvirus_201_FD_109709 | JGI IMG/M metagenome (GOLD analysis project Ga0154020, IMG submission 109709) | Active sludge microbial communities from wastewater, Klosterneuburg, Austria - Klosneuvirus_20160825_MG | ecosystem: Engineered > WWTP > Aerobic digester > Activated sludge | place... | reverse complement strand
GCAAGGCGGCCTGAAGGCGTTGCGGGAACGAACGAAATCGCCGGGAAGAAACGGTGGGCACAAGGCACGGTGCCGGCTGCGTCGTTCAAACACCGCCTAACTTGTATTAGACGGATCGTGAGTACCGATTAGCCGCAATAGGTATCGATTAGTGGTCACTGGTATCTATAAGTGGATACCGGTTTTGGAGCTCGGCCGGCTGGACTGGACGAGAGCGCGCTGGAATCTAGGAGCGGACGATTCGGCTCTTGAGGCCTAGTTCGACGACGCGGTCGTACCAGAGGCGCCAGACCCTCTTTCCTGGAGACCACGTACCGCCGGCGGCCTGGATCTCGGCTTCCGCCTCCGAATCGCCTGGGGTGATTCGCAAACTGACGACCGTGTCGGCCCTTGGCGTTGGTCTCGAGCGGGGTTTCCATGGACCTTCGTCGACGATCAGCTCGACCGTCGTGAAGCGCTTCCCTCTTTCGGGATCGTAGAGATAGCGGACGCAGACGAGCCTCTCTCCGTACGCGATCACGAGTTTCTTGGTTCCTGGATCCCCGGGCCAGAGCTTCGACCCTGTGCGCAGCGTATGGGTTCCGGCCTTCCGCTTCGTGGTTTCGCTGCCCATCGGCGAAGCCACTCAGAAGCGTCCGGGAACGACAGCCACGTCCAAAGCTCCGCCCCGTGGGTGACTGTACCAAAAACGGCGTAAGCCGTTCATTTTGCTGGGGATGTGCTCGAGAAGCGAATCCACCAGGACCGGGACGCAGGAACCGAAGCTATGCTGGCGACTCATTCAGTTTACCGCAAGGCGGGGCGTTTTTCCCGCCTACCTGAAGAGGCGGGTCATGAGCCCGCCTCCACCCTTGTCTCCACCCTTGTCTTTTTCCTTGCCTCCACCTTTGCCTCCACCTTTGCCTCCACCTTGCCTCCCCTCTCGCCTCCACTTTTGTGCGTTAGCTTTGCTTTCCCCTCACGCCAGGCTGTCGAGAGGGCTCTTCACGCCACGCCCACCGACCTGGTTGAGGACGTGCGTGTAGATCATCGTGGTCGCAACGTCACGGTGGCCCAGGAGCTCCTGGATCGTCCGGATGTCGTATCCGTCCTGAAGCAGATGTGTGGCGAAGGAGTGCCGCAGCGTGTGACAGGAGGCGTGCTTCGTGAGTTTCGCTTTCTGGACGGCGAGCTTGACCGCGCGCTGGAGAAGGGTCTCGTCGAGATGGTGGCGGCGGATGCTTCCGGTGAGGGGGTCGACGCCACGCTTGGCGGCGGGAAAGACGTACTGCCAGGCCCACGACTTGCCGAGACCCACGTACTTCCGCGACAGGGCCTCGGGAAGCCAGACGTCGCCGAAACCCTCGCGGAGATCCTGCTCGTGAAGAGCCTTCACGGTCTGGAGGTGGCTCCTCAGGGTGGCCTTGACGGCGGAGGGGAGCATGGTGCGGCGGTCCTTCTGGCCCTTGCCGTCGCGGATGATGATCTGGTTCAGGCCGAAGTCGACGTCTTTGACACGAAGCCTGAGGCACTCGAGGAGGCGGGTGCCGGTGCCGTACAGGATGAGGGCCGCGATGCGGGGGACGCCGTGCATCTGGCGGAGGAGGGCGCGCACTTCGTCCTTCGTGAGGACCGTCGGGAGCCTGACGGGCTTGTGCGCGCGGACGATCATCTCCTCTTCCACGAGCTTGATCTTCAGGACGTGCTTGTAGAGGAAGAGGAGGGCGGCGAGGGCCTGGTTCTGCGTGGAGGCCGAGACCTTCTGCCTGACGGCCAGCTCCGAGAGAAAGGACGATATCTCGATGGTTCCGAGCTCCCTTGGGTGCCGCTTGTGATGTGCGGCGACGAAGCGGCGGATCCAACCGAGGTAGGCCTCCTCGGTTCGAAGACTGTAGCGCCTCACGCGGAGCTCGGCGCGAACCCTGCCGAACAGCGTGACGGTTTCCGTGGGTGCCGGAAGCGGCATGGGGGCGGTGGTTGCTGCGGATGTCGTGGGTGTGCCTGCCGCGGATGTGGCGGGTGTGCCTGCCGCGGATGTGGCGGGTGCGGATTCGGATCGCTTGGATTCGGTTCGTGTGGATTCGGCGGCGGCCCGTACGGCGGACGGGTCCGAACAGGGAGGCGGAGAGCCGGTCGTGGTCGTCATCGTGGTAGCTGTAGACGTAATTTAGGCGTAATAATGTGGATTGTCAAGGGCCGGGGATGAGCTGGTCGAGGCGCCTGGCGTATCGTCGGGTCCGATGATGAAGAGCCGCCGCGCGTTCCTGGAAGAGGTCTCGCTTTCCGCCCTCGTCGCCGGTTTCCCCGATTCCGCGAAGGCGTCGCTGAACCGACTCGCCGCGGAGGGGACGCCGCGTACGGTCCGTCCGCGGGCGCTCCGGAAGGGGGCGAAGGTGGCGCTGATCGCGCCGGCCAGCCCGGCTTCCGACCCCGAGCTGAACGACGCCGCGGTGGAGGTGATGGCCTCGCTCGGCTTCGTCGGGGTGCTCTCGACGCACGCGCGGAAGGCGACGATGTACCTCGCGGGATCGGACGAGGAGCGCGCGGCGGATCTGAACACCGCGTTTCGCGATCCTTCGATCGACGCCGTCTGGTGTCTCCGGGGCGGCTACGGCTCGCCGCGCCTCCTGCCGTTCATCGACTACGAGGCGATCCGGAAGAACCCGAAGGTGTTCATCGGCTACAGCGACATCACGGCGCCGCTGAACGCCATCCACCGGCTCACCGGCCTCGTCACGTTCCACGGCCCTAACGGCGGCGACAACCAGACGGACTACACGCTCCAGCACCTGAAGAAGGTGCTCTACGAGCCGGCCGCGGCGGGTCTCGTCGCGGCGCTGCCGCCCTTCGCGCCGCGCGAGGGCGCCACGGAGAAGGTGAATCGGCTCTACCGGATCGCGCCCGGCAGGGGCAAGGGACCGCTGGTCGGCGGGAACATCAGCGTCTTCTCCACGCTCATCGGCACGCCGTTCGAGCCGGACCTGAAGGGCCGCATCCTCTTCCTGGAGGAGGTGGGGGAGGAGCCGTACCGGATCGACCGCTGGCTGACGCAGTTCGTCCTGACGGGCAAGCTGTCGGGATGCGCGGGCATCGTGCTGGGGAAGTTCTCCGACTGCGGGCCGCGGGAGTTCCACGCGAGCTTCAACGGCACCTGGACGTGGCAGGAGGTGGCGAAGGACCGGCTCGGCAAGCTCGGCGTGCCGGTGCTCGCCGGGCTCGGCTTCGGGCATGTCGCGGACAAGGCGACGCTGCCGCTCGGCGTCACGGCGGAGCTGGACGTGGAGGCGGGAACGCTGAAGCTCCTCGAGCCGGCGGTGTCGTGATGGCCGCGGCGTGAGCGTCCCGCCCGGACCGCGCCGGCACGGGGCTTGCGGCGGGCGAGGCGAGGTGTCGAAATGATCGCTCTCGCTCTCGCGCTCGCGCTGCTGCCGGGGCTCGTGTCGGGGGGGACGACGGACCGCGACTCGTCCGCGGAGGTGCGAAGGTCCGCCGAGGTGCGGCAGATCGTCCGCTACCTGGAGACGCGGTATGACAATTTCGCGAGGAACCCGGACGGCGCGGTCATCTACGACCTCGCGTACATTCCCGAGATCGCGCCCCCGCCGGTTCCTTTCGAGTCGCCGATCGCGGAGTTCCTCCCCGACACGCGCTTCTACGTGACCCAGCTCGCGACGGGACGCCGCGACGCGCGGCGGGTCGAGACCCTCGTCTCCGCCTCTGCCGCCAGCACGCTCGGAACGGTTGGAACGGTGGGAACGGTGCCGGGCGAGGGCCTGGATATCCGGACGTTCCTCTCGCCGGTCTACTCGGAGAGCTCGGCGAAGTTCGTCGGACAGTTCGTCGGCGTGAGGGCGCGCGGCGAGTCTGCCCGGGTGGACCTGTCGTGCGCGATCGGCCAGCTCCTGGCGGGGATCGCGTACGAGGGGAGCACGGGCGTTCCCGAGATCGGCACCGACAGGGTGACGGTGCCGCTCTGGCATTCGACGGTCCGGTCGAGGACCGTCGAGATCGGCTTCGATCCCGAGGGCGCCGTCATGTATGTGCTGGACCGGAGCCCGCGGGAATAGACAGGTCTGCCGGCGCCATCGGCAGCGTGAACGAGACGGTCGCTCCGGCCCCGTCCTCGCCCTCCAGCCAGATCTTGCCGCCATGCGCCTCCACGGCCAGCCGGCAGTACGCGAGACCGAGCCCGCTTCCCCGGCCCTGCTGGCCACCGGTCACGAATTTCCGGAAGAGCTGGCCCCGGAGGTCGCCGGGTATGCCTGGCCCGCTGTCCTTCACGCTCACGCGCAGCGTCGCGGGCGTTTCCGGGTCGAGCGCGGCCAGGACGAGGATGACGCCCCGCGCCGGTGTGAACCTCACCGCGTTGCCGACGAGGTTCTGGAGCACGCGTCCGATCAGCGTCCTGTCCACCCACGCGGCCGGCAGCTCCGAGCCGGTGTCGTCGACCAGGCGGAGGCGCTTCGCCTCGGCGACCGGCCGCTGTAGCTCGAACGTCTCGGAGACGAGGGCCGGCAGCCGGACCCACTCGCGTTCGAGCGGCACGGCGCCGCTCTCGAGGCGGGTCACGTCGAGAATCGCGTTGACGAGGCCGAGCAGCCGGCGGCCGTTCGCCTCGGCGATCCGGGCGACGCGGTGCTGGCCCTCGGACAGCGTCTCGGCGCCCGGGCCCGCGAGGAGGAGCTCGAGCGCGCCCATGATGGACGTGAGCGGGGTGCGGAGGTCGTGGACCATCGTCTGGGTGAGGTCCTCCCGCAGCGTCTCGAGGAGCTTCCTGTCGGTGAGGTCCCGAGCGAAGGCGTGGAAGACCGGCTTCCCCAGCGAGACGACGAACGAGACGGTCAGCTCCACGGGAATCTCACGACCGCTCCGGTGGAGGGCCGAGATTTCGATCGTCCTGTTCAGGATCGGTCCCTCGCCCGTCGCGAGGAAGCGCTCGAGGCCGCGCGCGTGGGCCTCTCGGTGCGTCGGGGGGATGATCGTCTCCGAGAGCGAGCGCCCGAGCGCCTCGGTGCGCGACCAGCCGAAGACCTTCTCCGCCTTCGGGTTCCACTCCAGGATCCGCCCGTCCGCGTTCATGGCGATGAAGGCGTTGTGCGCCATCTGGATGATGGCGCGGGTCCGCTCCTCGCTCGCGCGGAGGGCGTCCTCCGCCCACTTCCGCTCCGTCACGTTGCGGTTGATCGCCTGGAACGCGACCGGTTCGCCGTTCTCGAAGAGCATCTGGACCGAGCACTCCATCCAGATCTCACGGCCGTCCTTCGCGACGATCGGCAGCTCGCAGCGCGTGTGGGGTATCCGGTTCTGCAGCTGATAGACGTAGAAGTCGGTGGCCTTCTCGCGCCAGTCCGGCCGGACGAAGGCCAGGGTGCTCTTTCCGAGAAGGGTGCTCTCGGAGCCGAAGACCGCCTGCGCCGTCGGGTTGGCGTAGGTGATCCGGCTCGCCGTGTCGGTCCTGTAGATCAGGTCGGACGCATGCTCCACGAGGTCCCTGTAGCGCGCCTCGCTCCGCTCGAGCTCGTCCTGGGCATGACGGCGCTCGGTCAGCTCCTCCTGGGCCGCCGTATAGAGCCGCGCGTTCTCGATCGCGATGCTGGCCTGGGCCGCGAAGGCCGCGGCGAGCCGGGCGTTGTCCCCGGTGTAGAAGCCGGGCTCTCTCTTGTCCAGGGTGAGGAGCCCGGTGCACCGGTCCCCGAAGAGGAGCGGGACGCCGAGCCACGAGCGGACGGCCGCCTGGGCGTGGGGCTCCTTCCGGAAGCCCGGGTGGGCGTGCCAGGCGTCCTCCAGGATCACCGGAGCGCGGTTCCGCACCGCGTGGGACAGATTCGGGTAGTCGCCCGACGAGAGGTCGATGCGGTGACCCAGCACGCACCTGGCGTCGGGGAACCCGCGCGCTCCGATGATCGTCAGGACATCACCGTGGACCTCCTGAACCGAGGCGCTGTCGTAGGGGATGACCCGCTCGAGCTCGGCCAGGATCCGATCGAGCACGTCCGGGAGGTCGGCCGCAGTCGAGAGCGCGGTCGTCGCGGCGAGGAGCCGCTCGGCCTCCTCCCGCGCCCTCTCGGCCCGCTCCTTCTCTCGCGCGAGGTTGAGCGTCCGCTCCTCCACGAGCAGCGCCAGCTCGTCTCGCCGGGCCTTCGGGTGGTCGTTCACGGCTGGCGCGGTCCGGTGAGGAGGAACGCAGTGGACAGGTTTGGAACCGTGCTCGAGACGGGCGTCCCCGACTGCGGCCGAAGGACAGTTCGGACGGTCCATCCAGGTGGAGAGAGCTCCAGGCCGGGCCCGATCGTCGTCACCTTGGGCGGGAAGTCTACAGCGAGACCCGGTCGCAGGCGTTGCGACCCGCGAGCCTGCCGCTCACGTCGCGATCGCGGTCGTCCCGACGCGCGCGAACGCGGCTTCGAGGTCGGCGATGAGGTCGTCCGCGTCCTCCACGCCCACCGAGAGCCGCACCAGCCCTTCCTCGATGCCGATCGCCCTCCGTTCGTCGCTCGTCAGCTCGTAGAACGACATCAGCGCGGGCTGCTCGATGAGGCTCTCCACGCCGCCGAGCGACGGGGCGATGAGGGGCAGCGTGACGGCGTCGACGAAGCGTCCGGCGCCGTCGAGCCCGCCTGCCACGATGAAGCTGACGACGCCGCCGAAGCCGGACATCTGCGCCCCCGCCACCGCGTGATCGGGGTGGCTCTCGAGGCCCGGGTAGAAGACGCGCTCGACGTCCGGATGCGCCTCGAGGAAGCGGGCGATCCTCAGGGCCGACGCGTTCTGGCGGGTGACACGGAGGTCGAGCGTCTTCAGGCCGCGGATGAGGAGGTAGGCGCTGTGCGGGTCGAGCACGGTGCCGAGGACGCCGCGCAGGTCGCGCAGGCCGGCGATCAGGTCGGCCTTGCCGGAGAGCGAGCCGGCCAGGAGGTCGTTGTGGCCGCCGAGGTATTTCGTGGCCGAGTGGAGGACGAGGTCGGCGCCCAGCTCCAGGGGGCGCTGGTTGATCGGCGTGGCGAAGGTGGAGTCGACGAGGAGCTTCACGCGATGGCGGCGAGCCACGGCCGCATAGGCCGGCAAGTCGGCCACGCGGAGGTACGGGTTCGTCGGGCTCTCCGTCACCAGGAGGCGCGTCCTGCCGGGGCGGATCGCGGCCTCGAGCGCGGCGAGATCGCCGGGCGGCACGAGCGTCGACTCCACGCCGAACCGCGCGAGGAAGGCCGTCACCAGCTGGCGCGTCCTCCGGTAGCAGTCGCTCGTGAGGATGACGTGCTGGCCCCCCTTGACGAGCGCGAGGAGCGCCGTGGTGACGGCCGCCATGCCGTTCCCGAACAGGGCGGCGTCTTCGGCGCCGTCGAGCGCGGCGATCTTCTTCTCCGCGGCGCGGACGGTGGGGTTGCCGTAGCGACCGTACTCCTCGCGCTCGATCCGGCCCTCGAAGTGGTCGGCGATCTCGGCGCGGTCGCGAAACGTGTACGTCGCCGCGCAGACGATCGGCTGCGTGACGGAGTTCTCCGGCTTCGTGCGGGCCTCGCCGCCGCGGGCGGCTCGGGTGGACAGTCCCGTCGGTCTCGTCACGCTCGTCTCCTCGACTCGATTCGGTTGCTCGTTCTCATCTGATCAACCCTCCGCTCCCGCTCCCGCTCCCGGCTTCCGACTCTGGCTCCCGGGCCGGACATTCCCGTCCTCCATCAGTAGGTCGGAAGCGTCGGCTCCACATCCCGCGCCCACGCCAGGATCCCGCCCTTCAGGTTGTAAGCGCGCGTGAGCCCAGCCCCCTGGAGGAGTGCCACGGCCTTCGCGGAGCGCGCCCCCGACTTGCAGTGGACGACGACCGGTTCGTGCGCGTCGATCTCGTGAAGGCGCTCCGCAAGCGTGCCGAGGGGGATGAGCCGCGCGCCGCCGATGGCGCAGATGGCGGCCTCGTGCGGCTCGCGGACGTCGATCAGCTGGTGGGCGTCGCCCCGTGCTCGCCACGCGAAGAGCTCCGCCGGCGTCACCTCCTGGGTCGTTGGAAGCGCCTCGCCACGCCCCACGCCGCAGAAGGCCTCGTAGTCGACGAGCGTCGTGATCGTCCGGTTCACGCCGCACAGCGGGCAGGCCGGGTCGCGGCGCAGGCGGAGCTCGTTGAAGCGGAGCTCGAGCGCGTCGTAGAGGACGAGCCGCCCCACCAGCGACGTTCCGCGGCCGAGGAGGATCTTGAGCGCCTCCGTCGCCTGCAGGCAGCCGATGACGCCGGGGAGGACGCCGAGGACTCCCCCTTCCGCGCAGCTCGGGACGAGGCCGGGCGGCGGCGGGGCTGGGTAGAGGCAGCGGTAGCATGGCCCCTTCCCGGGCCAGAAGACGCTCACCTGGCCGTCGAAGCGGAAGATGGAGCCGTGGACGTTCGGCTTGCCGAGGAGGAAGCAGGCGTCGTTCGTCAGGTAGCGGGTGGCGAAGTTGTCGGTGCCGTCCACCACGACGTCGAAGTCCCGGAAGATCCGGAGCGCGTTCTCGCTGGTGAGCCTCTCCTCGAACGTGACGACCTTCACGTGCGGGTTGAGCGCCGTCAGGCGGTCGCGCGCGCTCTCGAGCTTCGGACGCCCCACCCACCTCGTGTCGTGCAGGATCTGGCGCTGGAGGTTCGATTCGTCCACCACGTCGAAGTCGACGAGGCCGATCGTCCCCACCCCCGCCGCAGCCAGGTAGAGCGCGGCCGGCGAGCCGAGCCCTCCCGCGCCCACGAGGAGGACGCTTCCGTTCTTCAGCTTCCGCTGACCTTCCATCGCGACCTCGGGGAGGAGGAGGTGGCGCGAGTAGCGGGCCACTTCCTCGCGGGAGAGGTCCTTCGGGTCTGCCGCGCCGGCGCTCGGGCTGCCGGCGACGGTCTGTACCGTGGGGAGCGCTTCACCCACGGTCGCGCCGCCGGGGATGGCAGGGACCGTGGTCTGCGCGTCGCCGGAGATGGCGCCGCCCGCGATCGCGGGGACGATCGCCAGCGTGTCGCCCGCCGCGAGCGGCGTCGCGAGGTCGTCGAGAAAGCGGACGTCGTCTCCGTTCACGAAGAGGTTGACGTAGCTCCGCACCTTCCCGCTCTCGTCGAGGAGCTGCGTCTTCAGTGCGGGATGCTCGCCGAACAGCGCGTCGAGCGCCTCGGCGACGGCGCCGGCCGCGGGCGCGGCGAACTCGGCACGCTCGCCGGAATACCGGCGGAGCGGGGTGGGGATACTGATCTTCACGGACATCGTTCTCTCCTTCTCGTCACGATCACGTCTCCTTTGCTCGGTGCGAACGTCTCCGTTCTCGGCTCGGCGGATCACGTCTCCCTGTTTTTCCTCGTCGGCCGAATCGGGGGTCCCGATCGAGAGGCTGGTGCGGTAGTGACTCGTCGTGCTCTCTGGACGGGTCGTGGCGCAGCGCCGGCGCCGGGGCTCTGTCCCTGAGGGAGACCACGACGCGACCCGTCAGGTCGCGAATCGCCACCGATGAGAAGTCGGCATCCGGCGCCGCGATCTCCCATGCCTTGATGTCCCCCGGCACCCGCTGCGGCACGGAGACGATGACGGTGAGCAAGCCGACCCATGCGTAGGCGCGATCCGTCTTCGACGGGAGCGCCGGGTGATCGGGGTGGCTGTGCCAGAAGCCGAGAAGCGAGAGCCCTCGCCGGTCCGCGGCATCCTCCACCGCGAGGTAGTCGAGGGGAGCCACCGCGAACCTCACACGCGGCGCCCCGGCCTCGCTGTTCGGAAGGTCGAACGTCTCGGTGACGTGGCCCGCGCGCGGGCCGAGGAGCGCGCCGCACCCTTCGTTCGGGTAGGCGGCCGCGGCCGCGGCGGCGATCTCGTCGAGCGCGACGGCGTCGAAGGTGACGGCGGGGCCCGCGGGCTCGCCGGTAACGGAACCGAGAGCGTTGCCGGGAGCCGTGCGTTTAGCGGAGTCGAGGAGCGCGTCGGGAGCCGTGCCCGGAGCGCAATCGAGAACGGTGTCGGGAGGCGAACCTGGACCAGAGTCGGGAATCGCGGTGCGAGGCGAGACTCGAACGGTGTCCAGGGCCACGCCTGGAGCCGAGCCCTGAAGGGAGCCCGGAACCGAACCGGGAAGGAAACCGAGAGCCGAGAGGGGCGAAGCCGAAACAGGGGAAGCTGGATCAGAAGAAACCGGATCGGGATACGCCGAGACAGGAGACGAACCGGGGGCGGAGGCGGCGAAGGCGCTCATCGGGCGCACTCCCCGGCCGTGGCCTCGACGGTGAACGTGGTCTCGGCGTCCTGACCCAGATCGACGAAGTCATCGGGTCGCGCCTCCTCGGGCGACAGGCGCTCGAGGTCGAGGAGCAGCTCCTTCTGGCGCGCGGCGCCGATGCGGCGGAAGAACGCGGGGGCCGATTCGCCCGGCGCGCCCTCGCTCCCGTAGAGCCGCAAGAGCCGCTCGACGGCGTCGGGGACGCGACGGGCCGGGACGCGCGAAACCGTCCGTGCGAAGTGGACGGTTCCTTCCTCGATCTCGCCGCCCGTCATCACGAAGTACTGCGGCACGGCCTTGCCCCCCACGCGCCGCACGCTTCCCTGGAATCCGATTCCGGCGATGTGGTGCTGGCCGCAGCCGTTCGGGCAGCCGCTGGCCTTCAGGTTCAGGTTCGGCGCGAGCGCGGCCAGCCGAGGGCGCGCGGTGAGGTGCTCCTCGAGCGAGCGGGCGAGCCCGCGCGACTGCGTCACGGCCAGCTTGCAGCTCTCGGCGCCGGGGCAGCTCGTGGCGTCGGCGATGGTGCCCGCCCCTGGCCCGCCGAGCGCGCCCGCGGCGAGCCGCTCGTACAGTTCCGGGATCTCGTCCGTCCGCACCCAGCGGATGACGAGGTTCTGCGCGATCGTGAGCCGCGCCGTGCCGTCGGCGTAGGCGAGCGCCAGGTCGCCGAGCAGGCGGAGCTGCGGCGCCGTCACGTCGCCGAGCGGCAGCCGCACGACAACCGTCGAGAAGCCGGGCTGGCGCTGCGGGCGGACGTTCGTCGAGCGGAACGCTCCGAGGTCGCCATTGCGTGCGGGGACTGTCGGCAGGAGGCCGGGACCGCGAAGGTTCGAGGTCGCGGCGCGGGCCGTCTCCGCCAGCGTGAGGCGATCGAGCTCCCCGCCGTCGTCTCCACGTCTGGCGCTTGCGTGGCCGACGAGGTAAGGCCCCGTTCCGGCGGGCGTCCGGTCCCACGGCGCTGGCGGCATGTCCTCGGGTGGCGCCTCGGGGTGGAACGGCAGCGGGGTGCCGCCGGCGGCACGGACGATTGCCAGCTCCCTCCAGAGCTCGTCGCGGAAGGCGTCGAAGCCGAGCTCCTCGACAAGGAACTTGAGGCGATTGCGGTTCCGGTGCTCGCGATCGCCCAGCCGGTGGAAGACGCCGACCAGCGCCTCGGCCACGTCCAGGATCTCGCCGGCTGGCAGGAAGGAGAAGAGCTCGCGCGCGACCGTCGGGAGGATTCCGGTGCCGCCGCCGACGGTCACGCGAAAGCCGCGGACTCCCGAGAGGACGAGCGCGCGGAAGCCGAGGTCGTTGATGAGCGTGACGTTGTGGTCGTCGGTGCATCCCTCGAAGGCGATCTTCAGCTTGCGGGGAAGCGTGCCGCTCTTCGGGTGGCGCAGCAGGTGGCGCGTCAGCGCCTCGGCGTACGGTGTCACGTCGAACGCCTCGTCGTGGGCCACGCCGGCCCACGGACAGGTGGTGATGTTGCGCACCGTGCTGCCGCAGGCCTCGCGCGTCGTCAGGCCCTGCGCCGCGAGGTGGCGCATCACGGTCTCGACCTCGCCGATCTTCACGAAGTGGAGCTGGACGTTCTGGCGTGTCGTGATGTGGGCGAAGCCGCGCGCGTGGCGGTCGGCCACGTCGGCGAGGGCGTGGAGCTGCGGTACCGTGAGGACGCCTTGCGGCACCTTGGCGCGGAGCATCTGGACGTCTTCCTGGCGCTGTCCGTACAGCCCCTGCACGAGACGAAAAACCCGCCAGGCGTCCGGTGTGATCTCGCCCCTCTCGAACTTCCCGAGCGTCTCGACGAAGAGGTCGATCTCTCCCTCGTTCGCGAACGAGAGCCGCGCGCGGCCCAGCGTTTTCATGTCGTCAACGGCTTGCATGGCGCTTCTCCACTTCTGGTTCCGTCGTTACCTGGGGCCTGCGCGTGTCGAGCCGCCGGGCCAGGCTGACGACCGCGCCGATGACGATCGTCCCCGGCGCATCGGCGTCGAGCGGCACGTCGCCGAGCTCGTCGAGCCGGCCCACCCACGACGACGCGTCGGGGGTGGACGCGGCGAACGAGATCGCCGCTGGCGTGCTCGCGGCCCAGCCCCTCGACAGGAGGAGCGCCGCCAGCGCGGCCCGCGACGCGAGCCCCATCAGCACGACCAGCGTCAGCTGATTCGGCGGGAGCGCCGAGAGGATCGGCCCGTAGGCGTGCTCCGCGTGCCCCGACACGACGGTGAAAGCCGAGGAGAGCCCTCGATGCGTCACGGGAATGCCGGCGAGCGCGGGCGCCGCGACGGCGGAGCTGATCCCTGGGATCACCTCGAACGGCACGCCGGCCGCGGCCAGCGCGAGAGCCTCCTCGCCGCCGCGCCCGAAGACGAACGGATCGCCCCCCTTCAGCCGTACGACGCGCCGCCCGCGCCGCGCGGCGCGGATCAGGAGCCGGTCGATCGACTCCTGTCGCGCCGACGGCCGCCCGGCCCGCTTGCCGACGGAGACGCGGAGCGCGTGCGGCGCGAGCGTCAGGACCTCCGGCGCCACGAGGGCGTCGTGGAAGACGACGTCGGCGTCGGCCAGGCGGCGGACGGCCGCGACCGTCAGGAGGTCCGGATCGCCCGGTCCGGCGCCGACGAGGGAGACGAGGCCGTTCATGATGCCGGCACCGCTCCGGAAGCGCGCTCGTCGTAGATCCGGTTGAGCGCGCGGAGGAGGAGCGGCCGCCGCTCGGCGATCGGCACCTTCGCGGCCTTCCAGTCGCGGCGCGTCTCGCGGGCCGTCTCGAGCCAGGAGTCGAGGTCGTCCGGCAGCACGGCCTCGAGCCCTTCGCGAAGGAGACCCGCCAGCGCCGGCGCTTCGCCGTCCGTCGAGACGGCCACCGTGACGCCGCCTCGCCGGAGGACGCCCGCGGTGTACGCGGTCGCCCGGTCCGGGTCGTCCACGGCGTTCACGAAGAGGTGGCGCGGCTCGGCCGCGCGGAGGACCTCCCGGTTCACGTCGGGCGTGGCGGCGGCCACGGCGAAGAAGGTGCCGTCCAGATCCTCGGGGAGGAACCGGCGCTGGTGAAGGGTGACGTCGAAGGTCCGGATCTCGGCGCGGATCTCGGGCGCGACCACGGTGACGCGCGCGCCCGCCGCGAGGAGCGCGGGGATCCGGCTCGCCGCGACGGGCCCGCCCCCCACCACGAGGACGGGCTTTCCGGCGAGCTTCAGGAAGAGCGGATAGAGGGCGCCTTCGCTCATGCCACCCGCTCCTCCTCCTCGGGGACGAGGAGGCCGGCCACGCGCAGGTGCGCCAGGATCCGGTCCACCGACTCGTCGCGGCTCTCGCGGCTGCTGTCGACGACGACGTCGGCGTTCTCCGGCGCCTCGTACGGATCGGAGACGCCGGTGAAGCCCTGGATCTCGCCCGCGAGGGCTTTCCGGTAGAGCCCCTTCACGTCGCGCGCCACGAGCGTCTCGAGAGGCGCGGTGACGAAGACCTCGACGAACGGCACGCCGCTCCCGGACGCGAGCTCGCGCGCCTCCTGTCGCGCGTCGCGGTAGGGCGAGATGGCCGCGGTGATCACGGCGACGCCGTTCCGCGCCAGCGTCCGCGCGACCCAGCCGATCCGGCGGACGTTCGTGTCGCGGTCCTCCTTCGTGAAGCCGAGACCCTTCGACAGGTGCGTCCGGACCTCGTCGCCGTCCAGCACCTCCACCGGGAGCTCCGGCTCCAGCTCTAGCTTCAGTGCCTCGGCCAGCGTGCTCTTGCCGGCGCCCGAGAGGCCGGTGAGCCAGAGGACGAAGCCGGTCTGCTCGGTCTTCCTGGCCGGCACTTTCGCGCGGCCGTGGCCGTAGTGCTCGCGCAGGATCTCGGCGATCTCGGGGCGCGTGAACTCCTTCGGCAGCGGCTTGCCCGCCGCGAGGAGCTGGCGCACCTTCGTCCCCGAGAGGTGCAGGCGCGCCGACGGGCCATGCGGGCACGTCTTCGACGACGCGAGCGTCTCGCACCGGTAGCAGTGGAACGTCGGGTCGAGGCGGAGGGGCGTCACGCCGAGCTCTTCGGGGCGGAACCTGTCGAAGATCTCCTGCGCGGCGGTGGGAGCGTAGAAGTCGCCCACGCCGGCGTGGTCGCGTCCCACGACGAGGTGCGTGATGCCGTAGTTCTTCCGGACGAGGGCATGGAAGAGCGCTTCGCGCGGGCCCGCGTAGCGCATCGCGGCGGGAAACGCGGCGAGGATCGTCCGGTCGCGCGGGTAGTAGCGCTCGACGAGCGTCTCGTAGATCCGGAACCGGACGCTGGCCGGCACATCGTCGCCCTTCGTCTCGCCCACGAGCGGGTGGAGGACGAGCCCGTCCGTCACCTCGAGCGCGAGCTTCGTCAGGTGCTCGTGCGCGCGGTGGATCGGATTTCGCGTCTGGAAGCCGGCCACGCGCTTCCAGCCGAGCGCGGCGATCCGCTCGCGGAGCGCTCTCGGCGTCAGGCGATGGCGCGCGAACGGGAGCTCGGGCAGCGGCAGGACTCGGACGGCTCCCCCCGCGAGGAGCGTTGGGCGCGACAGGAGGTACGCCACGCCGGGGTGATCGGCGCGGTCCGTGCCATACACGTGGAGCGCCTCGTCCTTCGGGTCGCGGCGGTAGAGGGAGTCGACGAGGAGCGTCCCCCAGAGGCGCCCGGTCGCGTCGAAGAGCGCGACCTGGCCGGCGGCGGAGATCTCGTCCCGTAGGTCGTCGGGAACGGCCAGCGTGAGCGGCAGCGGCCAGACGGTGCCGTCGGCGAGGCGGAGCCGGGCGACGACGCTCTGGTAGTCGGCGACGCCGAGGAAGCCGGTCAGCGGGCTCGCGGCCCCCGTCGCGAGGAGCTCCAGGTCGGCGAGCTCCCGGGCGTCGAGCGTGAGGCGGGGGAGCCGCGCGGCGGCCGCGGCGAAGGCGGCGACCTCGTCCGCGGGGACGAAGCGGTCGACCAGCGAGCCGCCGTGCGGCAGGACGGGGGTGACGATGTCAGACATGCTCTCGATTCCTTCCGTCGGTGTCGTGTGAGGGGGGGCGGAGGTGGAGGCCGCACTCTTTCTTCTCGCGGCCACGCCAGCGCCCGGCGCGGGGGTCCTCGCCCGGGGCCACGGGTGTGGTGCAGGGCCAGCAGCCGATGCTCGCGTAGCCCCGCTCGTGGAGCGGGTTCGTTGGGATTCCTTTCTCCAGGATGGTGCGGTCCACGTCGGCTCTGGACCAGGACAGGAGCGGGTTCACCTTCACGAGGCCGAACTTCGGGTCCCTCTCGACGGGCCTCGCGCTCCGTCGGTCGGAGGTCTGGTCGCTCCGGATCGCCGTGATCCAGGCGTCGTGGCGCGCCAGCTCGCGGCGGAGCGGGATCACCTTGCGACGCTCGCAGCAGCGGTCGGGGGCGCGCTCCCAGAGCCGCTCGCCGTGCGTCGCGGCCTGCTCGTCCACGCTCTCGTCGGCCGTGACGGCGCGGATGGTCAGCCCGTAGCGCGCCTCGAGCCGCGCCCAGAGGGCCCGCGTCTCGGGAAAGAGGAGGCCGGTGTCGAGCGTGAAGACGTCCACCGGCAGACGCGCGGCGGCGATCATCTCGAGGAGGACACAGCCCTCCGGGCCGAACCCCGTCGCGAACGCGAGCCGTGGCGCGTAACGGTCGGCAGCCCACGCGAGGAGCTCCTCGGGACGGAACGAAGCGAACACGAATCCCCTTCCCGCGCGCACAACGGCGACACGGCAGCTCTTTTCCGGACAGTGGACAACAGTTGTGCGACAGAAGCGTCGCGAAACAGTAAGGCCCGGGAATGTTCCCGGGCCTCGACAGTTGCCTTACGCGTCGTGTTCGAGCGTCAGCTCGATGTCATCGACGTCACATGAGGGTCGCAAGGTTGCGAGAACCCATTTGTGTGACGACGCGCGTACGCGTGGCCCTGCCGGCCCCGGGGTTTCCCCAGGCCGTCGTACAGATGGGACACATTCGCAGCGCGATCACGAACGGTAATGTAAGCCGCGATTCCGGATTGTCAAGGACAAAGTGTGCGGCCCACTGGGCATTGGCGTGTATTCTCGAACGCCGTGACCGCTCCCGCGCCTTCGACTTCCGAGAGGCTCCGCTCTTTCTGGGGCCGGCTGTCGCCGCTCCCGGGCGGGAGGTGGCTCTTCAGCAGGCTCCTGCGCCGGATGATCCCGTACTCCGGGACGACGCAGCCCTATGTTCTCGAGATCCGGCCCGGCTACGCGAAGATCCGGATCGCCGACCGGCGGATCGTGCGGAACCACCTCCGGTCCCTGCATGCCATCGCGCTCGTCAACCTGGGCGAGCTGAGCACCGGCCTGGCGATGACGTTCGGCGCGCCGGACGACGTCCGCGCCATCCTCACCGGAGTGTCGGCCGAGTACACGAAGAAGGCTCGGGGGACGATCACGTCGGAGGCGACGTCCCCGGTCCTGACGTCGAACGAGAAGCGCGAGGTGCCGGTGGAGGCCGTGCTGCGCGACGAGGCGGGCGACGTGGTGGCAAGGGTCACCGCGCGCTGGCTGGTGGGACCTCTCGTCCGATGACGGACGCGACGACAGTGAATGCGGCAGGGAACGCAGCACTTTCCGGCGTCGCGGCGTTCCGGGCGACCGTCGGCGTCGAGGTGCCGCTCATCTGCGGGCCGATGTTCCCGTGCTCGAACCCGGAGCTCGTGGCCGCGGTCTCCGAGGCGGGCGGGCTCGGCGTCATCCAGCCGCTCTCCCTGACGATGGTGCACGGACACGAGTTCGGCGCCGGCATGAAGCTGATCCGGAGCATCACGAAGAAGCCGGTCGGGCTGAACGTCCTCACCGAGAAATCGCTCTCGAAGGTCTACCGGAAGCGGATGGAGGCGTATGTCGAGCTCGGCCTCGAGCACGGGATCCGCTTCTTCCTCACGGCGCTCGGCAACCCGCGCTGGGTGGTGGACCGCGTGAAGCCGCACGGCGGCATCGTCTACCACGACATCATCGACAGGCGCTGGGCCGAGAAGGGGCTGGCCGAAGGAGTCGACGGCCTCATCTGCGTGAACAACCGCGCGGGCGGCCACGCCGGGAGGAAAAGCCCGGAGGAGCTCTTCGCCGAGCTCCGCGACCTGAACGTGCCGCTCGTCTGCGCGGGGGGCGTCGGCTCTCCGGAGGGCTTCCGGAAGGCGCTCGACCTGGGCTATGCGGCGGTCCAGCTGGGGACGCGCTTCATCGCGACCGAGGAGTGCAGCGCGCACGCCGACTACAAGAAGGCGATCCTCGACGCGACCGAGGCGGACATCGTCCTGACGGAGCGCGTCACCGGGGTCCCGCTTTCGGTCATCCGGACGCCGTACATCGAGAGGATCGGCACGAAGGCCGGGCCCATCGGCCGGTGGATGCTGCAAGGGCGGAGGACGAAGCACTGGATGCGCGCGCTCTATTCCGTCCGCTCCGCGTTTCAGCTGAAGAACGCGTCGCTGAAGGGCACCTCGTCGAAGGACTACTGGCAGGCCGGGAAGAGCGTGGCCGCCATCGAGCGGATCGAGAAAGCCGCGGATGTCGTGAACCGCTTCCGCGATGCCATGAAAGGGAGTCAGACATGAGCCGACCGGAACCCTCCGAGCACACCAAGGAATTCGGCCGCTACATCGCGCTCGTTCCCGGCGACGACCCGCTCGCGGCGCTCGAGGCGCAGCTGGGCACCCTCTCGGCCGCTCTCTCGGGGCTTTCGGTCGAGCGCGCGGGGTTTCGCTACGCCGACGGGAAGTGGAGCGTCCGGGAGATCGTGGGGCACCTCGTCGATGCCGAGCGGATCCTGGGCTACCGGGCGCTCAGCGTGGCGCGAGGGGAGACGGCGAACCTCCCCG
>Ga0154020_10003846_pt1 | contig 17989 bp, 20 predicted proteins | sample Klosneuvirus_201_FD_109709 | JGI IMG/M metagenome (GOLD analysis project Ga0154020, IMG submission 109709) | Active sludge microbial communities from wastewater, Klosterneuburg, Austria - Klosneuvirus_20160825_MG | ecosystem: Engineered > WWTP > Aerobic digester > Activated sludge | place... | reverse complement strand
GAAGGAGTGAGGAGTGAGGAGTGAGGGCAACAGGAACACAAGGGAAGCCATACTAGGAGCAGATCATCTTCATTAAGCTCCTCGAATTCAGGAGCATTGTCTAGATCAGCCACCATCATTTGGTAAGTAGTACGAAGCTTCATTTTTGTGACTCGGGGTGGACCTAGTCAGAGGAAGATTGCGTCAACTTTACGGGCAATTCTCCCCAAGGAGCTCAACCAGCGATGTACCGAGGTAGGGCGGCTGGTCGCTGTCGCGGTCGTGGCGGTAATCTCGAACCTCAACCACGACTGCACCGTCAATGTATTCGGGTTGTGCACGAGAAATCATTCGCGCAATGTTCGGCGTGAGGACGCCATCGTCCAGGGCGCTGGCAAACTCCTACAGCGTGAGCGAAATCAGATTGAGGTCGACAGTGGGTCGCCGTGATGGGATCAGCGGACGCGCCATCTTGTCGAATATTTACAAAAACCACAACACCATATAATAGAATCTAACACGAAAAGCGGCGGCGGTGGCGCGAGGTCGGGCCCAGGCGGGGAAGGCGATGAGAAGACCTCGTCAACGACGAGCCGGCGATGGCTAAGGTACCTCGCCCACTGCAAAGCGCCACAAATATTGGATCTCCTGGCCGTCAAATGCGAGACCATCAAATGAGAAACCATCCTTGAAAAGGTTCACGGCGAAGGTTGGACGCGGCTGACCCGCGAGCTCCATGGCCACTCGACCAAACAACGAGAAGACTGATCGCCCTCGCAGTTGTCCCCCTGGAGAACCGCCCCTCTGCACGGCCGGACTTCTTCTCGCTGCTTTCGATGGCTGTAGTGCTCCTTAATGGTGTATAGTGTCAGTCATTCAGCTGTTGAGAGTAGCCGCAAAAAGGTCCTTGTATTGCAATGCGCTCCATCTCTTCGAGAATCCAAGCTCTGTCGCGCCCTGCGGCCTCTGTCGCTGTCCTCTCTGTTCCCGCGAGGTTTTTTTCGTCGACTCCTGGGAGGTATGATATTATTTTTTGCAATTTGTCCATTTGATTTCGCTGTGGCGGTCCCCTGACGTGTCAATCGAATCGCCTCGTTCGCCCCTCTCCTCTCGCCTTCCGTTTTGCTTTCATCCTCGCTTCTTGGCTTCGCAAGGATAAAATATAGATAGATTTCTTAAAAATTCTCCATTGTGACATGATCGGCCAATGAGTTCCTCGTGAGCCGGCCGAGCTTGAGGTGTCGCCCGCGCTCCTCGTTCAAGGCCCCTTTCTTTTTCGGGAGCACTTGTTCTGATCGGCATATTTTCGTTATCTTTCTATGATCATATATCATTATCTTTTCATCTTGAACGAATTTGCCTCAAGCGTTGCGCTTCGTAAATGCTGACCCTCGCGAATACCTCGAGCGCTCCACTTTTTTTCGTCGATCTCCATCCGTTATCTCAACCTTTGTCGCCTTAGCTTCAAAACGATCGAGGGAGCTGCTCCGATCAAGGTCCCTGGATACTCCACCTCAATCACCGATTTCCTTTTGGGCGACGTGACGTCCAAGTACAATGTACGAGCTCATTGCTTCTATGATACCTTGGTGATTTCACCACCTCGACGATACCGTGAGTTTGCTTTTCGAATGAAGGTGAGCTAATCAGCATTCATAATGACCTAGGACGTTGCCACTATCGAGACTGAGAGCAAAGAGACGCTCACGTATGCCAAGCTCAAGGAGCGCGTCGACTGGATGGCCATTCAGTACTACATCCGCGGCTGGGAGCAGGGCGAGGCACCCATCCTTTCCTTCTCTCTGATCGACATATCGATAACTAACATGTCCTGTATTGTCTTGCAGATGGTGGCTGTTTTCATGCCCAACAAGCCTCTCTTCACCATCACTTGCCTCGGAGCCGCCAAGATCGGCGTTCCTTTCACCGTTGGTAACACCACTTTTATATGATTTTCTGATGGTTGGCGTAGATGTTAACTTTGCTATGTTTAGTCGATCCGGCCAGCTCGCCTTTCGAGCTCCAACATCAGCTCAAGGATAGCCGCGCGGTACGCACTCTCGCACTTCACTGGAAGTTGTTCGAGTCGATCTCATCTCTGTTTCCAGGTGTATATCGTAACCACACAGGCGCTCTTGCCTGTGGTGCGTCAGGTCACTGCCGCCATGAGGGGGTTGAAGGAGATCCTCGTGCTCGACCGTGTATGCTTTTCTCTTCCGTCTTTCGTCATCTCGCTGCTCATTTAGCAAATAATGGTAGGAGGAGGAGGAAAAGAAGGAGCTCCGCTTTACCATTGAGATGAAATACAACCTTCTCCTCGGTTCGATTCCTTTCCTTTGTGTTATTCTTTTCCCTCCTCTTTCGGTCACCATGAAGTCTGTTAGGTAAGCCACCGGGCTGGGGCGCTTTGCCTGACTGGACCGTGAAGCCTGAGGATTCTGCTGCAATCCACTACGGCCCTGCTGTCCGCGGCGGTATGTTTAAATGACAGATCGTCTCTTCCGAAACCGTTTCCTTCATTTTTCTTTCCTCTATAGCGAAGCCTAAGGGTCAGGTTGTCACCCACCGCAATTTGATCGCTAACGTGATGCAGATTGACAAGGTGTTTGGCGAGCTCACCAAGGACGACGTCCTCCTCAGCGCGGTTCCTTACTTCCACCTTGACGTCTACACGCTCATTAACAACCTCGCCATTCACCGCGGTACTTGGACTATTTACAAGATTCCCTCGTGTTGTTGATTCATGGTGTCCCGTAGGCGCCAAGACTGTGACTCTTGAGGTGCCCACTGCCGCGTCAGTGGTGGATGCCATCAAGACGCACAATGTGACTGTCGCGCGTCTGACGCCCGCCCTCTTGGCTGATCTTGCCAACCAGAAGGTACTCACTTTGTTGCAATCTTTTCTGTTATTTGCTCACTCCATCCCACAGTTCGATTTGCCATCGCTGAAGCGCGTCATCGTGGACGCCTTCGCCCTCGAGCCCAAGATCGAGTCTGGCCTCAAGAAGAACTATCCGAGCCTCGTCATTTCTCACGTATTGATTCGTTTCTTGATGAGCGAATGGTTGCATTTATTCAAGTGTGTCCCATCTAGACCTACGCTGCGCCCCTCCTGACTAATCTAAGCGACGGCAAGAAGAGCGGCAGTGTCGGCAATCTCTTGCCTGGCACGAGTGCCAAGATCCTCGACTCGACCGGGTAAGCGTTTGGTTGTCATTGTGTCATGACAGTATTTCATATATATGATGTTTGATGTAACAGGGCGGAGACCTCTGGTGACAAGGACGGCTCTTTGGTGATCAAGGGCGACCAGGTGCCAGGTACGATGGCATGTAAGACATTTTATGAGAGGCGGAAATCTGACAATTCCTTCTTCAGCTGGCTTCCTTCATAGCGAGGAGGCTACTAAGGCCGCCATCAAGGACGGTTTTTTCACTACGGGCGACCGCGCTCACGCCGATAAAGACGGCTCATTTTTCATTGCTGCTCGCCCCCCTCGCAATGACGACTAAGGACCCACACGAACGGACTCTACTGCTACTTTCATCATGAGTTCCCATCTATCATCAAATACAGCGATTCTGAGTGCTGAGACCTCTTGAATACACGTCCGCTTCATGGAATCGCAATGTGCAGAACAGCTTCAATGGAGGCAATGACTGCCCGGACAGCGCTTACAGGGCAGTAGCGCAGTACTCACTCCTCAGTTCCTCTTTTGTCCCCCAGGTCGGATACATTCAGGTTCGGGAAAGACATTCCTACAATATGATATCATTGAGATCTTGATTGAGATTCCAGGCTTGTGAAGGCGCCTTGCGAGCCTTGTGCGTCTGCTCCGACGAACCTTTCGATTCCCTCCATGCCCCAGCCTTTTCTTCTTCTCTTTCTTTTTTCTGTTGGCTCCAGAAAATATTTATCACGTTATATATACTGACATCTTTCCTTTTATCTCGACAGGATTCAATGAGTGGGCGCGTGGTGAAGAAGAAGGCCAAGGTGCACGATGCTGCCGTGCTCGCCGTGCCCGAGGTCGTCGCGTGGATCGACGTGCGCCTCTCCTTTCTCTTTCAGATCGACTTCGAAAGACCTGAAAAACTTATTTTATTTGAAAGTATTCAATGATAATGTTAATTATGTCTGCTGATTGTGGCGTGCAGGCTGAGGATGACAAGGTGTTTGAAGCCGACATGGACGAGGAGTTCCGAAAACTAATCGACTTAGCCGCTGACGACGCCGACACGACGGGCAAGATCAACAGAGTCAAAGACCAACTCTTCTTTGAGGTCGCCAACACTGCGAGGCCCATTTCTGACCGCATCTCGCTCCTTATCGGCTATTACGACGACCGCCTTCGCTCGTGCGCTTTCATCTGCAGTTCGAGTTTGTGAGATATCTACTACCACTTACCACCTCCACTTTTCAGAGGACGCTTGAACGTGGATGAGTTTGTCGAACCCCTCAGCAAGTTCGTGTTGCCCTTCTTCCCCCGCGAAGTCTTCATGAAGTTCCCGCTCCCCAACCGCACCAAGCCCGTCAGTCGTGACGCCGAAAGTGATGCCGAACTCGTGGTGGAAACTGCAGAGCTCTTCTTTGGCCTTGCTGAGATGCTTGCGAGCTCCATGGCGAAGCAAATGAAGAAAGTCGATGCCTTTGATGCGTTTATCCGCTCGTGCATCCCCGTGTTCGACAAACTCGAGCCTGAGATCAAGACGAAGAAGTCGTACAAGCCTTTCAAGACCCTCTTTAGCAACTATGAAAACTTCGATTTCACCAAACCGATTGCCTATGACGATTACTTTGACGAAGAGGGCGACGGCAATAAGATTGATGTTGAGGCGCTCTTGAAAGACCTTGCCAAAACCGCCAAGCCCGGACGCGTCAAAGAGGGTTACCTTGAGGGCATCCTCACTTTGCTGGGAATGTACTATGGTCGCCTTCAAACCAAGAGCACCAAGGTCATCGAGGTTTCCCAAGGCACCATGAACTTCCTCAACAAGTACTTTGAAGAGATCTTATCGAATCCGAAGAAGCGCGATGATATAAAGGCGACCAAGCTGCTGGAGCTTATTTCCCTGGCTCGCACTGCCCTTGTGATGCCGACTGCCATCGGCAACAAGTTCATCAATGACGACTCGGAGGGCGTCGACCAAGTTCGTTCACGCCTTTGTCCTTGGTTTCAGTTGTTGTTCTCTTCTGATCTCATGTGATAGCTCATGGCACACTCCGCGAACATCCAGAGCATTATGGATCGCTGCGCGAACACCTCTTGCACTGAGGCTGGCTCGCTCAAGTGCGGCAAGTGCAAGTTCATTCGCTACTGCAGTGCTAAGTGTCAGAAGGAGCATTGGCGGTCGCATAAGAAATTTTGCGGCAAGCACGCGACAACAACCAAGGAGGTGGCGGAGCGGATGTACAAGCTGCCACCGTGGACTGGCTTCTACGAGAAGAGCGCAGTCACGGGCGAGCTGACCCTCATCCCTGCCATCGCTGAGAAGTGCGAGTATGAGCACAAGCATGGCGAGGACTGCGAGCACGGCGACCACGGCCACGGGCACTCACACGAGCATGGCCACAGCCACAGCCACGGCCACTCCCATTGATCACGAAGGCACTCCTGCCGGAGCAGATTATACATATTCCATTGGACTCCCGATAGTCATCTAAGTTGCAGATGGGACGATGCTGGTCTCAAAGTAGGCTATTCTCTCTTTGCCCGCCTCTTCTATCACGGAATTCTCCCCTTTTCTTCATCAGCCATCGTATATTATCATCGTAGCGGATGACGAAGGTTCCACATCTGGGCGTGGCAACCACGGCGGGCCGTCGCTATGGTCGCCTCAACCAAGACGCCTCCTTCTCGAGCCGTCGCTCTCTCGGTAGTCTGTCCCATTTACACACTTGAGTCCTGATGGGTGAAAATCACCAATTTTCCAGCCATATATTCATTACAACTTTCGTCGTCGTTAATTTCGTTGACCAGGATCGACGGCGAGACCTCGACTGTTCCTGTGGGGCGTCCTCGATGGTCATGGCCCTCTCGGCGGCCTCTTTGCCCAGACCGCCGCAAAAGTAATAGAAGACTCTTTAAATGAGGTAAGAGAATATATAGATCTATTTAATGTGGAAGTATTTTGGCATGACGCAATTTCGTCGGCCTCGACTTTCGTCGAGACCTCGAGCTCGTCTGCTTTCGATGTCGGAATCTAAACATCGACTATGATTCAAGGAAATAAGATTTACTAGATTCATTTTTTGTGCTCATTTAGACTATCGCCAAGTCAGCAGCGGTCACCGAAGCATTGGTTGCCGCGGCGTTCGCCCAGGCCCACGAGCGCCTTCTCTCGATGTGCAAAGTGCCGCCGACTTCGGACGACCTCATCTACAGTATTCTGAGATGTCCTTCACCCTTTTTTAAAATTCATCTATTTCAATAGGATCGAATATTTGTATGGCAGGAAAAACATTGAATTCGCTCTGACCGATCAGCGCTTTCACACGCGAGGTAACCTTATCTTCTCCTGCTACCTAGGGTGGTTCCTTCGCTTGTCTGATGCCTCTTTGCTTTCAGGATATGTATATGAAGACGAGTGGATACCTCTCGAATCCGGGACGACGGCCACTGTCGCTGTCTATCTCGAGGGCTCGAAGAAGATGTTGATCGCGAACGTTGGTACCAATCGCAGCAGTTCCCCCTTTTTCACTTCCTGGTCGATACTGAATATTGTTCCTTTGATGGCAGGGGATAGCGAAGGTTTCATCTTGAAGACACCCGAGGATGACGACGATTCCTCACTAGTTCTAACTCCGATCACCGAGAAGCACAATCCGAATAACATCGAAGAGAGTACTCTTTCTACCGAGTCCCGGTCACCGTGGCATCTCATTCCATGTATTTTCCGATTACATCTGGTGATAGGGCCGCGCCTCTCTGAGATTGGCCGATGCGGTTTCGATTTGGGTGAGGGTGGCGGCTATTTGTACCTTCGGAGTTCTCCCTACAAGGAGGGCAAGCTAACCTACGAATACCAATTGTCCCTGACTCGGTCGTTGGGTCACGAGTGCTCACGCTTCATGTTTTTTGTTTGTTTGGTGGCTTCTCACAATTGTCGCTAGAATGCTGGTATCCGCTGGCGTGACACCCAACCCCTCGACGTTATTTCTTGATGTGAATGATGAGCTCGAGATTGTGGTGATTGCGTCTGATGGTAAGCCTTCTCATGGTTAGAACCGATTCAATCTGCTTTCCATGTGTTCAACAACACCTCCGCTCATCCGAGCCGCTAGGGCTCTGGGAGAACATGGCACAGGATGAGGTGCTCTACCATCTCCGTGAAAACGAGGACCCTCAGGAAGCCGCCGACGCTCTGATCGACCATATCGAATCTCTCGCAACGGTACCCCACCTCTATTTGTTTCCTTTTATCCCGACTTCCTTCCTCAAAATGCATCCCTCTAGTTTGATGCCAATGTTGACAACACTACTATTATCGTCGCTCATTTACGAGACGAATGATCCTCCTTATCGCCTCGAAAGTGCTCCATTGACAGCCCCACTTCTCTTGATCACACTTGCACTCGCCGAGATGAATGGATGTGACAAGATCGCCAAGTACTTTACCGCGGCGCCTGCGGGACCAATCAGATCGATGTCTGCCGAGGGGCCACATGGACTTTCGCTCCCGACCAAGATTCGCTTGATGTTAGATCTCTTCTTACCTTTCACTTCAATTTCACTTGGAGTGCACGTTTGTGAGGGCTGTCTTGTTTCCTTATTGCTGGTCTTGACGCTCCACGCATTCTGAACTTGTACGTGTGTGACACAAATCACGTTTCCTATGGACACGAGACTAGTTTTTTTCACACAGAGAGTACGCAGCTTCGGGTTCAGTTCTTGTTGTTCGCGATCCCCTCTCCTTTGACAGCTTGTCAACTTCTCCACTCGTTTTACGAGCAACGAAGTGCATCTTTAATATAGAGGATTATATTTTTGTCGAAGTTTGTGATCCCAACATCCGAGAAACGCGACCATAGTGACAACAATAAATTTAATATTGTACATGATTATGAAAGAGGTACAAGAGACTGTCCCTATTGTTTGTGGCTGGTCACTGAGCGGTTGAATAACCCGGATTATTTTGAAGAGGGTATCAAGGGAGGAAAACGATTTTATTTCTGGATGAAGACAGAATTGAGATGCGTTTAAACTTAAAAGGCGAAAAACTGACTGAGGCGATGAATGACTGCGGCTTCAGTCGTCCTCAGAATCGCCTTGACGGCGGTCCAGTATACCCATGCGAACCAATTCGTCCTAGCAGCCTCAGACGTAAGCGAAATTCAACCAACACGGGAATAATCATCATCCACGTCAAGTACCTCTAAATTGTCGACAATATTCTCATACGCGACATTTCGCTCCGCCCAAAAGTCCGAACTGCGCTCCAAATACTGGACTGACGAACGCTACGACAATCTCAGTAAGAATATCTGATGGCTCCAGCAAGATGTAGCGATTGCAACACAGTACCAAATGCGACATCTGTGCTTCCATTGCAATCAGCCGCGCTTGAAGAAGAGCAAATTTCGCTGCAGTCGGCTCGTGAGCTGCGGGCGTCTGAGAAGCAGCTTCTGTGATGCTGGCATTCGTGTCGCGAGGTCTCTCTCCGACCTATCAAACGGGGAATAAGGTCCCAGCATCTCAGAGAGCAACCTGCACACAGATAGAGTGGGAGGGGAGGGGACGGAGGTCGAGGTACCATGGACGAGGCAACCATGCTTTCCACGATCAAGCGGGCCTTTTTCGAGGGAGGTGCCGAGTCCGAGCTGCTTTGGTCGTCGGGTAAATTTGAGTTAGTATCATCTGGGAGCCTCCTCTTCAGATCGCGATGAGCTTTCTTGGTGCTTTTCGAAGTGGTCTTGGGAATTTCTTTCTCCGGCTGAAGTGCCTTCGACGACTTTGTAGACTGATCCACGTCTCCAATAAAAACAAAACCAAGTTTAAAAGAAACATCGACACCACCACTATGCATCAAAACTCAAATAGCGACAGCCCCACCTCGCTGATCGCTCATGGCACTCAACCCAAACTCCAAAAAACAGCAAAATGGGTCAGAAAAATCAACACTAAATGGGGGCGTGAACAAACGTCCATCAGACAGCCAGATGAGGCGGCCGACGAGGTGTACAAACTACGAGCGTCACTCCCATTGCGCAGAGTGACTTTCCGCTGTCCTTTTCAGAGAACAGTGGCGTACATATCCTCAGATTCAAGCAGTGTGCGAGTCAGACGACTCAACAAGACTGCGAATCATCTACTTTCCCTCACTCTCCGAAAGAAACCGTCAATCGGAGAGATCCCGTCTATCACTGCCTCGACAGATCCCGTCACAGAAGGTGACTCACAGGACCCGATCACGCCAGAACACAAAAAGAGCGCAAAAGTCAAGGGGAAGGTTACGACGCAAGGAAAAAGCACAGTGCCTCTGTGGTTAAAATTATGGTGATAAGGAACTGAAGGACAAGGAGGGCGCACTGGTGGGGGAGGTCTCGAGAGAGTGCGCCACGGCATCCTTGGACTGATCAATGGCGACTGTGGCCAAGTCCTTGGATTTCTTTTCCTATAAAAGGTAAATGTATGAAAAAGAGAAAAAAAAAGAATTAGGGGATAGGGAAGGGGTCTGGAGGCTAGGTTCAGAGGTCAGTCGGAATCTGACAAGAAACATCATGGCAGAGAACTCACAGGCCTCCGAAAACGCCGTATTCATGCCAAAAAAAAAAACAACCAAATAAAAGGCAATGAGAATTAACAGAAATTGGCACAGAGGGAGAGAGCACAGTGAGTCGTTTTGATCTGCGGCCCATCATCGAATCGAGTGTTCTTGGCAATGACCCAAGAGTTCTGCACTGGAAATATTGCACTTAAGACTGGGTGCCTTGCTGCTAGGAGCAAATGAATGACAACCAGCCCTGATTACAGCGTCAGAAGTCTGATGCGCGCTGAGGAGAGATGATGAGCGATTTTATCCTTGTTCATGAAGTAACTGATTCACCTCATCCATATTTCCTCATCATTTCTTTCCCCACGGCGGTGTTTTGAGCTCGCGACGCATGATCAAACGACCCTCATTTTCCAACCAGACTTGATTTTATAGTGAGTTTATACTGGATATCATGGGTCGGTCCACCTCGAATTTTATTACCTAAATTTTGCACCCGCGGCGCTGTGGTCTGTAACCTTGATGAGCAGTTTACTACCCTCCACCTTCACCGATCACATAACGCGAAAGAAATGAAAATCGTGGCTGCTCCCAACACCCAAGATTGGTCACTCGTGTTTACTCGCATCGTGCCGCCGTCGCCATTCCATGTCGTCCCTCGCTGACCAGCTGAGGGCGCGTGGAAATTCAAATGTGCGCGCTCTCACTCACACCGGCTCCGAGCCCTCACTCAATATGCATATTTCAATCAGAATATTAATTAATATCTTTATGGTTTACGACACGTCTCAGTTCCTCTTGGGAGCTGAGAGCCATGGCGGTCCTCGCGTTTGCTGGCTCGTTCCCTGCGAACGCCCCAGAAACGAGCGATGTATTTTATTAGTCTTATTATTTTAATTTAATCGTTATTTTATACTTGTTTCGACCTCACAGCTGCCGTTCTCTTCGTTCAAAGGCGATAAGGTCGGCGAGCTTCGTGCTTTGCCGCTTCGGCTTCGTCTCTTTCGCCTTGACGCTCCTTTTGAGATTGAGTTCTGATATATAAATGTTTACTCTAGGTGCGGTCGCTGCATGTGCGCTACTCGCTGCTGTTTGAAGGCAAGGAGGCGGCGCGCATCGAGACGCGCGCTATTCAGCAGCTCGGCATTGAGGGCTTCCAGCAGCTCTTGAAGTCTGAGCCGCGCCTCAAGGTATTATATTTTCTAACATACTTTATCTTTGAATATTAATGTCGAAATTTGTAGGCCTTTGACGGCGTGCTGATCTCGGGCAATCAGAATCTCGCCGAGTTCAATCGAGCGATGCACACCAAGGAGGTGAACGACAAGCTCGACCTGGACGTCGCCCGCCTCCTCAAGTACCCCCTTCTTTCTTAACATCCTTGATATTATCATCTATGTCGATTTCTGATGAGAATCGCTCTTAGGATGCTCTCGCCATATATGCTCCTCCCCGGAACCCATAAGCTGCTCGAGTATCTCATCCGAATTTACAGAGTACTTTCTCATTCGTGTTGCGTTCCAATCTTTTCGATATATTTTGATAATATTTATGCGTTTGTAGATCAACGAATTCAATGTGGATGCAGTACTCTTAGCGATGCTCCCTTTTCACGAGACCAACATCTTTGTTCGCATGCTTCAGATCGTGAAAGTCAAGTATGAGGACAGTGTCTCTGATATGGAATCGAGTTTCTCTGACGACGGTTTATAGGGAGACGGAGTGGGCCTTCTTAGGAACTTGTAAGAAGAATGGTGTAGCCCCATCACGTCAGCTGTTGGTGACCCAGGTGCGAATGTCGCGATGGTTTCGCAATGCCGTTTGCGATCTTCCTAAGGTGACTGTCGAGAATCAGCTCATTCATAAGGTAGAGCTTCTTCATGCCCTTTTCTTGCTCCATTGAACCAGAACTGATCTCTTCGTGTTTTAGAGCCTCTTCTCTTTCTATGCCGCTCTCATGGTGTCGCTTTTGACGTCGACCCCCGAGCGGCCGACTAGTGGCGCCTCGCTGTCAGACCTTGTTGCCGATATTTTTGAGCACTTGGTCAATGGTTACAAGAGCCTCGATGCTGAGTATGCTTCCACTCAAGTCACTATGTGTGACCTATGCTGACTCCATCTTGATGGTAGCTATCAATTGGCGACGGGTCTGATTGTCTCGGCACTGGCTCAGGGCTTTGGCTCCTTTAAGCTTGAGGAGAAGCTCGCGCGCCGCGTCGTGACCCTCTCTTGTCAATATTCCACTCCTACCGTACGATATTCCTACATCCCAAAGCGAATACAGTTTTCTAATTTTCTCTCGTGGCAGGTGCGTTACACATCGATGCTTTCGATCTTGCTGCTTCTCCAGCGTAGTGCAGGCAACAGTAATGGAGCCGTCACTTACGTCCCCGATAAGAAGACCCTGTTGAGTGACGCCGCTTGCGTGGGTTTGCAAAGCTGGAACGATCTTGCCAATCTCTTCACCAAGCTCGCTTCCAACAAGTTCGACATCAAGGCCCTCTGCTTCCCTTTTATCAATCACTTGGTTCGCGCCATGATCGTACCCGCTCAGGACGAATCCGAGACTCCGAAAGGTCCGCTGCTTTTTTGGCTCTTCAATGATCATTCTGACTTTTTCTTTTTAGAAATGCTTCTCGAGTTGTTGAGCGCCATTGTGAATGCTCTTCCTTCCCAGTCTCTTGCCCCCCATGTGTCCACCATGGTGAAGCTCCTTATCACCGATTACTCCGAGCACCACAAGGCCGTCTCGAAGCCGATTGCCCTCGGCGTCCGCGCCCTCCTCGCTCAGCTTGACCTCTCATTCCCCAATGACTTTGACATGGCCATTGACGCTCTCTGCAAGGTCGACACGGCCAGCGTGGAGCACTCGATTGTCTCCAAGTCGTCGTGGAGCTTCTTGTTCGACAACACTCGTCACCAAGCGCTCAAGGTCGACAAGTCGGTCACTTCTGCGGTTGCCTTTGTCCCGACCACGCTCAAGCATTCGCTGAGTGCCAGTGCGCCCCCGAATGTGATCATGTCGGCCCTGGAGACTGTCTTCGCCAATCACCTCAACGCGACCGATTCGGAGATAGCCAAACAATTCTCTGATCTCATCAAGGCGAGCGTGGCCGATCTGCTGTCCAACACTGAGACGCCCGTGCCAGCCCTCATTTACCTCCTCCAACGCAACGAGTCGACCTCTGTCCTCAGCAACATTGACCACAAGAAGCTCTTAAAGATGATCGTTCTCCAATGGATCCCTAAGGCCGTCGAGTTCGCCAAGGACAAAGATCCCAAGCTTATCAAGGCCCTCTTTAGCTTCCTTTGCGGCCCTTTTGTTTCGGAGAACCCAAGCTACACCGAGGAGGCGCTTGTGGCAGTGCTTGCCTTTGTCACCTACCCGAACCTCGACAACGGTTCCGCCGAGTTTCTTGCGGAGGGCATCAAGACCTTCCCTCATGCTCTGCTCAGCACTTTGAATAACAACTCCAAGAAGGTGAATTCGCAGTCGCTCTTGCTCGCTCGAATTTTGAGTGGCTTCAAGGATAGCCTCGTCGCCCACTCGACAGTTCTCTCAAGGTAGGAATCCATTATTTCGACACCTTTCTCTTCAGAGTTCACATGTTTCCCTTTCCAGCGTGGTGTTGCGCTTGCTGTCGACACGCTACGACTTTCTGGAGTCCGCTGCTCGTTCTCGTGTTCTCTCGCTTCTCTTTTTGTCTCTCACATCGGCTGTGCGCTCCAATCCTGGCAACGAGGCGCTCTCCAAGGCGCTCACGGAGGCTGCTTCGAAGTCCTTCACCACTCTGGCCTCGAGCTCCAAGGTCACCTTCTTTGACGAGCAGGCCAAGAATGACAATGAGTTTACGAAGGTATTCCCTATCCTGATTGACGACTCCGTAAGTCGTTCATCATTTTGTCACTTCAGGTCGAAGGCGCGCCTAAATGGACCTGGGAAGACTACAACACGTTGCTCATGTCGGGCAAGGCTCCTTTGACAACGCTCCTTCCTCCTGTCATCGCCACGCTTATTGCCGTCCTCAAGGTGACGAACAACAGCGCCCTGAGCAGGCAGCTCATGTTGCTCGTGACGGCCGCTGACCTCTTTGCCTGGCCCAAGGCCGAAGCGGAGAAGTCCAAGGCCCAAGTTGCTGCTTTGACTACCGCTCTCTTCGATGCCATCAAGCCATCTGCGCTCCCTGCTTTCTTGGCGAGCATTTGGTGTTCCTCATTGGAAGAGATCCCCGTTGTGCCTCAGCTACGTGCGCTCGCCCTCTTCCGTACCTTGTTGCAGACCCATCTCGGTACACAGTCTCCCACAGTGATTAGGTTGAAGTTTATGGCTCACTGGTCTTGTTCTAAGGCACCTCGGAGGCGGCAACTCTCGTTCGCTTCTTCCCTGAGGTTCTCGTGGCGCTGGCGTCTCCTGAGCGGTCTGTTCGCGAGGCGTCCCTTCGCATCATTGAGCTCATGAAGCAGCCTTGCTCCGTGGCCCTCCAGTCTGGCGCCGCCATCTTCCCTCTTGCGAGCAAGGATAGCAATTACGTGTCGCCCAGTGCCCAAGCTGTCCATCGCTTTATGAACTCTTTGATTTCGAATAAGGAGCTCTTGGTCGTCGATGCTGCCAATTTGGATGGCTTGCTACGCGATATCCTCGGTGCTGATTCTGGCGATGAGGACAAAGGTACAGGGTCGCTTTGCATCTCTGACGTATGATGACATTATCTCATCGTGATTTTCAGATTACCTGTACGCGGAGGACCGCGAGAGCATCACCCGATACTTGCTCACTGAGTCTTTCCGCCTCCCAACGCTCTTTGGTAAGTTCACTCTTCTTGCTGCCCTCCGCGAGATCGAGACGATCGCCAAGGTCGATGCCTTCTTGCCCTTCATCACAGCCAACTTCGGTGCGCTGTCATTGGCGGAGACGACGGTTGAGCTTCCGAACGACAAGTACCTTGCGCTCGTTCTGGATCAGATCATCAAGCAGATCATCCCCGTGCGCTCTCATTCTTAGTCTTTCTTCGCTCAATTGCTGACGGTTCATTGGCAGAGCTTCACTATCGCGCTCTCCAAGTCCAAGAGTGAGGTTGACAGCCACTCGACGGTTCTCGCCTTCCTCCTCTCCGCACTCCGCACGCGCAAGTCCAAGCGCTACGACGTAACATGCTCCTCGCCCTCTCTGCTTTGCTTTCGAGTGACTTAGAGTTGTTCGAATGATAGGGTGTGGAAGAATTTGAGCTTGCTCCTTCGAAGCGCCTGCTGAGCATCATCAATGGTTCTCGCGGTGTCCTCTTCTACCAGGTATCGGCTGTCGTATGTTGCTCTTCCTTCGGCCTTTTTCGAAGTTTTTCACTTTAGGCGCTCTCGCCTGTTCGGCAACACGTTGTCTTCTCCGCGCTATGCAAGCTTGTCCCCGTGATGCCGCCCGACCTTCAAGTGCTCCTGCGATCGACTTTGGTGCAGCTTCCCATCACGCCCACCAACATTGTCCAGGCCCTCTCTGCCCCTCCCATGGACGCTGGTTCGTCTTATTGTCTCTTTTCATTGCTATCTTTGTCAGTGATCTCATCATGCTATCCTAGCGGCCTCTACCACTCCGTCCGCGAAGAAGGCGCGCGCTGGCAAGAAGGATGCGGCAAAAGAGGGATCGGTTCCATCTTACGACTGGCTCCTCCTTACCGTCCTCCTCGAGATCTTCCAACACAAAGCTGCCATCCTCGACGTCTCCGCCCACGTTCCCGTCCTCTTCCAACACCTCACTAAGCTCGTATGACCCTCATGATCGATATGATGTGGCCTCTTCTGATTTCGTTGGATAGGTGGAGCAAGGTGATGCCGGCCATGAGTACCTCCTTCAGCTCTTGCTCGATACATTGGCAGCTCTCACCCATCGCCTTCGTCCTGTTCCCCTTTCCCTGGAAGACAGTACGCTTTATTCGTCTCTGCTGCTAGGATGCCTTGTCCTAACTCAATCTATTTTGCAGGCGAGTCCCCTCTTGCCGTGGCCTATCGCACTGAGATGAAGAGTGTCGTCGATTGTTTGCGCGTCTTTGCCTCCCCGGTCGTCCACCACTCCGCTTTATCCTTCTTGGCTGAGGCAGCTTCGCGATTCCCTGCTGAGGTAATCACCGGTTGTGCTCCAATCCGTCTCTCGACGTGCTGATAGTTGTGACTTGATGTTAGGTGCTGGCGCACGTCATGGAGCTCATTGGCTATCTCGGCATCGCAACGAGGGCTCAGAGCAAGTCCAGCGCCGACCAGCCTGGCGACATCCTCCGCGATGACCAATACTCTTTCCTCGTTCTCCAGCGTATGTTTCACTCGCTTTCCATTCTTCCACTCGATGACCTTGTAATCTTCGTCTGATATAGGTGCCTTGGAGGCGATCGTTCCCCCTCTGCTCAAGGGCGGCGACCTTGGTGTGCGTTCCTTGCTCAAGGAGCTTGTGGGCGCCATGGTCGAGGTTCCTGAGCATCGTCGCTTGCTAATCTGCACGACACTCCTTACTGTCCTTGACGGATCTCACGTCGCGTACGTCGTTTTCTTCCTCTTCGTGCATTTTGCTTGTGGGTCGATGAAGATAAAAGCTCGGCATGAAGCCTATGATTGCCAAAATATACCAAAAATGGCACTGAGACCATCTCCCTTGTTTTGCTTTCTTCAGTTTACTCTCTCCTCGCCTTCGTTTTTGCTTATGGCTATTCCGTAGCATTCACTCGGGCGAAGCGGTTGAAGGAGGCTTCAATCCGAACGCGGGCGCCTACTTGTCGCCTATCTTGATCCTTCTCTTTGAGAAAGCCGCCGCCAACAAGGCATGTCTCTCTTTTCTTTGCCCTTCTATGCTACTTATTGATATCGATATTATTAGGTTGGACTTTTCCGTTCCGAGGCTGCAATCTCTTTCGCACACGAGCTCGTGAAGAAGCTCCACCCATACTCAGTGGTGAAGAGCTTGCTGATGATGACGGACAATCTCTCATCGAAGGATAAGGAAGACGAAGTGGAGGATGGTGATGGTGAAGATGGTGAAGATGGTGATGATGGTGACGGCGATGCGATGGACGAGAGCGCCAGCGAAGTTGACGAGGGGCCCGAGGCCGCCACGCTGCACTTCGTCTCTGAGATGAAGAACCCTCGTAGCGTCCAGGTAATTTCCTACTCACCTCTTTTTTTACGGGTCAAGATGATGTTATTTACTCCGCATAGGCTCTTGTCTTCAAGTTCATGGCTCAGCTCCTATCCTCGCGCACTTTCTTGACGCAGTTGGCCCATGTTCCCTCGACAGAGGAAGACCGCCTGCAGACCTGCTACCTCGGCCTCTTCCAGGCCTCCCTCTTGCATCTCCAATACCTTTCTGCCGTCCTTTCCAAGGCTACTCAGGAGGCGGAGGAGGTTCAGGAGAAGGAGGGAGAAGAAGACGAGGAAGATATCGAGGCGCGCGTCCACGAAGAGACCACCGACGTGGAGACGGCCATCTCGAACCTTAACCAGCTGCTCGCTCTGCCCGATTTCCTCACCGTGATAGCTTCGCTATTGAATCACCGCGATCATAATGTCCAGCGCCGCGCCTTAACTCTTCTCAAGGCCAAACTCGAGAGCCTCTCTGCCCTCCCGCCGACTAATCTCATCTTGCAATTTGTTGCTCTTACCAAGGATCTCGCGGCGATCTTGGTTGCTCCCTTGCCCATTGGCGCGGGCCGCCACACCGCTTTGATCACTCAGCAGACTGGTTCGTTCCTTTAGATTTGAGTTATCGTTTCTGTGTTCATGATTACTTTCGTAGCCGCTCTTGGTATCGAGGTATTGTCACGCGCCTTCGCCAAGGTCCCCGCGGTGACTCAGGTCTTTGTCGACCTCGTTCCCTCGCTCCTTGGTGTGCTCACGCGCTCGCCCCTCACTCAGAACAAAGAGCTCTCTGCTGCCGAACAGCTCAACGAGAATGACGTGAGCGCTGAGCTTCAGGTACCCTGTCGATTCCCACCGCATCAATATCTTATTCTTGGGGGTCGATGAAGATAAAAGCTCGGCATGAAGCCTATGATTGCCAAAATATACCAAAAATGGCACTGAGACCCAGTCAACTACCGATCTCTCCTCCATTTTCATCACGTCGATGTCTCATTTGCTTTCCTCTCCTTAGGCGTCGTCGATGATCGCCATCGCGACCTTGACCAAGGAGCTCGGTGCCAAGGTCTTGCCACACCTCAACCGCGTCGCACCCGCTGTGATTGGATTCCTCTCTACGCGAGCTCTCGGTGCTGCTGCCATCGACCAGCGCGCTGTCAAGGGTATAGAATTGCCATCTAGTT
>Ga0154020_10003845_pt1 | contig 17989 bp, 13 predicted proteins | sample Klosneuvirus_201_FD_109709 | JGI IMG/M metagenome (GOLD analysis project Ga0154020, IMG submission 109709) | Active sludge microbial communities from wastewater, Klosterneuburg, Austria - Klosneuvirus_20160825_MG | ecosystem: Engineered > WWTP > Aerobic digester > Activated sludge | place... | reverse complement strand
TGGTCCCGCCGCACCACAAACGCAAAACCCTCGTCATACAGGGTGGTGAAAGGTTGCCCCGGCGGCACCCCCTGGCGCGGGCACAACACCCCATCCAGCGTACCGGAGGCCGGGTGCTCCAGTGACTCCATGGTGTCCGGTGAGACAATGTGCAGCGTTGCGTGCGGCAGGCGCCGCGCCATGGCGGCGGCAAGCTGGGGCACGTCATGGAAATGGTGCGCGTCGGTGCAGGCCAGCGTGAAGCGCCGGGTGGTGGTCCTGGGGTCAAACAGCAGTTGGGACGTGAGGACGTCCTCCACCTGGGCCAGCGCGTGGGCCAGCACCGGCTTGAGCCGCAGGCCCATGGGTGTGGGCGCCAGGCCCTTGCCGCTGCGGGTCACCAGCGGGTCGCCGAACATGGCGCGCAGCCGCGCCAGCGCATTGCTCACGGCACTCTGGGTCACATGGAGCCGCCGCGCGGCACCCGTGGCACTGCCCTCTTGGAGCACCATATCCAAGACGCGCAGGAGGTTGAGGTCCATCTTGTTGACATCATTTTTGGTGATGTTCATCATCAGAACATATCACTGGTGAAAATGTGAGGCCACCTTTAGGTTCACCACAGAACACAACGGTGGTGGCCCGTGAGAGACCTGGTGTTGAAAGCGCTGCTGTGGGCCCTGGTGATCAACCTGGGGATGGCCTTTGGTGCCGGGTTGTATGAATCCCGCATCACCGTCCCGCAGTGGCTGGTGGCGCTGGAGGGTGGCGGCTGCGCCTGGAACCGTGACGCCGCGGTGGCGGCCAACGTGGGGCTGCGGTTCTGGGTGTTTGTCACCACCATCCCGCTGACGTTGCTGGCGCTGGCCAGCCTGCTGGGCGTGCGCTGGGTGCCCAACCCGGTACGCCCCTGGTGGTGGCTCATGGTGGCCGCGGCCCTGGCCGACCGCGCCATGACCTTTGGATATTTCATCCCCACCATGGTCCGGCTGATGACGCCAGGCGCGCTGACCGACGCGGAAACCATCACCACCGCACTGCAGTGGGTCCACCTGGGCGGCATCCGGCAGGCCGCAACGCTGGTGGGTTGGATTGCCGCGCTCAAAGCGCTTTGCCACTGGAACCTGCAGGATGGGATGCGCCTACGCCTCACCGCAGCCCCACAGCCATCCACCACCGCTCAGCGCAGCTCCAGCACCTGAATTGTGCCGCCCCAACTGTTCACATTGAGCGGGACCACCGTGATGGCATTGGAGAAGGAAAAGCCGGCATGGGAGCCCGTGGACCGCAGCAGGGTAGGACTGCCGGTTCCCTCCCGCACGGTGCCTTGTCCAAACCCCACGGTCCCATACAGCCCGGGGAATTCGGCAATGGTGTAATCAAACGCCGTCACTGTTTCCGCGTTCCCGGCGGTGCGCGCTGCAATGAGCCCACTGGTGTCTGACGTATTGAACGTCCCGGCACCTTCACCAATGACAAAACCGCTGTACCCGCTGGTGCCTCCCGCGCTGGTCCGGATGAGAACCCGGGCCGGCGCCCCGTTGGGAAACAGGATGCCGTTGAACAACACCCGCCACGTCCCCCGGGACTGGACGCTGAACGTCACCGGTGTTGTTCCGCTCAGGGTCGCTTCGCCAGTCTTGACCCATCCCGGCGTTGGAGGCGGAGGATGGGCATGGTCACTGCGCGCCACCGTTTCCGCCGTTCCATTGTTGCCGCCGGTTCCGCCAAACTTCACCCCCGCGGTCAACGCATACGGCGCCGAAGTCAGACGCTGCGCGCCGTTGAGCTCCACCAGCGTCACACTCCCGGCGTCCCCCACCATGACGCGGAGGAACACCACCGGATTGAGCAACAGGTCCGGAGGAATGGGCGTGTTGGTGCCAATGAGCACCTGGAAGGCGCCACCCGCGGTGGCCACGTTGTCGTGGTCCTCGGACCAGGTGCCAAGGCGCTGCGCAAACGTCTTGGTTTCCACGTCCACCAGGAAGAACCGCAGCTTCACCGGAGCGTTGAGCGGCACCCCGTTGTTCTCCACGCGCCCGGTGTAGGTGATGAGCCGCGGCGGCGGCGCCACGCTGGATTGCGCCAAGGCTGTTGCAGCGGCGGCGGTGGCGGCGGCAAGGAGCACCACCTTGAGAGCCACTGGGATTTTGGAGGCGGCAACAGACCTGATCATGGGTACTCCTGGCCCGCAGAGGGCAGCGTCGGCACATTGGGGCCTGGGGCCCACGCCAGGCAAGACGCTCGCACCTCCTACACCACACACACCAACGCAGCGCCAGGGAAATGCCCATGGCGGCGCGCTGCGCGTCGAACTAGCCTGCGCACCGTGAAAGCAACGCATGCCATGCTGCTGCTGTGCGCCATCCCGCTGCTGTTGTGGGCGTGCGCGGCCCCTGGTGACCGGTGCGGCGGCGAGGCCTGTGCTCCGGGACAACGGTGTGTGGCGCAACAGTGTCTTCAATCCTGTACCCAGGACCTGCAGTGCCTGGGTGGCCGGGTGTGCCTGGACGGTGTCTGTGTTGCAGCCGGGGGAACGTCTTCATCATCCGGCGCGGTGCAATCCAGCAGTGTGGGCGGAGTATCCTCCAGCACCAGTGCGTCCAGCAGCAGCGCCAGTTCCTCGGCGTCATCCGGGGTTGTGGATGCAGGCTGTCCGGTGTTGGACGGTGGCTGCTGGGTCAATGGGGACGCCGGATGTGGCAACCAGTACAAGTGCCCCTACGGCCAGGTGTGCGTGACGCCGGATGACACCTGCATCCCCTACCCCGCACCCCCCATGGGCCAGGCTCCCGGCGCAGGACAATGCGGCATCCTGCACGTGGAGCAGCACACGTACCTGGCGTGCGGCCTGGCCGGAACGTTCCCGCAGGCGCGCAACTACTGTCAGAGCACGTTTGCCGGTTTTGACGTGGCCCGCCTGCAAAGCGCGGCGCAGCACACCGCGTTGGCGGGTTTCCTCACCGGTGGCCGCGGCTGGCTGGGGCTGCGTGACGTCATGGTGGAGGGAACATACACCTGGGTGGATGGTCAGGCGTTGGCGTATGGCAGCACGCTGGGGAGTACGCCCTGGTGCACCGCCCAACCGGACAACGGAGGCGGCGCCCAAGAAGACTGCGTGGAACTTGTGGGTGGTGCTGGCACCAATGATTGTTGGGCGGACGTGGATTGCCTGCTGGCGGACCGGGGCGTGTTGTGTTCGCGCTGATGGGACGGCGGCATTGAACCGGGAGAGAACATGCGGCGGGGCTGGTTGGTCGTCCTGGTGTTGTGTGCCTGCAACCCAAGCCCCAAGGCACATTGTGAGGCGCGTCAGGCGTTCTGGGAACAGGGCTTTGGTGAAAATGACCCTGCGTTCACCCAACGCAGCCGGCCGCTGTTTGTGGAATCCTGCACCCAGATGCTCTCCCAACCGGAGTACGCCGCTGAGCTCAAGTGCCGCTCCGCGTGCCTTGAGGCGGCAAACCCCGGCCTGCCGCGTTCCCGCAGCGAGGTGCGCGCGGCGCACCTTGCGTTCTCCACGTGTGAGGAACGGTGCATGGCTCCCGGCGCCCTACCCACGCGCTAACCAGTCAACCGCGCTGGCCGTCAACCGCGCTCACCGCCCCTTGGCACTCACCACAACGGCGCCACTGGCTCCACGCGAATCTCCGGGTCCGGGCCGTCATACCCATCCCGCCCGCTGAGGTCCCCGCCGCCAAAACCAAACGCCAGGCCGGGCATGGAGCCTTCCTTGCCGCCCTTGCCGCCACCCGTCTTGATCTTGATGAGCTTGCGGTACGGCTCCACCGCCGGGTCCATCACCAACGTCACCGTGCCACCTTCGCCACCATCACCGCCAGCGCCGCCACGTCCCGCATTGCCGCTGCGCCCCTGGCGTCCACCACTTCCCGCCGAACCACCCGTGCCACCCTTGCCCCCAGCGCCACCACGCGCGTCCAACACCAGGGAGCCACCGTCGGTGTCCACAAAGTAGCAGCGCAGGTTGCGCTCCACCTTGCCCTGCGTGCACACCTGCAAAAATGGACGGTTCTCCTTGGTGGGCACCACCACCGTGGCCTGCGCCATGACGTTGTCCCCGCGTTTGCCGGAATCACCCGTGCCGCCCTGCGAGCCGTCCCCACCATTCTCCCAGTCCCGCTGCGCGTTGTAGCCCTGCTGCCCCCCGCGGCCTTCCCGTCCATCCGGACCGGAGTAGTCCGCCACCAGCTTGCAGTTGAACTTCACCTCAATGGGGGCAGCCTCCAGCAAGACGTTCTTGTTCTCCGGGCTGGTGACATTGAGCACCGGCGGCGTGGTGGTGAGCGCCTTTCCATCCTGGGAGAGGACGGCCACCAGGTTGTCGTCCGCTTGTTTCACCCTCACCGCGCCGTCGGACTCCACCTTCAGGGAGGTCCACAACAGTTTTCCGTCACCCACACCTTCGGTGACCAGGGGCTCACCGCCTTCCACCGCAACCTTGACCACCAGTTGCAGTTTGTCCCCGGGGCACGCCGCCCCCTTGGGGAGCGTTTGCACAGAGACGGACTTGATCTTCTTGTCCTTGAGGTCTGTGCGCAGCCCCAGGCCCTTCTTGATGCTGGTGCAGGACGCCGCCGCCATCCAGGCCACCACCGTGCACCCCACCATGACCCACCGTGCGCGTTGCATTGTGCCTCCCCTCAGGTTGGAACCCTGAGCTGTGTTGTAGGCCAACCTGCAAAACAGGGAATGCCCGCTGGTGGGCCAATTATTGGGGATGGTGTTGAGGCCCCTCCCAAAATATCCCCTATCAAGGTCACAAGGCCTGCGTTGTGGCCCATCTGGTGGGTCGGTACCTTCTGGCACGTCCCCAACCTCAAGGAGTCCCATGAGACACCCCGCAGCACTGGCCTGGCTGTTCCTTTCCCTTACGGCGTGTTCCAGCATGGCGCCCTACACCATTGGCGCCACGCACAAGCGGGAGGGACCGTTCAAGGGGCGCTACATCCAATGCAACGTGTTCTTGGAGTGCGAGTCTGACGGGTGTTATGCGCTGCGGTTTTTTGCGCGGTCCCTGGTGCAGGACTCCCGGTCCGGCGGCGTGGCACCCAACAACGTGCTCATTCCCTGGAAGGATGCCCGCTACCTGCGCAATGGAGAGGACCGCGGGGGGTACTACGCGTTTGATGGCAACGTGCTGCGTGACGTTGAAGGCGCCATGACCATGGAGGAGATGTTTGCCATCCGGCAAAAGGAAGCGGATGAGCGTTCGCCCACCCGTCAAGGTGACCTCAGGATTGGGGATGCCTGGCCCAGCAAGGACAAGGAGCATGACTACAAGGTGCTGCTCATCCCCAAGGCGTTTGTGAAGCCCGCCCAGGGCGCCAAACCACCTGCGGGGTTCCACCGCCTCGCGGCAAGCATGGAGTCCAGTGACGCTCCCGCGCAAAACTGGGACGTGCAGGTGTTTGACCTGGCGGACCATGACCTCACGTTCACCGCGTGGACCGAGGACCAGCGCAAGGAGCAGGTCACCATTGGGATGTACATCAAGAAGAACTGACGCCGGCGCGCCCCGGGTGGCGTGGTACAACCTGCGCCGTCACCTTTTGTGAGGGCACGGCGCCATGCTCCTGCTGCTTACCTTTGTCGTTGCTGCGCAAGCTCCGCGGTTGATGTACCTGCCGGCATCCCGCGCGCCGGACGGCAAGGCCGCGTTCACGCGGTACACCCCCAAGGACCAGGTCTACATTGCCGCCCCGCGCACCAACCTCCGGGAGAAGCCGGACGGCAACGCGCCTTTGGTGTGTGAGCTGGACATGGGCCAACCGGTCAAGGTGCTGGCGGCGGTGGGCGCGCCGGTGGAAATCAGCCAGCGCACCGACGTGTGGTACGCGGTGGAGGCCATTGGACCCGCCGGAAAACCCGTCAAGGGTCACGTGTTTGGCGCAACACTCACGCCGCTGCGCCTGGAGGAAGATCTCAACGGTGACGGAGCCCGTGAGCTCATCACCGTGGCCATTGGATGGGACGGAAAAGCGCGCATCCGCGTGCGCAACCCCGCCGAGCCGGACCCCGCCAAGGCCGTCCACCAGGTGCTGGAAGCCACCGGCGTGCCGGACCCCGTGCGCAGCTCAGACATCACGCTCAGCGTGGTGCCGGCCAAAGAAGCGGGCGTCCCCCTGGTGCTCTATGAATTCCACAGCGTGCTGAAGGATGGATTCAGCGTGCAGTGGTTTTTCTATTTCTCATTTGGCTCCACGCCTGGGGATACGCAGCCACGGCTGGCCCAGGCACTGTCCACCTACCGCAATGATGACGTGAACCGGCCGGTGCGGTTTGACCCCGTCCACAAGCGCGCCACCGTGGGCACCCCGCCCAGCGTGGATGAATACTTCTACAAAGACGGTGTCTTCCAATACGTTGCGTCCCCGCGTTGATGCGCCACAAACCCATTGAGACCAACGTGACCAGACAACGCGCCATCCTGACAGCCCTGGCCAGCATGGCGGTGACGTCGCTGTTGAGCGGCTGTGTCACCAGACGTTGGGAATGTGTGGCCTGCCTCGCCACGGACGCCAAGGTGTGCGGCAACTCCAACAATGGTGCGGTGGGCGCGTCACGCACCGCCGAATGGCAGGCCCGTTGCCTGGCCGGCGAGGAGATGTGCGGTGGGCTGGTGGCGGACCCGCGCTTTGACTCCGTGTGCCGTCGTCACCGGTCCTCGGCCATGACCGGCTGCTCGGACGCGTTCCTTGGCCAGTTGACGTTCACCTGCAGCTCCAGCAACCAGCTGAGCCTGCCCTGGCCCGGGGTGCGCTGACGCTGGGCGCCTTGGGTTATTGCAGCACGGCCGTCCATTCGTTGGGCAGCGTGGTGATGCCAAACAACTGCTTGACGTCCTCGCGGAAGTTCTGGATGTAGAACCGCTGGTAGGTCACGCGTTTGGTCTCACCGGGACCCGTGGACGCGGGACACATGTTCCCTGACGTGGTGGGCGTGTAGTCGGAGACGTAATACGCCAGCGTGTTGGGGCCCAGCGCATCACACCGCGCGTGCCCGTTGCCGTAGGGAAAGATGGCCGAAAACGCGTTGATGTCACAATCCATGGCCAGCTTGGCGTCACCGTAGAGGTTCACCGTCTCCCCCATGAACGTCACCGGCCGCATGGAGTCCGCCTGCCACAGCGGCAGGGTGACCAGAAAAGGATCCCCCGCCGGCAACTGGATGGGTGACGCGCCAAAATCCGCGTAGATGGTCTGGCCACGGTACTGTTGATAGACACACGTGGTGGCGGTGGTCTGGGTCAGGTCACACAGGCGCTGGTCTTCGTAGAGCATCCCGCGTGGGACACCCAGGCCACGGCACACGTCACTTCCAATGGCGGCCTGCGGGGTCCGGGCGCTGCGCAACGGCCAGACAATGAGGCGGGTGGCGTAGAACCCGCCCGCGGTGGTGATGACCCCAATGTGGATGGTCCCGGCGGCGCGCGAGGCGTCTGCCAGGTCGTCACCCACGTCGGTGTTGAGGAAGTCCGCCATGTTGAGCGTGGCGGTGAAATCAATGTTCACATCCGGCGCGTCCGGCGCCCCTTCGCCGCGGACCCAATGTCCCGGCGCCACCTGTGACAGGCCGTGCTGCCCGGTGAGCGTGAGGTTGCTTTGCACCGCGCGCACCGGTTCAAAATCCTGCTGCATGCTGCCCCGGGACCAGCCAAACAAGATGACCTCGGCAATGCGCGCGTCCTCCCGCTGGGCGTACTTGAGGACGTCATCCGCCGGCCGTCCCCGGATGTCCACCTCCACCGGCAGCAGTTCAATGCGGCCGGTGACTTCCTGCGTGAGCGGGTTGCGGTAGACGCCATGTTCACCGTTGTAGTCACAGCCGGTGGGGTTGGTGTCACAGTTCCCGGTGTCCAACGTGAACGGGGTGGAGGTGTCCCGTCCGGTCAATTGCTCCACCAGGGGGAGCGCATTTGGAATGGGCACGCTGAACAACAGCGGCGTTTTGTGGTCACCCTCGCCCAGGTGCGCCTTGACCAGCACCGCCGCGTGCGAGTCCCACGTGAAGGCCGCGCGTTGTTTCCACGTCAGGCTCACGGTGTTGGTATCCACGTGTTGGCCGGGTGCCACGTCCAGGATCCCCGGAATGGTGATGGGGTCGTTGGGGGCCATCAGGTTTGGGTAGACCGCATCCGGAGGCCGCAGGCCCACCACCTGGATCTCATCAATGTGCCACGTCACCGAATGGGGGCCATTGGCGGGCCACAGGTTCCACAGCCGCACGCCCAGCTCCAACAGTTCACCATTGCGCGCGGTGATGAGCTCGGCGCGGGCAGGCTGCAGCGCCAGGGACATGACGGTCTGGGCGTACCCATGGGCCGCCGCCATGAGCGGGTGCACATAGTTGGCCCACACGGTCTTCTTGAGGATGCGCACTTCACTTGCCGGATCAAACCCCGCCGCCGGGGACCACGGCAGGGAGCCTGGCGCCGTTTCAAACAGGAACCCCACGTAGCCAGGAAACGGCGCGGTCTTGGGCCAGGGGTAGACGGCCACGTTGGCGCGCACCGAAAGGCCCGCGGTCAGCCCCAGAAACCGCGTGTAGGGCTCACCGTCACGGTCCGGTATGGTGGAGAAATCCGCCGCAAAGGGGCTGTGGATTCCTGCAACGGTCTCAAAACGGTTCCAGGCCAGGAAGTTGCTGTTCACAAACTCATTGAGTCCCGGCGGGCTGGTGCCGCTGGCGTCCGGCGCGGTGCCGCCGGTGTAGACGTCACGGTCCCACAGCGCACGAATGCCGCCCTGCTCCACCTGCCGCGCCGGAAACACCGTCCAAGGGCCCGTGAACTTCCCGAATTTGTCCGGACGGTCACGGGCCATGAACTCCTCCCAACCGTCTCCGGGATGTGCCAGGTCCCGCGCGTGGTCCGGGACGGTGTTGTCCTCCACCAGGTGCATCACCTGGCCCATGGAGCGGAACGCCGCGGTGAGTGCCGAGGTGCGCTTCTCCAGCGTCTTCTCCGTGAATGCCTTGTGGAAAGACGTCCCAATGGTGGGGTAGCCCCAGACGTTGCGCCCATAATCCGCGCCGCCGCTCTGGCCATTCATCACCCATTGCGTGACCGAAATACCCCGACGCACAAGGTCCAGATACGGCAACGCGGTGGCAGCATTGAGGTCCGTCAAGCCCGTGTATCCACCACCCGAGCCGCTGAGCGGGTCATGGAAATGGTTCACCGCGCGGCGCCCGCCCCATTTGGTGGCCTCCTCCATGGAGGCAAACCCGTCCTCCCAAAGCCCGCCCTTGGCAACCCACTTCTCAATGGTCCATGCGGCATCCGGCGTGCTGTCCGGCGTGTCCGATCCCATGACCTGGCCGTATCCAAACTTCCCAAAGAAGCCCACGCCGCGCAGCACATTGCTCTTGGGACGCGCCAGGTACAGCACGTGTTGGAGGTAGTCATCCACGTGGACGACTGCGCGTGACCCGCGGTTGAAGCCGCCTTCCCACGGCTTTCCCTCCTGATACACCTGCGTGTTGAGGTCCTCGTGGTTGGACGCCCAATATGCTGCGGCCGGAACGGAGGCCGTCACCACCAACACCACCAGGAGCAGACGCGGCGTGAAGTTTTTCATCGCAACACCTCAAAGCCACGCGTTTCCAGACGGCCCGCACCCGCAAGCACCACCACGCCGTTGGGACCCGCGCCCACCGCCGTGACGGCGTAGGGCAGCGTGTAGACACCGGTGCGCATGCCCCGCGCGCGGGTGACCACCTTGCCGTCCGGCGTCACCTCCAGGCTGTCCCCCAGAAACGTGGTGCGTCCCAACGCCACATCCACCACGCCCTCGCGCTTCACCCCAAAGCCCCCCAGCTCCATGGCAGACAGCGCGCCTTGCGCCATGAGGTACGCGGGCCGCAGTCCCTGATCATCAAAAAACAGCGACGGGCGGGACACAAAAGCCGGTGGCCCGGTCAGACCCAATTCGGCGTAACCGGACTCCCCGGTCAACGTGTGGCTGTCACAATCCACCGCGGTCCAATCCAACAACAGGCCCGTGTCTGCCATGGTGACGCGGCGGCCGGCACAGGTGAGCACCGTGCCGTCCTCCAGGTAGACCGCGGCCTGGCCCGGCCCAACCAACAACCCCACCGGCGCGGTCACCGGCAGCTCGGTGCTCCCGCGGAATGACCCTTGCGTTCCAAACAAGACGTCCAACGCGCCCGACGCCAGGAAACGCGCCACGCGGTTGTTCCCGGTGTCCGCCACATACAGCCGCCCCTCCACATCACCCGCCACAAAGGACGGCCGGGACAATCCTTCCAGCGTGAAGAGCAACGCCAGCGCGCCATCAAACACCTTCACCCCATCCCCATCCAGGACCGCCACGTAACGGGTGGCGGTGGCGGCGGGGTCCAGGTTTCCCTCGGCGTCCACCGGCAACGGCAACGCCGCAAACCGGGGCACCACAAAGACGCGCCGTGGCGCCGTCACCGCGGTGCTGCTGGCCACCACGTCCGGCAGCCGCCCCACATCCAGCCGCGTGGACGCGCACCACCATGAACCGTTCACCAACGTTCGCGCGGTGACGTCTACGTGCCCCGCCTGCGCGTAGGTGTGCGTTGCACTGGTGCCTTCCTGGTCAAACACGCCATCCCCGTCCACGTCCCATTGCCAGCTCAGGTTGGCGCTCTCTCCCGTGGCCGCCCTGAACGTCACCGGCGCGCCCGGTTCGGGCTGTGCCGGGATTGCCACCAGCGTGGCGGGAATGTTGGCGGTGTCCGTGGCGGTCACCTGGCGTTCCACCGGCTGGTAGGTGGCCCCACCGCGCGCCACGGCAATCACCCGGATGGTGTTGACTCCGTCTTCCAGGGGCACACGCGGCGCAAAAAAGCGCCCATCCCTGCGCACCCGCACCGGGACGGTGGGCACGCCCACGTGACCAGTAGGCAGGTAGAACCCCGGCTTGGGCGCGCCCATCACCAGCACGTCCTGAACTGCCGCCGGGTCCACCCAACCCGCCACCGTCAACCACGCGCCGCGCGCCAGACTGCCGCTGCCTGGTTGGTCCAACACCAGCCCGCGCGCCGCAAGGTCCCCGGGTGGCGTGTCCTGCAACGGGCCATTGGACTGCTGCGGAATCTCCGGCAGCGCAGGACATTTGCAGTCCACCGCCAACAGCCACACACCACACACCCACCATCTCCACGCGCCTGCCTTCATGGCGGACACCTCATCCCGCCCACACACACGGGCGCGCCGTTTTGCATGCAACACAGTTTGTTGTCTTCCACGTCACACACGCTGCAGGGACACGCCGTGCACCCCACCGCCGGAACACTCTCTTCACAGCTTCCATCCAGACACAGCTCCCCGGGCGAACAAACGTCCTGGCACCCACCACAATGTCCCGGATGCGCATGGCCCAGACAGAATCCGGTGCACGCCTCACGTCCCATGGGACAGGACGCTGCGCATACACCGTCCAGGCACACGCTGGCCGGTCCACATGGCGCATCACACGCACCACAATGGTTCGCATCATCCTGCGTGGAGACGCATGCGCCACCGCACCGGGTCAGTCCCGTGGCGCACGTGCAGCTGCCACCCACACAGCTTTCTCCCACCGCACACGCGTTGCCGCACCCCCCGCAATGTTGGCTGTCCCGCTGCGTATCCACGCACCCGCTGGGACACTGGATGCTGTTGGCCGGGCACTGGCACGCGCCGGCCACGCACGCAGCACCCTGGTCACACGCCGCACAAGACGCGCCGCAATGCCGGCTGTCGGTCTGGGTGTCCCAGCAGCGCCCATCCCCGCACGCGTCCACGGTGTTGATGGTGCAAACGTCCACGCACACGCCACGCTGGCAGCGCTGCGTACCGGGACATGGCGAACACCCGCCACAATGCGCGGTGTCTGTCTGGATGTCCCGGCAGCTTCCGTCACACAACGCCGTATCTGGGGGGCACACGCAGGTTCCACCGCGGCACACCTGATCACCCATGCACGGCTGGAAACACGTTCCACAGGAGATGCTGGATTGCTGGGTATCCATGCACAACACCGTGCACAGTTCGCCGCGGCCCTGGCAGCTGCACGCGCCGGCCACACACGCCACGCCCGGGCCACATCCCAGGCAGCCCAATGGCTGGCCCGAACAGGCGGCATTGATGCACGCGCCACCCGCCGGGCACGCGTTGTTGCAGACCCCGCAGTGCGCGTCGTTGGCCGCCAACAACACGCAGGTGCCATCACAGTCAGAAAGGGGCGGGGGGCAGCTGGCCGTCCCGCCACCCACGCACGTGTTGGTGGACACCTCACACGTCATCACCCCGGGGCAGAGGCCGTCTGCGTCACAGGGGAACGCCTGGGGAGATTCATTCTGGGGGACGGTGGGGAACTCCACACACGCCCCCGCCGCCAACCACGCCACAAACACGCAACCTGCAACCACGGTCCACGGCAACCCGCCCAATCTGGATGGCATGCCGGCACTTGTAGTCCCGCGGTTGGGCGCGGTCACTGCTTGGGACAACGCCACCCCAGCCCGCCGGGCCACGCGGTGGGGCCTTTGAGTGCGGCACACCTTTTTGGCATGGTGTCCCGGCGGAGGCGTGGTGTCTCCCCGTCGTGGATGCCATGGCCACCCGAACCACCTCCAAGCCTTTGTTGCCCACCGCGCCCATTGCGCTGGGGCCGTTTGTGCTGGAGCGCAAGGTGGGCCTGGGCGGCATGGCCGAAGTCTGGCGCGGGATGCACGTGCGCCAGAAGGTTCCGGTGGCCATCAAGGTGGTCCACGCGCACATGGCCAAGGACCCGGCGTTTGTCACCGCGTTCCGCAATGAGGTGCTCAGCGTGGCGCGGCTGCAGCACCCGCGCATCATCATGGTGCTGGACCAGGGTGTGGTGGACGCTGACGCCGAGAAATCCTCCGGTGGCGCCATCACCGCGGGGAGCCCGTTTCTGGCCATGGAGCTGGCCACCGGCGGGACGCTGTTGGACATCCGGCCACCCTTGGACTGGGCCACGTTGCGCGCCACGCTGTTGGCGGTGATGGATGCCCTGGCCCACGCGCATGCGCGCGGCGTCATCCACCGGGACCTCAAGCCCAACAACGTGTTGTTGTGCACCCCTTCAGACACGCGGCAGGGCATCAAACTTTCGGACTTTGGGCTGGCCTGTCCTTCGGACCGCGCGCTGGACATTGAGCGCGAGGACCACATTGCCGGCACGCCGCAATTCATGGCGCCCGAGCAGTTCCGTGGGGAATGGCGGGACTACGGCCCCTGGACGGACCTCTACGCGCTGGGATGTATGGCGTACTACTTTTCCTGCGGCGAACTTCCCTTTGATGGGACCCTGCCGCAGCTCATTGAAGCGCACCTCAACCAGGCGCCACCCGAGCCGCTGTTGCTGGGTGATTTGCCCGGTGGGCTGGTGCCCTGGATGTTGCGCTTGATGGAGAAGGACCCCCGCGCGCGTTTTGACTGCGTGGCTGATGCGGCGCACGCGCTGTTGACCCTCACCGGGGACCGCAACCGCTCCAGCTTCACCCTCGGCGCCGAAGTGGCCGACGTGCTGGACAACCTGGTGCTCCTGGCGCGCCAGAAAAACGCACCGCCCGCGCCCATCCCCTCGGCCCAGGTCACCGTGGCGGCGCCACACACGCCAGGACCCCGGCCGCGCGGGGACAAGACCGGCCTGTTGCGCACGCGCACCGCCAAGGAACTGGCGCTGTTCACCGAGCCGTCCTTCCGGGACACCATTGTGGACCAGCTGCCGGTGGCGGCGGCGGCGCCCGCGGTGCCCAACCGCACCGCCGAACAGGTGAAGCTGGCCACGCTGGCCTGGGACAGCCGGGACCGCGCCGAACGCACGCAGGAATTTGCCGACCCGTCCGAGGGCGTGGAGGAGCTCAAACAGAAGGGCGTGGTTCCACCGCTGCCGCGCACCTGGCGGCGGGATGGCGGCCCGCTGTTGGACCTCAAGCTCATTGGCGCCGGCCTGGGTCTCTACGGCGTGCGCAGTGTTCCCCTGGTGGACCGGGATGCCGCGCGGGACGTGGTGTGGAACACGCTGCGCGCGGTGCATGACACCGGCCGGGCGCACGTGGTGGTGCTGCGCGGCAGCGCGGGGCACGGCAAGACCCGCGTGGCAGAATGGATTTGCCAGCGCATGCTGGAGGTGGGCGGGGCCACGGTGCTGCGCGCCGTGCATGGCTCCAATCCCGGTCCCGGCCAGGGCCTGGGCCGCATGTGGAGCGTGCACCTGGGGTGCAGCGGGTTGACCCGGGAGAGCATGGTGGACCGGCTGGAGGTCATCCTGCGCGCGCAAGGCGTGGATGACCCTTATGAATGGAACGCGCTGGCCGAGCTGGTGGCCCCCAGCGTGGAGGGCAGCGCGCAGCGGGCCAAGGTGGTGTTTGGCTCGTCACGGGAACGCTACGCGTTGATGCGGCGGCAGTTGCAGCGCATGTCCCGGCGGCGGCCCGTCACCTGCTGGCTGGATGACGTGCAATGGGGCGCCGATGCGCTGGCCCTGGTCACCCACGTCATGGAAACACAGGACAAGACCCCGTTTCCCGCGTTGTTCCTGCTCACCGTGCAGGAGGAGGGCCTGAGCCAGCAGCCGCAGGAGACCCGGTTGCTGGAGTCCTTGTGCGCCACCGCCGGGGTCCACGTGGTGCATGTGCCGGCGCTGTCCAAGGCAGACCACCGGCAGCTGGTGGGTGAGCTTCTGGGATTGGAAGGTGACCTGGCGGTGGCCGTGGCCGAACGCACCGCCGGAAACCCGCTGTTTGCGGTGCAGCTGGTGGGAGACTGGGTGCAGCGTGGGTTGCTGCAGGTGGGCAGCCGGGGTTTTGCGTTGCGCCGCCGGGACCAGGCGCAACTGCCGGACAACATCCACCAGGTGTGGACCGCGCGCCTGGCGCAACTGCCCAACGGCCAGACGCCGCGGGTGCGCGCCGCGTTGGAGCTGGCCAGCGTGTTGGGCATGGATGTGGACATCAATGAGTGGAGTGAGGCGTGCGCACTGGCCGGCGCGGCGGACCCCATGGCGCTGGTGGAGCCGCTGGTGGCCAACCGCCTGATGCTGCGCAGCGAGGGAAGCCTGCGGTTCATCCACGGGATGTTGCGCGAGTCCATTGAACGCTCGGCGCGCGAGGCCAACCGTCTGGCGGCACACCACGGCGTGGCGGCGGCGGTGTTGCAGCCGCGGCTGGTGGAGCGTTTTCCCGGCGTGGCGCAGCGGTTGGGACGTCACCTGCTGGAAGCCGGACGCCTGGAGGACGCGCTGGAGCCCTTGTTGTTGGGCGCGCGCGAACACCTGCGGTTGTCCGAATATCCCGCGGCCCACGCCGTTCTGGACCAGGTGGCGGATGTTGCGGCGCGGTTGAACCTGGGCGCGGGGGATGAACGGCGCGGGGAAGCCTGGGTGTTGCGCGCGCAGGTTTATGTGGAGGAACACCGCTTTGAAGAGGCCTCCGAGTACGCCGACCTGGCGGACCAGGGCGCACGCGCGCACCACTGGGTGAAGGTGGGCGCGGCAGCGGCGGCGGTGTTGGGGCACGTGGCCTACCAGCACGGGGACACTCCGGCGTCACGGGAGGCGCTGGTGCGCGCGCGCACGGCGTACGAACAGGTCAAGGATGCCCAGGGGATTGCGCAGTCCGTCCTGGGCCTGGGAGACGCCGCGTACCAGGCCGGGGATTTTGACGGCGCGGATGCGCTCTACAAAGAAGCCCTGGTGGTGGCCCAGAAAGCGGGCGACCTCACGTCCATGGCCAAGAGCCTCTGGGGGCAGGGCTACGTCCGCATGCACCGTGGCAACACCACCGCGGCCCGCGCATGTTTTGAACGGCAGCTCATCCTGTTTGACCGCGCGGGCAGCCAGTATGGCCGCGCCATCAGCCACAACGCGCTGGGGGAGGCGGCGCGGCTGGAGGGGCGTTTTGTGGACGCGGAGGAGAACTACCGCAAGTCACTGGACATCACCGACGCCATTGGCGCTGGTGGGCGCACCATCATCAACCTCAACCTGGTGTTGTGCCTGCTTCAGCAGGGGAGCTTTGCGGCGGCGCGCAAGGAGCTGGACCGCATCTGGGCGGCGGTGGAGGCCAGTGACCAGGTGACCACGCTGCTTGGCGGCTGGGGCATGCAGGCGGCATGTGCGGCGCATGAGCGGCACTGGGACCTGTTTGATGCGCAGCTGGAACGCATGGAGGGCTTTCTGGAAAAGCACCCCATGTATGACGGGGATACCGCGCTGGAGCTCTTCATTGCGGGTGAACAGGCCGGCAAGGCGGGAGACCGCGCGCGCGCGCGCCGTGCGTATGCAATCTCACGCAACCAGTGGCTGGGTCTGGGCCGCGTTGAACGGGTCACCCAGGTGGACCGCGCGCTGGCGGCCTGGAAGGACTAGGCCCACGCAACAGGTCGCAAGATTCCGGGGATTCTGGGCCACCCCAAAGGCACACCATGTTTGGCCACGCTGGGGTGACGACGGAACCGCGGCGCATCTTGCAGGTGTCCAACAGGGAACCAGGCTCGGCAGACGCCTCGCCCTCCCGGACCACTCAGCCCGCGTCCTCCCACCGAGCCGGCCTCCGGGCTTTTCCCGGGACAGGGCGCAGACCGGCAGGGCCAACTGGGGTGGCGCATGCCTCTGCGCTTGTGAACAGAGCGTCAGCGCTGCGCTGCGCCCATCTCACGCATCACGGTGAAACAATGTTGATGTTGCCCGTCATGCTGCCGTGGTACTGGCAGTTGTAGAACAACGAAGCCGGCGCGTTGCCTGGCACCGCAAACGTGATGCTGCCCGTTTCACTGCCATTGCCCGTGACGCCGTCATTGTAGGCATTGGCCGTCCCAACCCCCTGCACCGTCTTGATGTAGAACGGGTGGCCGGATGCAGCCAGCGTGAAGGTATAGGTTCCACCGCGGCACAGCGTGAGCGTGCGGTTGTTGGTCCCGTCAATGCTGTAGGCAGAAAAACCAACGTTGCTGACGGCAAACGTGGTTCCACTTGGACTGCACGCGGTGCCAGCGCTGGAAGAACCTGCCACGCTGGAAGAACCTGCCGCGCTGGAAGAACCCGCCGCGCTGGAAGAACCCGCCGCGCTGGACGCGCCCACCGAGGAGCCCACCGCGCTGGTTCCGCCCGCGCTGGAAGACGCCCGGGACGAACTGCCTGCCGCACTGCTGCCCGCAACGCTGCTTCCCCCGGCGCTGCTGCCCGCCACGCTGCTGGAGCCGGCGCGGGAGGAGCTGGCCACCGTGCTGGTGGCGCCGCCGGTGGAAGAGCTGCTGGAGGTGGACCCGCCGCTGCTGGACGAAGAAGACCCTCCGTCGGTGCACGCCGCTGCCGCCAGGACCAGACCCACCACCGTCAATTTCGCCATCAAGCGCATGTGTTTCCCCTCCTTGGGGCATTGGTTGTGTCACGTTTGGGTTGTGTTGTTGGAGCACCGGCCTATACCACAGACATTCCGCATTGCAGGGGGCCATTGATGTCTATTGCACCAACACCACAACGCACCGCCTTGCCGCACCGGGTCCTGGGAAAAACCGGAGTGCGCGTGTCCATCTTTGGTCTGGGCGGGGAAGGCATCCTGCGCACGGAGAACCGCCTGGCCCAGGCACTGCCGGTCATCCACGCCGCGCTGGATGAAGGCGTCACCTACGTGGACACCGCGCCGGCCTACGCCCACAGCCGGGACTACCTGGGTGCCGGCCTGGGCGCGCGCCGGGACAACCTCTTTTTGGCCTCCAAAACCCACGCACGGGATGCGGCGGGAACCCGAAGGTTGCTGGAGGATTCGTTGCGGCGGCTGCGCACCACGCACGTGGACCTGTTGCAATTGCATGACCTGCGCACGTTGGAGGACCTGGACGGCATCTTTGCCCCGGACGGCGCACTGCCGGCGGCGCTGCGTGCGCAATGCTCTGGCCTGGTGCGGTTTGTGGGCATCACCGGACACCAGGACCACGCCGTGTTGCTGGAAGACATGCGGCGCCATCCCTTTGACACCGTGCTCA
>Ga0154020_10003844_pt1 | contig 17990 bp, 15 predicted proteins | sample Klosneuvirus_201_FD_109709 | JGI IMG/M metagenome (GOLD analysis project Ga0154020, IMG submission 109709) | Active sludge microbial communities from wastewater, Klosterneuburg, Austria - Klosneuvirus_20160825_MG | ecosystem: Engineered > WWTP > Aerobic digester > Activated sludge | place... | reverse complement strand
TTTAATTTCCAGATATGGTTGATGGAATCCTGTATCTCGCTGAAAACACTGGTGGCGCCAAAAAGCAGGGTGATCAATCCTACGATGGTAGCAAAATAACTGCTTTCTGACAAAGCAGCTGCACGGATCGTTTGCTGTATCTGCAGGGCCGCATCAGTACCAACAAACTGGGCGATCTGGTGATACAACGTTCCTTCAATGGCAGCACGTCCATAAAAAATATCACTCACAGAAATAATAATGATGAGCATGGCCGGCAATGAAAAAATGGTATAAAATGCCAGGGCCGCACTCAGTTTCAAAACTTTATTGTCGATAAAATCAGAAAATGATTGTTTGATGATTGACCATATATCTTTGATCGAAAATTTCATGTGTTCATTTTATTTTTTTTGCCACATGTAATTCGCCTGTGATCATTGCGGCCTTTAAATAAGAAATTAATATGGCTCATTTCATGTGATCATTTTAGTTTTTCATTTTGCTGGTGCCGGTTACCATCCCTCATATTCTTTTTCTCAAAATTCCTGTGCAGGGCTTCGGTTAAATCTACACCCGTTTGATTGGCCAGGCATATTAAAACCCAAAGCACATCAGCCATTTCATCGCTTATTTCTTTTCCCTTATCGGATTCTTTAAATGATTGTTCACCATATGTTCTTACCATCAGCCTGCTTAACTCACCTACTTCTTCCATAAGAATACCAAGATTGGTAAGTTCGCTAAAATATTTCACACCAACAGATTTAATCCATTGATCAACCTGTTGTTGAGCCTGGTTTATGGTAAGTTCATTCATACGTTAATATTTTTATTGCCTGAATTTTTATTCCTTTTGTTTGGTATCAATCAAAATGGTAACCGGCCCGTCGTTTACAAGTGAAACTTTCATATCTGCACCAAACTTACCGGTAACTATTTTTTTACCAAGATCTTTTTCTAACTGGGTGATCATTTTTTCATAAAGCGGTATGGCAAAATCCGGCTTGCTGGCTTTGATATACGAGGGACGGTTTCCTTTTTTGGTAGATGCATGCAGGGTAAACTGGCTTACCAGTAAAATATCGCCGTCAAAATCTTTTACAGAAATGTTGGGAACTTTATTTTCATCATCAAAAATGCGGAGGTTAACGATCTTGTTGCTGAGCCATACAATGTCATCGTTGTTATCTGCATCTTCAATACCAATAAAAACAAGTATCCCGCTTTTGATCTCAGCAAATACCCTGCCGTCAATAGTTACAGAAGCATGTAAAACCCTTTGTATTACTGTTTTCATGGTTGCAAAGATACCTGAAGCAGGTTTATGAACAGCCCTGGTGATGCACGGGCCAATCCGTTATTTTTTTTTGTTTGCTATAAGCAATGCCAATGCTGCAAGCGGCATCGGTATCCACCAGAAATCACTGAGCTCAGACAAATGACTTGAGTTTTTACCAACCATGTACATAATAATTGATGCAGCAATACACAATGCGCCAAGCAGGAAGAATACTCTTTTTCTGTTCATATCCGTTGTTTTTTTATAAATCTAATCAATTCGGGTTACCTGTGCAAGGGAGCTGTTCTGTTTTCAGGGGGCTGCATAAACGAAACCCGGTAATTGATTACATCAGCCGGGTACTGTTTTTTAAAATTGAACCCTTATTTGCAGGATTACATTCATGGAATCATTTTAATGAAACAGGCATAACCGGTTGTTGTTATAAATACGGGTCAGTTATTTATCAAAAAAGAATATAACCCGTAAAACTGCCTGAAATCAACCCATTGAATATTTAGTGAATTTTCCAAGGGTTTGGGCAAATATTTTATTATTAAAATGGGGAAAAGTAAGCAAATCCAATGCCCGTTTGCTTCTACAAAATTATCCACGTTTTTTTCCACACGTGTTAATATTTAAAGGTTTGTTTCTTCAGTCAATACAAATATTTTCGTTTGCTTAACAATTACTTAACCCAACTAACAAAGCAGTTAATATACTATGTCAAAAAAATCAAAACCTCTGAAAGGATTACAATTTTCACGGCAGTTTACAAAAGATGGCGTTAGTGCATTCGATATGTTTGAGTACGATTACCGTACTTCCATTATTAAAAATCCATCCGGCGAGATCGTGTTCCAGATGGATAATGTAGAAGTGCCTAAACAATGGAGCCAGATAGCAACGGATATCCTGGCACAAAAGTATTTCCGGAAAGCAGGAGTACCTAAAGATGACGGTACAACCGGAAGGGAAACAACCGTTAAACAGGTCGCACACCGCATGGCACATTGCTGGCGTGTATGGGGCGAACGTTATGATTACTTTGCAACCCCCAATGATGCAGAAATATTTTATGATGAACTGGTGTATTCCATTTTAAACCAGGCCTGCGTGCCCAACAGCCCGCAATGGTTCAATACCGGACTTCATGAAGTGTATGGCATTACTGGCAAACCCCAGGGACATTATTATGTAGATGCAAAGGACGGCCAGTTGAAAAAATCGGCCAATGCCTATGAGCGCCCACAGCCCCATGCCTGTTTTATATTGAGTGTAAATGACGACCTGGTTAACGAAGGTGGCATCATGGACCTTTGGGTTAGGGAAGCCAGGATCTTTAAATATGGAAGTGGTGTAGGTACCAACTTCAGCAGCATTCGAGGCGAAGGTGAAAAATTAAGCGGCGGCGGTACCTCCAGCGGGTTGATGAGTTTCCTCAAGATCGGGGACCGTGCAGCAGGTGCCATCAAAAGCGGTGGTACTACAAGAAGGGCAGCTAAAATGGTTTGCCTTGACCTGGATCACCCCGAAATTGAAAAATTCATCAACTGGAAAGTTGAAGAAGAAGATAAAGTGGCGGCATTGATAGCAGCCGGTTATGCCAGTGATTATGAAGGTGAAGCATACAGAACAGTAAGCGGACAAAACAGCAACAACTCCATACGCATACCCAATGATTTCTTTAAAATACTGGATGAAGAAGGCGAGTGGGAATTGAAAGGAAGAAGTGACGGCCGGGTGATGAAAAAAGTACAGGCAAAAAAATTATGGGAACAGATCACCTATGCCGCATGGCGTTGTGCCGATCCCGGTACCCAATACGATACCACCATCAACGAATGGCATACCTGCCCCGAAGGCGGCCCCATCAGGGCTTCCAATCCCTGCAGTGAATATATGTTCCTCGATAACACAGCCTGTAACCTGGCCAGTGTTAACCTGCGGCAGTTCTTTGATGAAAGCAACAATACATTTAATGTATCCGGTTTTGAACATACCTGCCGTTTATGGACCGTGGTGCTGGAGATCTCTGTGTTGATGGCACAGTTCCCTTCAAAAGAAGTTGCCCAGTTAAGTTACGATTACAGAACACTTGGATTGGGTTTTGCAAACCTTGGCTCCATGCTGATGGTAAGCGGTATTGCTTATGATAGTGAAGAAGCAAGGGGCATTGCCGGTGCCATCACCGCCATCATGACCGTAGTATCCTATAAAACATCTGCAGAACTGGCCAGCTTCCTGGGTGCATTCGACAAGTACGAAGAAAATAAAAAGCACATGTTGCGTGTAATGCGTAACCACCGTGCAGCCGCATACGATGCATCAGATGCATACGAAGGCATTGAAATAAAACCACAGGGTATCAATGCAAAATATTGTCCGGACTATTTACTGAAAGCTGCAACCAAAGCATGGGATGATGCAGTGCAGATGGGAGAGAAATACGGTTACCGAAATGCACAAACTACGGTTATTGCACCAACCGGTACCATTGGACTGGTAATGGACTGCGATACCACCGGGGTTGAACCGGATTTTGCATTGGTGAAATTTAAAAAATTAAGCGGTGGTGGTTATTTCAAGATCATCAACCAGAGTGTGCCCCAGGCATTGCGTAATTTAAAATACAGTGAAAAAGAAATTGAGGAAATTGTTGCCTATGCAAAAGGACATGCTTCCCTGGATAAGGCTCCATTCATCAATACCAAAACCTTACTGGAAAAAGGGTTTACCCAGGAAGACATCAATAAGCTGAATGGAATGCTGGGCGCTGCTTTTGAAATCGGCTTTGTATTTAATGTACATACGTTGGGCGAAAGCTGCCTGGAACGCCTCGGTTTTAAGCCGGAGCAATACACTGATTATACATGGAGTTTACTGGAAGCCCTGGGTTTCAGCGATGACGAGATCGATGCTGCCAACATATATATATGTGGTACCATGACCGTGGAAGGGGCTCCTTATTTAAAGGATGAACACCTTTCGGTTTTTGACTGCGCCAATAAATGCGGCCAGATCGGCGAACGTTTCATTCATGCACACGGGCATATCCGTATGATGGGTGCTGCACAACCTTTCCTGAGCGGCGCCATTTCCAAAACCATTAACCTGCCAAATGAGGCCACCCAGGCAGAGATCGCCGATTCGTACAGGCTTAGCTGGGAGCTGGGGTTAAAAGCCTGTGCTTTGTACCGGGATGGTTCCAAACTTTCACAACCGCTGAGCAACAAGAGTGATAAGAAAAAGAAACTGGATCAACCCATCAGCGAAGAAAATGCCGCCGCACTGGCAGCCGATATTTCAACCATGGTGGATATGGGCAAACTTACCATCGACGACCTGCTGGATGAAATGAACAAGCGTGTGCAAAGCAGCGCGGATACCACTTTAAAGCGCCAGCTGGCCATGATCGTTGAAAGACGTGCACTACCGGCCAAGCGCAGGGGCTTTACACAAAAGGCTAAAATAAACGGGCAGGCACTGTTCCTGCGTACCGGTGAATACAATGACGGCACTTTAGGAGAGATCTTTATCGACATGGCCAAAGAAGGCGCTACCATGCGCAGCATGCTCAACTGTTTTGCCATTGCCATTTCCATCGGCCTGCAGTATGGTGTACCGCTGGAAGAATATGTAGAGAAATTTGTTTTCACACGCTTTGAACCAAGCGGCATGGTTGACCATCCGAATATCAAGAGCGCCACCTCCATCATTGATTTCATCTTCCGCTCACTGGCCTACGAATACCTGGGAAGGAACGACCTGGTTCATGTACTGGATGCGCCCGAACTGCAAAACCTGGGCAACGAAGAGTGGGACCAGAACACGCCAACCATTGGCGAACGTAAACCGGAGTTAAGTGAAGTAAGGGTGATCGGTGCATCAAACAGTGCAACACCACCCGTAAAAGCACAACACCGTACGGCACATGTAAAAGCACCCAATGGGATGGATGCCGTAAATGCAGCAGCCAAAAGCATGCAGAGCGATGCACCGGCCTGCAATACCTGCGGACACATTACCGTACGCAGCGGTACCTGTTACAAATGTTTAAATTGTGGTAACAGTATGGGTTGCAGTTAATATGGTTTGAATAAGCACGAACATAAATTAAGCCATCAGCGTAAAAACTGGTGGTTTTTTAATTTTAAAAAGATATGGAAAACCCGACAGCGGTTGAATACCCTGTCGGCGGTTATCATTAAATGGAGAGCGTTTTCTTCAACCAAATGCTTTCGGGCCTGCCTGCCGTTAGGCAGGGTTAATAACCTACAACAGGTTTAATTATTTCTTCCTCACAAAATCCCTCAAATAACTGCAACTGCTGAAAGCCTCTTTATAAAAAGCGGTGTTGCCATAATCTTTTACAAACTGCGGAAAATATTTGTTGTTTTTAAACTGCGGCCAATATCCTTTATAAGCAATATCATATTGATCCCAATTGGATGAATATTCATCGTATTGCGGCTGGTGCACCTGCTTTTGTGCGCATTTTGCCATCATAAAAAAACAGCGTGCCTTAAAATTCTTATCGGTACCGGCATGCAGGGCTTTTTCAAAATATTCCTGTGCTTTGTAAACGCCGTAATATTCTTTTTGAAAACCGGTTGCGTTCACCGGTATATGATAACCATCGCTGCCGCTGCGGTAGTATTGCACCAGTTCCCAGGTGTGACCGTAATAACTCATATTGTACATGCCGAGTGCCATTTTATACAAGGCCCTGGCAGCGTTAGCCGGCTGTTTGGCCTGTTGTTCCAGTTTCATCATTTCTGTTGCAAAAGCCAGTTTACCGGTGCTGTATTTTTTCTCTACCGGCAATTGCTCTTCACGGTCGTATAAAATATCTGTAAAAGGATCTTTATGGATGGTTTTTTTATCTGCAGATCTTTTGAACCATTCAATGGCCTTGCTGTAGTCGTATTCCCTTAAATAAGAAGTGCCGGCAAAATCGATCACTTCTTTTTTGGTGACAGCGTTGCGTGCAAAAATATAAGATTCAAATGTTGAAGGTTGTTTGTTATCGAGTAAGGCATACAGCTTTTCAACATCCTTACTCACCAGGTTGTTTCTCAAAAACTCAATACCGTTCATCGTTCCGTAATATTCGGATTTTCCTTTCATTACCCAGTCGGCAGCGCCAATAGCCAGGGTTTCTTTGGCAAGGTCGCTCTGCTGGTGATATCGTTTTGCCAGTATCTCTCCTACCAGGTTGCGGTAAATAGTGCGCCATTGCTGCACTTTGTGGTAATCCAGGGTAACCGGTTTTTCTGCTTGTATCTTTTCTTCCAGCCATTGCAGTGAGGGTACAAGTTGCTCTTCAAAAGTTGCATCGATCCTGTCTTTTTCATTAATGGTGATGAGCAAATTGGTCAGTGCCAGCTGGTCCTTAACTTTTTGGGTAAGTGGTAATTTTTCTGCAGCGGCAGTAAATTTTCCGGCGTTGGCATAATCTTTAATCATGTAAGCTGCATAGCCTGCGGCGGTTTCAAGCAGGCCTGCATTGTTAACTTTACCCGATTGGGCTGCATCGTGTAAAAAAACAGACAGCTCTTTTATTTCTTTTTCTGCATCGGTGTAAATACTGTCAGTATCTGCATCGGTCCACACAAAATAAAATGGTTTACCGCCTTTTTCTTTCAGCAATGCCGGTGTAAAATATTTTTCTTCCAGTTTATTGATCTCCCGGGTTACCAATACCTCCAGTTCTTCACCGGCCGGGTTAAGCCGGTACACTTCTTTCAGGTTATCCAGGTCGTTGTGGGTGCTGCCCAACATGAATAAGGCAAGCATAGCTGCTTTTTCTTCGTTGTTCTTACAAAGGTCCAGGTATTCTTTTTTATCAGTCTTTGAGTCAACGCTCCATGTAAATCCCAGGTAATTGCTGATTCTTTTTGCCTGGCTGGCTGCAAACACCCGGCTGAAGAGGTAAGCAGCTTCTTTTTGTTTACCGGTACGAAACAAAGCCCCGGCTTTTAATGCAAGGGTCATCGGCTGTAATACAGTATTGGCCATGGTTTTGGAAGCATATGCATCATACCAGTTTATCACATCGGTATATCTTTCGCTGTAATGCGCCAGGCGCAAAACCTGGTAAACATATTTCTGTTTAAAGAGATCTTTTTTGGCTACAGTATATAATTGCCGGCCATTTTTTATCAGCCTGTCCATTTTTATGCTGTCTCTTTTTATCACTTCCCAGTCACCGTCACCGCCTGTAACATATGGCTCCACCTGTTTTGCATACAAAATATAGCCCAGGGCTTCCAGGTCTCTGGTACGCATAAAATAATCCGTCATGCTGTTTTGCTTTACGGAGTCGGGTATTTTTAATGGCTGATTTTTTTCGATATGGTTGTACAGGTTGTTCAGGTCTTTCCATGCAAATTTGTTAACCAGTTTTTTTGCATCTGCAGTTTTTACAGGTGATGTACAATATGCTGTCCATTCAGCGGCCAGCAGGTCTGTTAACGGCGCCGGTTCATTGATATCGTACAGAAAATTATAACCTGTATAATAAAACGGCCGGTAGCCATTTGCCTCGGGCAGGTTTTGATGAAAGAAGGATGTGTAATAATCATAAGGATCGGCATCGGGGCCGCAACCAATGATGTTTTGCGGAAAAGAAATGATGGCGCTGCTAATGCAGGCTGTTATAAATACTTTCCAGTTCATGCGTAGTGTATTTACTTAAAATTAAAGAATCCAGGTGGTAGAGGGATACCCTTGTTTGGGTATTTTTTAATTGCCCGCTGATGGCTTTTGCAGCGGCAAGGATCTCTGTGATATGGCTTTGTTCATCCCGGATCATATCTCCTTTTCTCAGGTCATATCCTTCCAGTAATGTATCTTTTATGATAACATACCGGTTACCGGTTTTTTTTGAAAAGGTATGGTTGAAAGCAGTCCCGGGTAAATGTTGAATCAGGCCGGTGTACAGGTTATTGCGGTATAAAACTTTCCAGTCAAAAAGCGGCAGGGCAATATCCAGTGGCAGTGGATACCTGGACAGATTGCCGGTATATTTTTTCAATTCTTCCGCTTCCAGTATAGAGTTTTTTGTGGCAGGGTCTTTTAAATTGCCCATGTTATAGCACATCAGTAGTCCCCTGTCAACAGGCGGCGTACCGGTTTTGCTGATAAATTTTATTTGGTGCAGCCGGATGGTTGCTGATAAAGGGGTTTGCGTAAACCTTTTTTTGAACTGCCTGATAAGGGCAAAGTACTTCTCCCTGGTTGATCCTGTCCAGTCGCAGTCAAATTGTATTTCTGAAATATCGTTAAATGCATTTGCTGAAATAAGTTTAAAAGTAAGGTCCGAAATATGATCGCCCAGTGCTGCAATTTGTGACGTATCAATTTTACTGATGCATTCGTTGGTGATAAATATCACGGGAATGACATTGAATTTAAAATTATTGGTGCCCGCTGCTCTTAAAGATGCTACAGAAGCTTCATTGACTGTAAGCCTGGCTACAGGCACGGGGCCTTTGGCGGGCTCATTCCAATCCACATCAAAGAATTTAAGATAGATCGTTTTTACCCGGAGGGAATCCAGCAGCTTCTTTTCAAACCCGGTAAGGTTTAAAACAGATTTCCAGTAATAAAAGGAGCGTTCTATCTGCCTTTCTTCTTTTTTTTCATTACAGGAACACAGGCAGATTATAGAAACGCAGATAATAAAAATAAAATAACCGTGTTTCAATAGTAACATTTATTCAAAAATAGGATAATAATAAATCCGGCAGGTTATTGGTATCCGCCCCCAGGCTAACCTGGAACCCGCTAAATAATAACTGATGCCGAGTGCTTATATTTGCGGCATGACATCATCCTTTTTTACCTACGATAAGAATAAAGTTATCCAGGCATTGCGTTATCATTTTATTACCCGGCGGGAGATAAAGATTATGATGATACTGGTGAATGTTTTTGCCATCCTTTCTGCAGGCTTGTTCTTTTTCAGGAAAATATCACCTTTTGCATTTTTAATAAGTTCATTACTGTGGTTCGTGCTGATGATCCTGTTCTGGTTTGTAATGCCTTATATCGTGTATAAAAAGGCAGAAACTTTCCGCGACCGGTTTAAGGCAATTTTAGAATCGGATACTTTCAGGATCGAAAATGAAAGGGGAGGCAGAAGCTGGAAATGGAGCGAATTCAGTACCTGGATCGAAAGCCCGCATTTTTACCATTTGTATTTTAACAGCCGTTCATTTTTTATTGTACCCAAGGATGCTTTTGAAGAGGATGATGTGCACGAAGCCAGGAGAATATTGAGAGAGAAGATAAAAAAATAGTCATTAAGTCATTAAGTCAATAGTCATTGGTCAATAAGTCATTGAGTCATTGAGTCATTGGTCTTTATTCCATTAAATTCTTGCAAATGACTCAATGACCTAATGACTTCTTATAACGACTTCTCCATAACGTAATGCGGGATGGTTACTTCAATAAATTTATCGCCCACAACTTTATAACCCAGTTTTTCATAAAATCCAACGGCTGTTTCCCGGGCATGCATGATCAGTTTTTTATACCCTTTATCCCGGGCCAGTATTTCTGCTAAATTCATCATACTGCCACCAATTCCTTTTCCCTGCAGGTTATTCTGTACTGCCATTTGCCTCAACCGTACAGATGTATGACCGGTTTTGGTAAGCATACAGCAGGCAAGCATTTCATCTTCATCAAAAGCACCAATTAAAATATCTTCTTTTTCCCTGTCCAGTTCATCTGTTGTAAAAGAAAGGCCAAGTGGCTGGCGCAGGATCTCATACCTGAGCTTTACCATTTGCTGGTATTCAATGGTTCCGTGATCAATCTGTTTTAAGGCCATAAAAAGGATATGTTTTTGCCAAAGGTTAAGGTTTTGATTAGGGTCGGGTTAACAATATACAATTTTTTTGTTATTGCGGAACCTATAAGTAAAAACAGTAATTGAATCAACAGGCGATTGGAACATCGTAATAGAAAGCATACCTGAAATTTTAATGGTCTTTAAAAAATCATATAAATCCGCTTAGAAAGTAAACAATATCTATTTCTTTGTATTTACCTCAAAATGTATATTTTTGCAACCAATACAAACTAAAATTTATTATCATGTCAGACATTGCAACAAGAGTAAAGAAAATAATTGTTGACAAATTAGGAGTAGATGAAGCAGAGGTTACACCTGAGGCTTCTTTTACTAACGATTTAGGTGCCGATAGCTTGGACACCGTAGAACTAATTATGGAATTTGAAAAAGAATTTAATATTTCTATTCCGGATGAGCAGGCCGAGACCATTACTACTGTAGGTCAGGCAAATGCTTACTTAGAAGAGCATGCTAAGTAATTAATTTAATTATCACAGGCAAATTTTATGGCATTAAAACGTGTTGTAGTAACCGGGTTGGGAGCACTAACGCCATTGGGCAAAACTGTTGAAACGTATTGGCAGGGTTTGACTGAAGGCGTTAGCGGCTGTGATTTTATCAAACAATTCGACTGCAGCAAGTTTAAAACCAGGTTTGCCTGTGAGGTTAAAGATTTTGAACCCACTGATTACCTCGACCGTAAGGAAGCCCGCAAAATTGACCGCTTTACCCAGTTTGCGCTGATATCCAGCGATGAAGCCATTAAAGATGCCGGTATCAGCAGGGAAAATGTAGATGTGGACAGGGTAGGTGTGATATTTGCCAGCGGCATTGGGGGCATTACTACTTTTTATGAAGAAGTAAGCAACTTTGCTTTAGGCGACGGCACACCTCGTTATAATCCCTTCTTCATTCCCAAAATGATCCTGGATATTGCCGCCGGGCAAATTTCCATGCGGTATGGATTCAGGGGCCCCAATTATGCAGTGGTTAGCGCCTGTGCCAGCAGTACCAATGCCATTATTGATGCCTTTGACACTATCAGGTTAAATAAAGCCGATATTATTATTACCGGCGGCAGTGAAGCAGTGATCAGTTCGCCGGGTGTTGGTGGTTTTAATGCCATGAAAGCACTCAGCGAAAGAAATGATGACCCGTCCACTGCCAGCCGCCCTTTTGATAAAGACCGTGATGGTTTTGTTATGGGCGAGGGAGCAGGTGTAATGGTGCTCGAAAGCCTGGAACATGCACTTGCCCGCGGCGCAAAGATCTATTGCGAAATTGCCGGAGGCGGCGCAACAGCCGATGCCCACCATATTACTGCTCCACATCCCGAAGGTTTGGGTGCTCAAAATGTAATGAATGTTGCCTTAAAAGATGCGGGCATGAAACCGGAAGATATTGATTACATCAATGTACATGGAACATCCACGCCACTGGGCGATATTGCAGAAACCAAAGCCATTTTGAATGTTTTTGGCGAACATGCCTATAATCTCAACATCAGTTCTACCAAAAGTATGACCGGGCATTGCCTGGGTGCAGCCGGTGTACTGGAAGCCCTGGCATGTGTAATGGCCGTTGTAAAAGATATTATACCGCCTACCATCAATCATTTTACCGATGATCCCGCACTGGACCCCAAACTGAATTTTACATTTAACCAAGCCCAGCACCGTACAGTGAATGCTGCCCTCAGCAATACATTTGGTTTTGGCGGGCATAATGCAAGCGTTATTGTTAAAAAATATATAGCCTGATATTCCCGCTTATCAGGTTCTCCCAGGTTTTTGTTACTATAAATTTTCTACCTTTCGTGCATGAAAAAATATTTTCTTGCCGCCTGTTTATTTACAACAGCACAACTCTCTGCACAGGATATAAAAATTTCCAAAAGCCTGGCAAATGCCATGAACCGGGTAGACACAAATACGATCCGTGCTCATATTGCTTTCCTGGCAGATGATAAACTGAAAGGCCGGTATCCCGGTACAGCAGGGTATCAAACTGCAGTTGATTATGTAATTGACCAGTATAAAAAAATGGGTTTACAGCCTGCTGGAGATAAAAATGAATTCACCCAAAAACTGGTGATCCGAAAATCCCTGGTCAATAATGCTTCATCCGTGGCCATAATAAAAGATAAAAATGGCAATACTGATTCATTGCTATTTGCCAGGGATTTTACACCGGTCCCGCATCCATTAAAAGAAAATACTGCTGTACAGGGCCAAATGGTTTTTGCAGGTTATGGTGTTGAGATCCCGGGTGGGTACTCCGATTATAAGGATTTAGATGTGGCCGGTAAAATTGTTGTTTTGATAAATGGAGCGCCACCGGGCCTGATCTCTACACTGACTGCACATTTTTCAAATGCAGGCAATAAAATAAATACGGCTTATTCAAAAGGAGCTATTGCCGTGATCGTGGTGAATACAAATGCAAGACCAGGTACAAATCCAAATCCCACTATACAATCCAATACCGCAATGGACCCGGCAAAAACGGCCGTTTATGGCCACGGGTTTGTGGGTAATGTACAGGCAGTAATTAACGGGACCTCCGCTTTATTGAAAAAACTTTTTTTGAACTCAGGTAAGAATATGGAACAGGTGCTGGCAGACCTGAAGAACGGGAAACCCGCAGGGTTTGACCTGCCTGTCAGCATATCCATAGCTTACAAAACATCACATACCGATTTTGAAAGTTATAATGTTATTGCAGTTATACCGGGTACAGATAAGATTTTAAAAAATGAATATGTTGTTCATTCGGCACACCTGGATCACGTGGGTATCGGAAAGGCAGTCAATGGCGATTCCATTTATAACGGCGCACATGATAATGCATCTGGTGTTGCTTCGCTGCTGGAGATCGCCAGGATATATTCAGCCGGGGCTGCCAAACAAAAACGTTCGGTATTGATCGTGATGGTTACCGGCGAAGAAATGGGACTCATTGGGTCGGCTTATTTTGCAGCCAACCCAACCGTGCCAAAGGGATCAATTGTTGCGGATGTAAATACAGATATGCCTACGGTCATTGCACCCCTGCTGTCCATCGTTCCGCTTGGTGCCGAACATTCAACGATCATGAAACATGTAAAGTTTGCCGCCGGTTACCTTGGACTGGAAATTGAGAAAGACCCGGAACCGAATGAAAACCGTTTTGTACGGAGCGACCAGTACAGTTTTGTAAAGAACGGGATACCTGCACTGCATGTTAAATATGGCACCAGGTCAAATGTGCCGGGCTTTAACCTCACTGCATTTGTGCAGCAGTGGCGGGCTAAATACTATCACCAGGCCGCCGATGAAATAAACGGAATTTTTAATTTTGCTGCTGCCAAAACCTATATCCATTTAAATTTTTTGATCAGTTATTCCATTGCGCAACATGCCGAAAAACCGGTATGGAATGAAAACGATCTTTTTGGAACGGTCAAATAAAAATAATGAAGCTGTTGTCAATTCCTTCAACGGGATTCTTAATTTTATTTTAACCTCAAATAAGATTAATTTCACGTAAACAATATTATCGTTTTGCAATTCATTAAAGATTTTTTTAAAAGTAAAAACCATAACCGGGAGTTTAAAAAGCAACTCAGCAACGTGCTTGGTTTTACGCCCGGCGAGATCACCTTGTACAAAACTGCATTAAGCCACTGCAGTGTAAGGGAAGGCGCTGATGAGAACAATGAACGGCTCGAATTTTTAGGCGATGCCGTTTTGAGTTCGGTTGTGGCTCATTATCTTTTCCGGAAATATCCATACAAAGGAGAGGGTTTTTTAACCGAGATGAGAAGCAAGATGGTCAATCGCCAGAAGCTGAATGAGATCGCATTAAAAATGGGATTGAAAAAGATCACTTTTTACAATAAATATGATAATGCCTTAAAGATCTCACAGATATTCGGCAATACCCTGGAAGCACTGATCGGGGCGGTTTACCTGGATAAAGGTTATGCAGGCACACATCGTTGGGTGGAGAAATACATCATTATGCCGCACATGTTCATCGACGACCTGGAAGACCTGGAGATCAATATCAAGAACAGGCTCTATGGCTGGGCCAATAAAAACGGCAAGGCACTTGAGTTTGAAACACTGGATGAAAAATTTGAGAATGGCCGCAGGCTGTTTACCATTGGAGCTACGGTAGATGGTGAATTGATTGCTGAAGCTAAGGGTTTTAATAAAAAAGATGCCAGCCAGATCGCAGCACAGCTGGCAGTGGATAAATTAGGATTGTAAACATTAATATCGTTTATACTGTCTTCTCCTTAAATGTCTTAAACATTTTAACGATTATCCCCTGAACTTTTAAACGATTTAAACTATGACCTTTGGAATTTTAGGTAGCGGAAGCTGGGGTACGGCAATTGCAAAGATCCTGACCGATAAAGGGAATACCATTTATTGGTGGAACCGGAGCGAAGCACATATCCAATACATACTGGAACGGCATCACAACCCGCAATATTTATCTGCCGCACATTTTGATACATCAAAATTAATACTCACGACAAACCCTGCAGCGGTTATTGCCAACAGTGATTGTATTGTCATTGTTATACCATCTGCTTATGTCGATAATGCTTTACGGGGGCTGGATAAAAATATTTTTGCCGGCAAAAAGGTCATCTCGGCCATAAAGGGCATATTACCGGAAAGCAATTTATTGCTGAATGAATATCTCAAAAATGAATTTAATGTGGAACTGGCTGATTATTTTGCCGTGCTGGGTCCCTGCCATGCCGAAGAAGTGGCGTCAGAAAAATTATCTTACCTCACCTTTACCGGGATCGATAAAAAAACAACACATGAAATAGCAGACTCTTTTACAACCGAATATATAAACACGGTTGAAAATGAAGATATCTACGGTGTTCAGTATGCGGCTGTTTTAAAGAATATTTATGCAGTTGGGTCGGGCATCGCCCATGGGCTTGATTACGGTGATAATTTTTTAAGTGTTTTTATAGCCAACTGTGCTGATGAAATGGCCGGATTCTTAAAGAAGGCCGGAATAAAGAATATAGAAGTGGGGCATACTGATATACGCAATCCTGCCGCAGATCATAAGCCTGCTAATTATGCTGCTTCTGTTTACCTGGGCGACCTGTTGGTAACCTGTTACTCAATGCACAGCCGGAACCGGGCCTTTGGAAATATGATCGGCAAAGGGTATTCCGTAAAAGGAGCCCAGCTGGAAATGAGTATGGTTGCCGAGGGGTACAATGCCAGTAAATGCATGCATATCATTAACCGAAAAATATCAGCCGATATGCCCATTGCAGATACCGTTTATCAGATTTTATGGGAAAATCTGCCGGCCGCTGAAGGATTTAACAGAATTGAACAGTCATTGGTTTAAAAATTGGTTTAACTTTATTTCAGAAAATAAAACCATGCCTTTCTCTTTTTCAAATATCAGTACTACAGCCCTGGTCTTTATGGTGCTTTACTTAACCCTTGCGGAACTTGTAAAGTATGTAAGGAAGCATTATACCCACTCAAAAAAACAGGTCAGCCGCAATTCCATCAGCAAATAATTTCCCTTCTCTGGTTAATACCAGTTTACGGGATACCGTTACCAGTTTACCGGTGCTTTCATATATACCTGTTGCTGCAATGATCCTGTTGCTTTTATCATTGCCAAATTTGGTACTGATATGATCCAGGTCCAGGCCTTCCATCGTTCTCAAAGCGGTCATGATATATTCATTCAGCTGCTGTGTTTCGGTCAGTATTTCTTCTTCAAAAGGGATCATGCCCTTTTGTATACTTTGAATGTAGATACTGTTGTTGGAAATATTCCATCGCCTGCTGCTGCCGGTGAATGCATGTGCGGCAGGGCCAAATGCATAATACTTTTCACCCGACCAGTAACTGCTGTTGTGCCTGCTCCTGTACCCGGGTTTGGCAAAATTGCTGATCTCGTAATGTTCATAACCGGCGGCTTCCATCCAGTCCATGAATAATAAAAACTGGCGCGCCTGTTTTTCTGCATCTGTGTTTTCTTTTTTATGCAGGGCGATCATTTTATCCAGTGCAGTTTTAGGTTCTACCGTTAAGGCATAACCTGATATATGCGGAATGTTTTTTTCAATAACCATGTCCACATTCCGCTTCCAGTCTTCATCAGTTAAAACGGGCGAGCCATAGATCAGGTCAACTGAAAAATTTGTAAACCCCGATCCCTGTACCAGGTCAATACAGGTAACAGATTCTGCGGCAGTGTGTGCCCTGTTCATCCATATTAATTCTTCTTCTGAAAAACTTTGTATGCCAATACTAAGCCTGTTGATACCCATTGTTTTCCATGCCTGCAGTTTATGGCCGGTAATATCATCCGGGTTTGCTTCCAGTGTTATTTCAATGTCAGCTGCAAATACAAAACGTTTGTGTAATGCTTCAAAAATCTTTTTTAATTCATCAATATCTAATATACTCGGTGTGCCTCCACCAAAATAAAGTGTTGAAATAATTTCTTCCGGGTTTTTCAGTGCGCTCCCCGCTTCTACATTCCCGGGCTGCAACATGGCAGGGGATAAGGCTATTTCATGTACAATAGCATCCACCATTTTTTCTTTTTGCCCCATCGAAGTGGAAAAATGGAAATTACAATAATGGCAGGCCTGCCTGCAAAAAGGAATATGAATGTAAATACCCGGCAAAGAATTTTGTTTTTAGTCCCAACAAGTATCGGGATAATATTTTAGATTTGATTACGAATGGCTCCTGTTAAATTAATATGTTGTAAAATATGGTTTCCGGTATGGCTGTGTGCCTGTATTTTATTACCTGCTTTTACTGTTAATGCACAATCCACAAAAAAATGGCCACACCGGTTACACATTCAGTTTGTTGACAAAGATAGTTCCTTTAACGGGCAGCCATTGAAACTGGAGACCGGTTTTGCAAGCCAGGCATTGTGCAGTACTTATATACATGGATTAACATCTTTATTAAGTTCAAAAGGTTATCCAACCGCTTCAGTTGACAGTGTTTTTGAAACAGAAAATACTACAACGATCCATTTGTTTTTAGGGAAACAGTATCAATGGATAAAATTAATACCGGACGGGATTGAAAAAGCTGCCCTGGACGACAGCCGGTTCAAAGAAAAAGATTACAACGGAAAACTGCTCAATATTCAGCAATTGCTGGCCCTGCAGGACCGGGTATTGAATTATTATGAAAAGAACGGTTACCCGTTTGCAGCCATTTTTTTAGACAGTATCAGGCTTGATGATGATAAAATGGAAGCCTTGTTACGGGCCAATAAAGGGCCGATTTATCATATCGACAGTATCCGTGTTTTGGGTAAGGCAAAAATATCCCGTAAATTTTTACAGCACTATTTAGGGATCCCCAATGGAAGTTTATACAATAAAGAAAAATTGGAGCAGGTAACCAAGCGGATGCTTGAACTGCCTTATTTACAGGAAGTACAGCCCAGTGATATGACGATGCTGGGAACGGGCTCGATCCTCAATCTTTACCTGGCGCCTAAAAAAAGCAGTCAGGCCAATTTTTTAATTGGATTTTTACCCAGCACCGACCAGTCAGGAAAGCTGCAACTTACCGCCGATGTGAACCTCGATCTTAAAAATGCGCTCAACAATGGCGAAACCATTTTATTTAAATGGCAGCAGTTACAGCCAAAATCGCCCAGGCTTAACCTGGGTTACCAGCAGCCTTATATTTTTAATTCCGGTTTCGGGTTCGACTTTTTTTTCGACCTGTTTAAAAAAGATTCTACTTTTTTACAGGTGAATGCATTGGCGGGACTGCAGTATTTGTTATCGGCAAACCAGTCGGGTAAAGTATTTGTACAGTGGCAAAACAGTTTTTT
>Ga0154020_10003842_pt1 | contig 17990 bp, 18 predicted proteins | sample Klosneuvirus_201_FD_109709 | JGI IMG/M metagenome (GOLD analysis project Ga0154020, IMG submission 109709) | Active sludge microbial communities from wastewater, Klosterneuburg, Austria - Klosneuvirus_20160825_MG | ecosystem: Engineered > WWTP > Aerobic digester > Activated sludge | place... | reverse complement strand
GCGCAAATATAACCACTTCAACGGTATCGGCATACTCGACAGCGCGGCATATTCGCTGCAGTTCGACACGATGAACACCAACGATTTCCAGTTCTATTACCGTCTGGGAGGATACAAGCTGCCACTGATGCGCGAGCTGTTGCTGTTCAAGATTACATCCACCTACCGGCACAATTTTATCAACATCGCCGAATCAAACCTACGTCTGGGGTTCGAGACCGATATTCAGCTGCACGACTACTGGCGCTTTCGTTTTGCACTCAATGCCTTGGCCGACCAGTTTGAACGCTACCAACAGATGCTGGCCGGCGGCCAGACCATTAACCCGGCGTATGTGCCGTTTTTTGACGACGCGCTGAAATCGCTGAACCCGTTTGACCCGAATGCGCGGCAAAACCGCATTCTGAACCTCGAGAGCTTTTTCGCGAGCATCGAACACGATCTGCACAAATGGCTCCTGCGCCTGACATTTTCATCGCAGCGCAAGACCATCTACACCGGCACCTACCTGCGTGACCGCACAAGCTTTCTCGAGCAGACGATATATATCAGCTTCACGCTCAAAGATCTGGGCGGGGTTGGCTTGCCTTACACCGAAGTCTACCGTTACAACCCGACCGACGCCGGCATCAGGTAAAAAGTGTTTTGTTTGCTCAGCAAACAAAACAGCGGTCAGAGGATTTCCAGGCTAAAATCCGGCGGTTCGATCACATTGGTGATCGAACCCAAACTCACAAAATCGACGCCGGTATCGGCCAGCCGCTCCAGGTTATCGAGCGTAAAACCGCCTGACGCTTCGGCAGTGATTTTGGTGCCCTGGCGGATATTCGCCGCGCGGATCACCTGCATCGCCTTCGCCATCGTTGGCTGATCCATATTGTCGAGCAGCACCATATCGGGTTTCAGCGGCAGCACTTCGTCGAGCTGTTCAAGTGTATCGACCTCGACCTCAAGCGGTGTGAACGGTGCATGGCGTCTGAAAGCAAGCACCGCCGCCGCCACAGAGCCCGCCTGCGCGATGTGGTTGTCTTTGATGAGACCCATTTCAGACAGATCGTGGCGGTGGTTAAAACCGCCACCCCTGACGACAGCATATTTCGAGATTGCCCGCAACATCGGTATGGTTTTGCGCGTATCGAGCACGCGCACATTGAATTTGCGCGCCGCTTCGGCAACCCGGTGCGTGCGCGTCGAAATGCTGCTCATCACCGCGAGAAAATTGAGCGCCACGCGTTCTGCCCTGAGAACAGCCCGAATGTCTCCCTTGAACTCGAGTACAGTCTGGCCCGGCTGCATCTTATCGCCGTCGGCTGCCTTGTGATTGATCTGCATCGCAGAATCAAAATAACGGAATGTCTGCTCGGCCACGCGCGACCCGCACAGGACACAGGCCGACTTAACAAAAATGCGTCCCTGCGACTGCATCGGTTCCGTAAAAATGGCCTGCGTCGTAATGTCGGCAGAGGCTTTATCTTCGGCGAGAGCATAACGCACGGCCTTGTCGATTTCGAGATCGCTTAAGCTGGGCACCGAAGAAGCATAAACCGGACGCATGTTCTCGCGCGGCATCTGTGAGGTAAATTCGAAGCCCTGCGCGAGAATCTGGCTCGCATAATATTGCAGAATCGCCAGATCATTCTGCGTAAAAAAATTCAGAATCTCGCCTTCGGCTTCGGCGGGTTTGCGTTCGCGAATCAGCTTCACCAGCGTACGGTAAACCGCAATAGCGCTGCGCATATTCCAGAAATTCTTATTATAGGCCAGAACCGAATCGAGATAGTCGCGGCGAATGCGGTTGAGTACAAAACGCGCCGTCGTGAAGCGTGACAGATTTGCGATTTCAAGAAAAAACTCAAACTCGGTTTCATGGAAGCTGACCCAATCCCATGAATTGTTGTCGCTGAGATCCTGCATTTCATCGAGCAGGTCGTCGAGCCTGACAGATTGTTTGCGGTGGATAAACTGCGGTTTCCAGTTTTGCGCCGCCTTATAGACAATTGCGGCGGTGAAATAACGCCGCATTTCGAGAAATTCACCCAACAGGTCGGGGTGCACCGGTTTATCGGACGCAATGCCGTTTTCAAACGCCGCCCTTATCGCCCGCAGGTTATCAGCGGCGACAATACGCAGCGTGATGAGCGCGGGTATCAGGCTCCAGCCGATATGGCGCCCTTTCGCGCGGTCGCGCACATAGGTAACGACCTGCCGAAACAGTTGCGTGCCACTCTGTGCGACCTGCGCATCCGGTTTTTTGCGGCGCCGTAAACCGGCAAACAGCGGTATAATCTTGCCGGGTTTTCTTTCAGCGTGCGCCATAAAAATATTCCGGTCGTATTATCCCGAAGTTCTCGAGAGCCTGAGATCCCACAGATGTGACGGTTTCACATTGCCCATCGCGGCTTTGGCCGAATGCATCAGAATCGGGTTGCGCGAAACTTCGTCTTCGATCAGTTTCTTGATGCGTGCACGCTGCAGCCCCTCCTGGTTATTACAAAGATTGCAGGGCAGAATCGGAAACTGCAGCGCCTGCGCGAGAGCGGCAAGCGATTGTTCTTCCACCCGCAACAGCGGCCTGATCACCACACTCAATCCGTCGTCGCTGATCAGTTTCGGCGGCATGGCGGCGAGTTTACCGCTGTAGAACAGATTCATCAGCAGGGTTTCGAGCGCATCGTTCGCATGGTGGCCGAGCGCAATCTTATTTGCCCCGAGCCGGCGCGCTTCATCGTACAGAATACCGCGCCTAAGGCGTGAACACAGCGAACAATAGGTGCTGCCCGGTTCGATTTTTTCCGTCACAATCGAATAAGTATCTCTTTGCCCCAGTACATATTCGACGCCCAGCTGATCATAATAATCAATGAGTGCGGTGGCGTCAAAACCCGGCTGCTTCTGGTCGAGCGTGTATGCCACAATCGAAAATTCGATCGGCGCTTTGGCCTGAAGATCAGCCAGAATATGCAGCAGCGCATGCGAATCTTTGCCCCCCGAGACAGCGACCATAATGCGGTCGCCGTTTTCTATCAGGTTGTGCTCGGCAATGAGCGCGCCGGTGTTGTGCAGAATATCTTTGTACTGTTTACGAAAGTCTGCGGGTATTTTGCGCAGCCTGATAGCCGCACCCGCGTTCAGCGTTTCAGGGAGCATTACCAAGCGCCCGGGTGAATTTTGCACGGGCGCGTGCGGTAAAAGCGTAGAAGCGTGGATTTCCGCTGCGCCAAGGAAGGTATTGTATCATTGTCAACGCCAGATAAGCGAGCGCCAAAATTGACCGGCAGACGCCAAGGAACATCGGCCAGCCGCTGAAGAACAGGCTGTCGAGCGCCTGCACAAAAACCAGCGCGGCAATGTAGCCGGTAAATATCACCAGCGACTGAAAGCCCGCTTCAAACGCAATGTGCCGCGGCGGGTATTTCAAAATGCCGATAATAAAGCCGATCAATGTCGGTCCCGCAATGATAAACTTTTCTATATGCGGCCAAACATTCTGCCGGAAATTTGCCACCGCCGGTTTAGCCGCAATAGCGGTGTAAAGCTCTGAAATCGCCTTCAGCAGTTTGTTCACGTCACTTCGCCAGATAAACGGCATCGCCTTTTTTTGCGCCCGATTTTGCCGCCGTTGCCTTGATCTTGGTATGCATCGTTTTTGTCACCGTCGCACTGATTTCGCTGTCGCCGGCTTTGATTTTCAGTTTAGTCCCGTCTTTCGCAGCCCGAATACCTTCGCCGCGGATTTCGAGTTTTTTTCCGTCGGCGCTGAAGACCTTGCCAATCAGCTTGCCCAACGATTTTTTTTCGGGCGCGCTCAGCAAGGCAATTGTGCGCTTAAAATCATCGGTACGGTAGTTCTGGTTCGCCGTCTGCGTTTCGCGCGCCAGCATCAGTGCAGTTTTCTGTTTAGAAGATTGTGCGTTTTTGTCTGCACCGGCGTCGAGCAGTGCTTTCACAGTTTTGTCGTAACCCTGCTGTGCTGCCAGCATCAAGGCCGTCACACCGCTTGAATCCGCCTCTTTCACATCTGCGCCTTTAGAAATCAAATATTGCACAACGGCTGTCTGGCCATGGTACGCCGCGCGCATCAGCACACTGCGCCCCATGCGCGTGCGTGCTTTGAGGTCGGCTTTCTGCGAAGCGAGGTATTTCAGCACTTCAAGATGGCCGTTATCGGCAGCCGCCATGACGGCAGTCCAGCCGCCCGAAGTGCTGCGGTTCACGTCGGCGCCGGCTTCGACCAGTGCGCGGACAGCTTTCAGCGAACCGCGCGTCGCGGCGATACCTAAATAATGACCACCATAGGTTGCGCCATTCGGGTTCGCCCCGGCCTTGACCGCCGCTTTGATTTCCGTCGGATTTTCCGCGTATATTGCGGCTTCGAGTTTCTCCTGCGGGCTGGGGTTTTGCGCCGAAACGCCGCTGAGCGCCAAAAGTATTACAGTCAGTATTGCATATTTTTTCATAATTTCTCCATGGACGGGGGTACGATGCCGCTAACACGGACAGGCGTTCAACCGCAATTCAATTTTGTCAGCCGCCAAAAAGCTTTTGCGTATCAGGATTCACCGGCACCTCTTCGGCCAGAAACGCCTTTTGCAAAACGGCCCCTGTGTCGTGCGGTGAGCTTTCTTCTGTGGTCACGGTCTGTGCTGCCGTCGGCGCCGTCGGTGCGGCCTGCCGCGTTTCAGGGCGGATTTCGGCTTTCGGCGCGCCAGTCACCGTTTCGGCAGCCGGCGCATCATCGAACGGTTTACCGGTTTCAATCGCCGTCTTCAGACGTTCGATCTTCTGCACCAGCGCAGAGACCGAAGGTTCTTTCAGTTTCTGCACAAGGTCGACGAGAGAAATTTCGAGCGCCATACGCAGCTCGCTGCTTTTGGCCGACAGCATCTGGCCGAAATCCTGATTCAGGCGAAACAGCTGCTGAAACACCCGAATCAGCGCATTACGATCCCATGCATGCGCGGCCTTACCGATCTGTTCGAGATCTTCTTTGGAGAGCGAATGCACCTGTACTTTTTCGCTCACCAGCACCATCGCACGCAGGTAGGCCAACAGGTCTTTCAGAAACACGCGCAGATTCGCCCCACCCTGCGTGAGTTCATGGATCGTATTGAGTATCGCATGCAGATCGCCGGTGCGCAGCCCCTGCACAAAATTGTTGTAGGTCTCAACCGGCAGAATATCGAGAGAATCACGCACCGCGGCTACAGTGAGCGAATCTTGCCCCGAAAAGGCCAGCGTCTGGTCGAGCAGTGAAATCGCATCGCGCAGTGAACCTTCACCGCGTTCGGCGATCGGCAGCAGCGCGTCGCGTTCGAACGCAATCTGCTCTTTTTCGAGAATGTGCGCGAGGCGGTCGGCGATTTCGCGCGCGTTGAATTTTTTGAAAGTATAAACCTGGCAGCGCGACGTGATCGTTTCGGGAATTTTGTGGAGCTCGGTCGTCGCGAGAATGAACACCACGTGGTGCGGCGGTTCTTCGAGCGTCTTTAATAGAGCATTAAACGACTCGGAAGTCAGCATGTGCACTTCGTCGATGATGTAGACCTTGTAGCGCGACTTCATCGGCGCAAACACGGCCTGCGCGCGCAACTCACGGATATTGTCGATGCCGCGGTTCGACGCCGCATCGATTTCGATCACGTCGGTCGATCGCCCTTCGGCGATTTCAACGCAGTGCTCACAGACATTGCAGATCTGCGAAGTCGGTCCGTTGGCGCAGTTCAATGCCTTGGCGAGAATGCGCGCCATGGTGGTTTTGCCCACACCGCGCGCGCCATGGAACAGGTATGCATGCCCGATCTTGCGGAAATCAAGCGCGTTCTTGAGACTCTGCGCGGCAGAAAGCTGACCGACGAGATCGTCAAAGGTCTGCGGCCGGTAACGCGTCGCAAGACTCATTCATCTTCCCCTTCAAAAAACTCTTTGGTGCGCTTGGGTGGCTTCTTTTCGGGTAACGACGGCATGGGTATATTGATCACCGTCTCGGCCGCATCACCGAGGTTGATATTGTTGCCGGTTTCGGGCCCGGTGTCGTCGAGAAACATTTCACGATACGGTTCGCCACAACTGTCGGTCGCAGGCAGGCCATTGCTGCGGCAGTAAGTGATCTCCGTCAATTCGGCGGATTTCAGGTGTTCTTCTTCTTTTGATACCTGAGCCGACAGGCGGCTTTGAAAATTCGCCCAGATGGGCGCAGCGACACCGGCGCCCGCCTGCCCCGGCCCGAGCGAAAGACTCGGCCGATCATAGCCCACCCACACGGCGGATGTATAACGTTTGTTGAAACCGACAAACCAGGCGTCGCGGAAGCCGTTGGTCGTACCGGTTTTGCCCGCCGCGTAGCCACCATATCCGGTTTTGCGCACCGATTGACCGGTGCCGGTATTCACTGCCGTTTCGAGCAGAGAGCGGATGATGGTTGCGGTACCGGCGCTGATCACCTGTTCTTTCTTTTGTTTAGGAGTAAAATCTTTGATGAGTTTTTTATTGCGGTCATATACCTGCTTCAAGAGCACCGGTTCGAGACTCTCTCCGCCGCGCGGAAAATGCGAAAACGCGCGCGCCATGTGCAGCGGCGAAACCTCAAATGTACCCAGAGCGATCGACAGGTTATACGGTATCTGCTGCGGTTTGACATAGAGTTCGCGCGCGAGCGTCGGTATGATATTGCCCAGCCCCACTTCGCGCGCGACAACGATACTGACGGTATTTACCGAATAGCGCAAGGCGTCGCGCAGCGTGATAAAGCCGCGAAAACCGGCCGAATAATTTTCCGGCATCCAGAGATCCCCCTGTTCGTCGATCGAGATGATCGGCGAATCGGGAAATTGTGTCGCAGCGGTAATTTTTTTGCTCTCGATCGCCGCGGCATAGAGCAGCGGTTTGAACGACGAACCCGGCTGGCGCTCCATCTGTATCGCGCGGTTGATCTGGTTCTGAGTGCTGAACGGCGCGCCACCGACGACTGCCGTCACCTCACCCGTCGCGTGGTCAATTTCTGCCAGCGCGCCCTGTACCGCGAGATAGCGGTTGGCAAACGGGTTATCGGCGCGCAGCGAGACCAGCATTGCATCCATCTTGTCGTCGCCGCCAAACCCGAGGTTCACGAGTTCAAGCGGGTCCAGGAACTCCTCGAAGAAGTTCATGTGCATCTCGTATTGGTCGAAGCGCTTCTGCGGGTTGAGGTCGGGCAGATTCATACTCATCTGCGCCAGAGAAAGCAGCGCCGAATATTCATGCGACAGCTCGAGCTGCTTCGAGAAGAAATAATTGCGGGAAATCGCATTCTGGGATCTGAGGCCGCGCCACAATGCCTCTTGCGCGGCCTTCTGGTGGTCGAGATCTAGCCCTGAGTGGATTTTTAATCCTTCATTATACAAAGCCTGCTTGCCGAATTCTTTTTCGAGAATCGGCCGCACATATTCTGAGAAATACGGCGCATTGTCGACGCGGCGGCCGAATGCGGTTTCAGTCGGTGAAATATTGAGTGCACCATAATAGGCGATCGCATCGGCTTCTGCCTTCTGCGCTTCGGCGACCGTGATAAAGCCGAGATCGACCATTTTCATCAGCGCGTGCTGCACGCGCGCGCGCGACATGTGCGGGTTACGAATCGGTGAGTAGCGGTTGGGCGAACTCGGCAGCGTTGCGAGAATCGCCGCCTGCCAGACTGCGATGCGCCTCACCGGCATTTCAAAATAAAACTGCGAAGCCGCTTCGACGCCATAGTTGCCGTGGCCGAAATAGATCTGGTTACAATAAAGGTGCAGAATCTTGTCTTTCGGGTACATCGCATCGATGATGAGTGCGAGCGCCGCTTCTTTGATCTTGCGCGTGAAAGTGCGCTTCTGGTCGGTCAGCACGACCTTCGCGAGCTGCTGCGTGATCGTCGATCCGCCTTGTTTCACCTGCCCCGCCTGCAGGTTAATCAGAAACGCGCGAAAGATACCCTGCGGCGATATGCCAAAATGGTCGTAGAAGTGGTTATCCTCCATCGCAATGAAGGCCTGCTTGACATGGCGTGGAATATCTTTATCGGCCACCAGAATACGCTGGTCCTGAAAAAACGTCGTGATGAGGCGACCCTTACGATCGAAAAGTTCGCTCGGTACAGACGGTTTGTATGATTCGAGATTGAACGCGCGCCATGCCTGGCTCAAAAAGCCCAGCGACAGCACGAAGATCACAAAGCTGGTCAGAGTATAGAACGCAAGTATGCCGAGCCTGCGTTCGCGCTGCACATTGTACACGCCACGGGAAAGACCGCAGGCAAATTTGGCATAGGCACTGAGCAGGCGCCGCATCGCACGACAGGGGTGGTCGATTCGACGCGGTGTAAACCGTTATGCAGAGCAAATTGACAGGCAGAACACGATCAGAGATAGGCCCACATGGCCTCTGAAATTGCTGCAGACAAACTCGCCGAACTCAAGGCTCTGGGCGGCGAAGCTCTCATCAGCAAACTGCTGGGCAAGTTCGTGGAAAATTCAGGAAAATTGCTCGCGGACGCACTCGCTGCTACGGCGGCCGGCGATGCGGCCAAGGTTGATTATTGCGTGCATACCCTCAAAGGCAGCGCGCTGAGTCTGGGCCTCACTGACATGAGCAATATTCTGGTCGATCTCAACGTACGCACCAAGGCAAAAAACCTCTCGGGTGCCGAAGCCGATCTGAAGAAGATGCAGCAGATGCTGCTCGAAGTCAAAGAATACAAGAACCGCCTATTTCCCGGCTAGCGCCGGCTTAAAGCCCTGCCAAACCCGACAGCATCTCCGTCACACCCAAAACCGGCTCAGGCCCGCTCTCGCCGCGCACAAAGACTGCCTGCGCCACTGCCATATATTCATCGAGAATGCGCGAGACGAAGAACTCTCCGCTGCGCGCATTGGCATAACGCGGCGCTCCGGTGTAACCGGGAAACGGCTGCAGGTTGAGCCACGCCATCGCTTCTGCGGCAAAAGTTACTTCGCGCGCGGCATTGGTCTGCCCCAGCGACCGCATGCCGCGAATTGCGGCCTTCTGCCACGCAGGAATTTCAATCGGCGCACAATCGGGTAAATCTTTATGCGACGGATCTACAGAATCGGGTGCCAGGGCGAGCGTCAGCGAACTTTCGAAAAAGCCCGCATGGTAATCTCGACCGAGAGTGCGCTCGATTTTTTCGCGCTCGCCGGCATCTTTGATGTGCTGTAAGGCCCCCGAAAAATCTCCCGGTTTATAGTCGAACATGCGCTTGAGCAGAATGTTCATCGGGTTCACCGCGGCGATACCGGCCGCTCTCAGCTTTGTCACAAAACGCTGCAGCGCATGGTTGTGCCGCGGTGCGCCGTGGAATGTCATGATAATGACGCGTTTTGCGCCATGCGCGGCCAGCTTCGGTACAAACTGCGACAGATGATAGTCGAATACCGCGGCCGAGGTCGCAATGGTGCCGGGGCCCGGTGTCGGGTCGAGCCCGAGATTCACCAGCGGCGCAATGACATATTTGTCGGTAATCCCCTGCTCTTTCAGACGCACAAACAGGCGGTCGGCGAGCCCACGGCTAATCAGGTAATCGTTGGCCAGCGGCAGGTGCGGCCCATGGTATTCAGTAGGATTGATAAAGATAAACAGCACGTTTTCCGATAGCACATCGGCTACCTGTCTTTCGGGCAGTTCATCGTAATGGATCGCATGCGTCTTTTTCATGAGCCACCTGCCGTCGGCGGCGAGATTTGTGCTGTCAATGAAATTGACATGGGCAGCCCCGGCAGTCTGCCATACCTCTTTACACCCTATTTTATTCACCCGGTCTAACCGTAGATGAAACCTCAGGAAACCACCGGCCCCGCAGTGCCAAAACTCTTCTACATCAAGCATCTCAGCCGCATTCTGCTGTTTTACTTCATCGGCCTCTCCGTTTTCTTCATATCTGGCTTCGCCGTTTTTAAGATCTTGTTCGCCGACACCGAAAGAACCGTCGTGCCCGACGTGGTGGGCCGCATGTTTTTGGGCGAGCACAATAAACTGCGCGATGACTTCAAGATCGAGATCAAAACGGCGTACCTCGTGCAATACCCTTACGGTTACATTCTCGCGCAAGACCTGACCCCCGGCAAGCGCGTCGACAAGATGACCAAACTCGAACTGCTGGTGAACCTGTCTGACGCGATTGTGCAGGTACCAAAACTCGTCGGTTTTTCTGAAGATCTGGTCGACGGTTCGCTGGCGAGCCTGCCCGTCGGCGGCCGCATCTTTTCGCTGCGCAAAGGCGTCGTGACCCGCATTCCTTCTAACCAGCCGAAGCGCGAAGTACTGGCACAGTTTCCGCCGCCGGGAACTCCCGTTATACCCAATGCGCCGGTGTCACTGCTCATCTCTGACGGGCCGGCCGCTTCACCGGCGCGCGCAAGCCTCAACATCCGCATTGAAAAAGGCACACCCGCGGCGATTGCGATGGCCGCTGCGTACCACCTGAAAAAACCTGCGGCAATCAGACTCACTCAGACACAGAAGGCCGATGAAAACGCAGTGCTGTTAAGTGATGCGAAATTGACTGCCGATTCGCTTGAAATCGAGGTCGGCCAGTTTCTCGAAACTCTGGCGAAAGGCAAATCGAAGATCGATCTCGAAGACCTGCCGTTCGCACAATTGTTTGTGCCTGAAAAAAAATGGGGTGAAAAAGGTGCCGTACTCACCATTGCACGCAAAGAAAGCGTCGCCAATGAGGATGGTTCCTTTTACAGCGAATTTTTCCTCGTGCGCAATCAATCCGCACTGCCCGTCTTTCGCCGCCGGGACGAGATATTCGATGTCTACAAAGACGTCTATGCGCCGCCAGTAGCAAAACCCGACCCCGAAAAGGCGGCTGATAAAACTCAAACCAAACCCACCGGTGGCGAACCGGCCCGCACCATCGTCGGGGATGCGCCGAAAGCGGAACCGATCGCAAAGGCCGCAGCACCCGAAAAGTCGGTCAGGCTGAAAGCCGAAACACTCTGATGCCAGTAAAAATTTCACCGAGTATTCTCGCAGCTCCCTTGGCGCATCTCGGCCAGGCCGCGAAAGACATCGAAGCTGCCGGCTGCGAATACATCCACATCGACGTGATGGATGGGCACTTTGTGCCGGCGCTGACCTTTGGCGACCAGATCACGACCGCGATCGCAAAGGAAAGCAAAGTACCGCTCGACGTGCACCTGATGGTCGCCAAACCCGAGGCTGAAGCGCCCAAATATTTCCCGCTCAAACCCGGCATCATCACATTCCATTACGAAGCCACCACCGCTCCCATCAGATTGGCTGAACTGATTCGCGAGCAGGGCTCGAAGGCCGGTCTTTCGCTCAACCCGCGCACACCGGTTTCAGTGCTGAATGATCTGATCCGCTATTTTGACGTGATTTTGCTCATGTCGGTCGAGCCTGGTTTTTACGGCCAGAAATTCATCGAATCGTCGTGGCAGCGCCTGAAAGAACTGAATGCGCTGAAGCAGAGCGAGAAGGCCGCAGGCCGGCAGTTTGAAATCGAAGTCGACGGCGGCGTGTCAGACCAGAACGCTGCTGCACTGGCTCGCGAAGGTGCGGATATTTTTGTTTCGGGAAGTTATCTGTTTAAAGGCAACATGAAAGAGCGCGTGCAGGCACTGCGCGCTTAAAAGAACGGGGGATTTATGAGACAAAAATGGGCAATACTCCTTTTATCGTTGCTGATCCTCAATTGTAAAAAATCGTATATTTTCACCGAGATCGATGCGGGCTTCAAGTCACTCGATGACGTGTTCGTCGCCGAATTCAGAGGCCAGCCGAAGCTTGTCGCCAAAAACGAAGAACTGCCACTCAATGCCGCGACGGCGATGACCGGTCGCTACGGCACCAGCCTCTCACTCGACGTCTGGGAATTCGCCAGCGAAACCGACAGTCGTCAGGCTTATGAGACTCTGGTCGCCGCCGAAAAAGCCAACAGACCACGCGAATATGACCAGACCAAGTCGGGTGAATACCGCTATATGTGCGTGCGTGCGACGGGTGTCACCGGAGAAATTTTCACCGTCAAAAAGCTGTTGTTCCGCATTCTTGCAGAAAACAAAGAAGCAATTCGCGAATATCTCACCGCCAGCAAACTCGCGCGTGTGAAATAAATTGCAATTTCCAGTCGTTGCGATTTCACCCTGCCCCAACGATACGTTTGCTTTTTTTTCGATCGCCGCCAATAAAGTCTGCCCGCTCGAATACCTCGATATTGAGCAGTTGAACCTGTCTCTGCTCCAAGATAGATTCGACATAGCCAAAGGTTCATTCGCGATCATGGAAAAGTTGCGCGATACTTATGAAATCCTCCCTGCCGGGGCCGCGATCGGTCGCGGTGTCGGCCCCGTCATGGTCGGCAAGATTTTTGCCGGCGCGCGCATCGGCCTGCCGGGTGAGAACACCACCGCGCACCGCCTGTTTCGTTTCTGGCAAAAACAGAACACGGTCGATCTGCAGATTGTACAGATGCCGTTCCACGAAATGCTGCCGGCGGTGATTGCGAGGCGGCTCGATGCGGCGGTGCTGATACACGAAGGGCGCTTTGTGTATGCGAGTCACGGCATTCCGCTCGTCGTCGATCTCGGGGCATACTGGGAAAATGAAACCGGCTCCATGATACCGCTCGGATGTATCTACGCGCGCAAGTCACTATCTCCTGAAATCAAGGCAACATTTGTGAGCGAACTCCGGAAGAGTATTTCTATCAGCCGCGACGCCTATGCAGCCCGCTCGGCACTCTACCGCGAAAAAATTCTACCGCACATGCTGTCGCTGGCACAAGAAAACGACGCCGCAGTCGCCGAGGCGCATGTTGACACCTATGTCACTTCTGACACTTTTGAGCTCAGCGCCGAAGCCCTGAAATCGGTTGACATCTTCAGCGAAAAATGCCTTTCCTGAAAGGCGTTTTCAGCGCAGTTAAGCACGCAATACAACTTCGCGGCTTTGCCGCGAAGTTGTATTGCGTGAGTTTAACTTTCTGAAAAAGCATAGATTTTTGCAACCGCTGTTGCCGAAATTGCATCAAATTACAGGAAACGTATGGAAGCCGCCCAATTTAAGTCCCTCGAAGGCATGCTTGAACGCTGCATGCACACCTCACACACGGCCGACGTGATACTCTCAATAGTGCCCATGGTGGCGGTTGTGTTTGGCTCGGTACTGGTCTTCTTTCTGCTGCTTTACAACTACCGGTTGCGCAAAGAGAAGATACGCCAGCAAATACCGACCGAAAGTGCGCTCGAACATCTGCGCTTTATCAGTCTGCTTGCAGGCTGCCTCAGCGTTTCAGCGGGTATACCTTTGGCCCTGTTCTTTGTGTTCACCAACCCGGCGAATCCAGGTATTCTCGGCGGATTAATTCCGCTTTTTGCGGGAATTGGATTAATTGTGTTCTTTTACCTTTCACAGCGGAAGCCCGGAGTCCATGGTAGCTGATGAAAGTTTGCTGTCTAAAGAAGATTTTGACCGTGAATTTGAAAGGGCTCTCGATATGATCTATTCAATCGGCATGAAGCTCTACCGCGGCAATGAAGACGATGCCGCAGATTTTGCACAATCGCTCTACCCTTTTGCGCTGAAGCAGCTCAGCAAATTTGCCGGCCGCTCTGCCTTTTCAACCTGGCTTTACCGCATCGCCTGGAACTTCGGCCTCGAAGACCTGCGCCGCAAAAAACGGCTGGTGACCGATTCGATGGAAGGCATAGAAATCGCCGCCGAAGAGCACACACCCGAATTCGACGATCAGGAAATCGACGCACTGCGCAAACACATCAGCGAACTTTCTGACGGTTACCGCATTCCTCTAATCTTGTTATTTTTTGAAAACATGTCGTACGCCGACATCTCCGCCGCCACCGGCGTGAAAGAAGGCACTCTCAAGGCAAATGTACACCGGGCAAAAAGTTTGCTCAGGCAAAAGCTCGGCAAGGCATAAGGAGTAACGATGAAAAAGCACACATTACCCGAGGCGGTTCACAAGGCGGTAGCTCTGGAGTACACGCATAAGGCACCTGAGTCGTTGCGCCTCAGGATTCGCGCGCTGATGCATATTCCGCTGGTGAAACCCTGGCAGTTTGCGGGCAGCATTTTGCTGCTGCTTGCCGCACCGCTGAGCCTTTATCTTTTTCGCACCCGTATCGCCTACTCTGACAACCTGATGCTTGCGCTCAGCGCGAGTTTCGGTATTGCCGCATTTCTTTTGATATTTGCCGGTGTCGCCCACCGCTACTCTGACCCGCAGAACAAAGCTGACCTGATTGAAAAACTGAATGCGCTGAAAGCGAAAATCTGAACCGGTTTATTTTTTTGCGTTGATGGCCTTCGCCGCGGTTGCCGCATCGGCAAACACGGTAAAGTGCTGGTCTGATTTCGTCAGCTTGAAGACCATTTCAATTGTCGAATTGATGCCCACGAGATAGAGCGCGCCGCCATAGGCGTGCATCTTTTTCTGCACCTGAAACAGCACACCCATCGCCGAAGAATCGAGGTATTCGACCTGCGTCAGGTCAATAATCAGCGAATCGGGTTCCTGCGCCACGGTGGCTAAAAGCTTTTCTTTCAGATCGGGAATAAAATACATGTGCAGCTGCGTCGCGGTAATGAGCGCGCACGGCACTCCCTCGATCTCCTGCATTTTGACCACAGCGGACGTCCGACCGAGCGGCGCGCCGTGTCAATTAAATGTCGAATTGCATTCCGGCATTTAATGCCGGAATGCAATTCGACCACTAGTGTTTTAGCAGTTCAAACTTCAGTGCCATTTCGAGCGGGTCGGCTTTGACCAACCGCACTTTGAAGCGGTCACCCAGCGCGAGGCTCTTCTGCAGACGGCCCGCAAATATTGTGAAGTCATCGATGATCTGTATTTCACCGCGCTTATCCACCTGTATTGCGTCGATCTCGCCTTCGACCGGGAAATCGGTCAGGCCAATGAACATGCGATCGCCGGTAAATGAGCTCAGCCAGCCCGTGAAGGTCTGCCCGACCTTGCCCGCCATCGCGCGTACTGCCAGCATCTTTTTATCGGTGCGTTCGGCCTCGAAGGCAATGCGCTCCAGGCGCGACGCTTCACGACCGAAAAAGTCCAGTTCTTCGGCATTGAAGCTCGATCTCTCGCGCCTCAGGTGCGTCGCAATCTGCAAATGCGTGATCAGGTCGGCAAAGCGCCTGATCGGCGAAGTAAAATGCGCATATTCGACGAACGCCAGCCCCCAGTGCCCCTTCGATTCGGGCGTATAATTCGCCTGCATGAATGATCTGAGCAACAGGTACTGGAACACATCGCGCACTGAATTGAGCGCCTGGTGCGAGAGCACCCGGCCGATTTCCCGCTGGTCAGCGCCGCGGATTTTGAGCCGTGAAGCATACTTTTCGAGGTAGCGGTTGAGGCGTTCGAGTTTATCGAGCGGCATACTTTCGTGGTTGCGGTGCAGAATCGTGATATTGCGGCTCAGGGCAAAATTCGCGACCGCCTGGTTCGCGCTCAGCATGCACTCTTCGACCAAACGGTGCGAATTCAGGCGCTCCTGTGTTTCCAGTTTCACAAACTTGCCCTTCTTGTCGTAGACGGCTTTTTGTTCGCTGATATTCAGATCGATGCGGCCTTCGCTGTCACGCCGCGCGATCAGAATTTCAGCCAACCGCATCGCGGCTTTGAGCGGTGAGCTTTTTTTTGCAATATCCTTATGTGCGTCTTTATACGTGTAGCGTTTATCGATATAGATTACCGACTTAAATACGTCATAACTCAGCATCTTACCGGCCGGGTCGAACATCATGCGTACCGAAAATGCAAGGCGGTGCGTCTTCGGTTTTAGACTACAGAATTCATTCGACAGAATTTCGGGCAGCATGGGTATCACGCCGCCTGCCAGATAATAGCTGTTACCGCGTTTCAGTGCTTCGTCGAAGAGCGGTGTGTTCGGCGTCACGAAAAATGATACGTCCGCAATATGCACGTCGAGCTCAAAGCCCGATGCCAGTTCACGCACCGAGATGGCATCGTCGAAATCCTTTGCATCTTCGCCGTCGATGGTGAAAATGTAACGGTCTTTCACCTTCTCGCGGTGCGGATTTTTCATCTCTTTTTTGACCATGTCATTCAGGTGCTTTTTGAGCGGAATGACCTCTTTGGTGAATTCGCCGGGCAGCATAAAACGCAGCCGCAAACGTTCCATATCACCCTTGCGGTCATGCGTGACTTTGCGTGTCGAAGCTTCGAACACGAACGCCTGCGTGCGGTTATAACCACCACCCGGATGTTCGCGCAAAAACTGCAGTTGCTGGTCGGTGCGGTGCAAATAGACAAGCTCTTGCCCGCCGATTTTACCGCGCACAAGCACGTGCGGCTTATCTGGCAGATCGAGCAGTTCTGCAAGATACAGATCGCTGCTGCCACCGCCCCCCGCTGTGCGCGCAGGCCCCATGAGGCGGGCCATGTATTCACCCGAGAACGGTTCGACGATTTCGAGCACCCGGGCTGTGAAGCGCCCACGACCAAACCCGGTAATGCAGATTCTGACCTTGTCGCGGTGCAGTGCTGCCCCGCGTTCGCCGTGCGGAATGATCGCTTCACCGCGGATTCCCGCCGGCACAAATGCGAGCCCCGATTTGGCGGAACTCAGATAGCCGACAAATTTATTTTTGAAGAACCATTGCTTTTTCTGCTGCTCGACAAGTCCCGAAGTCTGTAAAAAACGGAACGCCTCTGCGGCGCCCGGCTGCTGCACGCTTTCGCGCACCGGGGCTTTGTGCTTATTTTTCTCTTTTTCCTTTTCTTTGTGCGGGGATTTTTTTCCCTGCTGTTGCTGCTGCGGCTGTTTTGCCGCCTCTTTTTCGTGATCGGGCGCCGCTTGTAGCGGCACGCGCAGGTCACCTGATTTATAGGCGTGGAATAGCCATTTATCCATTATCTTTTCTGCTTGTTTATCCATTGTTTCCTTTTGCTAATGTAAAATTCAGCTCATGTCCGTAGATCGGGTTTAATTCCGTCGCGGTCTTTGGCTGTGTCAGCGCGAGATTTTCCGGTGTCAGTGCACCGGCGGCGATCTGCGCATCGCCGAGAGTCAGATATTGCCAGCCGGCGTCGGAACCCGGCTCGGCTGCGCGCGCCGCAGCGCCTGTCCTGTCCGCCGCCGCCTTTGCAACAGTAGCTGAGACCCAGGTGTCGGCAAAACAAAATATTTCGCCGCGGGGGCACTCCCCCTCTGCCTGCATATCGACAACCAGTGTTTCCCGTTCGGGCACAAAGCGATCGGCATAATACAACCGCGCATTGGTGCGCGTGAGTAACCATGCACCGGGAGCGACACCAAAGACAGCCCGCCACAGCCGCGACGAGAAAAACGTGCGGCAGGGTTTACCCGTGAGCATCGCCAGCATGCGCACGTAGGCAAACGAAGACCTGAGCCCCACAAACGAACCAGGCCCTTCGCCCAGCCAGATTTCGCCGATGTCTTCGGTTTGCGCAAACAGCTTTGCCACTGCATTATCGATGGCATCTTCGCTGCGACCATCGGGTAATTCGACGAGCACCCTGCCCTCGCCCTGCCCGTTCAGCCGCGCAAAGACCAGGTGTCTGCTCGAAGTATCCATCAACAGAACCGGATAAGTCATTGCGTCTGCCATGCGAGTCGGCGCGAGCCATCGGGCAAAGCGCTGATGGTGAGGTCTGCCATCCTTTCAAACTGCATATACAGCGAAGGACTGGCTTTTTCAGGCCATTCGACGAACACCACTGCATCCGAATAATCTTCATCACCCGGCAGCAGGTCAAAACCACCGTCACCGGGTTTTAACCGATAAAAATCGAGGTGCAGAACGCGGCCGTTTTCTGTGCGGTAGTCGTTGCGCAGATTGAAGGTCGGCGATGTGGCACCTTGCACACCCCAATGCCGCAATATTTCAGCGATCAGCGTTGTCTTGCCGGCACCGAGGTTACCTGTCACTTTGACGAGCAGCGGGGGATTCATTTCCGCGGCGAG
>Ga0154020_10003841_pt1 | contig 17992 bp, 4 predicted proteins | sample Klosneuvirus_201_FD_109709 | JGI IMG/M metagenome (GOLD analysis project Ga0154020, IMG submission 109709) | Active sludge microbial communities from wastewater, Klosterneuburg, Austria - Klosneuvirus_20160825_MG | ecosystem: Engineered > WWTP > Aerobic digester > Activated sludge | place... | reverse complement strand
TGCACGAGCACGAGCACGAGCACGAGCACGAGCACGAGCACGAGCACGACGACGTGGTCACGGGCATCGCGACAGATCCTCCGCCCGCCGCGCCCGCGCCACGCAGCTGGCCTGGGTCCGCGTGCCCAGCATGCAGGCGCGCTGGAAGTCCGCACGATCGCGCGCCACCTCGGGCACCAGCTTGACCAGGTTGGCGATGGCCTCGTCACACTCGGCCGCGCGCGGCCGCGAGCCGACCGCCTCGGCCGCCTCGGCGAAGCCGCCGCCGGTCGGTCCGCCCGTGTTCTCGCACTTCTCCAGCTCGCGCAGCCCGCGCGCCTTCGCGATGCAGGTCGCCAGTTCGGCCGAACCATCGAGGCACAGCAGGGTGAACTGCCGGAGCTGCATCGGATCCAGCGTCAACCCCTTGAGGCGGGCGTAGGTCTGCACTGCCTTGCGACACACCTCCTCGTCGCGCGGTTGCCCACCATCCCCGAGCTCCTCGCCCCCATCATCCGTCGTCCCGGCATCCAGCTCCTGCACGCCGACGGTCGCAGTCTGCGTCGGGGTTGGCGTCGGTGACTGCGTCGCCGCACCATCGCCCCGCTTCGAACACCCGCCCGCCAGCGCCACCCCGACCGCCCAGACCATCATCACCCCGGCCCACCCGCGCGCGCGCATCATCCGCTGGCGCTGACGACCCGCTCGCGCGGGCTCCACAGCACGCGGCCATCGCGCACGTAGCACGAGCCCTCGACGCCCTTGGCCTGCAGCTTGGCCTCGGCCGCGCGGGTGGCCAGCTCGGGGTAGCTGGTGAGGTTGTTGCCGCGCGCGGTCAGCGCCGCCAGCGACACCGACATGATGGGGAAGCGCCGCATCACGCCATAGCGATCGCGGGTCTCGATGTAGCCGCGCTCGCGATCGGCCTTGTGGTAGTAGAGCGGCGCCAGCCGGTCGAAGCTCTCGATGATCGTGGTGGCCACGCGGTCGACGCGGTCGGCGCTGGTGATGAAGACGAAGTCGTCACCCGCGATGTGGCCGATGAAGTCGCCGGCGCCGCCTTCGCGTCCGACCACCTCGCGCACGATGTCGCCGATCTGTCGGATCATGCCGTCCGCCTTGGCATACCCGTAGTAGTCGTTGAACGCCTTCAGGTTGTCGAGATCGAGGTAGCAGAACGCGGCGTCCTCGCGGCTGGCCAGGCGACGCACGATCTCGCTCTCGATGGCCGACACGCCGGGCAGGCGCGTGGTCGGCGAGGCCCCGACCTCACGCTCCTTGCGCTCCAGCGCCTTCTCGACGCGGGCCAGGAGCTCCGCGGTGTCGAACGGCTTGACCAGGTAGTCGTCGGCGCCCAGCTTGAACGCGCGCACCTTGTCCGAGGTCTGCCCGCGCGCCGACACGAAGATGATGGGCGTCAGCGCCGCGGCGCGGTCGGCGCGGAAGCGGGTCGCGGTCTGGAAGCCGTCGACGTCGGGCATCATGACGTCGAGCAGCAGGAGGTCGGGGCGGAAGCGCTTGGCCTCGGCAAGCGCGCTCTCGCCGTCGGCGGCGTCGCGCACCACGAAGCCCTCGGCCTCCAGCACCTCGCGGCAGATCATGCGGATGCCGGGATCGTCGTCGACCACCAGGATCTTCTGGCGGCGCTGGCCGCGCTCGCTGAGCAGGCGCGCCGCGGTGGTCTGGAACGCCGCCAGATCGAGCGGCTTGTCGAGGCAGGCGTCGGCGCCCGCGGCGGTGGCGCGCTCGCGCCGCGTGGTACGCGACACCACCATCACCGGGGTGTGGCGGGTCTCGGGATCGTGCTTGAGGATCTCGAGCAGCGTCATGCCCGGGCTGGCGGCGCCGTCGCCGGGGCCGCCCATCAGATCGAGGACGACCAGGTCGGGCTTGTCCTCGCGCGCGATGGCCAGCGCCTCGTCGGGGTCGCGCGCCACCCGCACGCGATGGCCCGACCCGACCAGGGTGCCCTTGATGACGTAGGCGGCGTGGCGATCGTCGTCGCACAGCAGGATCTTGCGCTTGCCGGTGGTCGCCAGCAGCGTCGCAGGCGCCGCCGGCCTGAGCCCGCCAGGTGGTGTCATGCCGACGCCGGCCTGGTAGTTGGGCGGCAGGCCCGGGTCGGCGCCCATGCCGACGCCGTCACCGGCCTCCTGCGGCGGCGCCACCGGCAGGGTGGCCACGAAGGTGGTGCCGCCCTGCGCGCCGGGGTCCTCGACCCAGATCCGCCCGCCGTGGGCCTCGATGATCGAGCGCGAGATCGAGAGGCCGAGGCCGGTGCCGCCCACGCGCCGCGTGCTGGAGGCCTGGACCTGCTCGAACTTCTCGAACACGCGCTCGCGATCGGCCTCGGGGATGGAGTCGCCGTTGTTCCACACCGAGATCCCGACCTGCCCGGCGGCGACCCCGGGCCCGAACACCTCGAGCTCGACGCGCCCACCGGCGGGCGTGAACTTGAGCGCGTTCGAGAGCAGGTTATTGAGCACCTGGGTCAGCCGCTCGGGATCGCCCAGGATGCGGATGGGCCGGCGCGACGCGCTGAAGTTCAGCGTGATGCGCTTCTCCTCGGCCAGACCGCGGAACTTGTCGCAGGCGTGCTGGGCCAGCTCGTCCCACATCACGGGGCGGATGGCCATCGAGACCTTGCCGCGCTCCAGCTTGGTGGCGTCGAGCAGGTCGTCGACGATGGTCGACAGCTCGCTGCACGACTCGCGCGCCAGCGTCAGGTAGCGGCGCTGCTTGTCGGTCAGGTCGCCACCATACGACTTGAGCACGATGTCGAGCGCGCCCGTGATCGACGTCAGCGGCGTGCGCAGCTCGTGCGAGACGATCGACACGAACTCGCCCTTGCGGTGATCGAGCGCCTTCTGCTCGGTGATGTCGCGCAGCACGACGACCAGGCCGACCGGGCGGCCGTCGGGGTCCATCACCGGGGACACGATGGCGTGCAGCACCTTGTCGCCGACGCGGATCTCCTCGCGCAGCGGCTCGCCGGCGTCCCAGGCGTTGCCGCGCACCAGATCGAACGGGTAGTAGCCGACGCGGTCCTTCAGATCCTGCGCCGTGATCGCGGGCAACTGCTCCTCGGGCGGCAGGCCGAGCATGCGCCGCGCCGCCGGGTTGACCAGCACGGTCTCGCCGCCGGTCGGGCCGCTCGACATGATGACGCCGTCGGCCATCGACTCGACCATCAGGCGCAGCTTCTGGCGCTCCTCGAGCAGCCGCGTGGCCAGGCGGCGCACCGCGGCCGAGGTCTGGTTGGCCAGGATGTAGAGCAGCTTCTCGTCGTCGGGGGAGAACGCGGCCTCGCGCAACGCGACCAGGTAGATCACGCCGACCACGCGGCCGTCGATGACCAGCGGGATGTGCGTGGTCGAACGGCCTCCGTGCGCGGGCGCGGGCGCCGCGGCCCCCGGGGGCAGGCGCTCGCCCGAGACGTCGACCACCAGCTCGCGCTCGCCCAGGTTGCCGCCGGTCAGCGCCGACCACAGCTCGACGCAGCGATCGCGCACCGCCAGCAGGGTGGCCTCGTCGCACGGCGTCTCGCAGTGCAGGTGCATCACGGTGCCCGGGGCGTCGCCCTTGACGACGATCAGCGAGGCCCCGACGTCGAAGCTGACGATGCGGTGCAGCGCGCGCGTGATCAGGCTGCCGATCTCGCGATACGAGCCGAAATCGGCGGCCTCGGCCGAGACCTCGTAGAGCACCGAGAGGGCGTCGAGGCGGCGCTGCATGCGCGACTGCAGGCTGTCGCGCTCGCGCCGCAGGGCGCGCTCCTCGAGGGCGTGGTGTACGGTGGCGGCCAGATCGCGCGCGTCCCAGGGCTTCTGCACGTAGCGGTACAGCGTGCCCTCGTTGATGGCCTCGATGAGGTCCTCGGGATCGGTGTACGCGGTCAGCAGGATCACGGGCAGGTCGGGGCGCAGCCGGCGCGCCTGCGCGGCCAGCTCCAGGCCGGCCATGCCGGGCATGCGCTGGTCGGTGATGAGGAGATCGATGTCCTCGCCGCCGAGCACGGCGAGCGCGGCGGCGCCGCTGCCGACCGGGAGCACGCGATAGCTGGCCTGGAACGTCGCGTCGAGACGGGCCAGGTTGTCCTGGTCGTCGTCGACCACGAGCAGCGTGGGGCGGGCGGCGTTCACTTCGCCAGAGGATAGATGGGAATGTCGCGATCCTCAATGTTGGCAGGTTGCTGGGTTCACAGAGTTGTCACGTCGCCGCGCCCGGGCGCGTGCTTTCCTGCGCGCAATGAACTCGATGCGTGTGGTGTCCATTGCTGCCTGGCTGTCCCTGGTGCTCGCTGGTTGTGCGCCCTGTCCGTTGCCCGTGGCCAAGGTCGCGGGGCCGCGCACGCCGGCCGATCTCGACAAGGGATGCAGTAAGGGATCCGCGAAGGATTGCTGGGACCTGGCCAGCATGGTGTGGAGCGGGGAGGGCGCGCCGAAGGACGACGCGCGGGCGGTCGGGCTGATGCGGCGCGCCTGTGACGGCCAGCTGCCGGCGGCGTGTGCGGCGCTGGGGCGGGCCTACCTGCTCGGGCGCGGCACCGCGGTCGACCCGGCGGCGGCGGCCCCGGTGCTGGAGCGCGCCTGTGATGATGGCGAGGCGGCGGCCTGCAACGACCTCGGCACCCTGGCGCGCAGCGGCTCGGGCGTGGCCAAGGATGACAAGCGCGCCGAGGAGCTGTACCGGCGCGCCTGTGACGGCGAGATCATCGAGGGCTGCGGCAACCTGGTCGGTGTGCTGCGCGCCCGAGCGGCGGCGGCGGCCGAGGTGGCGCCGCTGGCGAAGCGCGCTTGCGAGGGCGGTCATGCGCCGAGCTGCAGCGAGTGGGCGGTGTATCTGTGGACGGGAGAGGGTGTCGCGCGGGACGCGGCGGCGGCGGTGGTGCTGCTGGGGCCAGCGTGTGACGCCGGGCGGGCCAAGGCGTGCGGCTATCTCGGCGACGCGCTCATGGCGGGCGAGGGCGTCGCGGTGGATCCGGCGCGCGCGGCCGAGGTCTACCAGAAGGCCTGTGATGGTGAGGAGGTCAGCGCGTGCCTGGCGCTGGCGAAGACACTGGAAAGCAGCGACGCGGCGCGCGCGACCGCGCTGTATGGCAAGGCCTGCGACGGCGGCCAGGCGGCTGCGTGTGGCGTGCTGGCACGGCGGCTGGATCGGGGAGACGGTGGCGTGCGCGACGCGGCGCGCGCCGCGGTGCTGTACCGGCAGGCCTGTGATGGTGGCGATGCGGCGGCGTGCGGTGGCCTGGGCGCGCTGACGCTGAAGGGCGACGGCGTGGCGGCGGATCCGGCGGCCGCGGTGGCGCTGCTGACGCGCGGCTGCGACGGCAAGGACGGCGCGGCGTGCGGGGTGCTGGGGCGCCTCATCGAGCGCGGCGAGGCCGGGCAGACGGTCGACGTCTACAAGGCGTACGCCGCCTACGAGAAGGGCTGCGACGCCAAGGATCCGCGCGCGTGCGCCTTGCTGGCTCGCATGTACGAGCGCGGCGGCGCGGTCGACAAGGACGTCCCCGGTGCGCTGACGCGCTACCAGGCCGCCTGCGAGGCCGGCGAGCAGGAGGGCTGCGCGGGTCTGGCCAACCTGCTGCGCACCGGTGCTGGCCTCGGGAAAGACGAGCCGCGCGCGCTGACGCTGGCCACCGCGGCGTGTGACGCCGGCAGCGACTATGGCTGCTGGGTCCAGGGCAGCATCGTCAAGGTCGGCATCAAGCTGCCCAAGCCGGGCGTCAGCGTGAAGGCCGACAAGAAGGCGGCCAAGGCGCTCTTCGTCAAGGCCTGTGGGCTGGGCTACGCCGACGCCTGCAAGGAGAAGTAGGCCGTCGTCCCGTCGGGCGCTGCAAAGCGGCGGCAAAGTCGCTACAGTGCCGCGGTGCCCCGCGCCATCATCTTCGACATGGACGGCACCCTCGTCCACAGCGAGCAGCAGGCCGCCGACGCCGTCGGCAGCACCCTCGAGACCCTGGGCTACAGCCTGAACCAGGACCAGCGCGACTTCATCGTCGGCCACGCCTGGCAAGACATCTGGGCCCGCCTGCAGGCCGATCTCGGCATCCAGATGGGCCTGATGGAGTTCATCGACCGCTACATGGGCGAGTACGAGCGGCTGTCACGCGCCCACGCCCCCGAGCTGCCCGGCGCGCGCGACACCGTGCGCCGGCTGGCGGCGCGCTGGCCGCTGACGCTGGTGTCGGGCTCGTCGCGCCGCGAGATCGCGATGCACCTCGGCATCCTCGGGCTGCTCGACTGCTTCGACTGGTACATCGGCGCCGACGACTATGCCAAGGGCAAGCCCGACCCCGAGCCGTACCTCAAGGCGTGCGCCAAGCTGGCGCTGCCGCCGAGCAGCCTGGTCGTGATCGAGGACAGCAGACCGGGGATCCAGGCGGCGCGGGCGGCGGGGATCCCGGTGATCGCCGTGCGGGCGGGGAACTTCGCCAAGCAGGATCAGTCGGAGGCCGACGTGGTGGTGGACACCTTGAACGACGTCACGCCGGAGCTGCTCGAGAAGCTCAGCCCCACCTGAACACGCCCCCCCGACGTCGCCTCGCGGAGGCGCAAAGATAACACTTCCGTTTGGCAATAACCGCTGAAACACGTTCAGGAAAACACTCTTCCAATGGCCGCGCGCCGGGGGTTACACTCGGCGGGCTCGTGGTCCCCTAGGTGGCGGTGTGGGGACCTCCATACCCCCCTTCTGCGCACGCTTCTGCGCCGGGACGACAGACGATGGCAGAGCCTCAGGAGTACCTCGGGATTCTCGAGCAGGAGCCGGAGAACGAGCAGGCCCTCACGGCGCTCGAGGAGCTGGTCACCAATGGGCACGGCCAGAAGCACGGGCCGGAGCTGGCCTTGGCCCTGGCCGAGGCACGACGTCGCCACCGTGAGCGCGGCGAGCTCGACATCACGCTCAAGCTGCTCGATCTCGAGCTGGCGCTGGCCAGGGATCCGGCCGTCCGCGCCGATCTGCTGTGCGAGAAGGGGCGCGTCCTGGAGGACGACGTCCTCGATCAGGCCGGCGCGCTGACCTGCTACCAGGGCGCGCTGCAGGCCAACCCCGAGCACGCCGATGCGCAGAGCGCGCTGTCCAACGTCGAGGTCTTCAAGGGTGTCTGGCAGAAGCTGGTCAAGAAGTACCTCGACGAGGCCGCGTCCTCGACCGAGCGCCAGCTGACCGCCGAGAGCTACCTCAACGCCGCCAAGCTGTACGGCCGTCACCAGCCCGACTCGCCCGAGATGGAGCGCTGGCTGCGCAAGGCCATCGAGGTCGAGCCGCGCAGCCGCGAGGCCGCCGCGCACCTCGAGCGGCTGCTTCGGAAAGAACAGCGCTGGGACGAGCTGGGCGCGCTGTACGAGCAGCGCACCGACGCCGCCGCCAGCAAGGAGGAGCGCATCGCCGCGCTGCTCAGCGCCGCCGACCTGGCGCGCACCCAGCGCGCCAAGCCCGAGCAGGCCCTGGAGCTGCTCACCAAGGTGCTGGCGCAGGATCCCAGCCACCCGCGCGCGCTGCGCATCCTCATCGAGCACCACACCGCGGAGCAGAACTGGACCGCGCTGGTGCACGTCTACGAGAACGCCATCAAGACCAAGGCGCGCGGCACCAGCGCGCAGGCCGAGAACGCGCTCGCGCTGCAGATCGGCATGCTGTACTGGAAGAAGCTCGAGAACCTGGGCGCCGCCGAGGAGCACTTCCGGCGCGTGCGCAAGACCGAGCCCGCGCATCCGCTGGCCATCGACTTCTACCGGGAGTACCACCGCGAGCGTAACGAGCTCAGCAAGCTGGTCACGCTGCTGACCCAGGCCCAGAAGGCCGAGACCGATCCGGGTCGCCGCCTGGTGCTGGGCGTCGAGATCGCCGAGCTCAGCGAGGGCGCCGGCGCCAGCGCCGAGAAGGCCATCGACGCCTGGAAGGGGATCCTGCGCCAGGATCCGCTCAGCCAGGGTGCGCGCGACGCGCTCAAGCGGCTGTACACGCGCACCGAGAAGTGGAACGCGCTGCTCGAGCTCCTCAAGGAGGAGGTCGAGGCCATCGCGCCGGAGCCCGTGCCCGCCGCGGCCGCGGGCGGCGGCCCGGTGCGCACCCCGGCCACGCTGAACGAGGCCCGCATCTCGCGCCTGATGGAGGTCGTCGCGATCTATCGCGACAAGCTCAACCTCGACGTCATGGTGATCAACACCTACAACGCCATCCTGGCGCTGCGCCCGGATCATCCCGCGGCGCTCGACGCGCTGGCGGCCAAGTACGAGCAGCTGGGGCGCTGGAACGACCTCATCGGCATGCTGTCGCGCAAGGCCGACGCCGCCGGCGCCGGGGGCGACAACAAGAGCCGCGCCGCGCTGCTGCGCCGCATCGCCGCGGTCTGGATCGATCGCTTCGGCAACCACCAGCAGGCCCTCAAGCCCCTCGAGGAGCTGTACCTGCTCGAGCCAACCGACCGCGAGGTCGGCACCCGCCTCAAGGAGATCTACAACAAGCGGCGCGCCTTCCGTCCGCTGGTCGACCTGCTGGCCGCCGAGCTGCCCACGCTGGAGCCGGCCGCGCGCCGCGCCCAGGTGGTCGAGATCGCCAAGCTGGCCGCCGAGAAGCTGGGCGACTTCCGCACCGCGATCCAGTCGTGGAACACGCTGCTCGACGTGGAAGGCGCACCCCCGGGCGGCGATCCCGAGGCGCTGGCCGCGCTGGCAGTCCTGTACGACAAGGACCGGCGCTTCCCGGCGCTGGCCGAGATCCTGACCCGCCAGGCCCGCGCGCTGTCGGCGCGCCCCGCCGGCGAGCGCGACCCCAAGGCCGAGATCGCGATGTACGAGCGGCTGGGTGCGCTGTGCGCCGAGCGCCTGGGCGCGCCGGTGCTGGCCGCCGAGGCCTACCACCACATCCTGTCGGTGCAGCCGGGCCACCCCAAGGCGACGCGGATCCTGCGCGACCTGCTGGTGCAGTCGGGCGACTACGCCGCGCTCGAGCGCCTGTATGGCGGCATGAACGCGTGGGACGACCTGTGCGACATCCTGTACGGCGCGGCCGACCGCATGCCGACGGTGGACGACAAGGTCGGGGTGCTGACCCGGGTGGCGCGCCTGTGTGAAGGGCCGATGAACCAGCCCGAGAAGGCGGTCAAGGCCTACGAGCGCATGCTGGCGCTGGTCTCGGCGGGCGCCGAGCGCGATCCGCGCGCGGCCGAGGTCGCCGCCAAGCTGCTGCCGCTGTACCAGGCCAGCGAGAAGTGGCCGCGCCTGCTGTCGGTGCACGAGATCCTGCTCGAGGCCGAGCGCGAGCCGGCCGCGCGCCTTGCGCGCATCGACGCCATCCGCGCCCTGTGCGAGGACAAGCTGGGCTCCAAGGCGGCGGCCTTCACCTGGGCCAGCAAGGGCTACGACCTGTTCGGCGAGCTCGGCGGCGCCAGCGACAGCGAGGCCGACGACAAGCGTCGCACCGAGCTGGAGCGGCTGGCGCACGACGCCGACGCCTTCGAGGAGCTCGGCGACCTGTACAAGAAGCGCCTGGCCGCCGGCGCGGGCCTCGCAGGCGAGCCGCGCATCGCGCTGCTGCGCGCGCTGGCCAAGGTGCAGGCGCAGCGCCTGTACCAGCCCGACGACGCCCAGGCCTCGTACGAGGCCATCCTGCAGGCGCACCCCGACGATCCCGAGGCCACCGCGGCTCTGGTGCAGCTGTTCCAGCAGGGCGAGGAGTGGCCCTCGCTGCTGGCCATCCATCGCAAGCAGGTCGCCGCCGAGAAGGACGCCGACAAGCGCCGCGATCTGCTGTTCCGCATCGCCTACATCGAGGAAGAGCGCATCAAGGATCTGCCCGCCGCGGCGGCCACGCACGCGCAGATCCTGGCCGAAGATCCGTCCTCCGCCCGCGCCATGCGGGCGCTGGAGAAGATCAGCCAGGCCCGCGGCGACGACGCCGGCCTGGCCCGCGCGCTGGAGCTGCAGCTCGGCGCCGCCACCGAGCACGAGACCAAGGTCGCCCTCGAGCTGCGCCTGGGCGCGCTGTACGAGGCGCCCGGCAAGCACCACGATCGCGCCCGCGCGCTGGGCCACTTCCGCGCCGCGCACCAGGCCGCGCCGACCAAGCACGAGCCCATCGCCGGCCTGGAGCGCTTCGTGGCGCCGCCCGCCGCAGGCGCGCCCGAGCCAGGCGACCGTCCCGCCATCGCGCGCCTCCTGCTGCCGGTCTACGAGCAGGCCGCCGACTACGCCAAGCAGGCCGCCATGCTGGAGATCCTGCGCCAGGCCGAGACCGAGGCCGCCACGCGCCTGGAGCTCGACCGTCGCCTGGCCGGCCTGTACGCCCGGCGCCTGGGCGATCCGCTGAACGCCTACGAGGCCGCCACCCGCGTGCTGCATGCGGCGCCCGAGGACGAGCAGAACCGTCGCGAGATGACCACGCTGGCCGCCGACCTGGGCGCCTACGACGATCTCGCGCTGGAGCTCGACAAGCTGGTCAAGCGCCTGGGTGAGCCCAAGGCGGACGACAGCGCGGGGCGCAAGCTGCTCGGCGACCTGTCCTGGCAGCTGGCCGAGCTGCAGGCCGAGCGCCTGGGCCAGCCCGAGGCGGCCGAGCCGCACTACCGCCGCGTGCTGGCGCTGTCGCCCGAGCACGCCGGCGCCTACGACGCCCTGGAGCGCCTGCTGCGCTCGCGCGAGCGCTACGCCGAGCTCGGCGCGCTGCTCGAGCAGCGCCAGCAGATTACCCACGACGCCGCGGTGCGCGTGGCCATCCTGTACCGCAGCGCCGACCTCAGCGAGGGGGTGCTCGACGACGACAAGGCGGCCACCCGCGCCTTCGAGCGCGTGCTCGAGCTCGCCCCCGAGGAGCTACGCGCCTACAAGTCGCTGGAGCGGCTGTATGCCGCCGCGCAGCGCCACCAGGACCTCGACGCGCTGATGGCGCGCGAGGTCGCCTTCGTGGACAGCGGCGCCGCGCTGGAGCTGACCCTGCGCCGCGGCCAGCTGCACGCCGGCGAGCTCGCCGATGCGGCCGGCGCCGTCGACCTCTACGAGCAGGTGCTGGGCGCCGATCCGACCAGCGCGGGCGCGCGCACCGGCCTGGAGGCGCTGCTGCCCAAGGCCGCCCTGCGCCAGCGCGTGGCGCGACTCCTGGAGCGCGTCTACCTGGCGGCCTCGGCGTGGACGCCGCTGCAGGGGATCCTGCGCGTGCTGACCGAGTTCGCGGCCGGCGCGCACGACAAGCTGGAGCTCCTGGCCCGCATCGCCGAGCTGGAAGAGCGCGAGCTGGGCTCGCGCCAGCAGGCCTTCGCGACCTGGTGCGAGGCCTTGCGCACCGAGCCGGGCGAGCCGCGCGCGCGCGCCGCCGTCGAGCGTCTGTCGGCCGATCTGGATCTGTGGCACAAGACCGCCGAGGTCTACGAGGCCGTGGTGGCCGCCCCCGACCAGGCCGACGTGCACCTGCGTGGCCAGCTGTACAGCCGCCTGGGCGAGATCTACCAGGGCAAGCTGAAGAACCCCGAGCTGGCCGAGCGCGCCTACCGCAAGCTGCTCGAGGTCGATGCCGGCAACCTCGAGGTGGTGCGCCCCGCGGCGCAGGCGCTCGAGGGCCTGTTCGAGGCGCGCCGCGCCTGGCCCGAGCTGATCGACATCCAGCGTCGCGCGCTCGACTGGGCCGAGGACGCCGACTCGCGCATGCTGCGCCTGTACCGCATCGCCGAGATCCAGGAGAAGGAGCTCGCCGACGCCGAGGCGGCGCTGCGCACCTACCGCGAGATCCTCGACGTCGACGCCGGCGACGAGGTCGCGCTCGATGCACTGGAGCGCCTGTACAGCGCGCGCAAGCAGTGGGGCGAGCTGGTCGAGATCCTGAACCGGCGCAGCGAGATTGCGACCAACCAGGGCGATCTCAAGGCCCGCCGCGGCCTGCTCTGGCGCATCGCCGAGATCGACGAGCGCGAGCGCAACGACGCCCCCGGCGCCATCCAGGCCTACATGGCCGTGCTCGACGCGGTGCCCGACGACGCGCCCGCGCTGGCCGCCCTGGCGCGCCTGTACCGCGGCGCCGATCGCGCGCCCGATCTGCTCGAGATCAACGAGCGCCGGCTGCCCCTGATGGCGCCCGGCAGCGCCGACGAGGTCGAGCTCTTGGCCGAGATCGCCGCCCTGCTGGGCGATCGTCTGGGCCGGCGCGAGGAGGCCCTGGAGCGCTGGCAGCGCGTGCTCGGCGCCACCGAGAAGGGCGCTCACCCCGAGGCGCGCATGGTCGCCATGGGCGCGGTCGAGAAGCTGCTCGACGACGAAGATCTGCGCCTGCGCGCCGCCGAGGTGCTGGAGCCGATCTACGCCGCCGAGGGCGCCCACACCCGGTCGCTGGTGCTGCACGAGCTGTTCGCGCGCCACGCGCCCGACGTGCGTGAGCGGCTGGCGCGCCTGTCCAAGATCGCCGAGACGCGCGAGTCGGTGATGAACGATCCCGACGCCGCCTTCGACGCCTGGGGTCGCGCCGCGCGCGCCGCCCTCGGCGAGCCCGAGCTGCCCGGCATCCTCAGCTCGGCCAGCCGCCTGGCCGACGCTCGCGGGCGCCACGCCGACCTGGTCACGCTGCTCAAGGAGATCGGCCCCGACGTGCTCGACGCGGAGCTGATGCTGCGCATCGACATGCAGATCGCCGAGCTGGCGCTGTTCCAGCTCAAGGACGCCGAGACCGCCAAGACCTACTACCGGCGCGTGCTCGACGCGCAGCCCGATCACGCCGCCGCGCTGGCCGCCCTGGAGCGGATCTACGGCGAGGCCAGCGAGTGGGATCGGCTGTACGAGATCCTGGTGCGCCGCGCCGAGCTGGCCGGGCGCGACGACGACAACGACACCCGCGCGGCCTACCTGGCGCGCAGCGCCGAGGTCGCCGAGGACAAGCTGCACCGCGCGTCGGACGCCTGCGCCGCCTACGAGGAGATCCTCGAACTCAGCCCCGCCGACGAACCCGCCGCCAGGGCCCTCGAGCGCCTGTATGCGCAGTCGGAGCGCTGGGTCGACCTGGCCGAGCTCTACGAGAAGCGCCTCGGCTTCGCCGACGACATCGCGGTCGCGGTCGACTACCGCTTCAAGCTGGGCCAGATCTGGGACCAGCGCCTCAGCGATCCCGAGCGCGCCATCGAGAACTATCGCGCCGTGCTGGGCGGCGACTCCGATCACGCCGGCGCCATCGTCGCGCTGGAGCGCTACCTCGACGACACCGCGGTGCGCGCCGAGGCCGCCGAGGTGCTGGAGCCGATCTACATCGCGACCCAGGCCTGGACCAAGCTGATCCGGATCTACCAGATCCGGCTCGACGGCGCCGAGGGCGACCACCAGGCCCGCTTCATCCTGACCCTCAAGGTCGCGCGCCTGTACGAGGAGCAGCTCGAGGATCTCGAGCAGGCCTTCAAGTGGTACGGCAAGGTCTTTCGCGAGGATCCAGCCGAGCGCGCCATCCGCGATCAGCTGGTGCGCCTGGCCGGCATCCTCGATCAGTGGATCGAGCTGGCCAAGATCTACCAGGGCCTGCTCGACGACGTGATGGAGGACAGCCCGGCGATGCTGGACGTCGCCCGCCTGGCCGCTGACCTGTATGACAAGCGGCTGGCCGACGTCGAGCGCGCGCGCGCCTGCTACCGGCGCGTGCTGCTGGCCGAGCCGACCGACGCGCAGAGCTTCGCGCGCCTGGAGCAGATGCTGGTCACCCACGCGCGCTGGATGGCGCTGGTCGAGGCCTACCAGGACGCCATCGAGGCCACCCTGGATCCCGAGCTGCGCAAGTCGCTGATGCTGCGCGCCGCCGCGGTCTACGAGGACAAGCTGCGCGACGTCGAGCGCGCGGTGTCGTCGCTGCGCGGCGTGCTGGAGGCCGATCCCGACGACGGCTCCGCGGGCAAGGAGCTGGAGCGGCTGTTCGCGGCGCAGAGCCGCTGGCACGACCTGGTCGACCTGCTGGTGTCGCGCCTGGAGCGCCAGAGCGAGACCTCGGCGCAGAACGCCGTGCGCATGCAGCTCGGCGCGATCTACGAAGAGCGCCTCGCCGACCTGCACGCCGCCATCGATCAGTACGAGCAGGCCCTGGCCGCCGACGACCGCCACCCCGGGGGCCTCGGCGCGCTGGAGCGCCTGGTGGTCAACGACGACCACCGCCTGCGCATCGCCCACATCCTGGAGCCGCTGTACCGGCGCCATGACGAGTGGCGCAAGCTGGTCGTCATCCTGGAAGCCCAGCTGCCCTTCACCGACGACCGCGAGAAGCGCGTCGAGCTCTTGCGCGAGATCGGTCGTCTGCACGAGGAGCGCGGCCAGGATCTCGGCCTCGCCTTCAAGGCGCTGGCGCGGGCCTGGCGCGAGGACGTCACCAGCGAGGCCATCCAGGCCGAGCTGGAGCGCGTCGCCGGCGCCGCCAAGCTGTGGCCGCAGCTCATCGCGCAGCTCAGCGAGGCCACCGACGGGCTGTTCGATCCCGAGGTGGTGGGCCGGCTGTGGAGCCGCGTCGCCGTGCTCGAGGAGCAGGTCGGGGTGCGCCCCGGCGCCGGCGAGCGCGCCATCGAGGCCTGGCGCAAGGTGCTGGCCGCACGCGACGACGACGCCCCCGCGCTGGAGGCGCTGGAGCGCCTGCTGGCGGTGGCGCAGCGGCCCGCCGAGCTGGTGCGCATCCTGGAGCGCCGCGCCGAGCTGGCGACTGACGATGACAGCCGCAAGCGGCTGCACGCGCGCGCCGCCGAGCTGTACGAGAGCGCGCTGCAGCAGGAGTCGCAGGCGGTCACCTCGTGGCGCAACGTGCTGGCCATCGACGACGGCGACGGCGCCGCGCTCGACGCGCTGGAGCGGCTGTACGAGCGCTCCGAGGCGTGGCGCGATCTGTCGCAGACGCTGGCGCGCAAGCTGGAGCTCGGCCTCGGCGACCGGCGCGCGCTGGCCTTCAAGGCCGCCGCGGTGCACGAGCAGCGCCTGAACGACTCGTTCGAGGCGGTCACGCTGTACAAGGGTGTGCTGGAGACCGCGCCCGCCGACGGCGGCGCGCTCGCCGAGCTCGACCGGCTCTACGTCAAGGATCGCAACTGGGGTGATCTGGTCGAGATCATCGATCGCCGCGCCGCCCTGGCCAGCGGCGCCGAGCGCGCGAGCTTGCGCCAGCGCGCCGCCGAGGTCACCGAGCGCGAGCTCGGCGAGGCGGTGGCCGCCATCGGGCGCTACCGCGACGTGCTCGGCGACGTGGCCGACCACGCCGGGGCGCGCGCCGCGCTGGATCGCCTGCTGCGTACGCCAGAGTTCCGCAGCGATGCCGCCCAGGTGCTGGAGCCGCTGTATCGCAACGAGGGCGCCTGGGATCGCCTGGTCGAGCTGCGCGAGCTCGGCCTCGAGGCCGAGATGGATCCGCACGCGCGCCGCGAGATCCTGGGCGACATCGCCCAGCTGCACGAGCGCGGTCGGCGCGACGTCGGCGCCGCCTGGCAGGCCTGGGCGCGCGCCCTGGCCGAGAACGCCGAGGACGTCTCGGTGCAGGCCGAGCTGGAGCGCCTGGCCGCCAGCGGCGGCGGCGGCTGGCAGCGTCTGGCCGAGCTGTACGAGGCGCGCCTCGAGGCCACCATGGATCCCGAGCTGTCGCGCACGCTGGCGCTCAAGCTGGCCGGGATCTACGAGGAGACGCTCGGCGATCCCGAGCGCGCAGCGTCGCGCTACCGCAAGGCGCTGGAGTCGCCCGGCGACGAGGCCGGCCCGCTGGCCGCGCTGGATCGGCTCTACGAGCGCGGCGGCAAGTGGCCGGAGCTGGCCGAGGTCCTGGTCAAGCAGGCCGAGCTGGGGCAGGCGCCCGAGCAGCACGCCACCTTCCTGTTCCGCCTCGGCGAGGTGCGCGAGCGCCTGGGTGACGTGGCCGGGGCGGTACACGCCTATCGCGACGTGCTGGCCTCGCAGCCCAAGCATGCCGGCGCCCGGAGCGCGCTGGAGCGTCGCCTGGGGGCGGCGCCCTCGCGCGAGACCACGCTCGAGGTGCTCGAGATCCTGGAGCCGCTGTACGAGGACGAGCAGGGCTTCGCGCGGCTGGCCGAGCTGACCGAGGTCCGCCTCGGCGTCACCGAGGAGGCCGGCGAGCGCGCCCGCCTGCTCGAGCACCTGGCCGAGATCTACGAGAAGCGGCTGGCGGATCGCCAGCGCGCGCTCGACGCCGTGGCGCGCGCGCTGGCCGAGGAGCCGCGCTCGGGTGAGCTGGCCAATGAGCTGGAGCGCCTGGCCGGCGTGCTGGGCCGCTGGGAGGAGGTCGCGGCGCGCCTGGAGGACATCCTGAACGCGGGCACGCCCGACGAGGAGGTCGCGCGCGACCTCGGGCTGCGCGCGGGCCGGATCTACCTCTTGCGCCTGGGCGATCTGGCGCGCGCCGAGGTGCGCATGCTGGCGGTGCTCGAGAGCGAGCCCGAGCATGCCGAGGCGCTGTCGGCGCTGGAGCGGATCTACCGCGCTGGCAGCGACGCCGCCAAGCTGAGCGTGATCGTGGCCCGGCGCGCCGAGCTGGAGCTCGACGCTGGCGGCAAGATCAAGCTGTGGGCCGAGGTCGCCGCCATCCGCGAGGAGGCGCTCGACGACAAGAAGGGCGCCGTGGCCGCGTGGAAGGCGGTGCTCGACGTCAGCGACGGCGAGCCCGAGGCGCTGCGCCAGCTGGGCCGGCTGTACGAGCAGGGCGGCCAGTGGGACGAGCTGGCGGCCACCCTCGAGACCCAGCTCAACCACCTCGCGGGCGACGGCCCGGCCGAGCAGGGCCAGCGTCGCGGCCTCAAGCTCAAGCTGGGGCGGCTGTATGCCGGCCCGCTGAGCGCGCTGGATCAGGCCGTCGAGGCCTATCGCGATCTCGCCGAGCTGACGCCGGAGCAGGATCGCGAGCCGGTGCTGACCGCGCTGGAAGAGGTGCACACCCGGCGCGAGGACTGGCTGGCGGTGCAGGAGGTCCTGGCCCAGAAGCTGGAGCTGGCGGCCGGTCCGGATCGCAAGATCGCCATCATCGCGCGGCTGGCCAAGCTGGCCGAGGAGGAGCGCGACAGCATCGACGAGGCGGTGCAGTACTGGCACCAGGCCCTGGAGATCGACAAGGGCAGCCAGACCGCGCTGACCGAGCTGGCGCGGCTGTACGAGGTCGGCGAGCGCTGGCACGACCTCATCGACGTCGAGACGCGCTGGGCCGATCTGGCCGCGGCGCAGGGTGACGCCGAGGACGAGGTCGGCCACCTGGTGCGCGCGGCCGACATCTGGGAGCGCCGCCTGGGCAGCGCCGACGCCGCGACCGAGATCCTGGAGCGCATCCTGGCGCGCAACCCGCGCTTCGTGCCCGCGCTGACCACGCTGGCGCGGATCTACGAGAACGCCGGCGACTGGGAGCGCTGCCTGCAGACGCTGTCGCGCGCGGTCGAGCTGGCGCCCGGCGGCAAGGCGGCGGCGGATCTGTACTTCCGCCTGGGCCAGGTCGAGGCCGCGCGCTCGGGCGACGCCCGCGCGGCGCAGGGCTACTACAGGAAGGCGCTGGAGTACGACGCCGGCCACAAGGACTCGCTGACCGAGATCGAGCGCGCCGCACGCGAGCGCGGCGATCACGCCGAGGTCGCCGAGATCCTGGCCCGGCGCGAGATGGAGACCCGCGATCCCAAGCAGAAGCTGCTGCTGTGCAAGGAGCTGGCGGAGCTATACCTCGGCAAGCTGGGGCAGCCGCAGGCCGCGGTGCCCTACCTGGAGCGCGCCGCCGAGGCGGCTCCGGAGGACGCCCAGGTGCTGGAGCCGCTGGCGGATGCCTACTTCGCCGCCGGCCGGATCGATCAGGCCACGCCGCTGTACGAGCGGCTGCTCGGCGCGCTCAAGGGCAAGCGCGGCAAGGACGTGGCGCGCCTGCAGTTCCGCCTCGGCAGCATCAAGCAGAAGCGCGGCGACGCTGCCGGCGCGCTGGCCGCCTTCGAGGAGGCCTATCGCCTCGACGCCACCCACGTCGGCAGCATGGCCGGCCTGGGCGAGATCTACTTCGGCCAGGGCGAGTGGGAGAAGGCGCGCCGCGTGTATCGCTC
>Ga0154020_10003840_pt1 | contig 17994 bp, 15 predicted proteins | sample Klosneuvirus_201_FD_109709 | JGI IMG/M metagenome (GOLD analysis project Ga0154020, IMG submission 109709) | Active sludge microbial communities from wastewater, Klosterneuburg, Austria - Klosneuvirus_20160825_MG | ecosystem: Engineered > WWTP > Aerobic digester > Activated sludge | place... | reverse complement strand
CTGAAGCCCTGGTGTTATTGAGTCAAATATTTGGTCATAGTTCAATAGCCATTACAAGAAAGTATATCGGGATAAGTCAGGAACAAATTCAAAATGTATACATTTCATTATAAAAAAGTGGACAAAGTTCGATTCTGCTTGTAAAACAATGGTTGAAAATTGAGGGATTTGTAAAGCACTGCTTTGTGTAAGTATTTATCCCCTCCCATTATAGTACTAAAATCTGATTATATCTACTTTTTTTATTTTTCACTTGTTTTTATTCGTATTTAAAGATATATGGAAACACATTATAATCAACGGTGGTTTGGAGTAAATGAAAAAGGACATCAAACCTTTTTTATTGAGGTATTCTCAGATGATATCATGGAAGAATTGATTTTTGATACCACTCTACCCATTGACATATTTAAAGATGAAGTGTTGCAAAATCTGGTAAATCAACTATGCATGAAAGATTTGTCTGCTTCATATAGGAATGAAATTGCTCATAAAATTATTGATAAAATAAAATCCATCACGGGCATTCAAGCGCATTATTTTACAGATACACTCCTCGATAAAAATGGTAAATATTGTGAATCTTATGCAATCACGTTGCAAGAGCTAAAAAGCACTTGTAGAATAAAGGAATATACTCCTTATTCGATTTTAGCAAACGAAGCAATATTTATAGACTTTAAATATAATTTTGAATATAAAGATGCATTGAAGGAATGTGTTCGGAAAAGTAAAAATGAATTCGAGTTTCAGATTAGTGGGAATATCATACTTCAAAGCGCATACGCAGATATTTATCGTGATAATTCAGAGTACTTTTTCCATGAAAGTTCCGATAATTCAGTCCGCATCGAGTTCTACTGTGTAGTTTTTCAACAAAAATTGATTTTTCTTTTTTTTACTGTATTACAAGAAGTTACTTCTGTCAAGTCTTAAAGCTGATATTTTAGTTCTAAGTTGTCCAATTGCTTGAGATTGCAATCCGGAAATTGAGCCAATTGGTATTTTCATTTTTTCAGAAAGTTCTTTTTGCTTTAATCCACTTAAGTATTTTCCAGTAATAAAGTGTTTGCTTTTTTCATCCAAATATTTATTTGACAATTCAAAAATATCTGTTCCACGATATGTTTCAAATTGATAACTGTCAACCAATGATTCTGAATCACTTGAATTGTAGATTTCTATATCATCACTGAAAATAACATTTGGTTTTCGCTTTCTGCTTATATCGATAGCATGATGTACAGCAATACTAATTGCCCAGGAATTTAAGCTGTTGCCCTGCTTAAAGGTGTTAAGTTTCATAAATATTTTTACCATAATATCTTGTAAGATATCTTTTACCAAATACGACGGTATCCCATAAATGCTGCGCTTAATTGTTTTTTGCAATACTGGTGCCAAGTGCCTGTAAAGGCTTTCCCATGCGCGCTCATCGCCCTGAATAGCTTGTGCTATTGTCGACTTCAAGGCTGTTTGGTCCATCGGTATATTTTTATAATGTTAAAACAGGATTTCAGGTTCAACTCCTTTGATTATAATTCTGCATGTGTCATTCTCAACAACTACGTCCATGCGAAGCACACCAACCGTTCCAAATTTGATAGTCTGATAATTAAGTTGGATAATTCCATCAGGAGTATGTGACATACTTTTAAGCTTTAGTTGGAATCCAAATTCGGTTTTTTGAAATGCATTTATAATAGCATCTTCACCATATTGACTTTTGGAAGAATTCGAAATGAGCCGTAATAATTCAGTCCATTTACCCAATTTATATAGTTGTTGTACTAGTTCACCGATGGTTGTGCCATAAATAAGAGCTGGGTTTTTAAAATTAGTGTCACTTGTAACCGAAGCCAAATCAGAAATTCCCTTCTCGTCCACCCCATTCGAGATTTCTTCTTCCTTTACGTTGCATGAAATCAATGCAGAAATCATTAAGAAATAAGTCACATATATTTTCATGAGATATCTACAAATTAGTATAAGGTTATCTTACAGAAAAGTGAATTTTATTAACTTACTAGTCTACCTTAAATGTCAGATACAAATTAGCTGGTAGCTATCTTACAGTTATTGTTAATTAATTTCGAATCAAAATTATTCGTATTAATTGTTATGAAATCAATAACTGAACTTAAACGTGCGCGGCTAGTTTATCACGGGCGCTTCAATTTACTGAATAGTGCACCTATACATAAAATTCATCGATTTTCAGTCTATAAATTGAAAATTATAGAACGGCTTTATTCTTCAGATTACGGGGAGCTCAATTTCCTTATCCAGGATGACCAGAAACCGGCTGAAAAATGTATTGTTTATGCGATTATGTGGAAGCCGAATAATATTCATGAGTTAAAATATTGGCGAGCTTCCATAATGGACCAAGAACTCGGTTCGTATGTTATGAAAGCATTTATTAATTCATATTTGATGGAAAAATACAGTGTTGAGTAGAAGGTCCAAAGCAAAGTTAATAAATCCATTATTAATTTAATCATACCTTTATCTAAAACCTAATCCTCGCAATGAAAGTATAATAACCTTTGTTGTTTTCATCGTCTTCAATTTCATCCCAATTTCCTATTATAGCATAATCCTTTCCTTCTATATTCTTATATACTTGACATTTTATTTCAGCAATATGGTCAGGAAAAGACTTTAATTTTGCTTCACCAGAATATAAAGTCCCGACGTCTTTCCGAATTAGGTTTATCGAATAACAAAGTTCTTCATCATCAGAAACATATTGAACCATATCAAACTTTACCATGTTTTCATCTACAATACAATTTTGAAGTTTAGTCGCTATAAGTTTAAATTCATCTGAATTGGGATAATCGACTCCATGGAATTTAAAGTCAGAACGAATAAGATATATTTCACCAGAAGATTGATTAGTCATTGTCAAGGTTTTTCTCTATGAAAGATTTATAATAAGGTAAGAAATTAATGTTTAGGAAGCACATCGTAATCAGTCCATCTGGGTATTTCAGGTTCGTATTTTTTAAATCTCATAAAATGATTTCCATCTGGTTTAATATGTCGAACCTCAACACCATAATGATGCTCGTTACTGTGAGTTATATATTTTTGTTGATATAAATCCATTTGTTTATGCAGATGCTCCCAGATTAGAATAGTATAATGAATGTAATATTCCCATTCTTCGAAATTTAATGTACTGATGTCATTAGTTTTGTTATCAAAATTTAGAAAATTTATATTACGGCTGAACATAATGGAAAATCCTGAGTGAGCTATTGCATTACGAATTTGTGGTTTGTATACCTTTTTAATGAAATCATGAATTGTAATATCAATATGTTGTAACGATTCCAAAATATGATTCATTAATTTCCCTTTCCTATGAAATTCTTTATACCAATCATAATCTTTGTTTTGAGCTAACATGCATAACTGATAAAGTCTCTTAAGAATGATGTCGCTTTCCCAAAATTTTAAATACATTAACATTTCAATATTAACGGAATACTCTTCAGTGTTATGTAGATATTGTTTTTTAGCAATTATATCTTTTAAAATTGACTCTCTTTCTCCAGGTTTAATTGTGCTCCCTAAATGACCATTAAAAAATTTATCCATTGTAAATTCGGCGAAACCAATTTCAAAAGGTCCAATAGCATAAGGTGCATCAAATTGTTCATATTCCTTCTGGTAAAATCCATGTTCTAAAACCAAGAACATATCTCCATCATGAGTTTGATTTTTATATGCTAATTCAAATAGATGTTGAATATTGGTTTCAACTTCAATTTCTAAACGTCTGAATGTATCTTCATAAAGCATATATAATTATAGATTGAATTATTATGGTTTAAATATTTAAATAACCTAAAATTATTTTTAATTAACAATCAATTGAAAGTTTATAACTCCAGTGGTTTTCTAAGTTTCATAAAATAAACTTCAGGTGTATTACTGTTTACATTAAAAACTCTTGCTAAATAGAATGATTCAGTATCAGTAGTTTCAAAAACAAATTTCCATTCTCTGGTACTTATTGGCATTGCAATCGTATCTGCACTTGAAATGTCGGTGGTCGTTGCCTTTACTTGAATGAATATATTGTGTCCATCTGAATTTTGTGCAACTAAATCATATTTATCTCCTTTGTCAGATATGAAATGTAGGTCCCCTTCAAAATCAATTATTGAATTTCCGTTGTCAGTTTCATGCTTGTTTGCCCACTGAACTGCATATTTTTTCTCAATCAATTTTTTATATACAAATGCTTCTCCTTTCCAACCATTTTCATAGTTAGTCCTTACTACCTTATTATCAGTTGGCTGTTCAACGTGGGTGTCCCAACCTTTACTTAGTTCTTCAAGTTCAAACAATCTTTCAATTCTTTCGGCAGTCAATTCAGGATGTCCTTGTAAAACATTTGCTACTTCTTTTATCGTTGCTGCTGTAGTTCCTGATTTCACTATATTTGCCAAGTCAGCACTCATTCCACTTTTTAATATTTCATCAAATTGGTCACGTTCTTCTAAATCATATGTGTTTAAGACAATGCCTGAACGCTCTCGGTAAAAAGTTTTGAACAGTTGAGCTAATTCAGTTTTTGAATATTTTGACTTTGAAATCCATTTGTCAAGTTCCCTGATAGGTTGTTTAAATTCTTCGTTGTTTTTTTCTTTAATCGCTATATCATCAAGTTGTCCGCATATCCATTTTAGGTCCTTGCTTCCGTTTAGGGTAACTGTAACACCATGATGGAGCAAGTTCTTTCTACAATCTGCTCCAAAATCTTTAATGATATTTTTGAGTTCTATTGGAATAGAATCATCATTAAATATTTCATTGTTGTATTTGCAAAGTTGGTTGAGTTGATTTGGAATTACTGCAAATTCAGTTAAAAGATTTTTATCATATTTAAAGGCGAACTGAATTATTTCGTTGAGTGAAGTATCAATATTGAATTTCAAATCTTCTTCTTCAGTTGACCAGCTTTCTTTAAATTCTGGATAATTTTTATTTTTAAGATGCAAAGAAAGGTTGTCTAAATTTTCGAACTTTGATACTTTGTGTAAAATATTCCTTATAGCCCACCTCTGGAAGGGTTTCCAATCAAAGTCCTCTACCCCAACAAGCATGTCATTGCTTTTGCTAACCTTATCGGGAAAATAGAGCTTTAGAAATTTGTGTAATGTTTCTATTTCTGTCTTGTTGATTTCGGCACAATATCCAAAAAGTTTAAATAACCCTTCCCTTAGTGCTGCAATTTCTTCAAGTGATAATTTGTTGGCATAATATTTTTCGAGCTTATCCTTTAATAAGTTAGAAGCAATTTTCACTGTTAACTTACTTTCACTTTCAAATTCAGATATTTCGTCCCTTACTAATTGTTCGTACCAATTCTCACCAATAGATTTCATAATATCCTTTATCTGATAAGGAATATTGCTATCTCTGCTTAGCCCTTTTTTAGCGGTGAAGGTTGAATCTGTAGATTGATTGGGAAAAACCAACATTGGATTTTCTTTTCTATTTAATAATTCCTTGTCTTCGTCTTCAGTAAAACGTAGAATCATATTTAATGCTTCAAATGCTTTTGATTGGTCTGAAAAGTATGTTTTGTTGAATGCAGAAAAAGTTATTTCGTTTTGTATTAAAAGCAAAAGATTTTCAAGGTCAAAGTCAAAGTCGGCACCTAACCAATTTTTTGTATTCGCCTCTATGATGTCTTTCCAAATCTCAACATCCTGTTTTCGCGGAATTTTATCATGGATTAGAAATTTACAAAGTTCCCAGAAATCATTAAGTTTAGTTTTTCTATAAATTGGAAACTTGGCATCTCTTGGTTTGATGCGCTTGCCATTTTCAGTTTCAACAATTTCAGCTTCTAAAATTTCTTTTCGAATCTCCTTTTGAATACTTTCCTTGTACCAATCGTCAGTTATATCTTTGGGTAAATCTGATTTTGCCAAGTAGTGGAGATTTTCCCAATTATTTTCCGCGGCTTGTTTAAGAAATTGTTTGAATAAATTAATTGCTTGCTCAAATAGCGCTCTGTTCAGCTGAACTTTTTTATCAAATCCGTTATGGTTTGAAAGGTTTAAGAAAACATGACTTCTTAAATCATCGGGATTAAAAAGAGGGCTGTGAACTATAACTGGAAATGAAAATGATTCTGAACCAACTAAAGGAAAGGAAATAAATTGTCGTGGTGTAATTTCATTTGGATAAATAATTCTGTATTTATTAGGGCCAATACATTCTACTGTTGTGGCAATTATCAATGCTTCATGCTTTGCAGAAAGTTTTGCAATTTCAATTGTGGAATTTCCATTTATTGTTTGCTTTTCAATTCTTTCAATTATGATTTCACCAAGTGATTGTGGAGTAAGTCGTACATAAGTGATTTGATTGCCGTACTCAGAGATTAAAACAGATTTCAGTTTTGGAACGAATGAAAAAACAAATGGAATCGCATTGTGCATATCAGCAATTCCCTGTTCTGCAACTGTCTTTCCATCTTCATCAAATTGATAAATAAATTTTGTATCACAGTTCAAGCCATTTTGATGTTTTGAAATGTTGTTGTCGGAAAATTGCTCTCTTTCAAGTTCGGTAAAAGTTGAAAAGGAAGCTTTCACTTTCTCTTTCATCTCCTCAGATGTAGCTGCTTCCCTATCGAGAGGAAGTTGAAATGATTTTATAGTTCCTTTGCTATGATAAATACTTTCAAGATAGATTTTCTTACTAAGTAAGTAAGTTGTCATGAAGCCCGTTCCAAACTTTCCTGTAGTATTTAAGAATTCATTTGCTTCTATAGGGCTAACTTCATGGTCACCAAATAGCTTGTCAAAGAAAATTTGCTTAATTTCGTCAGAATAGCTTGGCGGCTTTGTTGAGCGCTGACTAAGAAGTGCTAATAAGTGGTCATGTATAAAAGGACTTCCATTATGAGAAAACTCCACACATGATTCAGTCAAGTTCACTTCAACTTTGCCATCCTCCTTTATTACATCTTTTGCATTTTGCAATAGTTCCCAAATCCACCTTCTTGCTGATTGTGGTTTTCCCGTTAAGTCATTGATTGTATTGAAAAGTTTTTGTCCAATACTTTCAAGTCCTTCCTGTGCTAAAAGTTCCTGAACCCGCTGATTGTCACTGATTGTCATATAATATATATTTTCTAAAACAACTTTGTTTGCAATTCAACTTTAGGGGAAAATGTACCTATAATAATAAATGGATTAATGGACTTATAGTGATGAACTTGTGTTGTGCCTAAGAAAAAGTGTAAATCCTTAGTTTTAGAAAAATCGTTGAAGTATTTTTTTCTTACGTCCGCAATTGCTTTATTTTCATCTCCTTCGTGTTTGGCAAGACACTTCCAATACAACTGTCCTGTTTCCCAATCTTCAATCATCATATTGCTTTCCTTTCCCTGATTGTCTTTGATTTGAAATTTGAACTTGTAAGGTAGCTTTTGTACAACTTGATATTTGCCTGCTAAAGAGGTTTCAAACAAATTGAGTTGGTTAAGTGCATCTAATTTGGCTTTGCTCCATTCTCTTTCAACCGGTTCCGCGTAGAAATCAATTATTTCATTTGGCTTAAAAACGGCCAATGACGTACATAATTTATTATCTTTAGCCTCAGTAATTAATTCAGTCAGATTGTAATAAATTTTACCTAAACATATTTCTTTCCGCTGCCTCCAATTCCCTTTGGTATCAATATGTCCAACAACATTTATTTGAGTATCCATGGTAACCGGACGATAACTTTCAGGTCTAAAATCGCTTGTATTCTTTACTAAATCAACTTCTATCCAATCATACTTTTTGTACTGTTCGGCATATGACTTTTTACGGAAAGGGACAGGGTAAATGCGTATCCACGTTCCATCCTCTTTAAAGCCCGCGGTGCAAACCAGTTCATCATACTTAGTAGAAAGTGTTGGATAGGTTTTGACCGTTATTAGAACTTTGGTAATGGCCATCGGTCAAATGTGTTTCACATCGTAAGAAAAAGTTGGAAGATTCTTGATGGCTTCCGCTAAGTGTTTTCTATGGCATTGACAGATATCTGCTTCAAAACAGGTTAAAGCAATGCGTTTATGTTTTATAAGCAAATTCAGAATTTCTGTTTGCGTGTCAACTGTTTTTGTTAAATTATTTTTACGGTAGGAAGCAAATAATTTGTCGTAATCTGACTGAGTATTCAATTCCTGGCGTTGGTCCGATGTTATTCCAACCTGTGGCAGATGTAAATACTGAATCCCTACACTTTCACAGTACCTTGTCAGTTGACTTTTACTAAAGCCAAATTTCATACTCAAAGGATTGTTCCGAACATCTACCAATAGCTTTATATCATTCTTTAAAAGGCGAACCAAATATTCTTCTAAAGAGATGCCTTCATATCCGATGGTGTAAAGCACCGTTTTATTTACTTTTGGTTTGGACTTGGATACTTTTTCTAATTCCGTTTTGGTTAAAATCTTTGCGGCAGCTTCGCTTCGGGTAGCATAAAACGGGAAATTTGTATAAGTATGCTTCATTAAGGCTGAGGCACTCATTTTTCCATAAAGTGCTTGTGTTTCCCGTAATAACTTCAGGTCGTCGGACTTCAATTGCTTCAGGTAATCGACTTTATCCTTTTTCTCAAAGGATTTTTCATCTTCATTCAAAAAGCCCCTGGTAACCATTGCCGTCATGTCAGCATTTGCGGAATAGGAGTAACAACCAAACTTATACGGTATAAAATCGTACTCGGATTTGGTTTGTTTATTGGTAAAAAGGAAGAGTAATTTTTGAAGTCGAATTTTATCTAGTTGACCGTCAAATAGTTGTAGTAATGCAAGTATAACTTTTCTCCTATAATACATGCTACAAAGTTAAAGTTAATAAGTCCTCATGGAAATTTATTCAATTATTCTATTAACTGCTTAATGTTGAAATAAGTATGTAAAAAATTGGCATTTTCTTCATATTTTTCACCGCGACATACTTTGGCCGACCTGAAAGGTAATTTTGGCGGGAAATCCTTATTCAATCAAGCCATGGAAAACACCATAATTCATCAATCAGAGATTTCAGGAATAGGCGAAAAGCAGCGCCTTGAAATCATAGAAAAGAAAATAGACATTCAGAAAAAGCGAGTTGAACTGAAAAAAGAGAAGCTCAACATTAATGAAATTGTACTCCGGCGAAAAGTATCGTTGGAAGAACAAAAAGTGTTAATTGATAAAATTTCAGAATTGCGAGCTGTTTTGTCGGATTGGACAATTGACGATGAAAGAACTATTTTGGCAAGCGAGCCATTTTTAAAAGCTACAATTGAAGGAGGACAACGAGAAATTGTTTTGAATAAAATTATGGTATTAATAAAGAAATTTTAACTGTATCGAATGGGAACACCTTTGTATAATGAACTTTCTACATCTTACGACGAATTATTTGCGAGAAATATTAATGAATATATTTCAAATAGTGTCAATCAAGAAAATGAAGATTATGATTATAACGTATTCTACCCGTCATTTGGTGTCAAAAGGAGTGAACAATGCGAGTTTTTAATTTATGGACAGGCATGTAATGATTGGCAGGTTAAGTTCAATATTAAAGAGCGAAATAACTTATTAAATACACAAAAACTATTATTGGAAGCCAAAACATATTCCAATGGATATTTTGACGATGGGAACGATGTTCATAATCCATTAGACTGGATTAACATTTATTGGAGTAAGAAATCTTATAAAGAAAGTATTCAAACCCTTAGAAAGGCACAATACTATGAGGATTTTGATTATAAAGCTTATTCCTCATTTTTCTGGAATGTGATTTACAAAACTATAAGTGACTATCATCAATTTGATAGAGACAAGTGGCATTGGTCGAGTAAAATGGTTTGGTCAAATCTTTACAAAATTGCACCCCCAAGTGGAAATCCAACTAATTTTGAAAAGAGCATGCAGGTAAAATTAAGTGTTCAGTTAGTGAAGTTGGAAATTGAGGAAATCAAGCCAAAGTATTGTATTGTTTTAACAAATTATGAATGGTGGAAACCTTTTGCGTCGGCCTTGAATCCAGCTGAATTGAAAATGAATGGGTTTTCGGAAATCGAAGCGGTTCAAAAGTATAGGAGCACTTATATTATCGTAACAACTCGACCCTACAGGAGCGGCAATGAAAAACATGTTGGTCAAATTTTGGAAGTCATAAAAAAACTTAATTAATGTCAAAACGCGGCTACATCAGCAGATATTTAATCATTGTCAAAAAAATTCAGTCTAAACCATACTGTAGTTTTGATGATATCCGCGACCATATTGAAAACCAAATTCAGTATTTGCAACTTGAAGATGACCCCTTAAGTATGGGTATGTCTAAACGTACATTTCAAAGAGATATCCAGGACATCCGAAAATTATTTGGTGTGGATATTGAGTATTCAGCATTACGAAAAGGCTATTTTATTCGACAAAATGAAAATGAAAGCATGAACTTTCAAAAAGTTATTGAGTCATTTGAGCTCTTTGATTCATTGAAGTTGGCTAATGATGTTTCGCGATATATTAGCATTGAAAAGAAATCCAACACCGGGTTAGAAAACATTTACGGACTTCTACATGCCATAAGAAACCGGTTTAAGTTGGAGGTTTATTATCAGAAATTCTGGTCCGATAGTTCTGAATTGCGAAAAGTAGAGCCACTAGCATTAAAGGAGTTCAAAAATCGGTGGTACCTGATAGCCTTTGATTCCGGGGATAGCATCATAAAATGTTTTGGACTGGATAGAATTTCGGGACTAATGATTAGTAGGGATAAGTTTGTGTACCCAAAGGATTTTGATTTGGACCAGCACTTTTTCTTCAGTTTCGGAATCATAGCTCTCATGGATGATAAACCTAAAAACATTGAATTGTCTTTTGACCCCTTTCAAGGGAAATATATCAAGTCACTTCCATTGCATCACACGCAAAAAATTAAAATTGATAGCCAAAAGGAATTTCGTATCACACTGAAGTTGAACATAACTCATGATTTCATTATGGAGCTGCTATCTCATGGAGAATTAGTGAAAGTAATTAAACCCAAATCACTGTCCCAGAAGCTTATTAATGTATATCAAAAGGCGCAAAGGCAATACAATTGAATTCCTAATTCCCTGAATTTATAAGCTAACTCAAATATTTGCAAAGAATCTCTATAAGGGGAACTCTCAAACCTGAAAAGATAATTTTATTTTACGAGTTTTTTTATGGATAGAGGTTGAGTTTCTCAGGATTTCTTCTAAATTGCCTGCGAATTTGAAACAAATTAGTTATTTTATAATGGTTTTATCTTACGCCTTCCCTCAAAATATGAATCGCCAGCTGCCTATTACTGTTTTAATGTATTTTCTATTAAGTTCTCAATTTGCATTTGCATTGAATCATAATGACCAGACTCAATTACTGTCAAAAGCAGAGAAGTTTTTCCTTAAATCAGAACTGGATTCAGCATTAAAATATTTAAGTTTAGCAGAGGCGCATTATAAAAATACAGGTCATGACAGTTTAATTGCATTAATAGCCAATCGAAAAGCACGAATATATTTGCTGAAGGAAGAACGGGATTCCGCTTTTAGCATCTTAAAAGTGAATCATAGTTTTATTAAGAACAAATTCGGAGAACGAAGTGAACTTTTCGCAATGTGTAATGATTTGTTAGGTGATTGCTATATGAGTCATTCTGACGCTTTTACTGCGGTTTCTTATTATAGAAAATCCTTGGTTATCCGAAAGACTATTTATAAAGAAACTCATCCAAGAATAGCCTTCTCCTATTCAAATATCGCACGGTATTATAGTTTTAAAATGGAGAAGGATTCCGCTTTATATTTTGCCAAAATAGCCTATAACAGTTTTTTGAAAAATGACGAGAGTAATTTTGATATTCCTTATGAAAGAATATTTATGGAATATGCCTATGCATACAAAATATTTTACATGAGACTGAATTCTCTTTCACAAACTTTAGAAGAGGTAAGAAACTTATATTCCCAAACCCTAAACTTTACAAATAAAAAATATGGTCAAAAGTCACTTGCTTCAGCTGCCGTATATAGAAACATTGGTAATACGTATACTGATATATTGTTGGGCTTTACGGGCAATATAGATTTAAAAATATACTTTTTTAACCAAGGAATTATAAATTATAACAAAAGCATTAAAATAACATCAACAATTTTACAGAATAAGGGTTCTGCATTAAGTACTTTGTTGTTTGTAAAAGGGCTATTATATGAATATGCTTTTAAAAATGACAGCGCACATGCGTCATTAGAATTATACGATAGGGCTATACAATCGCTAGTTCCTTCCTATAAATTTAACAATGAAATATCGGAAAATGAGCTTAAGGACTGTGATGATAAGTATGAATTAATGACATTTATATACATAAAGGCATTTTGTTACTTGAATACATACAACAAAACCAAAGATATAGCCGATTTACGAAAGGCGCTTAAAATTGCCAAGTATATGGTTCCCTTGTGGAATAATGTTATAGAAGAGTTTGATTCTCCTTATGCTAACAGATTGATAACAATATATAATGGTAAAATATTTAATTTTCTGGTTGATTTAACCTGGGAACTATACCAGGAAGAGAAGGATTATAAGTATTTAGAGGGTATATTTTACTACTCAACACAATCAAAGGGTTCACTACAAAATCGGCTGTTAACACAGGCAGCATTAGTAAATAGGAATCGAAATAATTTAAGTATCAAAGTTTCTGATGTACAAGAATTACTTCCTAACAACCAAACTTTATATATTGAGTTTTTTGATAGTACGATGGCGATTGGGATTTCAAAAAATAGTTTGGTGGTGAAAAAAATAAATGAAAATATAAACCAATCAAACTTATTGAAATTATATCAAGAGGAATTATTAGCTAACAATCCTGTAGCTTATCAAAACGTGTCTTATATAATATATCAATCATTTTTTGCACCTGTGATTAATGAATTTAAGGGAGATTTTAAACATTTAATGGTGGCATCGGATGGTCTAATCTCCAAAGTGGGAATTTCGGGTCTAGTAACAGATATTGTAGAAAATAGTAATGATTTCAGACATTTAAATTATTTTGGCCAAAGATATGTTATTCAAAATGTTTTGAATGCAAATGGATTAATTGAAAACGTCAATGCATTAAGTGAAAGAAGTGGTACAATTTTAGGAATGGTACCTTCTTTTACAGTCAACTCCTCTTTGCCGTTTTCAAAATTATTAATTGAAAGTATTGCAGAGAAGGTAAAGGGTGAATATTTTATTGATGAGCAAGCCTCCAAGCATAACTTCCTAAAGTATGCACTAAATCATCAAGTTATTCAATTGTCTACACATGCTGAAGCTGATTTAAGTGAGTTGATGAAAAGTAAAATATTTTTTTCAGATAAAAGCGGAGACGAGGATTTTATTACTTTAGACGCTATATACAAATTGAAGCTCAGTTCACAACTTGCAATTTTATCGGCGTGCGAAACGAATATCGGTAGAATGGAATATGGTGAAGGTTCATTGAACTTTTCCAGAGCTTTTTTATATGCAGGCTGTCAAAGTACAATAACTACACAGTGGAAGGTAGATGACAAAGCCACCTCCAATATTATAATGGAGTTTTACAATTATTTATTGAAAGAGTTAAATATGAGCAAATCGTTGCAACAAGCTCAACAATTGTATTTAAAGAATTGCAACAGTTCTGCTGAAGCAAACCCGTATTACTGGAGTTCACTGGTATTAACCGGTTCTGATAGTCCAGTGAAGCTGAAAAAGAAGAATGAAGGTTTGTTGTATGGGATTGCCGTCATAACATTATTAATTTGTCCTGCATGGTTCTGGATTAATCGGAATAAGCGCAAAAGAGAACTCAATTCTTAATCAGTTTTGCTTTTTGTTGATTCACCGTAATATAATAAATTCCATTTTCTAAATTATTCATTGCAATTTCAGTATGTATTGATTTCAGAAACCCAGAAAGAACTATACGTCCCATTACATCATAAATTGTGAACACAGAATTGGTAAAATTGTCTTCTTTTATAATATTTATAGTTGTCGTAGCAGGGTTGGGATAGATATTTATTTTGTCTAGGGAACTAATATTTTGTATTCCGGTTGATTGTCCATTAAATAAATTGTTAATTTCCGTTGAATCGAGAACTCGATTCCACATACCGATATCATCAATTGACCCGTTAAAATAAGTAGAATCCAACATCGAGGATGTAAATTCTCTTCCAATTTCAAATCTGTCAAATTGGAATGTAATATTGCTTCCTGTAAAAATACCAAAATTAGCAACATTATCCACGTATACGGTTTCAATGCCTCCTGCTTTCACTATGACTACATGATGCCATGTGTTATAACTTCTTGTCCCCATCATGTCATTTGCTTGACCAATTCCTGTAATCCATGTATACATGTATCCGGTTGGAACAGGATTGAAGGAAAAATTTAAGTGAATCTGATTTGGAGTATTTGAACTTTCCCATAGCTCGAAATGGGTAGAAGAAATATTATTAGGAATGGGAGAATTATACCACAAACTTATTGTGAGGGAGTCTGTACTGTTCATATTAAGTAGGTTGGAAATATAATCATCAATACCATCAAAAGTGTATGCTGCATTTGTACTTCCAAAACGGTCATTGGACAATGTAGAGCCATACACTGTACCATTGTTGCCATTACCACTTTCATCATTTGCATTTCCATCAAACGGCCACCAACCCACTAAACCGTTACTAGGAACGTAAGTAGGAAGAGTCTGGCTATTTACAAGACATATTTGCAATAGAAGAACTACTGTTAGAATAATTTGCTTGTTCATTTTTGTTTAGTTGTTATTTGAGTATAATTGATTTATCAGCTATCTCCCATTTTGACACATCTATCTTGATTGAATGGAAGGAAGACTATTCATTAATAATCCAAGAATTCAAAAAGTAACCACCAAAATAACATTTTAGTTATTTTCGAAGGTAATTAAATTCCAAGTTTATTAATTAGGCTATTGTTGTTTTAATTATGTTTGAAATAGTAATTCCCTTTGTGGCAACATGAATGCATTCTCGCAACACAGTATACTTTACCTTCTTAATGTTTTAATATTTTAAGGAAAAGCGAACAAGCGCTTAAAATTTTAGCGCTTGTTCTGTGATACAAAGAAAAGAGGTGATTAATGGGCAACAATAAACTTTTCCGTTATTAATTTTTTGCCATTTTCTAAATGAATAAAGTATAAACCATTACTTAAGTTATTTGAATTAATATGCAATTGTTGTGTTCCAATATGAGTGATATCATGTTTTTTATTGAATATTTTTTGGCCCTCCAGATTGTATATTGAAATAGTATAAGGCTTAGTGGCTGTAGCCTCAAATGTTAAATCAAGGAATTCTGATACAGGATTTGGGAACATGGTGAATGAATCTAAGGAACTTGAGTTTTCCGAAATACTAGTTGTATTGTTCCCCAAGCCACAGAATTTGACAAGTAAACCCATCGAATCAGTTCCGCCTGAGCAAATAATATCACCATTGGATAAGGCAATTATTCCTTGGGATAATTCATTGGAGGTGGAACTGCCGAATATTCCTTTATTTTGGAAGAGCCCGGTACTATTAAACTGAGTGACCACTAAATCGCTAGGCTGACTGATTTCATTAATTGCCCCGGTACAAAATATATTTCCTTGGCTATCCTCTGTTAATGTATAGAAGTGATTTTCAGCATAGGTGCTATCTGAAGTTTCCCATAAGAAATTCATGGAGTCGTCAAATTTAGCAATAAAAGCATTTTTCTGACTACCGTTTGAATTATACCTGCCCAATACAAAAAAACCACCTGCTTGACAGTGTCTGACTGAACCCACTGAAATCTGTTGGTTGTTGTATTGATAGCTTGTCAGGCCAATTTGGTTTCCTATATCGTCCCATTTGCGTAATTCGATAGTACCATTGTTTGCATTATTGAAGGCAGAAATGTAATTATCCGATGAGTTTAATTTAGTGATACCACCGGTCCAATCTGGGTTTAATTGGACGCAATTGGACCAAACGATTGACCCTGTGGATGACAGTTTAGTAATTCTTGTTGCATAACTATTGCAACCGGTATGGTTTTGCACATGTCCATAACAAATGAATTCGCCTTGAGAATTTTCTACTGCTATTGATGAGTAATTATCCCCATAACTTTGTCCTGTTAAAGTTTGAACCCACTGTTGATTTCCGGAAGAATCAGTTTTAATAATATATCCGGCTGAAAAATTTCCTGCTGCGTTGCTATTCCCTGTTGCACTATGAATAAGATAGCCACCATCTGATGTTGCCAATACTCCCCCAGCAACATCCATCCCACCCCCAGCATAAAATTGCCGTGACCATATAAGATTAAAAGAGGTATCATATTTGTGCAAGAAAATATCTCCATTTGACCAATTATACAGATGATTTGCGGTTCCTACACTAACAATGTTTCCATCACTAGCTTTAACAGTTTGGCCAAACCATGTAATATTGGTGGTATTATAATAAAGCGTATCACAAGCAGATGCAACTGATGCGCCGCTTTGATATAATAAATTCACTTCATTATCATTGAGGCTACAATCAAAAAAGTGTATATCATCCATTACTACATTGCTGAAAAATGAAGGATTAGGTAAGTCTGAATATGATGCTCCACATAAAATATTTACCGGCGAATTATAAATAGAATAACTTCCAACATGACTGTTTTCCAAAACGCCATTAACATAAATTTTGGAAACCCCGTTATTAAATGTGCCTGTTACATGATACCACTGATTTGCAACAGGGACGGTCGTAGAGTTTAAATGCCAATTTCCGGCACCATTGTCTGTAGTTTGAAAATCGAATTGTGAGCCAAATTGGTAACTTTCTTTTAGAATTTTGAAAGACCTCATTGTTGTCTGATTTCCAGAACCAATATCTGCATCATATTTAGTAATAATTTCCTGCTGTGAAGAATCAATTTGTGGAAACATTACCCAAACACTTATTGTCATCTCATTTGTGAAGTTTAATGCAGGTAAAACGGCATATTGATTAAGTCCATTAAAACTGTAAGATGAATTGGCGTTTCCAAATCTATCAGCTGTTAATGTTGCGTTTGTATAAGTGCCATTATTGTTATTTCCGCTGTAATCATTAATGTTTCCATTCAAAGGGTATTTGGCTATTTCAAGACATTGATTTGACCTGTACTCCCAAAAATCGTTTCTGTTTCCTGTTGTATCGTTCTCGGTTCCAGCATAACCCTTGTTATTTACAGAGAATCCGTCAGCGGAGTGACGAGCTTCTCCACCAAAATCAGCTTTTTGGGACCAGGATATTTGAGAGAATACTGTTGGCGAACAAATGGTTAAGATTAGTAATATTGTGAAATTGGTTTTCATAACTAATGAATTTGATTATAAATTTATTTTTAATTATTTTATAACTGATATGATTTCATCGCACTAAACAAATAAATCCAATTCGACATTATATCAATTTGTACAATGCGCCTTAGTAATTAACTTTTCCTTTAGTCACACTCCCAACTATATTGTAGAGTGAATAAACCTTCTTCTTGTGAAACAGCAATTGAATAGCAGCCTTTACTGTAGTTGAGAAGTTTGTCGACATTGTCAAATTTGGTGTAGCCATTTTTTGTCAACATGCGATTAATTTCATCATAGTCAGTGTATAAAAAATACTGGTATTGTTCAATACTGCCTTTAATAACATAATAAGTATAAGTTTCAGCGGTAATTTTCTTTGTCACAGAATAATACCTGTTATCATCCTCCAAATATTTAATATCATAATTCAGGTCGTTATTCTGAATAATCCGTTTTATTGCTTCTCCCATTTGAAAATTATTGATTATCTGCTCTGGATATATGAATGTGTTGTTAGCCGATGAAATTAGTG
>Ga0154020_10003839_pt1 | contig 17994 bp, 23 predicted proteins | sample Klosneuvirus_201_FD_109709 | JGI IMG/M metagenome (GOLD analysis project Ga0154020, IMG submission 109709) | Active sludge microbial communities from wastewater, Klosterneuburg, Austria - Klosneuvirus_20160825_MG | ecosystem: Engineered > WWTP > Aerobic digester > Activated sludge | place... | reverse complement strand
ACATTAAGTATTTTCTATAAAAAAGAAAATAAAACATGGAAAGGCTGGATAATTGTTCGGACTGATTAAATAGAAATAAAATGGCTGCCTATAACAGCCAACTGGCGCCACCGCGGACAAGAGACAGCTTCTCGTAAGCGCCGCCTGTTTTAAAAAAAGGTGCCTTCGGCGGGACATTGTGGCGGCGGCGCACCAACTATTTTAGCATCCGGACAAATTTTTTATCTTTAACATCAGGCCAGCTTTCCGCTCGGCGGCGAGCGCCAGTTGGCAAAACGTTAGGGGTAATGGCCTGCATTGACGGACCAAATATCAATTTGGTCGAACAACTAAAATTTCTTAAATTTAAGTGTGAAAAAAGACAAAATTCATCATAATGACTTCATCATTGACAGACTGACGAACTCAATTGTTAATACTATCTCGGGGGACAGTTTTCCGACTGAAGTTTCGCTATTAGTAAAACAAGACCTTAAAGACATCACTAAAAGAAGTGGTTGGCTCTTTGACTGGAAAGCTGAATTAAAGGCAACTGACCGAGAAATTTATAAACTTACGATTACAAATAATTTAAACGTAATTCAAGGTTTAACTAGTTTAACTGTTAAACCTGACCATGTTTTAATACACCTTATTGAGAACGCTCCTTTTAATCGAGGAAAAGACAAACTCTATGAAGGTGTTCCCGGCAACTTGGTTGCTTTCGCATGTAGACTTTCATTTCTTAGAGGAAATGACGGTTTCGTTTCCTTTCATTCCAAGACTAATCTAATAGACCATTATATAAAATCATTAGGAGCTCTTCACTACGGTAATCATTTAATGGTAATCGAAACAGACGCAGCCACCAAACTTGTAAATAAATACTTCAAATCATGAAAAGATCTCATTCCAAAAATGAACTAGACGTGGACTTTATTCAAAGCAAACCGATGACAAAAGCTGAAGAAAAAGCTTTAAGCGAGTTCATTAAAAAACTTAAGTCAAAAAAGCGGACAACTAAAAAAGCGGCATAAGGCCACTACCCCTAACAGCCAACTGGCGCCACCGCGGACAAGAGAATGCTTCACGTAAGCAGGCCCTGTTTAATAAATTGGCGTGCTTCGCACCGGGATAATAGTGGCGGGCCTGCTCCTACTCTTTTAACATCCGGACGAATTTTCTATCTTTAGCACCAGGCCTGGTTTCCGCTCGGCGGCAGCGCCAGTTGGCCAAACGTTACCTGCAAGCGCTAAATGGACAATGGAAATCGACTTTCATAACATTCAAGACCACATAACTTCAATTGACGACTTCAGACTCAAGTGGCGTTTTACTGACGAAAATGAAATCATACCAAAAATACATCTAGACCAATTAAAACCGCTTGACAAAATAGCTGCGCAATTTCTTTGGGACTTCATATCTAAAACAGACCTTCATGCCGACATCCCTTTCAAAAAAAATTATTTCCGCACCGTTGACAAGGCAAAAATAAATACAGACAATCGACAAGAAATAAAAAAATGGTTGTATGAACGAGGACTTCCTTTCGAGAAGTACGTTTTTCTTAGTTATAGCCCTGACGAAGCAATAATCGTTCCTTGGAAAATACTCATAAAGTATTTCGACGTTTTTTATTATTCTGACGACCTTACAATCATAGACGAAACTTTGCAATGGGCTTTATTGTTTTACCATGAGGACGAGATTTATTTTGGTACAAATAAGGACTTCAAATTAAGTCAGACATTTCAAGACCACGACTTTATTTGGTAACAGGACATAAGCGCCAGCAGGTAACAGCAACTACAACTTATGCCGCGCATTTCGGCTTGTAAATTCGGGCGGACTTTCGTACATTTAATTTCACGGACGGCGGCACAAGGCCTGTGCGCAAAACGTTACCAGCAAGCCGCCGGTTGGACCACGGCAGACAAAAACAATAGTAATGACAAATGAAAATTCCATAGACTATATTACTCTGACATCTGCAATTTCTGAGTTGAAGAAAGTTGGCGACAAAAAACTTGTTGACAAACTTCAATACATCCTGACAAATAATGAATTACAAAAACCAGACAAGCACAATAAAAAAAGTAACAAGACAACTAGTTATTATAAAGTAGACCTAAACACAGACCAGTTAGAAACTATCGTTGAATTATTTCAAGCCTTAGAAGTAAAATATTTAGGTAAAGACTTTGAGACTACTGGTGCTGCATCCTCTTTCGCAAGTATGGCTGACAGCTGGACAAATATTAAGCCGACAGGCTGACGTTTGTGGTAACTGTGTGCGGCGGCCAGACTGGTAACAGCCAACTGGCGCCACCGCGGACAAGAGACAGCTTCACGTAGGCGCCGCCTGTTTTAAATTAAGGCGCCTTCGGCGGGACAATTGTGGCGGCGGCGCACCAGCTATTTTAGCATCCGGACAAATTTTCTATCTTTAACATCAGGCTTGGTTTCCACTCGGCGGCAAGCGCCAGTTGGCCAAACGTTACCGGCAATGCCCTTCAGACCGACTTTTACATCTCAAATGAAAATCTTATCTTTGAATCATGGCGACATTAAATATTGAAATACTAAATCCCAAAGCAAAAAAGCTTCTTCAGGACCTAGCTGACCTCAGACTTATATCGATTTCCGAAAGTGTGGCGAATCCTTTCCTTGACGCGGTTAAGAAAATCCGTTCTAAAAAAGCTCATCTGTCACTTTCTGACATTACAAAAGAAGTTGAGATCATAAGAACTAAGCGTAATGGCAAATAGAACTGAGAGAATTGTTATTGACACCAATATTTTCATCAGCTTTCTAATCAGCGACACTTTTTCCAGACTTGACAAACATCTTCGAACCAACGAAGTTCGTTTTCTTTTTAGTCAAGAACTTTTAAATGAATTTCTAGAGGTTGTGAATCGACCCAAGTTAAAAAAATATTTCTCCGACAAGGACCTCGCAACCTTGCTTGATACTATTTATCACCACGCAGACTTCATTGAAGTGAACGCTCATGTAGACGTTTGTCGGGATAAAAAAGACAACTTCTTACTGGAGCTTTGTGAAGACGGAAAGGCAGACTATTTAATTACTGGTGACGAAGACTTACTTGTTCTCAAGAAATTCAAAAGGACTGTCATTGTTAAAATCTCAGACTATCTGAGGAAGTAAGGCACAGCCGGTAACAGCCAACTGGCGTCACCGCGGACAAGAGACAGCTTTCCGTAAGCAGGCCCTGTTTTTATAGTGGTCCGCTTCGCGGGCGGACATTGTGGCGGGCCCGCTCCTACTCTTTTAACTTCGGGACGAATTATCTATCTTTAACATCAGGCCTGGTTTCCGCTCGGCGGCGAGCGCCAGTTGGCAAAACGTTACCGGCAATGCGTGAAAGACCGCGACTTTAACAATTTCAGACAAAATTACCCGAAAATAAATTTGGACAAGGTTATCTAATTAGCTAACTTTGCATAGTGGGACAAAACTTCGTTCGGGATATACAATACTATCGTGACTATTATAAGGACTTCTTCAAAAAGCAGCCCTTGAAAGTTCAAAAAAAATTGAACTGGACTTTACAGCTTGTCGCGACATTAGAGCAAATTCCGATTAAGTATTTTAAACACTTAGAAGGGACAAAAGGACTTTATGAAATTCGCGCTGAGATTGGTAGTGACATTTTTCGCGTTTTTTGTTTCTTCGACGAGGGAAAATTGGTTATTCTTTTAAATGGTTTTCAAAAGAAAACTCAAAAGACCCCGACAAATGAAATTGAGCTTGCCGAAAAACTTAAAAAACAATATTACGATGAAAAAAAAGGTAAATAAAAATCTGACTTCATTCGCCGACCATCTGGACGAACAGTACGGAAAACGCGGAACAAAAAAACGCGAAAAATATGAAGAAGAGTTTGAGGCTTTTAAACTCGGCGTTCTAATTCAAGAAATGCGTGAAAAAAAACATTTGACACAAGAGCAACTTGCTGAAAAATGCGGCACGACAAAATCATACATCTCTAGAATTGAAAATAATGCTAGCGACATCAGACTCTCGACATTAATGAGAATCATACACGACGGACTCGGCGGACACCTTAAGCTTTCACTGACACTTTAACGCACAGCCGGTAACAGCACCTACAAGTTATGCCGCGCATTTCGGTATTGTAAATTCGGTCGGACTTCAGTACATTTAACTTTACTGATGGCGGCACAACTTGTAGCTGCCAAACGTTAGCGGTAATGGCTGGACGGATTCTAAAATGACAAATTTTTTCCTTAAATTAGTACCATGAGCGCAATTCTTATCAAAGCAAATAAGCAGAATAACAAAATCCTCGCTGAACTAGCAAAAAAACTTGGTGGTGACGTTATTGACCTTAAAGACGAACAGTTTGAAGATTTTCTTTTGGGCCAACTAATGGACTCTACAAAGACTGGCAAGACTGTTTCACGCGAAGTAATCATGAAGAAGCTTCGTTCTAAATGAATGTAGAGTTTGACAAATCCTTTGAGAAGTCAATTGACCGCCTAAGGGACAATACTCTAATACCAAAAATTCAAAGAACCATTCAATTACTTGAATCTGCGAAGACTTTGAGTGAAATTCCCAATATCAAAAAACTCTCTGGTTATAAAACTTATTATCGTGTCAGACACGGTGACTACAGACTTGGTCTTGAAAAAATCAACGACACAACTGTTCGGTTAATAATCGTCGCTCATCGAAAAGACATGTATAGACTCTTCCCATAAACGCCACTACCGCTAACAGCCAACTGGCGCCACCGCGGACAAGAGGCTGCTTTCCGTAAGCAGGCCCTGTTTAATAAAGTGGCGTGCTTCGCACCGGGACATTGTGGCGGGCCTGCTCAAACTCTTTTAGCATCCGGACAAGTTTTCTATCTTCAACATCAGGCCAGCTTTCCGTTTAGCGGCAGCGCCAGTTGGCCAAACGTTATAACCAATAGCGGGACAGTTTTTCGTAGACACATTTCGGTAGACAAAAAGCACTATGCTCGACGAGATTTCGACTGGCAAACCAACCTTTTGCCGGACAACGTTTCAGTACTTCGTCTTTACAATTTGACGAAAAATTATTACCTTTAAGGTTAAATAAATCCTGACATGACGACAACCGCCATTCGCACCAAAGTGCATAAATATATTGACGAGGCAGACATTAAAGTACTAGAGGTTGTTTACCAACTTTTAGAGGTATATCGTCAAAGTAATTCAAGTCTATTGACAGAGGAACAGCAAAAAGAAGTTCTTAAAAGATCAGCCTTGTATAAAGCAGGCAAAATAAAAGGCTACTCACTAGCTGAGGCTCGTAAACGTGTAAAACAGAAAATTTCCGCTTAAGGTGCATTCTTATAAAATTATTATTCTTGAGCAAGCTATTTCAGAAATAGCAGATTCTTGCTTGTATTACAACGAGGAACTTCCAGGACTTGGTTTTGAATTTGAAGAAGAAGTTTTTCAGCTCCTTGAATTAATCCAGGACAACCCTTTGCTTTTTCCCGTTAAGTTTGCTCATATACACGAAGCTGTTGTGACACGTTTTCCTTTTGTTGTCAATTATGAAGTTTTCGGAAAACAAATTATCGTGTCTGCAGTCTTTCATGCAAAGCGACATCCAAACAAAAAAATAAAAAGGAGACGCAAGTAAATTTAATATTAACTGCGGACATCGACAGAAAAGCTATGTGCCCGCTACTGGTTATAACCGCAACTAAAAGTAATTTGCGCGGACACGCATAAATGTGTAAACTTAGATTAGCAAACTACTTTTAGTCGCCAAACGTTAATTATCGAGAATAATTCCATACTTCTTGAAGAAGTCACCTATGCGCCCTTGCAGAGGGGTATTGCTTTTACCAATGACCTTCCCGCTTACACCGGCACAGGCTGCCCTTGGCCATCAGCCGGTTCTCCAGGTTTCCGTTCTGAAAAAGACAATACGGTAAGTTTATTTAACGGTAACCTGAATACTTCAAAGATCTCTCTGTTTTACACCTTTAACAGCGCGGGTATAAGTGTACCACCCCTCTTCATGACCTGTAATGATGCCAGCGATGCCCATGAGGGTTATTCCTTCGAGGGCTGGCAGCAAGGCGTTTACTGGCGCGGAAACAAAATGGATAACCTCGCCAGGGGCATGATCTTAAAAAATGGAGGCGTGATAGGTCAGCAAGGCACTCAGGCAGGTGCGCCTAGTGATAATGAATGGTTGGGGGCGGCCTTTACTTCGACGAATTACGGAATTTATACTTTTTCCTCGCAAGCAGCAGCTTCCCCAATTGTTAGAAGAACTTCTCCTTCTCAGTTCGATCCGCCGAATTTGACGGGAAATCAACCCGCTTTGTCCTATGCAGGAGGGAATGGGCTTATTTCATACACAGGCACTTCAACTTTTTCTTGTGGTGTAATTTATACTGTAATGCCTACTATACCTTTCCCTAATGGAGAGGATTATGATTCGGAGAACTTGCTTTATATGGCTCAGATGGCGATTTACAACTCCTTAAATTATAATTCAGATCTCCTAACTGATCCTGACTGCTACGACTTTTATAGTCTGTTTGATGGCAGCACAATGACAACACTTGCTGATATTGAATTGGCTATTGGTGAAGGAAATTATGCGGAGGCCGAGACTCTATTGGGTGGTTTAGTTCCTGGCGAGTTAAATGACATTGAACAGAACTATTATAAGTTCTATGATTTGTTTTTCCAGTATCATAATTCCGGTGAACTAGACGGAGATGAAATAGAAGAGCTCACTTCTTTATGCGTACTTTGCCCAGGAACTGATGGCGTGTGTATTGTACAAGCAAGAGCTCTTTATCAGATCGTTATTGGTGAACCTTATGAGGCCGAACCCTGTGCTGGTGACGAAGGATCAAGGCGGGCATTCTTCAATAAATCTGCCTCACTTGCGAATGCCAATCTTAGCGTAGATATTTATCCTAATCCGACAACAGGCCAGGTGACTGTTCGTTTTAACAAAAAGGCAGATGGAAAAAAGGTGGTGGTATCAGATTTGAGCGGAAGAAAGATCGTACAAAGAGAATTGATCGGAGAATCCACATCTTTTCATCTAAACTTTGGGCTTGAGCCAGGCGTTTACTTTTTCACTATTTCAAATATTCATGAAACCGTTTCTAAGAAAGTTATCGTTACAGAGTAGCGTCATTCTTTTTATCATATTTTTTTCGCATGGTGGGCATGCGCAGGTAAATTATGTGACCAATGGCAGTTTTGAAATGACTTATACATGCAGTTATAATTCCTTCAATCTCAAAAATGTTGTTGGATGGAACTCTGCAGATTCATTAAACAATGTTTTTGGCGGGGTTTATACAAATACCTGTCAACCTTGGGGGTGCTGCACAGTTCCGTTGAATTCCTTTTCATATCAGTTCCCTCGAAGTGGCAGCGCATACATTTTAACGCAGTTGTTCAGTCCTAACTCACCACCAGAAAGGGGATACCTTAAAAACAGACTTAAGTCAAAACTAAAATCCGGAGCTAAGTATTGCGCGAAACTTTACTTAAATAGTGCCCACAATTGTTTATATAGTATAGCAGGAATTGGCATGTACTTTGGCGGAGAGGAAGTTGATACATTTTCGAATCCAAACGGGCCGATGCCAAACATTGTTCCTCAAGTTGAATTTTCTGCTGTTCTTTTTGATACCTTAAATTGGATTCCTCTTACAGGCACATTTGTTGCCACGGGGGCTGAAAAGTATTTGGTTATTGGCTGTTTTAAGAGCAATTCCGCTGTAAACTTCACAGTAACAAATCCTGGCTGGCCGGCCTGGGCCGGGTACAATATTGACGACGTAAGTTGTATTGAATTTGATGAAAAATTCGCGGGCCGTGACACCACTGTTTGGCCTGGCGATAGTTTATTTGTTGGTAAGACAAACACTGACAGCTGGATAGATGCAAAATTTACTTGGTTTAAGTTACCAGGGACCTTATCTATGGATTCGACAACTGGATTTTGGGTAAAACCAGCAGGTACTGAAAGCTACGTTGTGAAGCAAGAGATTTGTGGTTACACGATTTGGGATACGATCGTGATAGGCATTAAAGAGGATGATGTATGGCTGGCAGAGCATAAGGCCGATTTTCTGAAAGTGTTTCCTGTGCCTGCAAAAGAGTATATAGAGCTGAGAACAGAAGTGCCTCAGTGGTATAAGGGATTATCAAGTTATGTAATAATTGACAACATGGGGCAAGAAATGCTAAAAGGTGAACTTGACTTTAGCAAAGGAAGATTTTTCATTGACATTTCATCTCTTAAGAACGGCACATATACCCTACAGCTTTATGGCGATACGACGCAGAAAATCGTAAAGCGGATAGTGAAATCTGGATGAACCGATTAACATCCTTTCCCATTTAAGCAATCCCAATAATCCCCATCGCATTAAACTCACCTTTCTTCAAACAGTCCAGCCTTTTTCCTCACTAAGGGGCCATACTTGCTTTCATAGTATGTTAAACCATCAATTGTGCCCGTAAATCGAATAGCTCCTTGATTCTTTGCCATAGCTTCCTCCTTTATTGTATAACCATGAGGTGAAAGCCCGGAAAGGAATGTGGGTGGTGCTTCCTGCTTCAAGACTAAGCTAACAAAAAAGGGTATTCATTGCCAATTTAACTGTATTTTAATAGTTAGTTTATAACTAGTATATAGTATGTATAAAATATCTATAAAATAGTTATAATATTTATAATCAACATATTACACTCTGATCTAATTATTAGAAAAAACGATCACCATAACGAATAAACAACCCTGCTGCTAACTGGGGACAAAAAGAAGATTGCCTGCGGCAAATCCCCTTTCAACGGCGCCAATTAATTTAAATAGCGCCATTAAAATTTCTGGTGCAAGGCAGCACCCTACCAAACTATGTGTACAGACCTGCGTGTAAGCCAACACACATTTTGCAAGCACATTTGGCGCTTCTTTCAAAGGCATATAATTTATAGTGGCGCCAAATAAGCTTGCAAAATCTCCAACAGCCTGTGTGTGTTAGAGAACCCCACCGCACAAAAACTAAAGCCCTTTTATCGTTCAGTGCGTCTTGTTTAATTTCTTTGCAAGCCAACCGTGGGTATTTCGTAGCGAAATACCCTAGAGATCCCTGTGCGGGGCGCACAGCTTATAACAGCGCACAAGCCTTATGCCGCGTTTCTCGTACTTGTAAGTCTCGGCGGACATTTGTATATTTAAAATCACGGACGGCGGCACAACTTGTAGCTGCCAACCGTTACCACCAATTGCTGGACTAGACTCTCTGAGACGGCCAATGGTCAAGGACTTTGATTTCTCTTTCAATTTTCTTACATTTGAATCATGCCGACCGTATTATACATATTCGGCTGGCGACTGTTCTTTTATTCCAATGAAGGTTCTGAGCCAGCTCACATTCATGCCGAAAAAGGTGACATGGAATGTAAATTCTGGCTTCTGATCGAAGAAGTTGAAATTAAAGAAGCGTTTTCGTACAATATGACTCCGGCGTCGACAAGAGAAGTTAAGAAAAATAATATATCAGCATTTTGACCTCATTATTGAATCCTGGAACAGTTATTTTAAGAAATCATGATTGCAACACATAACATTAAGGACATTTCGTTCGGACAAAACACCATTTCATTATTAATTGACGGTAAGTCGATTGAATTATCTCTTGACAAGGTTTCAAAAAAACTCAAAGACGCTTCTGAATTGCAAAGAAAATTCTTTAAAATCTCTCCATCAGGTTATGGCATCCATTGGCCTCTAATTGACGAGGACCTTTCTGTAGACGCCATTCTAAAATTAGCCAGACACGAATAATCGCAACTGGTGGTAACAGCCAACTGGCGCCACCGCAGACAAGAGACAGTTTTCGTAAGCAGGCCCTGTTTATTAAAGTTGTCCGCCTGCGGCGGTTAGACATTGTGGCGGGGCCTGCTTCTACTCTTTTAAAATCCGGACGAATTTTCTATCTTTAAATCCGGCCAGCTTTCCGTAAATCGGCGGCGCCAGTTGGCCAAACGTTACCGCAATTTTAACGACGACAATGGGACTATTTGGAGATGTATTCAAGAAAAAGGACTCCGCGAGCAATTTAAATCCGAAAGCGGAACATTGTGTTGTTATCAATTTTAATTATGGACTTGACAACTTAGAGCCACTCCATAAGCTTGAAAATAGACTTGACTCAACACTCCAGTCATCAGGACATGGAGAGTGTGATGGGCATGAGATAGCAACTGACATGAGCCACGGCATCATCTACCTATACGGATCCAATGCAGAAACGGTTTTTAAGACTGTGAAACCAATTCTTGAGGACTGCGAATTTATGCGAAATGCCAGAGTGACCTTAAGGTTCGGACCACCCGAGGACGGCGTGACGGAATTAGAATTGACTCTCTAAACCTGTTGCTAAGCCTAATGCGATGCTATATAAAACACATTGCTATATGACCAACAGATATAATAACAAAGGACCCTTCCAAAAACTAATATCACAACCTTTCTGGCTGCGGTTGACAATCTTTATACTAATTACTTTTATTTGGTTTGCATTGATTGGTTCCTTTGGGAGTGATTCTAATAATGCAGTTGCCGAGGCCAGAAATACGAAAAGTTACTGGCTTTTAACTGTTTTGTTTTTTGCAATAGTAAGCCCATTCTTTTTCAAATATTCACGAAAAAACGATAAAATTGATAAATAGGGAAGAACATACGCCCAACAACCAACTTGAACTGGCATAACGAGTGATGCCCTTATAAAAGCGCATTAACCCCCTCATTTTTGTTTATAAGCCTCCGGAATAACGAGTTTTAACTCCGCAAACGCCCTGTCCATAAGACCGGTATCAAATCCATTGTTTTTGAAAAAAACAAAATCCTGAGCAATCATGTCTTTCACATTCTCGTATGGACCAACCGCTCTGAACAGAAAGTCCTGATAAAGTTTAATGGCTTTATTAAAATCTCCCTTAAACAAATAACAATGCCCGAGGTTGCCTGTAGCAATTGGGTCATCCGGCAATAACTTAATGCCTCTGTTTAAAAAATTAATGGCTTTGTCGTACAGTTTGTTCTCAAGCAAATACCAACCCATGGTATTCAACTGGTCGCCCGGAAGACTTAAGGTATCTGCATTTTCAACCCTCACCGCCTGCGGGTATTCCTTGCCCTTTACCTTACGCGAAAAACCTGTGACATGACCTGATGCATCAGTCAAAAATGCTTTTTCTGCAAGAAACTCCTCGTTGAAAAATTCCTTATCAGAAGTAAAATGCATTTTACTGTACACCCCGTCAGTCAAATAATAATGTCCATCCTCTTTGGGAAGCACGATAGCATATTTGTCTTCAAAAAGATAAATGCCCTCATAGTTTTTTAATACGGCCTCGGGAACAGTAATCACATTTTTAACCTCCGGAAAATAAAAATTCTTCCACTTGTATACCTCAGCCACACTGTTGATCAACTCAAACAAAATAGTGCCATTGTCTGAATTTACAAAAACAGCCACGCCATTTCCACCTTCAAGGCTGCCATAGTACTGTCCCCTGAACCCTTCATTTCCGGCGCCGTGCTGAAAGTACTTCACTCCTCCCCGATCTTCTATAAACACACCCAATGCCGAAGACTCGTCCAGATAAGGTGTCAAACGCAGTTTAGTCATCTCCTGATTCAGTACTTTTGAAGATTTTCCCTGATAGGCCCACTGCGTTTCTATAATGTAATTGCAAAGATCGCTTGGCGTCATCCACAACCCTGCAGCGCCTTGCTCCGGGTAAACATGAAATTTGTTTGGCACCTCTCTTCCATCCGCGTAATACCCTGCAGCGGCCAACTTCCATTTATCCTTCGGTAAGGGCTGAGCATAGGTGCTATTTACCATGCCCATCGGTTTAAGAACATTGTCGTACAAAAATTTATCATAAGGTTGATTCGTAACATCCGTAATAATCAACTGAGAAATAGTGGTCCCTCCTCCGGAGTACTTAAATTTTAAACCCGGTTCAAACTCTGAGCGAACAGCAGGTGTATTCGACGGTTTTTTACCATCAAGCACCTCCATTAGAGTGGGAATCGCCTCTTTACGGTCGTACCCGGGAAACCCATGTACGCCCAAACCGGCACTGTGACTTAATAAATTTGCTAGCGTAATCTTTTTGCTATTTGAAACGGAATCGTAGGGAAACTTCCATGATTTTAAATAGGTATTGATGTCCGCGTAAAGATCCAATTTTTTATCCTGCACCAGCTTTAATACCGCAACTGCATTCAGCGATTTACTGATGGAGCCGGGTTCAAACAAAGTTTGTGTGGTAACCGGGCGTTTTTCTTTTTCATCGGCCCAACCATAGCCTTTCGCCCACACGATCTTGTAATTCTGAACAACTGCAATGCTCAAGCCTTTTACTTTGAAATGGGCCATACGCTCCTGCAAGTTGTAGGTTTTGCCATTGATCTTAACCCTACCCGACAAACTGTTTTCAACCCGTTTTATTTGTTCTTCAATCTCTTTCGTGTATTTTGTTTGTGCAACACCAAGGCTTAAACCAAGGCAAAACAACACTAAAATCAATGTACTTTTCATGGGTTTAAAGTACAAAAAATACCCAAGAGAATAGTTCCTTCTCACCAAAACCAGCTCAACACTGGCCATCAGAAACACCATAAGTTTAGACCGCCTCCTTCCATTTAATCCGTTCAACCACTCCTTTAGCGTTTGGAGATTCAATATTTATTTATATTTTGCCGCCGATTTTACATTATACGGACATGAAATTTTCCTTCTTTTTTGCACTTGCCATGTGCGCGGTGCTGTTGACCAAAGCCCAATTGCCTATCGCTTACCTTTCCAAAAAACAATCCCAGGCCCTGGGCAATTTGTCTAGAACAGCGCAATTGGTGGTGGTGATCGAAAACGAAAAAAACCCGGATGAAGCCGCCCTGATTACTGCCATTAAAAGTTACTGGAAAATAGGCAGTGTAAAATACATGTCGGGATTAGAATTCAGTGAAAAGTTTAAAGACAATGCCCTTGATCCATCCAAACTTTACCTCTTCAACAATTACGCACGTAACTACATTACCAATGCTAAAAAACAGTCCATTGCAGGCTATTCTGGGTATTACCTTACAAACGAACCACGCAAACTCATCAACAGCCCTAACAATCGCCTGGCCCCACCTTACCTGTATTTTTCAGGCTCCACACTTTACGACAAAAAACAGCAACCCATCAGCGGATTTTACAGCCTGATGATAAAAAATTTCAATCACGATGTAACCTATTGCCAGGTAAAGGACAACTTCCTTAAGCGCCAGAGAAACAAAAGAAAAAATGGTGTGCGGTTTTTTAAAGAGGAGGAAATGAAAGACAAGGCCCTATTGCTTGTTAAGGAACAAACCAAACGCGAGGAAAAAACCAAAAAGAAAAAACGCAGGGAACAAAACTCCAGTGTCAAAAAAACGACCAAATTCATTACTGACGACTACACAAAAAAGAAAGTGCCGGAAATCGTTTTTCCTGAAGACATTGATCATGCCTTAAAAATTAGCGACCCCAACGTGTTGTTGTATAGCGGAGGCAGCGTGTATTCGGCTAAAGATGGTTCAGTGTATTGTACGAGCCGGAGAAAAGACAACAACGTTGGCCTCATCACCTACCGTGTGGTGTCGATTGGCGCGGCTGTTGCCGTTATTATTCTATTATTTTAAGTCCTGATTGTAGCCCCTATGAAAATCCTGAAACCATTCCTGTTCCTGGTAATTGTTTGCCAAACCTTGTCCGCTCAGATCTACCAGCCCATTGTTTTCCCTGAGAAGATTGACAAAAAATATATTTTTGACCCGCTTAAGGAGCAGGAAAAATACAGCAAAAAATTAAAAAAATCCCTTCCCAAAAAAGAGCTTGAGAATTTTACAGCATCCTGCGCATTTGGTAAATCGGAAATGTTCAGCGAAGGAGGGATCTACCTCAGCTGGCCGGCCATGGAAAATTACGTGAACCGGATACTTGATTCCATACTTCCTCCAAGTTTGGCGAGTAAAAAAATAAGAGCCTACATCGGTCGCAGCAGCACCATTAACGCGTATTGTTTATTCGACGGCACTATGGTGGTAAACGCCGGATTGTTGGCAGAAGTTAAAAGTGAAGCAGCACTGGCCATCATCATGTGCCACGAGCTGGAACATTTTATAAAGAACCATTTGCTGAATGAGCTTAAAAAATCACTGAAACAAAAAAATGGGAAAAAGCACGAACTAAAAGAAAAACTGAATGCCAGTGGATTTTCTCAAGCCAATGAACAAGAGGCCGATCTGCAGGGTTTTGGCCTGGCTGCTAACGCGCATTACGACCTTGAGGAAGGCATCAGCAATTTTGAGCTGTTCATTCGTGAAGAAGAATATTATGCCAAACGCAACGAAAGTGCTCTTGCCAGCACCGATTCGGTAACCGTAAACACCAAAGCAGGGAAGTTTAAAGTGAACACCCTCGAAAAGCTCCTGAGTTCGCACCCTGATGTAAAAGTGCGCAAGGAAAAACTGATGGCCTACGTCAAAGCCAACCCCCAAAGCCGAAAATCAAAATTTAAACAGGATGAAGGTCTCTTTCATAGCTTACAGGAACAAGCCCGAAGAGAAAGCGTGTGCCTTTTATTCGACGAGAACAATTACCAGGAGTGCCTTGAGCGTGCATTCATCTACCATTTATTTAAACCTGAAGATCAAACCTACCAGCACTATATCGCCGAATCCACCCGCCGTTTGTGTTTACTCGACTATCAGTTGCGGAAAAAGGGATTTTTAACCGAAAAACTGGTGAACAATGGGTTCAATGAAGGACAGGGCATACTGCACGACTTAAAGTACCTCATCCCAAATACCGAAAATTTCTCAAGCATTGCCGCCAAAGACCTTCTGGCTGCAAAACCCCCTTTTGAAAGCTATAAGGAGGCCTTGTATTATTTCACCCAAAAACTCATCGATAAAAATTATGCAGAAGCCTACCTCACCCGCGCTTTATTTGAGAACAACAAGGAGAAGATTAACACCAACATCAGCAAATACCTCGCCAGTTCCAAAGCCCTGCACAGGGAGTACGCCATAAACTACAGGGACAATAAACTCACCGAAAAGATCATGGCTAACACCAAAGAAGTTGTGTTGGTGCCTCGCGTGAATTATTACAAAAACTTTGTGTTCAGTAAAAAATACGCCTATGGTGGAACTGATTTTTATTACAAATTATCGGAAACCAAAGGCAAGGAACTGTCTTACAACATCAGTGAGGCATTTAACAACAGCCTTGACGAAACAAAAACCATTTCTTTACCACAGGCTGCTGTAGAGAATTTCAATACTAAAAACAAAAACGAAACCATCATTAACAGAACCCTTTTGGCACGACGCGATGAGAATGAGGGCTACAAGGTTGTGCACCATTACAAGGAACTGGAAAACGAAGACTACAACAGCAAGATCGACATCTTTCGCCTGGACCCGGCTACCTGGGAAATGTTCAACAGCAATGGCCTGCGCACCATTACCTACGCCAATTTCACCCGGCATAAAAATGCAAGCGCCAGAAAAATGCGTAACCTTCTCCTGGTTATGGCCATTCCAACTCTTGGATTCACCCTGATCATGGTGCCTGCCGTTCAGGTCAATTACAAAATGCTCACCATGTACAGCTACGACGCCGCGTTAGGCGCCCTGTACTACGACTATAAGATAAAATCGCATGGCTTAACAACCAACAAAGCCCGCAAGATGTACCTTAAACTCAGAAAAAACAAAGACAGGTTCATTAAGGAATATAACGAGAAATTTTAACCAGACCTCTTGTGCTCTGTTCTGATTAAGAATTAATGCCTTGACGAGAGGCCCAACACTTTAAAAAGAGTTCTGAAGAGGATGCCGAGATCGGTAACTAAACCAGCCTCATTGATGTATTTTTTATTGAGCTCGAGTTTTGCGGGCATGATCTCCTCAATGTATGTTTTTTCCGGGTCATTGGATTCGGCCAAAAGTTCATTCTCCGAAAAGTACTCAAGTGAAGCGTAGTCCGTAATGCCTGGCCTTGCACTCAACACCTTGCGCTGCTCAGGGGTATACAGGTCCACGTACTTTTTTACTTCGGGCCGTGGTCCTACCAAACTCATACTTCCATTCAACACATTCAACAATTGCGGCAACTCGTCGAGTTTAAACTTTCTCAGATAATACCCAATCCCCGTGATCCTGGGGTCTCTACCGCCAACCGTTAACAAGCCTTTTTTATCAGCATCAGGATGCATGGTTCTGAATTTATACAAGTAAAATTCTTTACCAAATCGGCCGACTCTGACTTGCCGGTAAAACACGCCTCCTTTTGATTCAAGCGCGATACAAATGCCAATGGCCGTTAATAGCGGGGCCAGTAAAACCAACCCAATCAAAGAACAAACACTATCAAAAATACGTTTCAGCATACTTTGTTGAGTGCATCCACTACAGCATTCACTACGGTTTTTATATTCTCCTCACTTAGGTCGTAATACAAAGGCAGGGAAATTTCACGGCTGTAATTATTGAGCGTGGTGGGGTAATCTTTAACGTTGTAGCCTAAATTTTTGTAAAAACTCATGCCGGGCACGGGTTGAAAATGCACATTCACACTCACACCTGAAGCAAAAATGTGTTGCATGATGGCATCTCTCTGCTCTTCGGAGATTCCTTTGATTCGGAGTGGATACAGGTGGTAACAGGATTCCTTGTCTTTATCTATAAACTTTGGCAATTCTACTCTGCTGTCCTTTTCCAGTAGTTCGGAATACAAGGTGGCTATCGCTTTTCTTTGCACTAAGGTATCTGCATCGTATCTCTCCAATTCCACTAATCCTATAGCCGCTGCAATATCCGTCATGTTGCATTTATAACCGGCCTCCACAATATCGTATTTCCAGTTACCAACTTGAGTTTTGGCCAGGGCATCCTTATTTTGACCATGCAGGGTTTTAATGCACAACAAACTGTACACCTCCTCATTATTAAATCCCTCCGGCAAATTCAACGCCACCGCTCCCCCTTCGGCTGTGGTAAGGTTCTTTACGGCGTGAAACGAGAACACACTCACATCTGTAAGCGCTCCTGCTTTTTTGCCTTTGTAGGTAGCGCCAAAAGAATGGGCTGAATCACTCAACACCAGAATGCGTCCTAATTTTTCCTGAAGCGGGTTTAAAGCTTTAAAAACACTTGCTTTACTTAATACCAACGCATTTATTTCATCGTAATCGCAGGGCCACCCTCCAAAATCCACAGGCATGATCACTTTTGTTCTGGCCGTAATGGCTTTTTCAATTTCCGAAACAGCAATGTTAAAATCGCTTGCATTCACATCCACAAACACAGGTGTAGCGCCACAATGCATGATCACGTTGGCGGTAGCCGAATAGGTGTAGGCGGGAAGAATCACCTCATCCCCTGCTCCCACCCCATACCAACGCAGCATGATCTCCAAACCGGCCGTGGCCGAGTTCAAACAAATGGTGGCTTTGTTGCCACAATAAGCCGTGATTTTTTTTTCAAAGAGTTTGGTCCTTGGTCCGGTAGTAATCCATCCGCTTTTGAGTGCTTTAACCACTTCATCGCAAATTTTATCGTCAATCCGTGGGGGTGAAAAAGGAATCATAAGGTAGAGTATAGTGTTTATGAAATATTGACCTGTGTGGCACCAAAACCGTATTCTTTAAACGAGGCATCCTGATAGGTGATGCCTTTTGTGCTTTTTAGTATTCTTTGAATCTCGTATTTTAACCTTCCGTTGCCTACTCCGTGGATAAAAGTGATTTTTTTTAAATGGGATTCAATTGCCGCATCAAGTTCCTTTTCAAAACGCTCCAATTGAATGCTCAGCATGTCGTGGTTAGTCAGACCCTTCACCGAATCCACCAATTCCTCAATGTGCAGGTCCACTTCCTTCTCCAGACTTTT
>Ga0154020_10003838_pt1 | contig 18000 bp, 13 predicted proteins | sample Klosneuvirus_201_FD_109709 | JGI IMG/M metagenome (GOLD analysis project Ga0154020, IMG submission 109709) | Active sludge microbial communities from wastewater, Klosterneuburg, Austria - Klosneuvirus_20160825_MG | ecosystem: Engineered > WWTP > Aerobic digester > Activated sludge | place... | reverse complement strand
GTGACCATGATCCACACCGGCGAGGCCACCAACGTGGTGCCCGACTTCGCCGAGATCCAGGGCACGGTGCGCACCTTCACGCTGCCGGTGCTGGACCTGATCGAGCAGCGCATGCGCGAAATCGCCCACCACACCGCGGCAGCCTTCGGCGCGGAGGTGGACTTCCAGTTTCACCGCAACTACCCGCCCACCATCAACCACCCGGCCGAGGCGCAGTTCGTGCGGCAGACGATGGAGGAACTGGTCGGCGCCGACAACGCATTGACCTTCGAGCCCACCATGGGTGCGGAGGACTTCAGCTTCTTCCTCCAGCATCGGCCGGGTGCCTATTTCGTCATCGGCAATGGCGACGGCGCCCACCGGGAACAGGGCCACGGCCTGGGGCCCTGCACGCTGCACAACCCGAACTACGACTTCAACGACCGGCTGATCCCGCTGGGAGCAGCCCTGTGGGTGAAGTTGGTGGAGCGCTGGTTGATGCCGACCTGAATCCAGGCAGCGAGGCACAACCCCAGTCGGTCCTCCGGCTCAATAAGCCTGTGGCCTGACGGTCTGTTCCTCGACTGGTGAACACCCGCGATGCGACAGGATGGGGTCATCTCACGACCCTCTCTGAGCACACTCATGTCGCGTCCGTCCTTCTCGAACCTGCGCATCGGTACCCGCCTCGGTTTGTCCTTCGCTCTTCTGGGCGGCATCCTGGTGGCCAACACCGGTCTCGGCTTGCACCGGCTTTCCGGCCTTGGCAACACCTTCGAACACCTGCTGGACCATTCGGTGCGTCCCACCCTCCTGGCCGAAAAACTGGACCTGGAAGCCGCAGTCGCCGGACTGCATCTGCGCAACAGCATCCTGCTTGACGACGCAGGTCAGGTGAAAGCCGAACTGGCAGGCATCGACGAAGCCCGCGCCCGCATCGTCAAGACCCGCCAGGAGCTCCTGCAGGCCACCGACAACCCGGACAGCCGTCGCCACCTCGAGACGGTGGCCCGTCAGGAGGGCATCTATTTCGATGCCGTCGACCGGATCGCCCGGGCCGTGAAGGCCGGCGATCCAGAGGCCGCGCGAGCGCTGCTCGCCTCTCCCGAAGTCAGAGAAGTCCGGCAGCGCTATGCACAGGTCGTGGGTGAACTGGTCAAGCTCGAAATGACCTCCATGGAGCAGGACCGTGCCGCCGCCCAGGGCAGCTTTGTCACCGCGCGCTGGCTGCTGGGCCTGATGGCGCTGGTGGGCCTGTTGCTGTTGGTCTGGACCGGCTGGTCCATGACCCGCAGCGTCGTGCTGCCGGCCCGACGCGCCACCGAGGCGGCCCGCCGCGTCGCTGCAGGTGACCTGACCGAAGACGTTCAGACCCACCGGCGCGACGAGATGGGGGAACTGCTGCGCGCCATCCAGGACATGCAGACCAGCCTGCGCCACACCGTCAGCCGCATCCGCGCCGGTGCCGGCCAGGTGAACGTGGCCAGTCGCGAGATCGCCTCCGGCAACCAGGACCTGTCAGGCCGCACCGAACAACAGGCCAGCGCACTGGAGGAGACCGCCGCATCGATGCAGCAGATGACCGACACCGTGCGACAGAACGCCGAAAGCGCCCGCCAGGCCAACCAGTTGGCCAGTGCGGCGGTGGGTGTGGCCAGCCGCGGCGGCGAGGTCGTCAACCAGGTGGTCAACACGATGGACGAGATCAGCGGCTCCAGCCGCAAGATCGCCGACATCATTGGGGTGATCGACGGCATCGCCTTTCAGACCAACATCCTGGCCCTGAACGCCGCGGTGGAAGCCGCGCGCGCAGGCGAACAGGGGCGCGGTTTTGCCGTGGTGGCCGGTGAAGTGCGCAACCTGGCGCAGCGCAGTGCCAACGCAGCGCGCGAGATCAAGGCGCTCATCACCCAGTCGGTCGAGCGGGTGGAGAGTGGTCACGAACTGGTGCGCCAGGCCGGTGCGACCATGGGCGAGGTGGTCGGCGGCGTGCAGCGTGTCACCGACCTGATCGCCGAGATCAACGCCGCCACCGTCGAGCAGAGCAGCGGCATCACCCAGGTCAACAGCGCGGTGGCACACCTCGACCAGGGCACGCAGCAGAATGCGGCGCTGGTGGAACAGGGCGCCGCCGCGGCCGAGAGCCTGCGCCGCCAGGCTGAGGCGTTGGAGCAGCTTGTGGCCACCTTCCGGCTCGGCCATGTGGACGAAGGCTTCGCACAGCGGGGCCCCGCCATCGCTGCGCCGGCCGTGTCGGCTTCAACGCTCAAGGTGGCACGACCTGCGGTGTCGCTGCCGCCCTCGGCCGCCCGGCCCGCGCCGGCCTCAATGCCCACCTACCCTGTACCAGCCGCCCCCACGGCCTCAGGCAACCCGGCCGGGTCCCCAGCCCAAACCCGCACCTTGGCGACCGCGGCCACACCGGCACCAGCATCTGCATCGGTCACCGTCACGGACGAGTGGGAAACGTTCTGACGCCCGGCCCCTGCGCGGGGCCCGTGCAGCCCGCGTGCCCTGGGCAACCGAGAGGGAGGCCCGCCCTCAGCCCAGTGCAGCCACGTCAGCCTCGGCCTGCGCGGCATCCCTGAACTGCACCGCCTTCAGCCCGAGCTGGCACGCCACTGCGACGTTGGCCGGGTGGTCATCGAGGAAGATGCAGTCCTCGGCGCGTTCCCCGAAGCGCTGCAGCGCCAGCCGGAAGATCGCCTCGTCCGGCTTGCCCAGCCGCACCCGCGCAGAGAACACCCCGTCCCGGAACCAGCGCAGGAAGTCGTGCGAGCGTTCGAGATGCTCAGCGTAGGGCGCCGGCATGTTGGACAGGTAGTACAGCCGGTGGCCGGCCGCCCGCAGCCGCGCCAGCCAGTCCAGCGTGTCGACCATCGGCGTCAGCGAGGCTGGCACCGCATCGATCACCCGCCGCACCTCGTCGGCCTCCAGCCCGGTCTGCACCATCAGCACTTGGGTGAGCTCCGGCAGCTCGATGTCGCCACGATCGAAGCGACCCCAGGCTCCGCCGAAGCCCTGGAAGAAGCGCTCCACCAGCACCGCCGCCGTCTGCCGATCCGGCGCATGGCGCGGCAGCACCTCGGTCATCAGATCCACCGGCGCCCAGCGGAACAACACCGCACCGAAGTCGAAGATGTAACGGGGCTGCGCAGATCCGGCAGGCATGCGACGACCGCCTCGATCAACCACGCAGCCGGGTCAGCAGCGCAGCGGTGGAGCCATCCAGCCCGGTGGTGTCGCCGCTGGCGAAGCGCGGCAGCAGCTGGCTGCACAGTGCCTTGCCCAGCTCCACGCCCCACTGGTCGAAGCTGTTGATGCCCCACAGCGCCCCGCTGGTCCAGACCCGGTGCTCGTACAGGGCGATCAGCGCGCCCAGCGAACGGGGCGTAAGGCGTTCCAGCAGCAGCGTGCTGCTCGGCCGGTTGCCCGGAAAAGTGCGGTGGCGCGCCACGGTCAGCGCACCCAGCGACTTGGATGCCGTCGGCGCCTTCTCCGCCAGCGCCTCCTCGGTGGTCTTGCCCAGCATCAGCGCCTGGCTCTGCGCCAGGCAGTTCGACAGCAGCTTGATGTGCTGATCGGCCAGAGCGGCCTTCACCACTTCGGGCAACGCCGCAGGGCCGTACTCGGCCTGCCTTACTGCGATGAACTCCACCGGGATCACGTCCGTGCCCTGGTGCAGCATCTGGAAGTAGGCATGCTGGCCGTTGGTGCCGGCCTCTCCCCAGACCACCGGGCTGCTGCCGCAGGGCAGTGGCTGCCCCTCCAGGTCGACGCACTTGCCGTTGGACTCCATCTCCAGCTGCTGCAGGTAAGCCGGCAGCCGCCGCAGCCCCTGGTGGTAGGGCGCCACCGAGCGGCTGGTGAAGCGGTGGAAGTTGCGGTACCAGACGTCCAGCAGGCCCAGCTGGACCGGCAGGTTGGCCTCCAGCGGTGCCTCGGCGAAGTGCCGGTCCATCGCATGCGCGCCGGCCAGCAGCTCGCGGAAGGCCTCGGCGCCCACCGCCAGCGCGATCGGCAGGCCGATGGCGCTCCACAGCGAGTAACGCCCACCCACCCAGTCCCAGAAGCCGAACGTCGTGTGAATGCCGAAGCGCGCTGCGGCCTCGACGTTGGTGGTGGTGGCCACGAAGTGGCGGCCGATCGCGGCCTCCGCGCCCTCGCCGTAGCTGGCCAGAAACCAGGCCCGCGCCACCTCGGCATTGGCCATGGTCTCCTGGGTGGTGAAGGTCTTGGAGGCGACGATGAACAGGGTGCGGCGCGCATCCAGGCGGCGCAGCACCGGCACGATGTCGTGCCCGTCCACGTTGGAGACAAAGTGGCACTGCAACTGCGGATGCACCCAGCCGTCCAGCGCCGGCACCACCATCTGCGGCCCGAGGTCGGAGCCGCCGATGCCGATGTTGACGATGTGGCGGATGCCACCGGGCTCGCCCACACCGGCGCGCACCGCCTCAACGAAGGTCAGCATCCGGTCCAGCACCTCGTGCACCTCGTCGCTGAAGGGGGCCGCACCCTGGGGCGCACGCAGTGCGGTGTGCAGCACCGCCCGGCCCTCGGTGGTGTTGACCGGCTCACCCGCCAGCATCGCGGCGCGGCGCGGCTCCAGCCGGCAGTCCCGCGCCAGTTGGCCCAGCAGCTGGCGGGTGTTGCCGTCCCAGAGGTTCTTGCTCAGGTCCGCGCGGATCTCCGGTGCGGCCAGGGTCAGCGCCTCGGCGCGTCCCGGGTCCTGTGCAAAGGCCTGGCGCAGGTCCAGGCCGCGGCCCGCCTGTTCGAAATGTGCGGTCAGCGCGGACCACGCGGGGGTCAAATCACAACGGGGAGCGAGCATGGAATCCTCCTGGAGAACCGGACCCTGCAGCAGCAAGCGGCGTGCCGGCGGCGGTCGCGGTGAACGGTCGGTTGATCAGAGCGCGCGGATCATCGCGTCGAGTTTGCCGGCATCCACCGCAAAGGCGCGGATGCCTTCGGCCAGCTTTTCGGTGGCCATCGCATCCTCGTTGAGCGCGTAGCGGAAAGCCGCCTCGTTGTAGCTCACCGCGTGGATCGGCGCGGACTCGGCGGCCCGGGCGTCCAGGCAGCGGGCCAGCGGCGCCTCGCTGGCCTGCAGCTGGGCCAGCAGTTCCGGGCTGATCGTCAGCAGGTCGCAGCCGGCAAGCGCCAGGATCTGCCCGACGTTGCGGAAGCTCGCCCCCATCACCTCGGTGCCGATGCCGAACTTCTTGTAGTAGGTGTAGATCTGGCTCACCGACTTCACGCCCGGATCGTTGGCAGCGGCATGGGCAGCCTCGTCCCAGGCGGCACCGGCGGACTTCTTGTACCAGTCGTAGATGCGACCGACGAAGGGCGAGATCAGCCGCACGCCGGCCTCACCGCAGGCCACCGCCTGGCAGAAGGCGAACAGCAGCGTCAGGTTGCAGTGGATGCCCTCGCGCTCCAGTGCGCGGGCGGCCTGGATGCCCTCCCAGGTGGCCGCGATCTTGATCAGCACCCGGTCGCGGCCCACGCCGCGGGCCTCGTACAAGGCGATCAACCGGCGCGCCCGGGCGATGGTGGCCGCGGTGTCGAAGCTCAGGCGGGCGTCCACCTCGGTGGAGACCCGGCCGGGCACCACCTTGAGGATCTCCAGCCCGAAACGCACCAGCACCTGGTCGACGATGGACTCCAGCGGCTCGCCCCGGTGCGCGGCCACCGTCTCGGCCAGCAGCGGCGCGTACTCCGGCTGCTGCACCGCCTTGAGGATCAGCGAGGGGTTGGTGGTGGCGTCCCGCGGCGTGAATGCGGCGAGCTGGTGGAAGTTGCCGGTGTCGGCCACCACGGTGGTGAATTGCTTGAGCTGTTCGAGCTGGTTCATGGCTTGCTTCATAGAGTTCAGGGCGCATCCGAGCGCGCCAACAACCGGAATTAGAACCCGGCCGATCCCCGCTGCCGGTGTCGGTCGGGTGACAGCCACAAGGGACCCCAGCAGCCTTGCACGGAATTCTCTGACGGCTGGAGGAGGTTGACCTCGTGAAGAAACTTGATCATCATCTGCATTGTAATTGAGTTACATCGAACGGCGGCAACGGCCGATCTGAACGCACTGCGAGCACCCATGTCCTTCGACCTCGTCTTCTTTGGCGGCACCGGCGACCTCACCTGGCGCAAGCTGATGCCGGCCCTGTTCCAGGCTTTCCGCCATGGCAAGCTGCCACCGGGAGGGCGCATCCTGGCGGTGGCCCGCGAGGAACGCAGCGACGCGGAGTACCGCCAGTTCATCGCCGAACGCTTCAGCGAGGTGGACCGCTCCAAGCGCCCCACCGACGAGGAGTTCGGCCGTTTCGCCCAGCTGCTGCACTACCGCCGCATGGACCTGGCCCAGCCGGACGACTATGCCGGCCTGGCCGAATGCATCGCCGAGCGCGGCGCTGAAACGGTGGTGCTGTACCTGGCCACCAGCCCGCACCTGTTCCCGGTGATCTGCGAGCAGCTCGGCGCCGCCGGGCTGAACCGACCCCACGTGAGGGTGGTGCTGGAGAAGCCGCTGGGCCATGACCTGACCAGCGCACGGGAGATCAACCGGGTGGTCAGTGCGGTGTTTGCGGAGAAGCAGGCCTTCCGCATCGACCACTACCTGGGCAAACCTTCGGTGCAGAACCTCTCGGCGCTGCGCTTCGGCAACGCGCTGTTCGAACCGCTGTGGCGGCGCGAGAGCATCGCCAACATCCAGATCACCCTGGCCGAAAGCCTGGGCGTGGGCACCCGCGGCGACTTCTACGACCGCACCGGCGCGTTGCGCGACATGATCCAGAACCATGCGCTGCAGCTGCTGACGATGATTGCGATGGAGCCGCCGGCCACCGGCGACGCGGACGCCATCCGCGACGAGAAGCTCAAGGTGCTGCGCTCGTTGAAGGCCTTCACGCCGGAGACGGTGCAGCGCGACGTGGTGCGCGGCCAGTACCGCGGCGGCAGCATCGGCGGTCAAGCGGTGCCCGGCTACCTGGAAGAGGCCAAGGTGCCCGCCGGCAGCCACTGCGAAACCTTCGTGGCGCTGCGCACCGAGGTGCAGAACTGGCGCTGGGCCGGCGTGCCCTTCTACCTGCGCACCGGCAAGCGCCTGTGCGCCCGGGACGCGCAGATCGTCATCAACTTCCGCCCCGTGCCCCACCCGATCTTCCCGGGTGCGCACCGCGCCAACAAGCTGGTGATCAAGCTGCAGCCGGAGGACGGCCTGGAACTGCGCCTGCTGGCGGCCAAGGGCAGCGGCGTCGGCGAGGCACTCGCACCGGTGTCGCTGGACCTGGACTTCGACAAGGCCTTCCCCACCGAAAGGGTGGGCGCCTACGAGCGGCTGCTGCTGGACGCGATTGCCGGGCGGCTCAACCTCTTTGTGCGCAGCGACGAGCAGGAGCAGGCCTGGCGCTGGGTGGAACCGATCCTGCACGCCTGGTCACGCGAGCGGCAGGCCCAGGGCGAAGGCCCGCGCGGCTACTCCGCCGGCAGCTGGGGGCCTGCGGCCGCCAGTGCACTGGTGGCACGCGACGGTTTTGCCTGGAGCGAAGAAGAGTGACATGGACGCGCTGGAACTGCTCGCGGATCGGCTAGGCTTGACGCCTCCAGACCGGCGTCATGATCGTCGGACGGCCTGGAACCCCGGCGTCACCGCCCCTGCCTCGCATCCGTCCATGCTTGACCGCATCCGTGCCTCTTTGCCCGCCCTGTCTCCCGCCGAACAGCGGGTGGGCAAACTGGTGCTGGCCGATCCCCGCAGCTTCGCCGGACTGCCGGTGGCAGAGCTGGCCGAACGTGCCCACGTCAGCAAACCCACCGTGGTGCGCTTCTGCCGCAGCGTGGGTTACGACGGCCTGGCCGACTTCAAGCTGAAGCTGGCCGGCACCGTCAATGAAGGGGTGCCCTTTGTGCACCGCGCCGTGGACGAGGACGACAAACCCGGCGATGTCGTCGTCAAGGTGATCGACAACAGCGTCAGCGCCCTGCTGAAGTACCGCAACCAGGCCGGCGGCCACGCGGTGGAGCTGGCCATCGAGGCACTGGCCCAGGCGGTACAACAGGGCAGGCGCGTCGAGTTTTACGGCGTGGGCAACTCCGGCATCGTTGCGCAGGATGCGCAGCACAAGTTCTTCCGGCTCGGTGCCCATGCGGTGGCCTACAGCGACGGCCACATGCAGCTGATGGCCGCCACCATGCTGGCTCCGGGCGACTGTGTGGTGATCGTCTCCAACGCCGGGCGCAGCCGCGACCTGATCGACGCCGCGGAGGTGGCCAACCGCAAGGGCGCCACCACCATCGCCATCACCAGCAGCGGCACCGCGCTGGCGCAGGAATGCCGCATCGTGCTGGCGGTGGACCACCCCGAAGACTTCGACCGCTACAGCCCGATGGTCAGCCGGCTGCTGCACCTGGTGATGATCGACATCCTCACCACCGCGGTGGCGCTGCGGCTGGGACCGGACCTGCGCCCCCGGCTGCAGGAAATCAAGAAGAACCTGAAGTCCAAACGCTACATCGATCCGGGAGCCTGAGGCAGACCGGATCGCTGTGGCTCAGGCAGCTCACACAGTTCACACAGTACAGGCAGTTCACGCAGCAGCAGGTGCCTGCGCTTCCAGCTGCAGGAGCCCCAACACGCCGTAGACCCGCGCCAGATCGCTCAGGCGCTGCGGTGCCGCCACGATGGTGAAGGCCAAAGAACGCTGCTGCGCCTGCCGCTGCAGGTCCAGCAGCAGAGCCACCGCACTGGAGTCGAACTGCGCCAACGCCGACGCATCCAGCCGAACAGTGCGGCCGGCCGGCTCTGCGGCCAGCACGGACTGCAGGCGGCGCAGTTCAGCCGCGGCTTCGTCGCAGGTCAACCTTGCGGGCAGGGCCAACATCGCCATGGCGCTTCAGCTCTTGGCGCCGGCGGCGCTCTTGTTGCGATCGGCCAGCAGCTTGATCAGCCCGTCGATGCCCGACTTGCCGATCTCCTGCGTGTACTGGGTGCGGTAGTTCTGCGCCAGCCAGCTGCCGCCCACGTTGACGTCGTAGACCTTCCAGGCCTCACCGACCTTGCGCAGGCGGTACAGCAGCTGAATCGGCTCGGCACCACCGCCCACGATCTTGCTGCGCACCTCGGCCTGGGCCGGATCGGCGGAAGGCCGCTGCGGCTCGAACTCCAGGTTCTGATCCTTCACCATCGAAAAGGCGCCGGAGTAGGTGCGCACCAGCACCTGCTTGAACTCCACCTGCAGCTGCTGGCGCTGCTCGGGGGTGGACTGGCGGGCGTACTGACCCATCACGAAGCGGGTCATGCCCTCGAAGTCGACATGCGGCATGATCTTCGCGTCCACCAGCGCGGTGATGCGCTTGACGTCACCGGCCTGGATGGCCTTGTCGGCCTTGACGGCATCCAGCACCTCGGTCGAGACCTGCTTGATCAGCGCATCCGGCGTCGTCTGCGCCAGAGCCCAGGGGCTGCCGGCCACCAGCATCACCGCGGCCACACCGCGCATCCAGGTTCGCTTGTCCATTGTCTTCATGCCTTTCTCCGCGGAGGGTTCCGCCGCAGTTCAACGTCCAACAGGCTGCAGCGGTGCACAAAGCAGCCGCCCCGCCTGCGCTCGGGCAGCTCGCCGATCGAAACAGAGGGCGTCATTTGCTCCCCGACGAAGCCGCGGGATCCACCGCCGGCGCCGAGGCTGCACTTGCGCTCGGCAAGGGTGCAGACGCGGCGGCTGGTGCTGCAGGCGCGCTGTCCTCATCGTCCTGGTACTCGTCGTAGGGCACCTCATCCTCCGGCGGGTTGCCGTCGTACACCAGGCTGCGGCGCCGCTGCAGGAAGGCATCGCGCAGGAAGCTGTACTTGTCCAGCGCTGCATCGTCGAGCAGGGAAGACGCCTGCAGCAGGTTGGCCCGCGTGTTGACGATCCGCGTGGCGGTGAGGCTGTTGCGCAGCCGCACCGAACTCGCCCAGGTTTCCGGAGTGACCTGCGTCTCGATGGGCAGGGCGATCGAGTCCCGAATCGTCGACGGCCCCAGGATGGGCCAGACGATGTAGGCCCCCGGACCCAGGCCCCACTTGCCCAGGGTCTGGCCGAAGTCCTCGTTGTGCCTTTGCAGGCCCAGCTCGCTGGCCACATCGATCACGCCCAGCAGACCAAACACCGTGTTGGTGCCGAAACGCAGCAGGTCGGAAGCCCCATCGCGGAACCGACCCTGCAGCACCAGGTTCACCGCCGACCAGGCGTCCTGCACATTGTTGAAGAAGTTGGTCGCACCCTTGCGCACCGGCGCGGGCACAACATCGCGGTAGGTGGTGGCCACCGGCTTGAGCACGGCATTGTCCACCACCTCGTTGAAGGCAAAGACCTTGCGGTTCCAGGGTTCCAGCGGATCGGGGTTCTGGGTCGTCGCACAACCGGTCAGGGCCATCGAGCCGACGATCAGCAGCGTGGCAGCCGCAGGGCGCAGCCCGGCCACAGCGTCCGCGATGCGGGGCCGCGTCAGATTCACTGCTTGGACCCTTCCCCATCCGACTTGCCGGCATCGGCCGCCTTGTTGAACAGGAACTGGCTGATCAGGTTTTCCAGCACCACCGCAGACTGGGTCTGGGTGATGGTGTCGCCGGTGGTCAGGTTCTTTTCATCACCGCCGGGCTCCAGCCCGATGTACTGGTCGCCCAGCAGGCCGGCGGTGAGGATCTTGGCGGAGGTGTCCTTCGGGAACTCGTACTGCCGCTGCACCTCCAGGGTCACGACGCCCTGAAAGGTCTTGGGATCCAGGCCGATCGAGGTCACCCGGCCAACCACCACACCGGCCGAGCGCACCGGCGCACGCGACTTGAGGCCACCGATGTTGTCGAAGCGCGCGCTGAGTGCGTAGGTGTCACCGCCGCTGAAGCTGGTCAGGTTGGCCGCCTTCAGCGCCACGAACACCAGCGCCGCCAGCCCCAGCAGCACGAAGAAGCCGACCAGGATCTCGAGGTTGCGTTTTGCCATCTTTTTGCCTTGCCTTGCCTTGCCGGCCTTGAGAGATTCAATGAGCGCGGGCGCCGCTCAGCGCGGGGTGGAAAACATCAGCGCCGTCAGCAGGAAGTCCGTGCCCAGCACCGCCAGCGAGGAGATCACCACCGTGCGCGTCGTCGCATAGGCCACCCCCTCGGGTGTGGCTTCGGTTTCGTAGCCCTGGTAGAGCGCCACCGCAGTGCAGATGACGCCGAACACCATGCTCTTGACCACGCCGTTGCCCACGTCGCGCCAGATGTCCACGCCGTTTTGCTGGATGGACCAGAAGTTGCCCGGGTCGATGCCAATCAGCCCCACCGCCACCAGCCAGGCCCCAAGGATGCCGATGGCCGAGAACATGATCGCCAGCAGCGGCATGGAGATCACCCCGGCGATGAAGCGCGGGGCCAGCACCCGCTCGCGCGGATCGATGGCCATCAGCTCCAGCGCCGCGATCTGCTCGCCCGCCTTCATCAGGCCGATCTCGGCGGTCAGCGAAGTCCCGGCCCGCCCGGCAAACAGCAGCGCCGTGACCACCGGCCCCAGCTCACGCACCAGCGACAGGTTGACCACCAGCCCCAGCGACTCGGCGGCACCGTAGGTCACCAGCGCGTAGTACATCTGCAGCGCCAGCACAAAGCCCACCGCCATGCCCGACGCCAGGATGATCAGCAGCGACCGGTTGCCCACCGCGTGGATCTGCGCCACCACCAGCGAGAAGCGGCGCATCCCGGCCGGCAAGGCCGTGAGCAGATCCGCAAAGAACATCGTCGCCCGGCCCCAGCCGGACAGGGTCGCCAGCGCCCGCGCGCCCAGGGAAGCCAGCCAGTTCATGCCCGACCTCCCGGGTGGGTCACTGCCCCCACCTGACCGAAATCGACCGCGATGTCTGCAGCGGGATAGTGGAACTTGACCGGACCGTCCGGCTCGCCGCGCACGAATTGGCGCACCTCCGGGTCGGTGGAGTTCATCAGTTCATCCGGTGTGCCCTGCGCCACCAGCCGCCCGCCAGCCGCCATCAACACCACCCAGTCGGAAATCGCCATGCACTCCGGCACATCGTGGGAGATCAGCAGCGAGGTGGCGCCGGTGACGTCGTTGAGGGTGCGGATCAACTGGGCGGCCACACCCATCGAGATCAGGTCCAGCCCGGCAAAGGGCTCGTCGTACATGATCAGCTCCGGGTCCAGCGCGATGGCCCGCGCCAGCGCGATGCGCCGCGCCATGCCGCCCGACACCTCGCTGATCTTCAGCGGCGCCGCGCCGCGCAGCCCCACCGCATTGAGCTTCATCAGCACGATGTCGTGGATCATGCTCTCCGGCAGGTCGGTCATCTCGCGCAGCGGAAAGGCCACGTTGTCATAGACCGTCAGATCGGTGAACAGAGCACCGAACTGGAACAGCATGCCCAGGCGACGCCGCAGCCGGTAGAGCTGCTCGCGGTTGTGCACGTCGATGACTTCACCGTCGAACACCACCCGGCCTTTGTTGGCGGCATGGACACCCCCGATCAGGCGCAGCAGCGTGGTCTTGCCGCAGCCGGAGTTGCCCAGCACGGAAGTGACCTGCCCCCGCATGAAACGCAGGTTGAGGTCGTTGAGGATGGTCCGGCTGCTGTCGTAGCCGAAAGTGACGTGGTCGATCTCGATCAGGGCGTCGGAACTCAAGTCGATGCACCACTGGCTGTCGGCTGGATGGCGCCCCGCAAGGGATGCACCCGACGACGAGGCCGGAGTTGAACGTCCAACGATTCTCTCACGTTGGGGAGAACCCCATCCCGCCGATCCCTGTCACCCGGGAAACCCTCCGGTAAAGCTCTGCACAACCGTGTGAAGAAGCCTTCACCATTGAAAAAGCCGCCCGCAGGCGGCCGGGTCACGCGAGGGACAACAACCTCAGCGCGGCAGCGTGGTCGCGCCCATCAGGAACTCGTCCACCGCACGGGCGGCCTGGCGGCCTTCGCGGATGGCCCAGACCACCAGCGACTGGCCGCGGCGCATGTCGCCCGCGGCAAACACCTTGTCGACGTTGGTCTTGTAGCCGCCCACGGCCTCGGTGCCCGCCTTGGCATTGCCACGGACGTCCTTCTCGACGCCGAAGCCCTCCAGGAGGGTGGCCACCGGGTTGACAAAACCCATGGCCAGCAGAACCAGGTCGGCCTTCCAGGTCTTTTCGGTGCCGGGCACCTCGACCATCTTGCCGTCCTTGAATTCGATCTGCGCCGTCTTCAGGCCGGTGACCTTGCCGTTCTCGCCGGTGAACTCTTTGGTGGAGATGGCGAACTCGCGCTGGCAGCCCTCGTCGTGGCTGGAGGAGGTGCGCAGCTTGATCGGCCAGTAGGGCCAGACCAGCGGCTTGTTCTCCTGCTCCGGCGGCATCGGCATCACCTCGAACTGGGTGACACTGGCGGCGCCGTGGCGGTTGGAGGTGCCCACGCAGTCGCTGCCGGTGTCGCCGCCACCGATCACGATGACGTGTTTGCCATCGGCGCGGATCGCATCCTTGACCTTGCCGCCGTGGTTGACCCGGTTCTGTTGCGGCAGCAGTTCCATCGCAAAGTGGATGCCCGCCAGGTCGCGGCCCGGCACCGGCAGGTCACGGCTCTGTTCGGAGCCGCCGGTGAGCAGCACCGCGTCGAACTCGGCCTTCAGCTCGGCCGCGCTGACATGGTGCTTGGCCCAGTTGGTGACCTTGGAACCCTTGGGCAGCTCGCCCACCAGGGTGTTGGTGCGCAGCACCACACCTTCGGCCTCCAGCTGCGCCATGCGGCGGTCGATGTGGCCCTTGTCCAGCTTGAAGTCGGGGATGCCATAGCGCAGCAGGCCGCCGACGCGGTCGTTCTTCTCGAACACCGTCACGGCGTGGCCGGAGCGCGCCAGCTGCTGGGCGGCAGCCAGGCCGGCCGGGCCGCCGCCGACGATGGCGACCTTCTTCCCCGTCTTCACGGCGGCCGGCTGCGGCTTGACCCAGCCTTCTTCCCAGGCGCGGTCGATGATCGCGTGCTCGATGGACTTGATGCCCACCGCGTCCCCGTTCACGTTGATGACGCAGGCAGCCTCGCAGGGTGCTGGGCAGATGCGACCGGTGAACTCGGGGAAGTTGTTGGTGCTGTGCAGCACCGCGATGGCGTTTTTCCAGTCGCCGCGGTACACCAGATCGTTGAAGTCCGGAATGATGTTGTTGACCGGACAGCCGTTGTTGCAGAAGGGCGTGCCGCAGTCCATGCAGCGTGCGCCCTGGATCTTCGCCTGTTCCGGGTCCAGCCCGATGACGAATTCCTTGTAGCCCTTCAGTCGCGACTCGACCGGCTCGTAGCCTTCCTCAAGCCGCTCGTATTCCAGGAAACCTGTGACCTTGCCCATGATGTGTTGACTCTCTCTCGCAGTGGGGTGTGCGGGCGGCGGCCGTGCCGCCACCCGTTCGGCAATGCAGTGGCGACTTACTTGGTCGCGACCTTCTTGCCACCCTTCTTGCCATCGCCGGCGCCATCGCCCTTGGCCCGGGCAATGGTTTCGTCGGCTTCCTTGGTAGCGTTCATCTCGCCCAGTGCGCGCTTGTACTCGTTCGGGAAGACCTTGACGAAGCGGGCACGGGCTTCGCTCCAGTTGTCCAGGATGTCGCGGGCGCGCAGCGAGCCGGTCCAGCGGTGGTGGTCCTCGATCAGCTTCTTCAGCAGCGTCTCGTCGGTCTGGCTCCGGTGCCAGATCGCCAGATCCACCGACTTCTCCTGCTCGGCCGTGGGCAGCACCTTGTCCAGCGCCACCATCGCGGTGTTGCAGCGGCGCGCGAACTGGCCATCCTCGTCGTAGACGTAGGCGATGCCGCCGGACATGCCAGCCGCGAAGTTGCGCCCAGTCTTGCCCAGCACCACCACCGTGCCGCCGGTCATGTACTCGCAGCCGTGGTCACCGGTGCCTTCCACCACCGCGGTGGCACCCGACAGGCGCACCGCGAAGCGCTCGCCCGCCACGCCGCGGAAGAAGGCCTCGCCGCTGGTGGCACCGAACAGCACGGTGTTGCCGACGATGATGTTCTTCGGCGCATCGCCGCGGAACTCGATCGACGGGCGCACCACGATGCGGCCCCCCGACAGGCCCTTGCCGGTGTAGTCGTTGGCCTCGCCGATCAGGTAGAAGGTGATGCCGTTGGCCAGGAAGGCGCCGAAGCTCTGGCCGCCGGTGCCCTCCATCTGCACGAACACCGTCTGGTCCGGCAGCCCATCCGGATGGTGGCGGATCAGCTCGCCGGAGAGCATTGCGCCCACCGAGCGGTTGACGTTGCGCGCATCCTCCATGAACTGAACCTTCTCGCCCTTGTCGATGGCCGCACGGGCCTTCTCGATGAGCTTGTGGTCCAGCGACTTGTGCAGGCCGTGGTCCTGTGCGGCGATGTGGCGGCGCGGCACGTCGGCCGGCACCACCGGCTGGTGGAACACCTTGGAGAAGTCCAGGCCCTTGGCCTTCCAGTGGCTGATGGCCTTGCGGGTGTCGAGCAGGTCGACACGGCCCACCAGCTCCTCGAAGCTGCGGATGCCCAGCTGCGCCATGATCTGGCGCGCCTCTTCCGCAACGAAGAAGAAGTAGTTGACCACGTGCTCCGGCTTGCCGGAGAACTTCTTGCGCAGCACCGGATCCTGCGTGGCCACGCCCACCGGGCAGGTGTTGAGGTGGCACTTGCGCATCATGATGCAGCCTTCCACCACCAGCGGCGCGGTGGCAAAACCCACCTCGTCGGCCCCCAGCAGCGCGGCGATCACCACATCCCGACCGGTCTTCATCTGGCCGTCGGCCTGCACGCGGATGCGTGCCCGCAGGCGGTTGAGCACCAGGGTCTGCTGGGTTTCGGCCAGGCCCAGTTCCCAGGGTGTGCCGGCGTGTTTGATGGAGGACCAGGGCGACGCGCCCGTGCCGCCGTCGTGGCCGGCGATCACCACATGGTCGGCCTTGCACTTGGCCACGCCCGCGGCCACGGTGCCCACGCCGACCTCCGACACCAGCTTCACGCTGATGTCGGACTTCGGGTTGACGTTCTTCAGGTCGTGGATCAGCTGGGCCAGGTCCTCGATCGAGTAGATGTCGTGGTGCGGCGGCGGGGAGATCAGGCCCACGCCCGGCACCGAGTGGCGCAATTTGCCGATGTACTCGGACACCTTGCCGCCCGGCAGCTGGCCGCCTTCACCCGGCTTGGCGCCCTGGGCCATCTTGATCTGGATCTGGTCGGCAGACACCAGGTACTCGGTGGTCACGCCGAAACGGCCGGAAGCCACCTGCTTGATCTTCGAGCGCAGGCTGTCGCCCGCCTTCATCTCGTAGTCCGCTTCGATCTGCCTCGCACCGATCACCTCCGACACCTTGGTGCCGTCGGCGATGGGAATGCCCTTCAGTTCGTTGCGGTAACGCGCCTGGTCCTCGCCGCCTTCGCCGGTGTTGGACTTGCCGCCGATGCGGTTCATCGCCAGCGCCAGCGTGGAGTGCGCCTCGGTCGAGATGGAGCCCAGCGACATGGCACCGGTGGCGAAGCGCTTGACGATGTCGGCCGCCGATTCGACCTCCTCGACCGGAATCGCCTTGCTCGGATCCAGCTTGAACTCGAACAGACCGCGCAGCGTCAGGTGGCGCTTGCTCTGGTCGTTGATGATCTGGGCGTATTCCTTGTAGGTGTCGAACTTGTTCGAGCGCGTGCTGTGCTGCAGCTTGGCGATGGCGTCCGGCGTCCACATGTGCTCTTCGCCGCGGGTACGCCAGGCGTACTCGCCGCCCGCATCGAGCATGTCGGCCAGCACCGGGTCGCTGCTGAAGGCGGCGCGGTGGTTGCGGATGGCCTCCTCGGCCACCTCGAACACACCGATGCCCTCCACCTGCGTGGGTGTGCCGCGGAAGTACTTCGCGACGAAGTCCTTCTGCAGCCCGATCGCCTCGAAGATCTGGGCGCCACAGTACGACATGTACGTGCTGATGCCCATCTTGGACATGATCTTCGACAGGCCCTTGCCGATGGCCTTGACGTAGTTGTAGACCGCCTTCTCTGCGGACAGGTTGCCCGGCAGCTCCTTGTGCATCTCGACCAGGGTTTCCATGGCGAGATAGGGATGCACCGCCTCCGCGCCGAAGCCGGCCAGCACGGCAAAGTGGTGCACCTCGCGAGCGGAGGCGGTTTCCACCACCAGGCCGGCCGTGGTGCGCAGGCCTTCACGCACCAGGTGGTGGTGGATGGCCGACAGCGCCAGCAGCGCGGGAATCGCCACCAGCTCGCGGTCCATCCAGCGGTCGGTGATGATGAGGATGTTGTGGCCGCTCTTGATCGCATCCACGGCCTCGGCGCACAACGACGCCAGCTTGGCCTCCACACCCTGGGCACCCCAGGACAGCGGGTAGACGATGTTCAGCTCATAGGGCTTGAACTTGCCGCTGGTGTGCTTCTCGATGGCACGCAGGCGTGCCATGTCCGCGAAGTCGAGGATGGGCTGCTGCACCTCCAGGCGCATCGGCGGGTTGACCGCGTTGATGTCCAGCAGGTTCGGCTTCGGGCCGATGAAGCTTTCCAGCGACATGACGATGGCCTCGCGGATCGGGTCGATCGGCGGGTTCGTCACCTGGGCGAACAACTGCTTGAAGTAGTTGAACAGCGGTTTGTTCTTGTCGCTCAACACGGCCAGCGGGCTGTCGTTGCCCATCGAGCCGATGCCTTCTTCGCCGTTGGCCGCCATCGGCGCCATCAGGAACTTGATGTCTTCCTGGGTGTAGCCGAAGGCCTGCTGGCGGTCCAGCAGGGACTCGGCGAAGGCCGGCGCCTCACCGCTGCCCGCCGGAATCGTCTCCAGCTTGATGCGCACGTTCTCGATCCACTGCCGGTAGGGCTTGGCCGAGGCGTACTGGTTCTTCAGCTCTTCGTCGTCGACGATGCGGCCCTGCTCGAAGTCGATCAGGAACATCTTGCCCGGCTGCAGGCGCCACTTCTTGACGATCTTGGCCTCGGGGATCGGCAGCGTGCCGGATTCGGAGGCCATCACCACCAGGTCATCGTCGGTGACGAT
>Ga0154020_10003837_pt1 | contig 18000 bp, 14 predicted proteins | sample Klosneuvirus_201_FD_109709 | JGI IMG/M metagenome (GOLD analysis project Ga0154020, IMG submission 109709) | Active sludge microbial communities from wastewater, Klosterneuburg, Austria - Klosneuvirus_20160825_MG | ecosystem: Engineered > WWTP > Aerobic digester > Activated sludge | place... | reverse complement strand
TTATATCATTTGGTTGGTAATGCTGTTAGCGTTCGGCACGGCCGCACGCGCGCAGCAGCCCACACCGACACCGACGCCGTCCGACACGCAGACTGTCGCACCGGAAAACCTGCAGGGCGTTCCTGCGATCGCACCTAACTACCGCTCGGACGACCGCAGCTTGCCCGATCTCGGCCGCGTCGGCGTCGATATGACACGGCAAAAATCGCTTACGCTGCGCGAGACCATCGAGCTTGCACTCAGCAATAACCGCGATATCGAGGTTTCGCGCAAGACGGCGCGAATGGCCGAGTTTGACCTGCAATCGACCCGAGGCTTTTTTCAACCGCGGCTGTCGGGACAGACCTATTACGACCACACGACGACGCCGAACGTCAGCATTTTCAGCAACAATCAAAAGGCGACTCAGGGCACGCTGCTCGGCAATGCCGCCCTGCAGGCTTTTGCTCCGCAGTACGGCACGATATTCACGGGTGCGTTCAATAATACGCGGGTGACGACCGACAATCCGATCTCGATCCTCAGTCCGCAATACAATTCGACGCTCTCGTTCGCCGTCACGCAACCGCTATTTCGCGGCCGCAAGATCGACGCCGCACGGCGGACCATCGAGATATTTAAGAAAAATCTGTCGCTCACCGACACGCAGTTTCGCCAGCGTTCGATCGAGATCGTCGCCGGTGCCGAAAAGGCGTATTGGGATCTCGCCTTTGCTCTGCGCAATCTGCAGGTCCAGCGTGACAGCGTCCGGGACGCCAAGTCACAGCTCGAACATAGTCGTCGTCTGGCCGAAGAGGGCCAGCTTGCACCGATCGACGTGGTCGCCTCAGAAACGCAGGTCGCCAATTTCGAACAAGCGGTCTATGACGCTCTGAATGTCGTCAATCTGACTGAGAATGCTCTCAAAAATCTCATTTCGGCTAACCGCAGCGACGTCATCTGGTCCGAGGCTCTGACGCCGGTCGATCCGGTCGAGCTCGACACTCCGCGCACCACATTGACCGAGGCAATGGATGCGGCGCTCAGCAATCGGCCTGAGCTTGAGCTCAATCGGGCCCAACGCGACATCAACGCGATCGATCAAAGGCTCTATCGCGATCAGCAAAAGCCGCAGATCGACTTTATCGCCAGCTACTCGTCCTCGGGTGTCGGCGGCACGCAAAATCCGGATTTCAGCCCGTCCTTTCCGACGCCCTGCACCACGGCGCCGACATCGCCTGCGTGTGCGCAGCAGCAGGCCAATCTGGCACTCTTGACCGGCAATCCACTCAGCGGCATTTTCGCCAATCGCTACCCGACGTTTCGCTTCGGCGTACAGTTCAATCTGCCGCTCTTTGGCGACAAAACGGCCGGGGCGTTGCTCGGCAAATCCAAGGTCGAAGCCGAGCGGATCGACACGCAGCGTGAGCAGATCGAGCAAGGCGTCCAGGTCGAAGTACGAAATGCTCTGCAAGCGATCCGCACGAACGAGGCTCGGCTCAGGGCCGCCGCGGTCGCCCGCGATAATTCGGCCAAGCAATACGATTCGGAACAGCGGAAGCTCGACGCCGGCCAGTCCGACATCTATAAGGTGCTCGAACGCCAGACCGCTCTCGCCGTCGCCCGCAGCAACGAACTCCGTGCCCGCACCGAGCTTAACAAGGCGATCGCCGAGCTCGAACGCGCGACCGGCAACTCGCTCAAGGCCAAGAATATCGAGCCGAAATAACACGATGAAGGCCGTCTATATCAATGATCCGTCGCCGAATGCCGCTGTCTCGCTGTGCGAGGTTGACGAGCCCGCATCGCCCTTGGCGTCGCAAGTTTTGGTGCGTGTGCGTGCCGCCGGGCTCAACCGAGCGGACCTTATGCAGGTAAAGGGACTTTATCCGCCGCCGCCCGGAGTTTCGCCAAATATTCCGGGTCTTGAGTTCGCGGGTGAGGTTACCGAGGTTGGTAGCGACGTCACACAATGGAGCGGCGGCGAACGTGTTTTCGGCATCACGGCCGGCGAGGCTCAAGTCGAGTATCTCATCACCGACGCCCTTCATCTCGCACGCATTCCCGACTCTCTGACCTTTATCGAAGCCGCCGCCGTGCCCGAGGCGTTTATCACCGCACAGGACGCCGTCATCACTCAGGCCGCACTTTCGGCGGGCGAGACGCTGCTCATTCACGCGGTCGGATCCGGCGTCGGCCTCGCCGCACTCCAGATCGCCAAGGCTATCGGAGCACGCGTGATCGGCACTTCGCGAACGGCCGCCAAACTTGCAAAATGCGACGAGTTTGGCATCGACGCGGGCATTGTCACCGCCGAACCGCTCTTTGCCGACGCCGTCGCTGAGGCAAACGGCGGCAGAGGCGCCGACGTCATTCTGGACCTCGTCGGCGGTGCGTACTTTTCCGAAAATATTAAGTGTCTTGCGGCAAAAGGCCGTCTGATGCTCGTCGGCCTGACCGCTGGCCGCAAGTCGGAGATCGACCTTGGGGTGGTCTTGCAAAAGCGTTTGACGCTCACCGGCACGGTGCTTCGCGGACGCAGTTTTGACGAAAAGGCGGCGGTGACTCGCAAGTTTGTCGATGAGATCGTGCCGCTATTAGGCTCGGGCCGACTCCGCCCGGTCATCGATCGCGTTTTCGCCGCCGCAGACGTGTCCGCCGCGTACGATCACCTCGCGTCTAACGAGAGTTTTGGAAAGGTTGTGTTGGAATTTTAGCTTCGGGCGATGCGGCGGGCGGCTTCGTCCGTAATTATGCAGAGTCCGCTCGCGCCCTGCGAAGTGAGTTCGTTCATCACGAAAACGGCCTGAGCATATGTAAGCCGCGATACTTCGACACGCTCAAATGAGACGACCGCCCACATCGGACGCGCGAGCTCACTCGATATCGTCATTTCCGCAGGCTCGCATACCGCCTTTGCTGCTTCGGGTTCCGCCACGGCGGCCTCCAAAGCGACCGGCGTTGCTACGGTTTCAGGCTCGTCGTTCTGCAGTTCGCGCTCAAATCGCTCCGCCACCGCGCACAGATCCTGCTCCAGCAGCGTCTGCATCTCAAATATTCTATCGACGGCCGCCGACTCTTGCCTTTTTCGAAGGAGTTCGACTCCCGACCGCATTTCCTGAATTCGCATAAGTACTCGCGTTTCCCGTACCTTAGCACACGCCGGACGGCAAAGTAAACGATTATGTTACAAACCGGCGCAAACACTCACAGCCGATCTGACCGCAAACGCTGCCCACATCAGCAACACCCGCAATAGCGTTCTGGCTCCGGTCACTTGTTCCCGATTTCCCATTCACTCTTCCCCATTCCCCATTCCCAATTCACGATTCCCAATTCCCCATTCCCAATTCCCAATTCACGATTCCCAATTCACCATTCACGATTCCCCATTCACCATTCACAATTCACCATTCACAATTCACCATTCACGATTCCCCATTCCCCATTCCCCATTCCCCATTCACCATTCACGATTCACGATTCACGATTCACGATTCACGATTCCCCATTCCCTCGTTTCACTCTCGCAACACTTGACCATCTACACAACATCTGTTACATTCTAAATTACGGCCGTTTCCATAGGCTTCGGCCGCCGACTTCGATGAATTACGACGACCCATACGCATTTGACGAGTCCGAACTGCCCGAACAGGAAAGCGAGGATTACGTCCTCAAACAGTTTGAGTCGGATCCGCCCAAGACGGCCGAAGAACTCCGCCGCGACGAGGCGGTCGCCAAAGAGACTCAACGCTTTGAGGCGGCGTGCACCCGACACAATATGTTTGAGGTGCTGTCCGCCAATGATTGGATCCGGATCGGCAGCCGGCAGGGCAAGGCTCGTCACCTGTTCGGCGATCTATGGTGTGAGAATGAGCTGACGATAATGTTTGCCGACACCGGCGTGGGCAAGAGTTTGCTCGCTATGCAGATCGCCGATTCGATCGTCCGCGGCCGCCGGATCGAGCCATTTGAGATGACCGCCAAGCCGCAGAGAGTTTTGCTGCTCGACTTTGAAATGACGCACCGTCAGCTCTACGACCGTTATTCTACGGCCGACCCCGTCAAGCTCTCCAAGCGAAAGCCGCACGAGTTTCACCGCGACATTCTGCGAGCCGAGATCGACTGGCAAAAGGGTTTGCCCGACGGTTATCGCACGTACGCCGATTTCGTCCTCGGCTCGATCCAGCAGAGCCTGACCGAGTACGAGGTCCGCGTTTTGATCGTGGACAATATCTCCTGGCTCGTCGCCGGCGGTTTTGCCGCCGATGCCGCCGCTCGCCTGATGAAGGGCCTCAAACTGCTCAAAACCGAACTCGGTGTCTCGATCCTCGTGCTCGCCCACTCCATCAAACGCCCTGATACCCTGCCGATCACGATCGACGCCCTCGCCGGCTCTAAGTCGATCGTCAATTTCGCCGACAACGTCTTTGCCATCGGACGCAGCATCTACCAGCCCGAGATCCGCTACCTCAAGCAACTCAAACAGCGAAATTCGGTGATCCGCCACGACACGACGAATGTCGCCGCCTTTCGGATAATTACCGATGAGTCATTTCCCCGCTTTCGGTTTATCGAATGCACCCACGAAGCCTTTCACCTCCGCCGTGGCTACGACACGCTCCTCGAGCGCGAACCCACCCGCGTAACCCCGGCCCGCCGCGTCGAATCCGTCCGCCGATTCAGCTCCGCCGGCCTCTCCTATCGCCAGATCGCCGACCGCCTAAACATCTCAAAATCCACCGTCGCCCGCATCCTAAAATCCGACAAACCGTAGCCCCCGCCATCCCCGTCGCTGCCGCGTCGCCTCATTGTAGCCGTGGGTAAAAACCCACGGACCGGTGAAAATCCACGGGCGCATCCCCGTCGCATCGCGACGCCTCATTGTAGCCGTGGGTAAAAACCCACGGACCGGTGAAAATCCACGGGCGCATCCCCGTCGCATCGCGACGCCTCATTGTAGCCGTGGGTAAAAACCCACGGACCAGCGATAACCCCCGAAACGCCGAAAACCCCGGAATGTTTCGCGCATCCGCGTCGTATCGCGACGCCTCATTGTAGCCGTGGGTAAAAACCCACGGACCGGTAAAAACCCACGGACCGGCGACAACCCACGGAGCCGTTCGCCAAATCCATCTCGTCGCGTAGCGACGGATGAATCAATCAAATAAATATTTGTCGTCGTAATCTATACCGTGATTCTCCAATAATCGAACATATTCTTCTTCAAAACTTCGTGTCGAATGATGATCCCGCTGCCGCACAATGTAATCGACCACATCCGGCACCGCCGATCTTGAAACCGAAAACACCCCATAACCATCTTGCCATCCAAAATCCGACATTCCTTCAAATTCACGGCGAATTCCGTACGAGGAATCGCCCTTAACGTGCTTTGCTACCTGACTCGGTGACAGAGTCGTTGGGACACTCAACAAGGCGTGAATATGATTTTCGATGCCGCCAATTTGAATTGGCGTAATACCGTGGTGCCGTGCGACTCCTGCAATGTATGCCCAGACACGCTCTTCGATCTCGCGGTGAATTAGATCTGTGCGGTTTTTGGTGCTAAAAACGAGGTGCAAATAAACCTGCGAATATGTGTTTGCCATTTCTCAATCGTCGCTGCCGCGACGCAATCATTTTACAATACCTTTTCCGTGGGTTCTTACCCACGGCTACGATCATTTCGTCGCTCCGCGACCCAAAGACACCGCCAATGTCAGTACCACCTGCCGTAGCGGGTGGGGCTTTTCTGCGTTATCCATACACCATCGCGCCACCATTCCCATCCCCGTAGCGTAGGGACGATCGCGACTGGCTTCTGACTCTACCCACACTCTTCACTTTTCATTCGCCGCTTTCAATTCTAAACTCGACCCGTGCCCTACACCCGCGACAAACGATAACCAACACCCAACAGCCAAACCGTCTGGCGCGTGATGAGCACCAACCACCTGTCAGAACCGGAAGCCATAGCGACTGGGTTCCTACCGCTTTTCATTGTCGGATAATCTGTTTCCAAAACCGGCATTATACTGATTGTTCCACCCACACAGAACCACACTCCCGCTTTCTAAAAATAGTCGATTTTGGACTATTCAAAATTGACCTTTAATTTGTTTCATAGATGAAATTTCATGGAAAAATCTATCTATTCGCACGATTATTCGATTTTTCTCGACCAATTGCGTAGATTGCGTGCTTCTAAATCACTTACACAGGTTCAAATTGCCGAGCGATTGAATCAGACCCAGTCTTTCGTAAGCAAGGTGGAGCGTGGTGAGCGCCGCCTCGATGTAGTCGAGCTCCGTGCATTTTGCAGAGCATTGGGAATCGATTTTGCTGCCTTTTTAACCGAACTCGAGTCAAGGCTTGAGGGTTCGACAAATGGGGGCGGCAAGATATGAAACCGTTGACTGTGATTGATGTCTTTTGCGGAGGTGGTGGTTTCTCTGAAGGTTTTCGTCAACAAGGATTTGAGATAGAACTCGGAATCGATCGGTGGCAACCCGCAATTGATACGTTCAACCATAATTTTAGATTGGATTGTAAAGCTCGCAATGTTCTCGAATTTTTAGAATCGGTCGATGCAATCGAAGGGCTACCCGATACTGACGTAATTTTGGGAAGCCCGCCGTGCGTAAGTTTTTCATCTTCCAACATCTCTGGAAAAGCAGACAAAAGCGTTGGTATCACTCTTACTCAAACTTTCTTGCGAATCGTCGCGGTTAAGAAATGGAAGAAAGGTTCAAAGCTCCAAGCTTGGTTGATGGAGAATGTGCCGAGATCTGTAAAACACCTTGCGAGCGAGTACACCTTTGAGGATCTTGGCCTAGGGGATTGGGCCATTGAAAACAAAATCGGACCTTCGAAGGTAGCAATACGTCTGTCGGGAAACCATGAAATAGTAAATTCCGCAGATTATGGGAGTGCTCAAGCCCGCAAAAGAGTCATTTCAGGCGAACTTATTGCCCGAAAATCTTTAGTCGTGCCCGAACCGACCCATAGCGAGACGGCATCAAACGGCAAGAAAATCTGGCGTACGCTCGTGGAAATTAAGAATGGATTACCCGATCCGTCTTCGTCGAGAAAGCGATTTGAAACTACAGACCCGAACTATACAAATCTCAAATTATTTAGTGACGAGTTGACAGACCATTTCTACGATACAGGGTTGTATGAGTGCGAATGGAATCTATCAAGATATTGGAAAACCAATCATCCGTTTATGGGGAAAATGTCTTTTCCTGAAAATGAGGATAAGCCTAGCCGAACCGTTACGGCTACCAAGATTGGTTCGTCGAGAGAAGCATTAATTTATAAATCGGCATTAGCTCGGGAAGGGAATGGCGAATATAGAACACCAACTGTTCGAGAGGCCGCTTGTCTTATGGGCTTTCCCATTACATACCAATTTAAGGGGAGCGAAGGAACTAAATGGAGGCTGGTTGGGAATGCAGTTTGTCCATCTGTTAGTCGTGCCTTCGCTGCGCAGATATTGATCGAGCTTGGAGAGGAAAGCCCAGCGAAACCTTTACTAAGCGAGGCGGTAAACACAGAAAATGTATGTAACTTGAATACGTTTACCGAAAAAATATTCAACAATCCGCCCAAGAAAAATAAAGGTTCTCGTTTTAGGCGGCATCCCTTTAAGGACGGCAATATGACGGTCACGCTTTCAAATTATGATATTGCAGAAAAGACTTTAACTATGGGTCACTGGTTAACGTCGGTTCAATACGGTACCGGCAACGGCTTCCCGAATCACGTATGCTCCGATGACACCTATCTTCGTTTGGAACCGCAAATTGCAAGATTTGAGAAGGGCTTCGAGTTTCTCACACTTATTAACAACGGTTTTTTGGAGAAGATTGGGAACTCTAATCAACTACAAATCTTGCATGAACTTCAAAACGCTAATGGTGCACTATTGAATCCGAGTCAACTAGTTGATGAAGTGGGTCGAATCATTGATGAGCTTGACCTTGATAATCAGATTTTCGAGGACGAGGATCAAATTATATTCAAAAACAAGAAGAAGATTCCAACTAAACAGCTTTTCGCCTTATATGCGATAAGCCGGATTGCCGCTAAAGCAAATAGAAATGAATAAGGAAACCCGAACACAAAAAATCGCTGAAATTATGTTAAGAGATGCATACGGAAAACAAGATATTCTGTGGCATGACCGACTCGAGCAAATGAGTGTCTTTGAAATTCCGTTAGAGTATTTGGTTTACAACAAATTTAACGGCCGTATTTTGAGCCGGACGAAGACGCTCGAAAAGCAGGGCCGAAATGTGAATCCGGAGACCAAGGAAGGAAAATTCGTTATTGAAGAACTACTATGGCGATCGAAAGTGTCAAAGAACGAAATTACAAAAAAGGACATTTCAATAAAAGGGCAGCTAAAAATAGGCATAGTTACCCGCGATGGAATTGTAATCGATGGTAATCGGAGGTTGATGCTTCTTAACAAGCTCCAACCCAAATACCGTTTCTTTAAGGCGGTCGTATTGCCGGTAGCTCTGGAGGATGATCCGATTGAGGTCGAGAAACTCGAAACGACCTATCAGATGGGCGAAGATGAAAAGCAAGGTTACAACCCGATCGAGAAATACCTTAAAGCGAAACAAATCTACAATAAACTAATCGCCGAAAACGCGCCCGAGAATGCTATTGGGCAAATTGCTAATTGGATGGGGGAAGAAAAGTCTGAAATCCAGCATTACCTTGACGTGATGGACGTTATTGATGAGTATTTGCAGTATTTGGAGTACGACGGCATTTACGCAATGGCGGATACGCCGAATGATGGAAAGGAGGATCTTTTTCTTTATCTAAAGAAATGGCTAAAAACATTTGGCGATGGAAAAGAATCGACTAAGGCGTTTGACGGCTATGAGCAGCTAGACGTCGATGATCTTAAAAACATCTGTTTCGATTTTGTACGCGCGAAAATTGGAAAGTCATACGACGGAAAATCATTTCGACATATCGCCGACGGACAAAGGAAGAATCACTTTTTCGGTGATGCAAAGATTTGGAAGGATTTTGCAGATACACACTTTTCAATCGTTTCACCAGCTGTCAAAAAAATCAATTCAGAATATCCAATTGACTATAATTCAGAGAATATTGAAGCATCCCTTTCAAACAGGGATGCTAAATTTCGGGATGAAGTATTGGAAGGTATAGCGCACAACCTAGAGGAACATCAAACCGATCTCGGATACCTAAGAGCAGCGGATAAGCCACTCGAACTCGTCACAAGTGCTCGTAAAGCAATCGATTCAATCCAACAAGGACACAAGAATTTCTCCCAACCAGAAGTTCTAGAACGCGTGGAGGATTTAATCCAAACACTAACGGGAATGCTTATCAAGAAATCCCCAGAAGAAACTCTGTCGTTGGTACTAAGCTTGCTTCAAGGAATTGACTTAGATTCGGCACGATTTGACGAAGAAATTATGCTTGCGAATATTAAGAATGTGTCGAAGGCTGCGTATCAGATGGAAAAGCGTATAAAGGCTAGCTAATGAGTCAAACCATTCAAATTCAGACGGAGACTAACATTGGATGGTTTCGCTTGACGGGAAACGTCCTCGAGCTTCTAGATAATCCACGGATTATGTTTGCCCTTCGACGAATGAAGTTTGAAACGGACGAAAACGCGGTTTTGGTTCCATATGAAGAGAAGACTAAGATACAAACACTTCAAGAACTTCAGCGACTTCTGGAAAGATTCTCGTTTGGCTCGACACTATCGGCGGGGACACGCGACGATGTCTCAAGTTTTGAACGTGAAGAAAGTACATTTAGGGAATTCTCAGAAAGAGCAAGGTCTATTAGAAACGATCAGTTTCAAATTGTCCCCGATCTTGTTTCGTACTTTGATGATTTTCAAAAAGTAGTTAAGAACACATTAGTCCGTCCGTTGTACCCTCGTCAGCTGTTGTCAGCTTTTCACATGGCTTTCTCACAGAATGCATGTAATTTTGCTGTACCTGGTGCCGGAAAAACATCAATTGTTTATGGAGCCTATTCCTATCTTCGAGGGCTTCCTGAAACGGATCCAAAGCATGTAAACAAGCTAATGGTACTTGGCCCCTTATCTTCATTTGCTCCATGGGAAAATGAATACAAAGATTGTTTTGGAAAGGAGATAATCTCGCAACGTTTGTCCGGTGAGGCATCTGTTAGTCGCGAACAGAAGGAACAGCACCTATTTTCGACCAACCCAGCCGAACTAACACTGATTTTTCACGGTGGGGTGGTTAGCCTTCAAAACGAGATAATCTCATTTTTGAACCGGAATAAGACCATGGTCGTCATTGATGAAGCTCATCGTATCAAAAACCCAGACGGAGTTTGGGGACAGAGTGCAATTGAGATAGCAAAGGCAGCTAGGTCCCGAATTATATTAACCGGAACGCCAGTACCTAATGGCTACGAAGACCTTTTTAATCTGTTTCAATTTTTGTATCCATATCGATACAAAAGCATTCTGAAAGCCCACTATGGGAATTTGGTTGAAATGACAAAAAGTGCGTCATATGAAAGCGACAGTGTAAAGAACTTTATTGAAAATATTTCACCGTATTTTATTAGAATAAAAAAGAGCGATCTGAAACTGCCGCGGTACTTCGAACATTCAATCGACGTAGTCATGAATCCTATACAGCGTGAGATTTATGATTTCATAGAAACAAAATCTATTCGATTGTTCGAAACCAATAGCACGGCCACGGTAAAGGACTTGCTTAACAGGGCAAAGCTAATCCGACTAAGACAGGCGGCATCAAATCCGTCTTTGTTATTGAAGCCACTCGCAGAAACCTTGTATGAGAACGATTATGAATTCAACGGTACTTTGGGTGAAAATTTGCCGGATGAATTACAGAATGACTCTCAGATTCTTTCAAAACTCTATACTTATCAAAAGAACGAAACTCCGCAGAAGTTTACTGTGGTCAAGGAGCTTCTTGATCAAATACTTTCTAAAAAAGGCGGCAAAGCTATTGTTTGGACCATTTTCGTGCAAAATGCAAAGCAACTACAGTTGTACCTCTTGAATAACGAGATCGTTTCCAAACTCCTTATTGGAGAGGTGGATCAACCTAGCCGTGAACTGATTGTCGAGGAATTTAATAATCCTACAAATACCGACTTTCGAGTTGTAATTGCCAACCCCTTTGCGGTCTCTGAATCAATTTCGCTACATATGGGTTGCCATAATGCAATTTACTTGGAGCGCGATTACAATTGTGCGAATTTCCTTCAGTCTAGAGATCGTATTCACAGATATGGATTACCCCCTAATCAAGAAACCCATTATTACTATTTAATTTCAAGTAATTCGATTGACGGAGTAATAGATGACAAGTTAAAGCGGAAAGTTCAGCGTATGGAGAGAATCATTGACGAGGAAATACCACTTTTCAGCCGACTTGATGATTCTGACGAGACGGATCTCATAATGGCACTCATTAACGACTATGCTCGACGTTCTTAGTCGCTACGAGAATCTAGGCACGCCCCAATTCTTTAGCGAATTATTCAACCAACTTAATGCAGTAAGTCGCGGCTGGACTTCCAATCACGTTCAGGAGCACTTTTTCAACCGAATTATAGACGGCAATCACGTTTTTGACGGCTGCTTGCCCCTAGCTGAGTCGATCGGTGCCGTTGTGGTCAGTAACGACGGGTTTATCACGCTTCATCCTTCACTTGTGCCGGCCCTTGTAAGCGAGAGTTATCTAAAAAATAAATTTCTTGAAATGGTTCTTATTTCGGCAAAGAAGGACGATTTATTCCATCAGATATTTTGTTCCGACTACATTTCGTATGACATTATTTACCGTCTGATACAAATCGACGTTGGTGCATTTCGATTTCGTTATGCCAATTTTCGACAGTTACTTTTGACGTTCGATTTTCTATTTCCTCATCCTGATTCGAATATTAGAAAATACATAGTTAACTCGAAATACAAAAAGCTTTTCGATCGAGAGCTAATGCCCGAAATCAAGAAAAGAAAACTCGGAATTGATGAACTTGAAAAATTACTTGAGCAAAACCATATTCACGGCGAGGAAGCTGAGATATTTGTTGAAGAATATGAAAGGAAACGTCTCGTCACGCACCCAGATCTACGAAAGATCGAGAGAATATCGATGTATGATACAGGCGCCGGATACGACATAGTGTCATTTGACGATTTAGATTCTCACGAGACGAACCGATTCATCGAAGTAAAGTCATTTTCCGGCGTCCCGAATTTTTTTTGGTCCCGTAATGAATTGGATGCCGCCCGGGTCAAGAAAGGGTCATATTTTCTCTATCTAGTTGACCGAGACAAAATGATAAATCCCAACTACCACCCAATCATAATTTCTGATCCATGCCACCGTGTAATCAATGACGACAAAACTTGGACTAAACGCATTGAAAAATACTTCATTAACTTAAACACGTCCTTTGAATCGTTGAACAATTCTTTCGAGTTGGGTGTCTGTAGTAATGAATCGATAGATGGGCAATGAAACCGTTAGTGTTTGACCATGCCGATGTAGGTGCGGTGAAAGCCGGTTTGAAACGAAAGTTGCTCTTGTGAGAGGCCTTTTTCGTGACGGAGCTGTCGGATCCTCTGACCAAATTGATCGATCAGAGATTGGTTTATAATTGGGATCAAAACTATACGTATTGTATGCAGCGATCAACCGACAATAAGTATCGGCCGGGCGCCGGGTCTGACAATGCTCTGACCAAACGTGATGTTTGCCGCCGGTGAGGATCGGTGCGGGTGGACCACTCTGGTCCATTGCGGGCGAATGGGGCAGGGCAGATTTCAGGAAACGCAGGTTTTATGGGCGTTTGAAGGCGTTTAGGTGTCCCAAAAGGTGGTCCATTTGGGACAGAAAGTGCCGTTTTGGACCGCTTTTGGGACAAAAACAGCCGAAATCGGGGCTTTTTTGAGTCAAATAATGGGTCCTTTTGGTGTTTTTTGACCCGTTTGGGACAGATTTTGACCCCAAAAACCGCAAAGATATCCAATTCACTCGTCACTATTCACTATAAACGCCGGATTTTAACGCAAAGCTCGCAAAGGTAGGACGCAAAGTTCGCAAAGAGATCCAAATTAATATTCCCTATTCCCCATTCACAGTTCACAATTCACGACCGACCATTCACAATCCACTATCAACGCCGGATTTCAACGCAAAGCTCGCAAAGGCAGGACGCCAAGCCCGCAAAGAGATCCAATTCACTCGTCACCATTCACGATTCACTATTCCCCATTCACGATCCACCATTCACCATCCACTATCCACTATCAACGCCGGATTTCAACGCAAAGTTCGCAAAGAGATCCAAATTACTATTCGCTATTCTCCATTCACGACCGACCATTCACGATTCACGATTCCCCATTTCACAATCCACTATCAACGCCGGATTTTAACGCAAAGCTCGCAAAGGTAGGACGCAAAGTTCGCAAAGAGATCCAAATTACTATTCACGATTCACAATTCACGATTCCCCATCGACTATTCACGATTCACGATCGACCATTCACAATTCACTATTCACGATTCACGATCGACCATTCACTATTCACGATCCCCCATTCTGCTATGATAGACAGTGATGTTGTACCGAGAGTCGATCTTTATTACGGGGTTTCCGGGGTTTATTGCGGGGCGGCTGGTGGCGAGGCTTGCTCGGTCTGAGACGCAGTTTTATCTGCTGGTGCAGCCGCAGTTTGTCGAGCAGGCGATGCAGGACATCGAGGATATCGCCGAGGAGACTGGCGTGGCTCTAGAGAGCTTTGTGATCGTCGAGGGCGACATCTGCCAGCCCGATCTCGGCATTGACGCCGCCGACCTCGAGACCATTCGGTTTGAGACGACCGACATCTATCACCTTGCTGCGATCTATGACCTCGCGGTCGCACACGACCCGGCATTTGCCGTCAATCTCGAGGGCACCCGTAACGTCAACGCCTTTGCCCGCTCGGTCAAAGAGCTTCGCCGATACAACTATATTTCGACCTGTTACGTCGCCGGCAAGCGCGTCGGTCAAATACTCGAGACCGAGCTCGAGCACGACGCCGGCTTTCGCAACTTTTATGAGGAGACCAAGTACCTCGCCGAGGTCGAGGTCGAGCGGCTCAAGGCCGATCTGCCGGTAACGATATTTCGCCCGGCGATCGTCGTCGGCGACTCGGTGACCGGCGAGACCGTCAAGTATGACGGCATATATTACCTTATAAAATATCTGCGCAAGGCCGCCGTGCTGCTGCGTCTGGTAAATGTCGGCAATGATAAGGTGCGGCTCAATCTCGTGCCGGTTGATTTTGTAGTCGAGGCGATCGCCGCCCTCGCCCGCGATAAGCAGGCCATCGGCAAGACGATAGCCATCGCCGACCCGGCGCCAATGACGACCGCCGAGCTTTTTGACGCGATCGCCCACGATATGACCGGCCGCAAGTCAGAGTTTAGCCCGCCCGTTAAGCTCACCGAGTGGTTTCTGAATACGCGTATCTCGCCGCCGCTGACCGGTCTGCCGCACGCCGGCGTACCATACTTTTTTATCTCGCAGACCTACGACACCGCCATCGCCGACGAACTGCTTGCTCCGCACGGCATCGTCTGCCCGCGTTTTGGCGACTACGTCGGCAATCTGCTCGATTTTGTCGAGGAGTTTCCCCAGCTTTAGGGCGCCGCCGCAAGCAAAGATTTGCGGCGTTTGGGCATCATACCGGCTTATGAAGCGTTTCATTGCCACGATCGTCGCTCGGTCCGCCGTTGCTCTTGCGATCGTTATCATCTCGTCCGCCGCCACCCTCGCCCAGAGCGGACGCGTCCAGTCCACCCCAACACCGACGCCCGCCGACGATACCGTCCGCATTACGACCGAGGAGATCAAGCTCACCGTCCTCGCCTTTGACGAAAACTGCAAATTCTATTCCGGCGTCACCGAAAACGACCTTGTGATATCCGAAAATGACCGTCTGCATCAGCCCACAAGCGTGCGGCGTTTGCTAGCCAATGTGCTCATCGTCCTCGACACCGGCGGCGAACTCCGCGCCGTCAAGAGCCTCGATAAAACGCGCGCCGTCGCCCGCGCCGTTGCGCGATCCCTCGCACCAGACGATTCTGTCGCCGTTATGCAGTACAGCGACAAACCCGAGATCGTCGACGAATGGACCACCGACCGTACGCAAACTCTCGCCGCCATTAGCCGTAAGACAAACTTCGGCCGCCGCTCCGCTTTTGTGGACGCGATCACTATGGCGACCGACTTTCTGCTTCGCACTCCGCTCGAAAATCGCCACCTTGTACTCATCACCGATGGCACCGACAGCCAGGGGCGTTCGTCGGCTAAATTTGACGCTTTTCAGCGTCTGCTTACGACCGACATCACCGTCCACGTGCTTAGCTATACCCTTATGGAGACCGGCGATATCGAACCGCGCACCAAGAGCATCTCAAACTCGCCGCCGCCCAAAGCGATGCCCGACGAGGTCGCCGCCGGCTTACCAAACGGCGTCCGCGATGTCGCCACCGCCCCGCGCGCCAAGACCATCACCCTCGATCGCACGCTTATCAAAAAGATGAAGTCGCGCAAGGCCGACCTAGAGGACAGCCAGGACCGCCTCGAGCGCCTAGCCGAAAACACTAACGGCGAATTCGTCCTACCGCTCTCGCCCGACGAAATGGAGTCGAAAGCCCCACTCGTCGCCCGTATGATCGACTCTTCATACGTCGTCACCTATATGCCCAAGATCCCTGTCATCGATACCCGCGGTATCGCGGAACGGGTCATCCAAGTAATGTCAAAACGCCCCGGCCTCATAGTACAGGCCCGCCGCAAACTCCTCGTCGCGACCAAAAACTAGAGCCATTTTCTGTCTTTTCGTCGTTACTCTATTGCAAAAAACTTGATCACCGCTAATCGTACCGATCACTTCACAGCTTAAATGTGACCGCGCATAGTCAATATTTTGTTACCACAGGTCCTTTTTGATTACTCTGTTCATTTGACAAAATTTAGAATAATACTTATTCTAAATACAAGTTGTAACGCTATGGATTTATCACCGATCAAAGAAAAGGGCTTAACGAAACAGCGAGAACTTGTGCTAACGGTTATTCGCTCGAGTAAGAGCCATCTGACAGCGAACGAGGTTTTTGGTGAAGCAAAAACTATTTCGTCAAATATTAGTTTTGCGACCGTTTACAACTCACTCCGTTATCTAAAAGATGCGGGGCACATTGCCGAGATCCAGTTTGGCAATGGTGCGAGTCGATTTGACCGAATTACGCGCCGTCACGATCACGCCATTTGTACCAAGTGCGGTGCGTTGGCTGATATCGAAATGGTTCATCCGGTCAAATTGGTGAGAAAGGCCGCGGAGATCTCAAACTTCAGGCCTGAATCACTTGAGTTTACATTGAGGGGAGTTTGCCCTGATTGCGTTAATAGAGAGTCGTCGGACGACAGTGGCGATGGAGAATTTTAATAATAGCTATTTTGAAAATTCTATTACCAACGTTAACCGGCGGAAAATATTTGAACTAGGAGAATAATAAAATTATGTCAACAGCTACAGGAACTGCTACTGAAAACACCGTCACAATGGCGAAAGTCGGAAAGCCGGCACCGGACTTTAATATGCCGTCGACCAAGAATATGGAAACCTTGGCCGAAAACGTAAAATTGTCGGATTACAAGGGCAAATGGTTGATCCTTATGTTCTATCCGCTCGATTTCACATTTGTTTGCCCGACCGAGCTTACTGCTTTTTCGGATCGCCTCGACGAATTGAATGGTGTCGGAGCAGAAGTGATCGGCATTTCAACCGATTCGGTTCATTCACACCGTGCGTGGATCAAGACTCCGCGAGACAAAAACGGAATCGAGGGGTTGAAGTACCCGCTTGCATCTGATGTCGGCGGTAAACTTTCGCGTGCGTACAACATCCTGGTTGAGGAAGCCAACATCGCGCTTCGCGGCCTGTACATCATCAATCCGGATGGCGTACTTCAGTACGCGGTAGTGCACGATCTGAACATCGGACGTTCGGTCGACGAGACGCTTCGTGTTCTGCAAGGGTTGCAGACGGGCGGATTGTGCTCGGCCGATTGGAAGCCGGGTCAGGAAAATTTGAAAGTGTAGTTTAGAGGGTTCGCTCGGTTTGGCGGGTTGACCGATCAGTCGACCCGCCAAATTTTGCAACGGACTTACTCGTATTACTAAGGAGAAATTAATATGCCAATGAGAATTGGAGATGCTATGCCGGATCTAGACGGGGCGACTACCTGGTTTAACGGCACAGCGGAGCAAATAGCTGAGCACGTCAAAGGCAAGCCTACGCTTGTTCATTTTTGGGCAGTCTCGTGCGGTATCTGTAAAGATAAGATGCCGGCACTGAATGATATCAAAGCGAAGTACGGCGAACTGGGCCTACGGACTGTTGCGGTACATATGCCCCGATATGAGGCCGATACGGATCTTGAGACGGTGAAAGAAGCGATCGAGGCTAACCATATCGTCGAACCTACTGCTGTGGACAGCCTGCACAAACTCAAGGACGCCTTCCTGAATGAACAGGGATGGGTTCCGGTTTATTATTTATTTGACGCTGAGGGGAAATTGAAGACGCGTGCTGCCGGCGAATTCGGTATCGGCGTGCTTCAGACGGCTCTTGATAAAATGTTTGCGACGCAGGGTGCTGCGGCTTAATACGAATTTATTAAATAACGGCGCTTGTCACGACTTAACGGTCTGATGAGCGCCTTTTTGCGGTTCAATTAGTATTGGTCTACTAGAATCCGTTTGAGATAGTCCAGATCAACCACCCAAGAATATAGAAACTGAGGAATATTGAACTTAGCAGGATCAATATCAGAGTCCCGATCAGTCCAAATACAAAAAGATAATCGCTGGTCGTCCCTTCCCCTTGACCAGCGGCGCGCGTCCGGATCAAGTCCATATTTTGTTTATTGG
>Ga0154020_10003836_pt1 | contig 18001 bp, 17 predicted proteins | sample Klosneuvirus_201_FD_109709 | JGI IMG/M metagenome (GOLD analysis project Ga0154020, IMG submission 109709) | Active sludge microbial communities from wastewater, Klosterneuburg, Austria - Klosneuvirus_20160825_MG | ecosystem: Engineered > WWTP > Aerobic digester > Activated sludge | place... | reverse complement strand
CTCGCCGGCAGGCGCTCCGCGAAGACCGCGGCGGTCTCGGCGAAGGCGATCAGCTCCCCGAGGCGGAAGAGGACGTGCTGGCTGCGCGTCAGCCGGTCGAGGCGGCATCGCTCGAGGAGCGCCCCGATCGACCGCAACGCGATCGCGGCGACAGGCGCGCCGGTTTCAGCCGGGCCCGCGGAAAGTCGTTCGGCCCAGTCCCGGTAGTGCGCGCCGCGGGACTTCAGGTGGAGCTGCCACCGGTCGCGCGCGATGGTCCACTCCATGATCTCCGAAGTCCCTTCGTAGATCGTCGTGATCCGGAGGTCGCGCTTGATCTTCTCCACCATGTACTCGCGCGTGTAGCCGTAGCCGCCGAGCGCCTGGATCGCGGCATCGGCGGCCAGGTTGCCGGCTTCCGTCGCCAGGTACTTCGCGACCGCGCCCTCCGTGGCGAGGTCCGGCTCGCCCGCGTCGATCCTCTCCGCCGTGGCCTCGATGTACGCGCGCGCGGCCTCGAGCCGGCACGCGTGCGGGGCGATCAGCTTGTGTGTGTAGCCCTGCTTCTGGCTCAGCGGGGCGCCGGCCTGGATCCGCTGCTGCGAGTACCGGATCGCCCGCTCGAGCGCCTCCCACCCGGCGCCGAGCCCGAACGCCGCGACCATCAGCCGGGTGTAGCCGAAGACGGCCTGCGCCTGGGCGAGGCCCCGCCCCTCGACGCATCCGACCAGGCCGTCGGCCGGCACGAAGACGTCCTCGAGCGAGAGGGCGGCCGTGTTGCTGGCCCTTATCCCGTGCTTGTCCTCCGGCTTGCCGGCGGTGAAGCCCGCGGTCCCTTTCTCGATCACGAACCACGACGGTCCTCCCGGAGCGTCCGCGAGGATCGTGGTGACGTCGGCCACGCCGCCGTTGCTGATCCACTGCTTCCGGCCGGTGAGCCGGTAGCCCGCTTCGCCTCCCGGCCCAACGCCGGGCACCGCCTTGGTGGCGAGCGCCGCGAGGTCGCTCCCGGCCTGGGGCTCCGTGGCCCCGTACGCCATCAGGAGCCCCTCCGCGGCCAGGCGCTTCATCCAGTACGCCTTCTGGTCGGGTGTGGCGCCCACGAGGATCGGGTCCGCGCCGAGGCACGTCGCGAGGACGCCCGTGGCGACCCCGAGGTCGATCGAGGCCATCAGGGTCGAGGTCCGGTAGATGTCGTACGCCCCGCCCCCCAGCCCGCCGTACTCCTCCGGGACGAACAGGAGGTGGAGGCCGATCTGCGCGGGGTCGTACAGGTCGCGGAGGACCTTCATCGGGAACTCGTCCCGGCGATCGAGGTCGAGGAGGAACGCGGGGGTCAGCTCCCGGGCGGCGTACGCGCGCAACGTACCCAGGAGGAGATCGAGAGTCTCGGTGTCGAGCCTCGCCATCGTGCGGCCAGGATTGCACCGGACCGCGCGGATCGCCCTGATGCACCTGGACCACGGCCCCTGATACAGGTGCACCAGAGCGGAGCGGCAGGGCGCGGCAGTCTTCGACGATTTGTAGAAATTGCCCGACCCGATGCACGTCCTACCGCCAGCCGGCGCCGAGGAGCTCGATTCGCTGATGGCGTGAGGAGCATGGAGCACGGCGCATGCCGCTGCGGCGCGGCCGGGACGGGTTGAACAGGACCTGGCAGGAAGCTTGCTCCGACGGAACACATGAGAAAGCCATCGAATCCGGCGATACTCGGCCCCCTCCTCTTCGCGCTGGCCGGCGCGATCGCACTCCCGGCGCCAGCCCAGGGACGCGACGACCCGGAATACGACGACGAATCGGATCAGCAGACCGTCGCGCGGGTCGCCTACTTCACGGGCCAGGTCTCCTTCAGCCGCGGAGACGACCCGGACAACTGGCGGCGCGCCGGGCTCAACTTCCCGATGACGCTCGGCGACCGCGTCTACACGGGGCGGGGCGCGCGCCTCGAGCTCCAGATGACCGGGGCCAACGTCTACCTCGCCCCGAACACGGATCTCGCCGCGCTCAACCTGACGACCTCGGTCCGCCAGCTCTCGATCAGCGAAGGGCTCGCCTCGTTCCGGATCCGGAGTCTAGGCCGGGACGAGTCGTTCGAGGTCGACACGCCGAACGCCTCCGTCACCTTCGACCGCCCCGGGGACTACCGGATCGAGGTGACCTCCAGAGGTTCGACCCGCGTGAGCGTCGCGCGGGGCTCCGCGCTCGTCGCCGCTGGCGGCGGCGAGGTCTCGCTACGGGCCGGTGACCTGATGGAGATCGACGGCCTCGATCGGCCGACGTACGACGTCGTGACGATCGCGCGCCGCGATTCCTGGGACTCGTGGGTGGAGAGCCGCGCCCGGCGCCTGGCCACCAGCGAGTCGGTGCGCTATGTCCACGAGGACGTCTTCGGCGCCGAGGACCTCGACGACTATGGCCGGTGGGACAACATCCCCGAGTACGGCCGCTGCTGGAGCCCGCGCACTGTCCGGGCCGGCTGGGCGCCCTATCGCGACGGCCGCTGGGCCTGGCAGGACCCCTGGGGCTGGAGCTGGGTCTCGAGCGAGCCGTGGGGCTTCGCGCCGTATCACTGGGGTCGCTGGATCAACTACCGCTCGCGCTGGTTCTGGGTGCCGGTCGGCCGCTCGACCCGCGTCGCCACCTACTCCCCGGCTCTCGTCGCCTTCGTCGGCACCGGCGCGGGATGGTCGGCGTCCGTCTCGTTCGGAGGCGGCGGCCAGATCGGGTGGTTCCCTCTCGCGCCTCGCGATTCCTTCGTGCCGTGGTGGGGCTCGAGCCGGCGGAGGACGAACGTGAACGCCCCACACGAGTACGCGAACCGGTCCCACATGACCGTCGTCAGCCAGGGTACCTTCACCTCGGGAGGAGCCGTCGCGCCGTTCGCGATCCGCGACCCGGGCGTGATACGTCAGATGGCGGACGCTCCCGTCTCGCACGGCAAGATCCCGTACATCCCGGTGGCGGCCTCGCTCCGGGTCTCGACAGCGGCCGCGCCGGCCAGCCTTCCGCGCCCGTCCGCGGACGTGCTCAGGAAGTCGGTCGTGACGCGCCTCGCGCCCCCTCCCGCGCCCCCGTCTTTCCAGATGAAGGCGCCGGTGATCCGCGAGAACCGCGGCGAGCCGATCGCGCCGGGTGTCGCGATCCAGCTCGACGCGCAGCGCGGCGGCCGCAAGACGGTGCAGCCCGTCCGGCCTGTCGTGACCGAGCCCGGCCGCGTCTCCCTCAGCCCCCGCAAGGAAAGCGCCCCGGCTCCGGCGCCGGCAGCCGTAGCGGCACCTCACGGCAGGCCGTTCGCGACCAACGACCGTCCGATCACCATCGAGCCGCCGAGGAAGCGCGAGGCGCCGGCCGCCGAGGTGGCGCCGCCGGTGCCGCCGGCTGCTCGATCGGAAGCGCCGCCGCGCCGCGACGAGTCCCGTCCTGCCGCTCGTGCGATCGAGGAGCGCCCTCCGGCGCCTCAGCCCGCCCGCGAAGCGCCCCGCGCGGTCCAGGAGGAGCGTCGCGAGCCGGCCCGCGACGTCAAGGCCGAGCCCCAGGAGGAAGGGAAGAGAGGCAGACCACAGCCGAAAGCAAAGCCGGACGGCAAGGACAAGAAGGACGACAAGGACACGGGCAAGGAAGACAAGAAGAACGACGGAAAGGACGGCGTGCCATGAGCGGAGCAAGAATCGCGGCGATCGCGCTGATCGTGCTGGGTGTCCTGGGGCTGGCGTACGGCAGCTTCACCTACACGAAAGACACCCACAAGACCAAGCTGGGCCCCTTCGAATTCTCCGTCAAGGACAAGGAGACGGTGAACGTCCCCGTCTGGGCCGGCGTCGGCGCGATCGTTGGGGGCGTGGTCCTCCTCGTGGCGCGCAAGAAGACCTAGCACGAACACGCGCAGCCTGCGGAGGTCGTATGACCGAGCGGTGCTGTGGCAGCTAACTTGCGGTGTGATGAGGTGGAGGCACGAAATGCTCAAGCAACTCCTGAAATCCACGGCAACGATGTCGTTCGTCTTCCTTGCGTCGCTCCCCGCGTCGGCGCAGGTACACGTCGACATTCCACTCCCCGGGCTGGAGATCCGCGTGGGGCACCGGGCCCCGCCCCCGATGCGCCGGGAAGTCCGTCCCAATCGTCCCGGCCGGGACCACATCTGGGTTCCGGGGGCCTGGGACTGGCAGAACAACGACTGGGGCTGGGTTTCCGGTCGCTGGGACCGCCCCAACGAGCGCCACGCCCGCTGGATCCGGGCGAGATACGTGCGCGAAGGCAGGGCCTGGCGCTACGAGCCCGGCCACTGGTCGAATCAGCGTGTGATCGAGGGCGATGACTACCGGCGCTGGAGAGACGAAAACAGGCGGGATCGGGGCCGGGGCCGGGGCCGGGATCGGGATCGTGACCGGGACCGCAACGACCGCTGACACGAACGCTCGCGGTAGAATCGCACCCTGCAGCCGCCGCGCGGACCTCCGCACGACGGCTGCTTTCGTCGGCGCCCGTCTCACCAGACTTTGTCGCAGGCGCTCCGCCTCACCTCATTTACACGGCGACCCGCAACACTTACACGCCGCCTCCGCGTGAACCCGACGTTCGGTCGGCTACCATCGCCGGAGGTGCGACGGACCCTTCATCACGAGGCTCGGCCTTGACGCCAGGAAAGGACGCCCCTCAGCGGCCCTCGCCGCTCCAGCTCACGCTGCGTGCCGGGCTACTGGTCTTCGTCGCCGAGATGCTGTCGATGTACGTGGTCCAGCTGGCGCTCCCCTCCGCTCCCCTCTGGGTGCAGGTGACCCTCGACGCCACGATTCTCTTCGCCCTGATGGCTCCGGCCTTGCTTTTCCTGGTCTTCCGGCCGCTCGCCGAGCGCGCCCGGGCCAGCGAGGAAGCGCTGGCGGCCGTGTTCCAGGCGTCGCCGATCCCGATGTTCGCGCTCACCCCCGAGAGAAACGTCTCGCTCTGGAACCGGGCGGCCGAAACCGTCTTCGGCTGGCGCGCGGACGAGGTCGTCAACCGGCCCTACCCGCTCGTCCCACCCGAGCACGACGCCGAGTTCAAAGACCTTCACGCCCGCGCCCTGGCGGGCGAGCACCTGCCCGGCATCGAGGTACAGAGGCGGCGGAAGGACGGATCGCTCCTCTGCCTGAAGGTCCTGACCGCCCCCCTCCACGACGCCGACGGCAAGGTCACCGCCGTTCTCGCGGTCGCCGAGGACGTGACGGAGCGGAAGCGGAACGAGGAGCGCCTGAGGCTCCTGGGCGCGGCCATCGAGAGCGCGGCCAACGCCGTCCTGATCACCGACCGCGACGGCCGGATCGTCTGGGCCAACGAGGCCTTCCACCGGCTCACGGGCTGGAGCCTGGACGAGTGCCGCGGGCGGACGCCGCGCATCCTCCGGTCGGGCGAGCACGACCGCCCCTTCTTCGCCGAGATGTGGCGGACGATCCTCGAGGGGGGCGTCTGGCGGCACGAGATGAAGAACCGGCGCAAGGACGGCGAGGTCTACGTCGAGGAGCAGACGATCACGCCCGTGAAGGACGAGCGGGGCGAGATCACCCACTTCGTCGCGATCAAGACCGACATCGGGGAGCGCAAGCGCTCGGAGCAGGTGATCCTCAAGGAGAAGCTCTTCTCCGAGGCCATGGTCAACAGCCTCCCCTGGATCTTCTACCTGTTCGACCAGACGGGGCGGCTGCTGCGCTGGAACCGCAACTTCGAGGTCGTATCGGGATACTCGCCCGACGAGATCGCTCGCCTCCGCCCGCTCGACTTCTTCGCCGGCGAGGACCACGCGCTGGTGGCGGAGAGGATCCGGCAGGTGTTCGAGACGGGGACCTCCGACGCCGAGGTCGTGCTCGTCTCGAAGGACGGCCGGCGAATCCCCCACTACGTCGCCGGCGTCCGGATCGTCGTGGACGACGTCCCCTGCTGCATCGGCACCGGGATCGACCTCACGGCCCGGAAGCAGCTCGAAGCGGAGCTCCGGCAGTCGCAGAAGATGGAGGCCGTCGGCCAGCTCGCGGGCGGGATCGCGCACGACTTCAACAACATCCTCGCCGTCATCACCGGCTACTCGGAGCTCACCCTGGGCACCCTCCCGGCCGCCGACCCCCTCCGCCCGGGAGTCGAGGAGATACAGAAGGCCGCCGACCGTGCCGCGGCCCTCACGAGGCAGCTCCTCACCTTCTCCCGGAAGCAGGTGATCCAGCCCACGATCCTGGAGCTCACCGACGTCCTCCGGAACATGGCGGGGATGCTGTCCCGCGTCATCCGGGAGGACATCCGGCTCAGCACCGTCTTCGCGTCCGAGCCCCTCCCGATCCATGCCGATCGAGGCCAGGTGGAGCAGATGATCCTCAACCTCGTGGTGAACGCCCGCGACGCGATGCCCCACGGCGGGCGGCTCGTGATCCAGACGGACGCCGTCGAATGGGACGATGCCGCCTGTCGCGACCATGCCGGCGCGACTCCGGGCGTCTACGTGAGGCTCACCGTGAGCGACACCGGAATCGGCATGGACGACGAGACCCGCTCCCACATCTTCGAGCCGTTCTTCACCACCAAGGAGACGGGCCGAGGCACGGGGCTCGGCCTCGCGACGGTCTTCGGGATCGTCCAGCAGTGCGGCGGGCGGATCGAGGTGGAGAGCGAGGTCGGTCGCGGGGCGACGTTCCGCATCTACCTGCCGAGGGCGGCCCGGGCCGCGGAGCAGGCGCCGGCGAGCGCCGTTCCCCACGGCGCGCCGCGCGGCTCGGAGACGATCCTGGTCGTGGAGGACGAGCCGGCGCTCCGCACCCTCGCCCGCCGGGTGCTGAGGTCGTACGGCTACGCGGTCCTCGAAGCGGCCGACGGCGTCGAGGCCCTGGCAGTCGTCGAAAGGCACGGGGGGCCGATCCACCTGCTGGTGACCGATGTCGTCATGCCGAACATGGGCGGCCGGGAGCTCGCCGAGCGCCTCACGGCCCTGCGCCCCGCGATCCGGATCCTCTACATGTCCGGCTACTCGGACGACGCGATCATCCGATCGTCCCTCGGCGCGGGAACCGCGTTCATCCAGAAGCCGTATGCGCCGGCGGCGCTCGCCCGAAGGATCGGCGAGCTGCTCGCGACGACGCGCTGAGCGGGCGCCGGATCGAACACGGTCGGGTACGATCGCTCGGTCATGCCGCGCTCGCTCCTCCGCTACGCGGTGCTCGTCCTCGTCTTCGGCGCCGCGATCGTCGTGGTCCTCGGGTACGGAAAGAGCCTCGAGTCGGGGCACGCGACCGTCACCGCTACGGCCGTTCCGGTTCACGAGGCAGGCGGGACCACCCCGCTCGGCACGCTCCTCACGCAGATCATCGTGGTGGTCATCGCGGCCCGCCTCTGCGGCCGCCTCTCGGCCCGCATCGGACAGCCGAAGGTGATCGGGGAGATCGTCGCCGGCATCCTCCTCGGACCTTCGCTCCTCGGCGCGGTCTCCCCCACGCTGTCGGCGCTGCTCTTCCCCGTCAGCTCGCTCGGGACGCTGAAGCTCCTCGCCGAGGTCGGCGTTCTCCTCTTCATGTTCGTCGTGGGGCTCGAGCTCGATCTCGACCGCCTGCGCGGCCGCGCCCACACCGCGGTCGTGGTGAGCCACGCCAGCATCCTCGTCCCCTGCTTCCTCGGCGTCGTCCTCTCGCTCGCCCTCTACCGGAGCCTCGCGCCGGCGGGCGTCCGCTTCACCCCCTTCGCGCTCTTCATGGGCATCGCGATGAGCATCACGGCGTTCCCGGTCCTCGCGCGGATCCTGGAGGAGCGCGGTCTCCAGGGGACCGCGCTCGGGAGCGCCGCGATCGTCCTCCTCCTCCTGATCGGCGCGGCCCTCACCACCGAGCGGATCGGCATCCACGCGCTCTTCGGCGCGTTCCTGATCGGCGTCGTCATGCCCCGCGAGGCGAGCTTCCGCACCGCCCTGATCCAGCGGCTCGAGGAGGTCAGCGCGATCCTCTTCCTCCCCCTCTTCTTCGCTTTCACCGGCCTCCGGACCCAGATCGGGCTCCTGGACACCACCGCGAGCTGGCTGATGTGCCTGGCCGTGATCGCGGTGGCGACCGTCGGAAAGCTCGGCGGCACGATGGCGGCCGCGCGCCTCTCGGGAATGGAGACTCTCGACGCCTTCTCCCTGGGCGCCCTGATGAACACCCGCGGCCTGATGGAGCTGATCGTCCTGAACGTCGGATTCGAGCTCGGGATCCTCTCGCCCCGCATCTTCGCGATGATGGTCCTCATGGCGCTCGTCACCACGTTCTCGACGGCCCCGCTCCTCTCCCTCGCCGACTTCCTTCGACGGCGGCGGGACGGGGCGCCTCTGACCGCCGGCGCCGCCTGAACGCCGGCACGCGGCCGCCGCCGCGCGCTGGTACGCCACGTGCTAGGTGGTGGAGATGAGCAAGAAAGCCAAGTCCCCCGCTGCCGGCGCCTTCCTGTCCGACGTCACCGAGCTGCGGCGGCGCGCCCGGAAAGAGATCGAGGAAGGGGCCGTGACGCCGGGCTACAAGGCCGACCGCGAGAACGTCATCCGGCTCCTCAACGTCGCCCTCGCCACGGAGATCGTCTGCGTGCTCCGCTACAAGCGCCACTACTTCATGGCCACCGGCCTCACCGCCCAGCCGGTCGCGGACGAGTTCCTGCAGCACGCCACCGAGGAGCAAGCTCACGCGGACCAGCTGTCCGTGCGGATCTGTCAGCTCGGAGGCTCCCCGAACCTCAACCCCGAGGGGATCCTCTCGCGCAGCCACACCGAGTACGTCGAGGGCGAGAACCTCACCGACATGATCCGCGAGAACCTGGTCGCGGAGCGGATCGCCATCGAGTCGTACAGCGAGATGATCCGGTACATCGGAGCCGACGACCCGACCACACGGAGAGTCCTCGAGGTGATCCTCGCCCAGGAGGAGGAGCACGCCGACGACATGGCGGACCTCCTCGTCACCTTCGACCCGAAGAAGGGGTCCCGAGGATGAACTCCGTTCAAATCACCTCTGTAGTTTCTACGAAGCCGTCCCCGCAGGAGAGACCGCTATGAAATGGGCCAATCTCTACTTTCTCGGCTACGCCATCCTGCTGGCGGGGATCGTCGCGGCGCTCTGGAAGGCCGGCGTGCTCGAGAACGTCGGCGCCGGCTGGACGGCCATCGGCGTCGTGATCGCGGTGGGGATCGGGATCATGGTCTCCGTCGCCAACAGCGGACGAAAGGAATCGATCCAGATCGAGAAATGACGGGCGGGCGCGGCGGGGCGAAGGAGCGGCACATGGGATACGTCGACAAGAACCTGATGGCGGGTGAGAGCGTCCTCCTCCGGCCCAGATACCACCCGGTCCGCTTCCTCACCGGCGCGCTCGGCATCCTCTTCGGCGCGCTCATCGCCCTGGCCGCATTCGTGCTGCCGGCGGGGATGGCGTCGCCCGCCATCCTCCTCGCGGTGGGCGCCGCGCTCGCCGTCGCGGGCCTCCTCACCGTGGCCTTCCGCGCCTTCGTCGATTCCTTCGACGAGTTCGCGGTCACCTCGCTCCGGATCATCAAGAAGACGGGCTTCTGGACCCGTCAGGTCTCCCAGATCCCGCTCGACAAGGTGCAGGACCTGCGCCTGGCCGCGACGCTCTGGGGCCGCTGGCTCTCGTACGGGACCGTCGAGGTCCAGTCGGCCGGCGAGGAAGGTCCGGTCGTCTTCCATCGGATCCAGAATCCCGAGGCGTTCCGGAACGCCGCCTTCACCCGGCGGGCGGCGGTGGTCGCGCCGGGCGGCGCGCCGGCAACGGGTCTCCGGACGCCGGAAGAGCGGCTGCAGGACGTGGAGCGGCTCTTCAAGGCCGGCTCGCTCACCGAGATCGAGTACAAGGCGAAGCGCCAGGCGCTGATCAACGAGCTCTGACTGACGAGCCCAGGAGAGACGGATGAGCCAGGGCGCGCATGATCTCGCCTGAGAAGCTTCGCACGGTCGCCTCGCCGGCCGGCAACCCGAGGTAGCCCATGGCACTACGGTTCACGCTCACGCGCATCCTCCCCTCCCTGCTCCTCTTCCTCGCGCTCCTGATCGGTGCGGTCTCCGTCGATTACGCCCTCCACGTCTCGGGCCTCGTGTGGGTCGGACGGTACTGCGGGGTCGTCGGGGCGACGCTCATCCTCCTCTCGTTTCTTTACTCGTTGAGGAAGAGGAAGCTCATCCGCGTCGGGTCTCCGATCGGGCTTCTGAGGGCCCACGAAGCGCTCGGCTGGATCGGAGCCTTCGTGATCCTCGTCCACGGAGGCATCCATTTCTACGCGCTGATCCCGTGGCTCGCCCTCCTCGCGATGCTCGTCGTCGTGGCGAGCGGTCTCACCGGGCGCTTCCTGCTCCAGGACGCGCGGACGAGCCTGAAGAGTCGGGCGGAGGAGCTGCGCCAGGGAGGGCGCTCGGAGGCCGAGATCGAGAAGGAGCTCCTGGGGCATTCCCTGATGGTCGACACCATGAAGAAGTGGCGGACGGTCCATATGCCGCTGACCATGGTCTTCGTGGCCCTCTCTCTCCTCCATGTAGGGGCCACCGTGCTCTTCTGGAAATGGTGAGATGAAGACGTACCTCGCGCTCGCCCTGACGCTCGCCCTCGGCGCCACCGCGATGTTCCTCTTCCCGTACCACGCCCTGACGCCGGGGACTCTGCGCGACGGTCACCGGGCGCAGCAGAACGACTGCTTTTCCTGCCACACGCTCCTCGCCGGCGCGCCCGCCGCGAAGTGTGCGGCTTGCCACAGGCCAGGTCAGATCGGGCACCTCACGGTGAAGGGTGGGCCGCTGCCGGAGCCGAGCCCCAGGAGCCAGCTCATCCACCGGGCCGTCGGCGGGGAGTGCGAACGCTGCCATTCCGAGCACGGTAGCCGGCTGGGCCGGAACGCGACCCGGCAGTTCTCGCACGATCTCCTGCCGATCGACGTGGCAGCTGGCTGTGCGGTATGCCACGCCTTCCAGAGGCCCGCGGACACGCTCCACCTGGCAGCCTCCGGGGAGTGCTCGCCCTGCCACCTCACGAAGGGCTGGAAGCCCGCGACCTACGATCACGACCGGTCGTTCCGTCTCGACGCCAACCATCCTCCCCGCTGCGCCGACTGCCATCGGGCCGGGAGCAGCTTCAAGGAGTACACCTGTACCGGATGCCATGAGCACTCGGTGGACCGCATGGCGAGCAAGCACCGCGAGGAGGGAATCACGGACCTCGCCAGGTGCCGCCGGTGCCATCCTTCCGGAAACGAGCACGACACGGTTGGCGAGGGGGGAAAGCGAGAGGGGAAGGACCGGGAGGAGCGCGACTGACGTCGTCCGGATCCGATGAGGACGCGCTCAGGGATTCCTGACGAGGAGCGGGTACGGGTTGACCGGCGTCCCGGTCCACCACTTCTTGTCCGGATCGAGGCGGCTGACGGCGAAGTGGAGGTGCGGCGTGTCCTTCGGCGCGTTGCCGGTCGTCCCCACGGTGCCTATCAGGTCTCCCCTTCGAAGCGCCTGACCTTCGCGGAGCCCGGGCGCATAGGCGTCGAGGTGCGCGTAGTAATAGCAGTACCTCTCCTCCCGATCGAACTGGTAGACGGTCAGACCGCCCGGCACGCTCGTGAACAGCTTCCTGACCACCCCGTCGTCCACGGCGAGCACCGGCGTCCCCCGCGGTGCCAGGATGTCGAGCGCCTCGTGTGGGCGCCTGCCGTTCCGCGCCTCCGAGAAGTCGTCGTGCATCGCGCCGGGTGCGACCCCGACGATGGGCATCGAGAGCCCGTGCGGTCCCGGCGAAAGCGGCGCGCTCCCCTTCCCGGCCGCGATCCGGGGCGAAGGAGCGGACACGCTGGTCGGCGTGCGAGCTGCCAGGCTCCTCGGCGTCCTTCGCGGCGCCGGTGGAGCGTGAGCCCCAGGATCGCCGCCGTCGGTCAACGAGAAGCGCCAGGCCAGGAGCGCGAAGAAGACGGATACCAGAAGGAGCGGGACGAGCCTCGCGATACGCGCCGACGCCCGCGTCAAGAGATTTCCCTCACACCACGTCCGCGCTCGATCACCAGCGAGCCCGCCTTCCACGCGTGTCGACGTGGACCATCGGACCGTGCGCCGCCGTCGCGGGGTAGACGCTGATCCCGCCAGCGAGATCGGGGTGCTCCTTCTCAACCCGCTCGGCCGCATCCGCCACGATCCGTGCGTCCGCGAGATCGACGCGACCGTCCCCGTTCAGGTCGTCGAGCCTGCCGTCCGCGTCGTCGTCGGGATAGACGTCCGCCGCGTCCCCGTAGAGGTGCCTCGAGATGGCGGACCGGCTGCCGGGCCCGATGTCGAGCGCGTTGTACCGCGGCGTCCGGAAGCCGCTCATGACGTGCAGTCCGTTGACGGGATGGCCCGACCCGCGGAGCGCGTCGATCAGGAGCTCGAGCTTGTCGACGAGCTTCAGGTCGAGCACGAGGTACTTGGGCCAGACGTTCGCCTGGTCCTTCGTGAGGAAGTCGGCGAGGCGGAAATGCTCCGAGACGCGCGTCGCGGCGGTCGCCTTCGTCACCTTGATGAACCCTCGAGGTGGCGCATAGACGGCCTTGCCGGCCGCGTATCGCGTGGCGGGCGACGACGGACTCGCGCCTCCCTCGTTCGGCCAGGTCCCGAGCTCGTAGGAGCCGATGCGCCCTTCCCTCTTCGCCTCGAACGGCGTCAGGAGGATGACGCTCGCGCCCGGCGTCTTACGGTTCGCCGGCCAGCCCTCCGGCCACCGGAACGGATAGACGCCCGGCTCCTCGATGGTCACGCTGAGGCCGGACCTCCTCAGCTCGGAAAGCCCCTCACGGGTTTCGAGAAACGCCAGGAGCTTCCCCGAACGCCCGCCGATGTTCCGGTACCGGGCGGGCGGACGCCCGTCGGGCCTGTCGGCGACGGCGGCCGATGCGAGCCCCAGGACGACACCGAGCACGGGGAAGAAAGCCGCCGTCACATCACTTCTCGAGAACGGCGGCCGCCCCTGGGGAGACGAGCTGGCCGAGCTCGGACGCGTCCCAGTTCGTCAGGCGGATGCAGCCGTGCGAGGTCGAGCCTCCGATGGTTGCCGGCTCCGGCGAGCCGTGGATTCCGTAGTGCGGCTTCGAGAGGTCGATCCAGACCACGCCCACGGGATTGTTCGGACCTGCCGGCAGCTTGGCCTTCTCGTCGCCTGGCTCGGAATCCCAGAACAGGTCGGGGTTGTAGGTGAAGGTCGGGTTCCGGCTCACGCCGTTGATCTTCCACCTGCCCAGAGGAAGCGGGTCGTGCTTGCTCCCCACCGTCGCCGGGTAGCGCGCGACCACGCGTCCGTCCGCGCCGACGGCCACCACCGAACGATCCCTCTCTCTCACCCGGACGCTCAAACCCTGCGCCTTCGCGGGCGGCGGCCTCTCCACGTTCGGGACCTGGATCTCGACTCCAGCCTTGTCGAACGCGGCGCCGGGGTTCAGCGCGCGGAGCAGCGCCGGGCTCGCGTGGAACCTCTCGCCGAGTCCCTCGAGCGCCGACTCGAAGCCGAGCGCACTCAGCTTCGCCTTGTCGATCGTCTCCTCGGGGAGCTTCTCGAACGGCCCCGCGACGTCCTCGGGCGAGATGACGTACGGCACCACGGCTGGCGCCCCGTCACGATTCAGCTCGACCCAGGTCTTCGCCGCCACCGTCTCGCCCCCGTTCAGCTGCCGTGCCTTGTTGAACGCGGCCACCGCCCGCCGCGTGTTGCCACCGTAGTGACCGTCGATCTCCCCCGGCGAGAAGTGAGCCCGATCGAGCAGCACCTGCGCTCTCAGGACGGACGAGCCCGAGGTCCGCGCCGAGGCGAGACGCGGCCTTCTCGACGGGTCGTTCGCGCGAACCGCGCTGAACTCGGGCTGCTTGACCCTGGCGGCCTTCGGCCGTCTCGTCGCGGAATCGGCCCGTAACGCGGTCACAAAAAGGAGAATCAACATGCAGGTCGTGGCCAGCCTTTGGCTACTTCTCATGACGGTGCCGCCGCAACACCGATGCCACCCGGCTCGGGGCCCGTATCCCGCCGCGCCTCGTACCGGGAACCGGTCGGTGTCGGCCGGACGGTCAGGCGGAGAGCCGGGCGCGCGCGTTGCCGATCTTCGTCGGCGTCGCGGCGTCCGGGAGGAGCAGCTGCGCGCCCGTGGCGCGGGCGAGGGCCTGCGCCCGTCGGATCGCTTCGGCCAGGGTGTCATAGATCTTCAAGATCTGGACCGGTGCGTCCTGTCTGACGCCCCAGCGATCCGCCTGGCGCATGACCCGTATCTGGTTTGGCATCTGAGTCTCCTAGGCGAAGACTCTGACGCACGTTGCATGCCGTCGACAGATCGGATGCAAGGTCGGTAGACGGCGACGCCCCGTCGTCGCGTCGCCATAGACGATCGTCGAGCGCCCCTGGCACGTCCCATGCTCCTCGTCCTTCCAGAAAGGAGGGAGGGTTCATGAACCTCATCCTCTTGGTCGTCGTGCTGGTCCTCTTGTTCGGTGGCGGCGGTTTCGCCTACAGCAGACGCAGATAGCGTCGCCAGATCGACCGACGGCGGCCCTCGATGTTGCGAATTCCGACTTCCTGAGGTGGTGCGATGCCCTTTGCCAGCACGACCGCGACCGAGCCCATTCCTGACGTGAAGATCGTGCCGTCGGGTTTGAAAGCATTACCAGAATCGACGACTCCCGCTCCCACGTTTCATTACAAGAAGAGCCTCATCGTCATCGCGCTCGTGGTGGCGGTGTCGGGTGCGGGTTTCCTCATCTATCGGCTCGCGGCCTCGGAGCCGGCGCCCGCCTTCCGCTTCACGACCGTCGCGCGCGGGAACATCCAGGCCGTCGTCTCGGCGACCGGGACGCTTCAGGCCGTCACGACGGTGAGCGTCGGCACCCAGGTCTCCGGACAGATCTCCGCCCTCCTCGCCGACTTCAACGACCACGTCACGAAGGGGCAGCTCCTCGCCCGGATCGACCCGACCATCGCTCAGCAGGGCGTGGCCGACGCCCAGGCGAACCTCGAGAAGGCGCAGGCGCAGGCCAACCAGGCCCGCAGCGATCAGAACCGCAACCGGCAGCTCTCGTCCGCCGGGCTCATCGCGGGGAGCGCGCTCGAGCAGGGCGGATCGACGCTGCAGGTGGCGGACGCCACCGTGAGGTCCGCGAACGTCGCCCTCTCGAAGGCGAAGCAGAACCTCTCGTTCACCTCGATCTACGCGCCCATCGACGGTGTCGTCGTCGAGCGGAACGTCAACCATGGCCAGACGGTCGCCGCGAGCCTCTCCGCGCCGCAGCTCTTCCTCATCGCCAACGATCTCTCACGAATGCAGATCCTGGCGCTGGTGGGCGAGAGCGACATCGTGAAGATCAAGCAGGGACAGGCCGTGAGCTTCACCGTCCAGGCCCTGCCGGGACAGAAGTTCCCGGGCACCGTGCAGCAGGTCCGCCTCCAGTCGACGACGGCGGACAACGTCGTGAACTACACGGTCGTCGTGACGCTCGAGAACCCCGGAGGGAAGCTCCTCCCGGGGATGACCGCCCGGGTCGACTTCCTCGTGAGATCGGCCGAAGGCGTCCTGAAGGTGCCGAACGCGGCCCTGCGCTACAGGCCGAGCGACCAGGTGCTCGCCCAGCTCGGGACGCCAGCGGCCCCGAAGCGCTCGGGAGAGACGGCCGGCGCGACCCCCGAGGCGCGAACCCCTCGCGGCGCCGGAACGGCGGGTCGAAGAAGCGACGCCGGCGGATCCGGAAACGGGAGCGGCACGCTCTACACCCTCGACGCGAAGGGCAAGCTCCAGGTCGCCCGCGTGAAGACCGGCATCAGCGACGGGATGTTCACCGAGGTCCAGGGGGAGAAGGTGACCGAAGGGATGAAGGTCATCGACGGCATCGCGTCCGCTTCGCAGAAGGCCGCGCCCGCGGCGGCCAACCCGATCAGCGGCGGCCAGCAGAACCAGCAGGGCGGACGCAGCCGCGGCGGCGCGTTCTGACGAGCGAGGGCGCCGTGACCGACGAGGTCGTCATCCGGACCGACAAGCTCACCAAGACGTACGTCACCGGCAAGACCGAGGTGCACGCCCTGAGAGACGTGGACCTGACGGTGACGCGCGGGGAGCTCGTGGCCATCATGGGGACGTCGGGCTCCGGCAAGTCGACGCTGATGAACATGCTCGGCTGCCTCGACACGCCGACCTCGGGGTCGTACACGCTCGACGGCGTCCGGGTCGACGGGCTCGGGAAGAACGAGCTGGCGGCCATCCGGAGCCAGAAGCTCGGTTTCGTCTTCCAGGGTTTCAACCTGCTGGCGCGGACGAGCGCCGTCGAGAACGTCGAGCTGCCGATGCTCTACGACCGCTCGGGCCGGAAGCGCGACACGCGGGCTCTCGCCGCGGCGGCGCTCCTCCGGGTCGGGCTCGGCGACCGGCTCGACCACCAGCCGAGCGAGCTCTCGGGAGGACAGCAGCAGCGAGTCGCGATCGCCCGGGCGCTCGTGACGGAGCCCGCGCTCGTCCTGGCCGACGAGCCGACCGGCAACCTCGATTCCCGGACGTCGGTCGAGGTGATGGCGCTCTTCCAGGCGCTCAACGCGCAGGGCGTGACCATCGTCGTCGTCACGCACGAGCCCGACGTCGCCATCTACGCCACGCGGATCGTCCAGATGCGCGACGGCCGCATCAAGAAGGACGAGCCCGTCGCGGATCGGCACGACGCGGTCCGCGACCTCGCCGGCCTGGACGACGTGGCGGCATGAAGATCTCCATCCTGGTCCGCCTCGCCCTGCAGAGCATCCTCAAGAACCGGACGCGGGCGGCGCTGACGATGCTCGGGATCATCATCGGGGTCGCAGCCGTCATCGTCATGGTCGCGGTCGGCTACGGCGCCCGGTCGCGTATCCGCGAGCAGATCAACAACCTCGGCACGAACATGATCGTCATCACGCCGGGGGCGAGCGCCGCCGGCGGCGTGAGCCAGGGCGCTCAGGCCTTCGCCACGCTGACCCTCGCCGACGCCGAGAAGCTCCGGAGCCAGTCGCAGACCGTGGCCGCCGTGTCGCCCGTCATCGTCGGCCGGAGCCAGGTGATCGCGCCGGGAGGCAACTGGCGCACGTCGATCAACGGCGTCGACACCACGTATCAGACGATCCGCGATTGGCAAACGGACTCCGGCGCCTTCTTCGGGCCCGAGGACGTCACCGCGGCCCGCAGCGTCGCCGTGCTGGGCCGCACGGTCGCGCAGCGGATCTTCGCCGGCACCGAGCCCGTCGGCCAGGAGATCCAGATCGCCGCGCTCCGCTTCAAGGTCGTCGGCGTCCTCGCGCCGAAAGGGCAGACCGCGAGCGGGAGCGATTCCGACGACGTGATCCTGATCCCCTACACCACCGCGTCGACGCGCCTCACGGGCCGGCCGCGCATCCCGCAGATCCTCGCCAGCACGGAATCCCAGGACGACCTCCCGGCCGCTCAGGACGAGATCGCGACGCTCCTCCGCGAGTCCCACCAGATCAGCGGGGGGGACGACGACGACTTCACGGTCCGCAATCAGACCGACCTCGCCACCGCGGCGGAGAGCAGCACGCGCGTGATGACGCTCCTGATGGCCGCGATCGCGTCGATCTCGCTCCTCGTCGGCGGCATCGGCATCATGAACATCATGCTGGTGTCGGTCACGGAGCGGACGCGGGAGATCGGCATCCGCCTCGCGATCGGGGCCCGTGGCTCGGACGTGCTGATCCAGTTCCTCGTGGAGAGCATCGTGATGGGCATCCTCGGCGGCGTGGCCGGTCTCGCCGTCGGCTTCACGAGCGCGAAGGTGCTCGCGCACTTCACGGGCTGGGAGACCGTCATCTCGCCGCTGGTGATGATCGTCGCCGTGGGCTTCTCCGGCGCGGTCGGGGTCTTCTTCGGCTACTACCCCGCGAGGAAGGCGGCGGCGCTCAATCCGATCGAGGCGCTCCGGTACGAGTGATGGCGCGCTCGTAGGGCAGCTGCACCTCGTCCTCGAGAGCACCGGGAGGGCCGTCTACGAGTCGTCCCAAGGAATACTCTGGAACCTCGTTG
>Ga0154020_10003835_pt1 | contig 18002 bp, 15 predicted proteins | sample Klosneuvirus_201_FD_109709 | JGI IMG/M metagenome (GOLD analysis project Ga0154020, IMG submission 109709) | Active sludge microbial communities from wastewater, Klosterneuburg, Austria - Klosneuvirus_20160825_MG | ecosystem: Engineered > WWTP > Aerobic digester > Activated sludge | place... | reverse complement strand
TTCCACCCGGACGAAACCCAGCTCGCGCAGCTGCCGGCCGCGAGCGCGTGGACCGACCTCCGCGTCATCGCCGTCTCGCGCCTCATGCTCGACAACGTCGACCATGTGAAGGCGTACTGGGTGCAGATCGGCGAGAAGCTGGCGCCGGTGGCGCTCCACTTCGGCGCGGACGACCTCGTCGGGACCGTCACCGAGGAGACGATCACCCACGCCGCGGGGGCCACGACGGAATCGGGCCTGTCGCGCCGCGACATGGAGCGGATGATCCGCGACGCCGGCCGCGAGCCGTTCGAGCGCGACGCCTTCTACGAGCGCGTCGTGAGGGATGCCGAAGGGCGCGTGGTCCACGCGAACCGTCGGGACTTCGCTCCCCACGCGGCGCCGCCCTCCGTGCCGGCCGCCGCCTCGACGGCGCTCGACCCCGCGGTCGCGTCGTCCTAGCCGGCCAATAGCCTGGCCTGCCAGAGCCAGCCCAGCTACTCGTCCACCGGCCTACGGCCGGCGGAGGCGGTCTTCCGGGATTGGGTAGGGGATCGCGAGGCGGAGGCGTCCAGCGCCGGCGATCTTCCCGAAGATCCTGTCCTCGGTGAGGAGCAACCCGTGGCAGTCCAGCGCGCACTGGGCGACGTGTGCATCCGGAGTGGAGACCGAGAGCCCCGCCCGGCGAAGCTCCGCGCGAAGCCGTCCGACCCGGAACCAGTGCTCGATGCCAGCCGGGCAGAGCTCGAGGTCCGAGAGGAAATGCTCGAGCCGTGCCTGTTCCCGCGGGCGCAGGGTCCCGCTCAGAAGCTCGGCCGCCACGACCGGGGAAAGGACGACACGCCCTTCTTCCAGGGCCTCGTCGAGGAGGCCGGATCCTCGCCCGGCGAAGTACGAGACGAAGCTCGAGGTGTCAACGACGAGCGCGCTCACGCGAGGTCTCCAGGTCGACGTCCAGCTGGAGCTTTCCCTTCAGCCGGGCTCCTTTCTCCGCCGCTGCGGACCGGCGCACGAGCTCCAGCCCGCGGACGAGCGTCTCGGTCAGCCCTCTTCCCGTGACGCGCTGCGCCTCGGTGAGGAGGGCCACGGGCACGTTTGCCGTGACTCTTCGGGTGACGTTCATATCGAGATGGTAATGACGATATGAACCGGGGTCAATGAGGGGGACATCGAGGCAGACGGAGGCGGAGGATGAACGGCCGATTCCGAGGCGAAGGGCTCTGTTTGCCGGGTCGGGCTCTGGGCCTTCAGTTTCCCGCGCACGACGTTGGAATAGGCACCGTTTCGTCTCGATCGAGAGCGCACTCTAGCCTTGGCCGGCGCCGGCCCGCGCGTCACCTTTCCGCCTTCACCTCGAGGACCGTCAGGCCGGAGCGCTCGTCGAGCGCGTCCGTCGCGGCCGCGGTGATCCGGTACCACCCCGGCGGGAGCGACAGCAGCACGACCCGCACGAACCCGGCCGCCGGCGGGCTCGCCATCTCCGTCCCGGTCAGCAGGGGCGTTTCGTCCGAGGTGAAGTCGTCGCTCCCCGCGGTGTTCCGGATGCCGTCGGCCCGGACGGCGAGGCGGAGCGCAGCGAGGAAGGCGTCGTGGGCCGGCTGGAAGCGAAGGTCGGCGTACGGGACGGTGACCTCGAGCCGGTAGAGGTTCCGCCCCGGCTTCCGCTCGTCCGGATGGAGCTTCCCTTTCCAGCGGGCGGCGACGGTGAGCGGCTTCATGGGCGGCGCGACTCCCGGATCTCCCGCGTCCCGGCGGCGATCGTCCCGGCGCGCCTCGGCGAGCGCTTCGTCGACCCGGCGCCCCTCTATGACCGCGGGCGGTCCCTTCGCGGCGACGGGGGCGAACGCCGACTGGTGCCACAGCTTCACGCCCTTGCGCTTCGACGAAACCGAGACGCTTCCCGCCGCGGTGCCAGGCTGGAGCCGCACACCGATCCGGTAGGTGGCGCGGAGCGGCTCCAGCAGCTGTCCGAGATTCAGCCCTTCCCCGTGCGAGCGGACGAAGCCACCCGTCGAGGAGGCGAACCGGCTGGTGCCGTCCTGACGGTTGGACTGGAGCGTCGAGTAGCTGAGGGGCGACTGCTGGACGTAGTCGTCCTCCGCCCTTGCCATCCCGTCGCCACGGATCGGGTTCGCGTAGCTGAAGCGGATCCCGGATCGCGCGAGCCATTTGTCGAAGACATCGAAATCCGGCACGAACATCGCGGAGCGGTCCAGGCGGCTCGGTGGCCCGGAAGGCTGCAGGAGCCGACCCCGGAACATCCCCTCGTTGCGCTGGCGCTCGGCCGTCTCGAGGAGGCTCAGGAAGTTCTGTCCGGGGTTCCGTTCGAGCCCTTCCGACAGGAAGACCACGTTCCGGACGTCGCCCTCTGCGGCAAAGCGCTCGAGCGTCGACCGCAGCCCCTCGAGCTCCTCCCGGACCCGCCGGTGCTCTCCGAAGACGAAGGCGTTGACGCGGCGGGGGTCGTCGACCCCTTGCTCCTTCCGGTCGAGGTAGTCGTCGATGATCTCGGACTCCTGCTTGCGCCGGAGCTCCCAGACGCGGCTCGACACGTCGCTGACGTCGAGCGTGCTCGCGGTGCGGCCTCTCGCCGACGGTCCCGCTGCGGTCATCGTCGTCTCGGGAAGGTCGGTCGACAACTCGAGCATCCGGTCCAGCTCGCGCTCGATCCTCCCCGAGTCGACCTCGTCGCGCACGTGCAGCCTCGCTACACCGGAGTAGACGGCCAGGCTGAGGCGAGCCTTGCCCGCCGCCGTGTCGAGGTACTCGCGGATCAGGCTCACGGCGTTGGTGAGGCCCTCGCGCGGGAGCCCCTCGAGGTCGAGGTAGAAGAGGACCCGCAGCTTTGGGCGCCGTTCGGGCTCCGGGGTGAGCTCTTCGGGCGGAGGCGCCGCCTTGCCCATGAGGAGATCCTGAACGTCGACCTTCCCTGCTTTAGGGCGGTCGGCCGGCTTCACGGGGGGCTCGAAGAACTCGAGCGGCTGCGGCTTCCCGGAGACCTTGACCTCGATCTCGTCCGCACGGAGGTCGAAGACGGGCGCGTCCTTCCGGGTGGCGACGACGTCGAGGGTCAGGAGGGTGACATCGACGGTCGCCTGGACGTCCCCCTTGCCGGGCTCCTTCGGCTTCTTCTCGTCCTGCGCAAGCGCCTGGAGCGCGAGGAGGGAGAGAAGGATGATCGCGGACCATCGCACCACATTCCCCTCCAGAGGACAACGAAGAGGGAGACGCGAATCAGATGCCAGGACTCGTCCGTCGGACGGATTCCTCGGGCGCGTCCCCTACTCGAGCTGCTCGACCAAGAGGATGGACTCGCCGGCCCGGGTGACGCGGAGCTTTTTCCCTTCGCGGATCGGTCCTCCTGTGAGCGACGTGAGGTGGAGACCCGGGACCTTGACGTCGTAGCTGATGGCGACGGTCGTCTCCCCGATCCGCGCGATCTCGGGCCCCCTCCCGTCGGACGGCGTCACCTTCGTGACGGCGCCCTCGACGACCTTCACGTCGCCCCGCTCGAGCCTCGCGACGGCGCCCGCGTGCGCGCGCTTGATCTCGCGGACGTTCATGGCCGTGAGCGCGGCCCAGCCGACGATCCAGGCGATGGGGAGGACGCGTATCAGGCGATCGGGGCGCTTCCAGACGACCACGAGGAGGAGCACCCCGATGAGGACACCCGCGACGCCGCCGCGGATCTCTCCCGAGACCGGCGGCGGCTCGTTGCGGATGTCGTAGAGGACGGTGGCCGTGGCCGTCACAAGGCCGCTACTCTCCCAGCTTCACGGCCGCTATGAAGGTGACGGCCTTCGGCCGCCCGGCCGAGCGGAGGACGTAGAACCGGACGTACCTCGCCTTCGTCAGCTTCTTCATCTCGCTGTCGTAGTCCTCGACGGACTTCACCTCGGTGCCGTTCACCTCGAGGATGACGTCCCCCTCCGCCAGCCCGGCGTCGCCGGCCGCGGAGACCGGCTTGACGTGCGTGATGACCACGCCGCGCTCGGCCTGCCTGTCGATCGAATAGGTGCGCCGCATGGAGGGGGTGAGGTCGCTCTTCCGGATGCCGATCTTCTCGTCCTTGGTGGGGCCCGGTTCGCTCTCGTCCTCGCCCTCGCCGGCGTCGCCGTCCTCCTCGCGCTTCTCGAGCGTGGCGACGACGGTCTTCTCCCTCCCTTCCCGGATGAAGGTGATGCTCACCTTGGCGCCCGGCGCCTTCGAGGAGACGTAGTCGATCAGGTCACGGTTCGTCTTCACGGCCTGGTCATCCACCCGGATGATCACGTCGTCGTGCTTCAGGCCCGCCTTGTCGCCGGGCTTCCCCTTCTGCACCGAGTCGACGAGGACGCCGTCGGCGCTCTTCAGCTCGAAGGCCTCCTGCAGCTGCTTGGAGATCGGCTGGATGTTCACGCCCAGGTAGCCGCGGACCACCTTCCCCTTCTTGAGCTGGGGGAGGAGGCGCTTGACGGTGTTGACCGGCACGGCGAAGCCGATGTTCTGCGCCATGCGGGAGATGGCGGTGTTGATGCCGATCACCTCTCCCGAGATGTTGACGAGCGGCCCGCCCGAGTTGCCGAAGTTGATGGCGGCATCGGTCTGGATGAGGCTCTCGAACGACGCCGTGGCGTCGGAGATGCGCGGGTTCCGCCCCTTTCCGGAGACGACGCCCACCGTGACCGTCTTCTCGAACTGCAGCGGGTCGCCGATGGCCATGACCCACTCGCCCACCCGGAGGCGGTCGGAGTCCCCGAGGCGGACGGTGGCGAACGGGTGGTTCCCTTCGATCTTCAGGAGCGCGAGGTCGGTCGCCGGGTCGCGCCCGACGACCTTCGCGGCGTACGTGTCCTTGTCGCCGATCTTCACCTCGACCTTGTCGGCGCCGTCGATGACGTGGTTGTTCGTGATGATGAAACCGTCGGCCTCGATGACGAACCCGGTGCCGCCGGACTTCTCCTGCTGGTCTTCGTCCTCCTCCACCCCGCCCCGGCGCCTGTCGGGACCGAAGAAGAAGTCGAAGGGGCTCCCTTCGCCGCCGTGATAGCTCTTCTTGCGCTTGTCGGCCTTGATGATGTCGGTGGAGGTGACGGAGACGACGCCCGGCATCACCTGCTCGGCGATGTCGGCGAAGGACGGCAGGAGGACCGACGGCTGCGGCCTGGCGGGTGCGGCCGCAGTCGCCGGCGTGGCGGCCGGCTCCTTGTCCGCGGAGGCCTTCTTGCCGAAGTCGAGGCTTCCCGCGAGGATCATTCCGAAGACGGTGGCGCCGGCGACGAGCGCGGCTCCCGAGATGACTTTGGTCTTGGTCTGCATGGCTTCCTTCATCATAACGATTCGGTGGTGGCAAACGGCATGCCGCGCCGTATTGGCTGGCCCGGCTCAGGCAAGCGGGAGACCCCGCCCGACCGTCTCCCGGTCGCGGTAGATGCAGCGGTCCATCGCCACGCCGATCCCGGCGTCCCGGAGCCTCCGGGCGGCGTCCTCGTCCACGACGCCGTCCTGCATCCAGAAGAAGCGGACGCCGCGGCCGATGGCCTCATCGGCGATCCCGGCGACGTACTCCGAGCGACGGAAGACGTCGACGATGTCGATGGCGATCTCCTCCGGAATGGCGGCCAGCGAGGGGTAGCAGCGCCTCCCGAGGGCTTCCTTGGCCTCCGGGTTCACGGGGATCACGTCGTACCCCGCGCGGACGAGATAGCGGGCGATGCCGTTCGAAGGCCGCGCCGGATCGGGCGAGCAGCCGACGACGGCGACGGTCCGCGCCTGCGCGAGCGACGCGGCGATCTCCTCGAAGTCGTTCAGGCCGGGCATCGTCATCTCCTTGCAGGTACGGCTTCGTCCTCGGGACGGATGTTGTAGAAGAACGTCACCGTGACGCCCTCGCGCTCGTGCCCGAGGTCGTCCGGCAGGGGACGGAACGCGCTGGACTGCGCGATGGCCTGGAAGGCGGCGTTGTCGAACGGGGGGATCCCGGAGCTCGAGAGGATCCGCTCGTCCGCCACCTGGCCGTTCTTCAGGATGTAGAAGCGGATGGTGACGCGCCCCCGGATGCCGTCCCGGGCGAGCCCCGGCACATCCCAGTTTCGCTTGATCCGCCGGATCATCTCGGCCGCGTAGGCGCCCCAGTCGTAGCCGGTGGTGTCGAACGAGAGCGGACCCGAGTCGACGAACCCGCCGTCGCGGGCGAAGCCGGCGCCGCCGTCTCCCGCGGTGCCGGTCCTGGCCAGACGGCCCGCCTGCTCCGCCGTCAGGCCGGCGAGCGCCGAGCTCGAGACCCCCACCAGGGGCCGCGGGGCCGTCGGGCGGGAACGTTCCTGCATGTCCTCGTAGGCGTGGTCGTCGGCGATGGACCGCCCCTCCTCCTTCTGGATGTCCCCCACCCGTTCGCCGGCGGCGAGGTCCTGGATTCCGGGCTTCGGCTCCGACCTCGGGACCGCCGCCTTCGGCAGCTGCGGATCGCCGCCGTGCGCCACGCGGTCGAGGTCCGAGGGGAGGGGCCGCGCCTCGGGTTTCGGGGGCTTCGGCGCCTGGGGACCGGGCGCCGAGAAGAACTGGACCGGGATACGGGGCGACGGGGGGTCGGGGGCCATCATCTTCACCAGGCCGAGCGGGTCGGACACGACCTCGCCCGGCTTCAGCTCCGGTCGCGGAGGGATCACGAAGAAAAGAATGATGAGGAGGAGGTGGAGGATCACCGAGGCATAGACGGCGCGCTCCTGCGTGAACCTCCAGCCCTCGGCCTTCTCGTCGTCGGTCAGGAGCGTCGGATGGAACTCCTCCGCCACCGTCTCCTTCTCGAACGGGTCCTCGTCCTTCGCAAGACCCCCGGGCGGGGGCCATGGGGGCAACGGCTCGGAAAGGGTGTCCGGGTCGTTCAGCCGGATGATGGTCAGCTTGCTGATAGTCCCCTCATGACGACGGATCCGTCGTACCTCTCGGCTTATAGCAGTTTCATGCCAGGCCCCCCGCTTGCGGTTCCCCGGCGCCGTGATAGCATCCGCCCGCTAACTTTCGCTCGAAGGTGGGCTCACGAGCCCGCCTTTTTTTTCGGGTACACCCCCTAGACGGCAGACAGGAACCAAACGCGGGAAACGAACCTGGTGGCGACGACAGAACGGCTTCCCTTCGATGACAAAACGGCAGCTCAGATGGTCAGCTGTGTCGCCCGGCTCGGGCTCACCCTCTGCCACATAAACTGGAAACGGGGCGCGCGGCGAGGCGTCCTCACCCTCACGATAGACAAGGAGACTGGCGTCACGCTCGACGACTGTGAAAAAACGACGCATGCCGTCGAGACGTTTCTCGACGGCCTCGACGTGCCCGGCTTCAACGAAATGCCGTACTCCCTGGAGGTCTCCTCGCCGGGTCTCGACCGTCCGATGTTCACGGTGGCCGATTGCGAGCGTTTCCAGGGAAGGCGCGTCACCGCGCAGCTGACCGTGAAGGTCGACGGCGCTTCACGGTTGAAGGGGATCCTCGAGAAGGTGGACGGGGACCTCGTGACCATCCTTGATGAGGATCAGCACCGCAGATACACTGTGCGTTTCGGCGACGCGAAGGTCATCCGGCTCGTGCCGGAGCTTTAGCGCCACCGAAAGCGCCCCGAAAACCAGCGGCCGACGAAAAGGCGAAAGACGGAGAACCGACGAATGGCTATGGACCCGGTGAAGACCCCGCGCGGCAAGAGCGCCAAGGCGGCGAAAGCTCCGCCCCCGACGAAGGCCGATGAGATTCTCGACGCTCTGAAGACCGCATCACGCGACAAGGAGATCACCATGGAGCGGCTCGTCGCCGCTCTGGAAGAGGCGATCGCCACCGCGGCGCGGAAGGTCTACAAGGTCCGCGAGATGGCCGCCCGGTTCGACCCGAAGACCGGCGAGCTGACCGCCTGGACCCCGTATCGCATCGTCGACCAGAAGACGAAGCCCGACACGCCCGAGGTCGTCGCGATCGACCCGGACGACCTGCCGCTCGGAGCGGTCGTCCCCACGGTCGCCGCGCCGCCGGCCGTCGACCCGGACAAGGAGATCCGCCTCCCCTACGTCGAGGTCCTCCCCGACGAGGTGGCCCCGCTCCTCGCGGGAGACCTGGCCGGCAAGAGCTGGGCGATCGTCCGCGAGAGCAGCGCCGTGGTCGCGCCGAAAGACGCGACGGTGGGCGACGAGATCCGCCTCTACCGCTCCACCGAGGGGCTCGGCCGGATCGCCGCCCAGAGCGCCAAGCAGGTGCTCTACCAGAAGGTCCGCGAGGCCGAGCGCGACAACATCTACAACGAGTACATCCCGAAGGTGGGCGAGCTGATCACCGGCACGGTGAAGCGGTTCGAGCGGGGCGACATGATCGTCGACCTCGGCCGCACCGAGGCCGCCATCCCGCGCGAGCACCAGTCGCGCGCCGAGCGCTACACCCAGGGCGAGCGCGTCCGCGCGGTCCTCGTGGACGTCCACAAGAACCCGAAGGGCGCGCAGATCATCCTGTCGCGCACCGCGCCGGAGCTCCTGATCCGCCTCATGGAGATGGAGGTCCCCGAGATCTACGACGGCACCGTCGTCATCCGCGGCTGCGTCCGCCAGCCGGGCGACCGCGCGAAGGTGGCCGTGGCGTCCCGCGAGCGCGACGTCGACCCGGTCGGCGCGTGCGTCGGCATGAGGGGCGCGCGGGTGCAGGCCATCATGCGCGAGCTCCGGGGCGAGCGGATCGACATCATCCAGTTCTCCGACGACCTGATCACCTTCGCCCAGAACGCGCTCTCGCCCGCGAAGATCACGCGCGTCTCGGCCATGCCCCCCGACGAGGACGCCGAGCCGGAGATCGGACAGGACGGCCAGCCGCAGGAGCCCGTGCCGACGCTCGAGTGCATCGTCGAGGAAGACCAGCTCTCCCTGGCCATCGGCAAGCGGGGACAGAACGTCCGCCTCGCGGCGGCGCTCATCGGCGCCCGGATCGAGATCAAGAGCGAGCAGGCCGTGAAGGCCGAGGTGGCCGAGGCCCTGCAGCGGATGCTGATGACCTCCCAGCGCCGCAGCCTGCCGATCGGCGAGGTGCCCGAGGTCACGGCGCAGGCCGCGGAGGCGCTCGTCGCCGCCGGGTTCCCCACCCTGGGAGATCTCCTCGAAGCGGCCGCGGACGACGAGTCCAAAGAGGATCCGCTCGGGAGCGTCGCCCTCGAGAAGGGCGACCTCGATGCCGCGATCGCCACCGCCCGCGAGTTCGACGCCTCCCCCTTCCCCGAGGAAGAGGAAGAAGAGGAAGAGCCCGAGGGCCTGGAGACCGAAGACCTGGACGACGAGACGCCCGGCGACGACGAAAGCGCCGAGGCCACCCCGGAACCCGCCCTGACCCCGGAGCCCTCCCTGGATGAGCAACCCGTGACGGAGACCCCCAAGAAGTGAAGACCATGTCCGCGACCGCAAAGTTCACCGTCGTCGAACTCGCCAAGATGATGGGAAAGCCCGCCAAGGAGGTCCTCTTTCTCCTCCAGGGCATCGGGGTCGACGTCAAGAGCGTCGAATCCGTCCTCGATCCGTCCACGGCACAGTCGATCCTGACCGGCAAGACGCAGGCCCCCAAGAGCCTGATCGTCCGTCAGGCCGCCGCGCCCTCGCCCGCCGCGATCGCGGCGGCGGCCGCGCGCCAGAAGACGGAGCGCGCCGCGCTGAAGCGGATCAAGATCGTCCAGTCGCCCGCCGAGGGCGAAGCCGACGTCACCGGCGTCGCGACGGCCGAACCCGCCGAGGCTATCGGATCCGCCGCCGCCCCGGTCGAGGGCTCCCCGACGCTGGAAGCTCCCACCGTCACCGTCGCCGTGGCGGCGGGCGTGGAGCCCCCGCCCGCTCCACGCGCTCCCGAGACGAAGGCCGAGCCCGTCTCCGCCCCCATGGCGATCGTTACCGCCCCGGTGGCCGTCGCCGCCCCGGCCGCGAACGCGCCGCCGGAAGCCGCGAAGTCCGCGGCCGACGCTTCGGCCGCGCCGGCACCCGTGACGGCTCCCGCCGCCGAGGTCACGCCGGTCCCGGCTCCCGCCGTAACGGCCGTCGCGGCGGAAGCCAGCGTTCCCGCCGCACCGCAGGCCGTGGAGGCAAAGGAGGCAAAGGTCGCGGCGCCTCCCGCGCCGTCCCCGGCCCCCTCCGTGCCTGCCGCTCCGGCTCCCACGGCTCCGGCCGGGCCTCCGACGCCGCGTCGCCCCATGATCGCCACGCCTCCCCGCTCCGGCGCGGCGGCGCCCCACCGCCCCGGCACCGGCCTGGCGCCGCGTGGCGCGACCGCGTCCCCGCGGAGCGCTCCGATGGCGGCGATGCCGAAACAGGCCCCCCGCCCGCTCACCGCGCGAGATCGCATCCTCCAGAGAACGGGAGGTGAGCTGACGCGCCCGGGCTCGTCCACCACGCCGCCTTCGTCCTCGGCGCCACCGCCGCCCAGCTCGATGTACGGCGACACCACACCCTCGAGCGCCTCGGCCGGGCCGCATTCGCCCGGTGTGAAGCATCTCAGGAGCATTCCCCCGGCGCCGCCCACGCCCGCCGGCGGTCCCGCTCCCTCCGGACCGTCCCCCATCCGCGGGGCCGGCGGCCTCGGCCGTGCCGTGATCGCGGCGCCCACGCCCGCAACGACCCGCCCGCTCATCCGCCCGAGCGCTCCTCCGAGCAGCATGCCGCAGCGCCCCATGACCCCCGGGCGCCCCGGCTTCCCGCCGCGCCCGGGCGGCCCCGGGATGTCTCCCCGCCCGGCCTTCGGCCGCGGCCCGATGGCCCCCAACATGCCCCCGGCCACGCCGCTCCTCCCGACGGACAAGCGCCGCAAGGACGCTGCAAAGCCCGGCAGCACCGTCGTCCGGAAGGACGACGCGAAGAAAGGGACGGCGAAGCGGCGGACGAAGGAGGTGTCGGCGCTCGAAGAGGATGTGCGCGACTACCTCGGCACCTACAAGGCCGACACCTACGAGGACATCGGCCCCGTCGAGATCGGCGAGGACGGCCTCCCCATCCTGAAGGTGCTCTCGAAGTCCGCCCAGCGAAAGGCCGGCAAGAAGACCATGTCGAACGACGCCGGCAACGTGGTCGAGGTCAAGAAGGGCGTCTCCTCGGGCGGACCGGTCTTCCTCTCGGAGGGCGTCACCGTGAAGGAGCTCTCCGACAAGATCGGCATCCTCGCCAAGGACCTCATGAAGTCGTTCCTGTCGCGCGGCGTCTTCGCGACGATCAACCAGCCGGTCGACCCGAAGGTCGCGATCGAGATCGCGAAGGAGTTCGGCATCGAGGCGGCAATCGTCTCCTTCGAAGAGGAGATGGAGCTTTCCCGCCAGCAGTCGGTCCTCGACCAGAAAGCCATCTCCGACGCCAAGGGCGGACCCGACACCGCAGCCGCGGCCCCCGGCGTCGAGCGCACCCCACGCGCGCCCGTCGTCACGGTCATGGGCCACGTCGACCACGGCAAGACGTCGCTCCTCGACGCCATCCGCAAGGCCAAGGTGGCCGAGGGCGAGGCCGGCGGCATCACGCAGCACATGGGCGCTTACCAGGTCGAGGTCAAGGGCAAGAGGATCGTCTTCCTCGACACGCCGGGCCACGAGGCCTTCACCATGATGCGCGCCCGCGGCGCCAAGGCGACCGACATCGTCGTCCTCGTGGTCGCGGCCGACGACGGCGTCATGCCGCAGACCCAGGAAGCCATCGACCACGCGAAGGCCGCGCGCGTGCCGATGGTCGTGGCCATCAACAAGATCGACAAGCCGGACGCGAACCCGCAGAAGGTGAAGCAGGAGCTCGCCGAGAAGTCGGTTCTCGTCGAGGAGTTCGGCGGCGAGGTCGTCGCCTGCGAGATCTCCGCCAAGAAGAAGATCGGCATCGACCAGCTCCTGGAGATGATCCTCCTCCAGGCCGAGGTCCTCGAGCTGAAAGCCGTCGCCACCGGGCCCGCCCGCGGCGTCGTGCTCGAAGCGCGCCGCGAGGCCGGCAAGGGAACGCTGGCCACCGTCCTCGTGCAGCAGGGCACCCTGAAGATCGGCGACGTCTTCTTCGCCGGCGCCGCCGTCGGCCGCGTCCGCGCGATGCTCGACGACGACGGAAACCGGATCGAGTCGGCCGGCCCGTCGACCCCCGTCGAGGTCATGGGCTTCGAGGACCTCCCGAACTCGGGCGATGCCCTCCAGGTCGTCGAGGACGAGCAGAAGGCGCGACAGGTCTCGTCGTTCCGCTCCCAGAAGGAGCGCGAGGAGTCCCTGACGAAGTCGTCGCGGATGTCGCTCGACTCGCTCTTCACGAGGATGAAGCAGGGCGAGGCGAAGGACCTCGCGCTCATCGTGAAGGCCGACGTCCACGGCTCCGAAGAGGTCCTCATCCAGTCCCTCCACAAGCTCTCCACCGAGAAGGTGAAGGTGTCCGTCCTCCACTCGGGAGTCGGCGCCATCTCGGTGAACGACGTCCTCCTGGCGTCGGCCTCCGAGGCCATCATCATCGGGTTCAACGTCCGCCCCGAGAAGAAGGCGCAGGAGCTCGCCGACAAGGAAGGCGTCGACATCCGCCTCTACTCGGTCATCTACACGCTGACCGACGAGATCAAGAAGGCGATGACCGGCCTCCTCGACTTCGTCAAGAAAGAGGTCGCGAAGGGCAAGGCCGAGGTGCGCGACACGTTCAAGGTGCCGAAGATCGGGGTCATCGGCGGCTGCATGGTCACCGAGGGCGTCATCCCGCGCACGGCGTCGGTCCGGCTCGTCCGCGACAGCCGCGTCATCTACGAAGGGAAGATCGGCTCGCTCCGGCGGTTCAAGGACGATGCGTCCGAGGTCAAGAGCGGCTTCGAGTGCGGCATCGGCATCGCGGGCTACCAGGACCTCAAGGTGGGCGACGTCATCGAGGCCTATGTCATCGAGGAGGTCGTCCCGACGCTCTGAGGGCACGAAGGGTAATCGCGCCATGGTCGTCGCTCTCGCCGTCTTCGATTTCCATCTGCCCCACGTCCGCGGTCTCAAGGAGAAGCGGGCGTTCGTCCGCCCGCTGAAGAGCCGCCTCCGCGGCGACTTCGAGATCTCGGCCGCCGAGGTCGCGCACCAGGACCTCCTCCAGCGCGCCTCGGTCGGCGTGGCCGCGGTGGGCGCGCACCGCGAGGCCCTGGAGCCCCTTCTCGAGAAGATCGTCCGTTTCGTCGAGTCCTACGCCGAGGAGGCGGGGGCCGAGATCGCCCTGGCTCGTCGCGAGTTCCTCGTCTACGGGGACGTCGGCGCGCCGGGCAACCCGTTCGGGAGCCCAGAAGAATGAAAGAAGGCCGCCGTCCCCGTCAGGTGGGAGACCTCGTCAGAGCCGAGATCGCCCGGCTGCTCCGCGAGGAGCTGCGCGATCCGAAGATCGGCTTCGCCACGATCACCGACGTCGCCATGTCCCACGACCTCCGCTCCGCGCGCGTCCACGTCTCCGTGATGGGCGCGCCCGACGTCTGGAAGCAGACGATCGAGGCGCTGAACCACGCTCGGAGCCGCCTGCGCGGCCTCGTCGGCCGCAACTGCGCCCTGCGGTACGCCCCCGAGCTCCACTTCGTGGAAGACCACACGCTGGAGAAGGGCGCGCGGATCGAGGAGCTCCTCCGCTCGATTCCCCCGACCGAGCCCGAAACTCCCGAGCCCGAAACCCCCGAAGAGCCTAAATGAACGATCCCGTCGTCGAAGCCGCGTACCGCGAGGTCGCCGATCTCGTCCGGAGCGGAAACCGCTTCCTCCTGACCGGCCACCGGAATCCGGACGGCGACGCCCTCGGGTCCGCGCTCGGCCTCGCGCTCGCGCTGCGCGACGCCGGCAAGACCGCCGACGTCGTGATGCGCGACGGCTGGGGCTCCTCCTACGCCGGCATGCCGGGAATCGGGACCGTGTCCGTCGTCCCGGCGCTGCCGGAGGGCTGGACGTCGCGCTACGACGCGATCTTCACGATGGAGTGCCCCGAGCCCCACCGCGCGGGCTTCCCCGATCTCCTGACCGGCCGGGTCATCAACGTCGACCACCACCCGGGCAACACGCGCTACGGCGCCGTGAACCTCGTCGACCTGCCGGCGGCCGCCGTCGGAGAGATGGTGGCGTCGATCCTGGACCTCCTCGACTGGCCGATCTCGAAGGAGATCGCCACGAACCTCTGGGTGTCGCTCGTCTCGGACACCGGCTCGTTCCGCTACAGCAACACCACCGCCAAGGCGCTCGCTCTCGGCGCGCGCCTCGTGGCGGCCGGGGCCGAGCCGGGGCCCATCGGTGAGATGCTCTTCGAATCCGCCACCGCCGAGCAGCTCGCGCTGGAACGTCTGGTCCTCGGCACGCTCGAGCTCCACGCAGGCGGGCGCGTCGCCACCGTGGAGCTGCCGCAGCGGTTCTACGCCGAGTCCGGCGCCTCGCCCGAAGACACCGAAGGGCTCGTGAACCGGGCCCGGGGCGTCGCGGGCGTCGTGGCCGCGGCCCTCCTCAAGGAGGCGCCCGGCGGCGAGGTCCGCTGCTCGCTCCGCTCGAAGGGGACGGTCGACATCCGCGCCGTGGCGACGCGCCACGGGGGCGGCGGGCATCGCAACGCTTCGGGGTGCACGCTCCCCGGGCCTCTCCCGGCAGCCAAGGCCGCGCTCGTCGCCGCGCTGAGCGGCGCACTCGACGCCGCGCTCGGCGCCGCGGTCGAGGCCTCCTGACGAAGCGATGACCGAAAAACGCCTCTCCAATCACGGCACCCCGGAGGGCCCCTCGGGCCTCCTCCTCGTCGACAAGCCCGAGAAGCTCACCTCGCACGACGTCGTCGACGAGGTGAGGAAGCTCCTTTCCACGCGGCGCGTCGGGCACACCGGCACGCTCGACCCCGCCGCCACCGGCCTCCTCGTCCTCTGCGTGGGGCGCGCGGGGCGCCTCCAGTCCTTCCTCACGGGCTACGACAAGTCCTACGAGGGGGTGATGAAGTTCGGCGTCGAGACCGACACCTACGACCGCGAGGGGACGGCCGTCGGCACGCCTCACCCGAGCCCGCACCCCTCGCGGGAGGCCGTGGAGGCCGCCTGCGCGAAGCTCACCGGCGACATCCAGCAGTCGCCGCCGCCGTTCTCGGCGAAGAAATTCGGTGGAAAGAAATTCTACGAGCTGGCGCGCAGGGGCGAGGCCGTGCCCGACCTGCCGAAGAGCGTCCGGGTCGGCCGCTTCGACCTCGTCACCCTCGACGGCGACGAATCCCGCTTCCTGGTGGACTGCTCGTCCGGCACGTACATCCGGTCGCTCGTCCACGAGGTCGGCCACATGCTCGGGATGGGCGCGCACCTCAGCGCGCTTCGCCGGACGTCCATCGGGATGTTCCGCCTGGAGACCGCGTCCACCCTGGCCGATCTCGCGGCGGTGGCTCCCGAGGTCCGGACGTCCGCCCCCAGCTGGATCCCTCTCGCCGAGGTGCCGCTCCCCTATCCCGTGATCACCCTCCTCCCGAGCGAGGCGGACAAGGTGAAGCGCGGGCACGCCGTCCCGGTGAGGCCGCCGGCCGACGCGGCGGGCGCTCCTTGGATAAGGATGATGAACAACGGAGAGCTGGTCGCGCTCGGCCACCTGGAGCCGCTCGGGAAGGGCGCTCTGGCGCTGGCGCGACCCAAGATCGTCCTTCAGGACTAGCCGATCGACACGGGAAGGGCGCCGCGTTGACCGGAGCCTCCCCCATGAATAAACTCACGAGTTTGAAAGAAAGATAAGGGGAAAGACGACATTGGGCCAGCTCAATACACAGAAGACCGAAACGATCCAGACCTTCAGGCGCCACGAGGGGGACACCGGCTCTCCCGAGGTTCAGGTCGCTCTGCTCTCGCAGCGGATCACCTCCCTGACGGACCACTTCAAGGGTCACGCGAAGGACCACCACTCCCGACGCGGCCTCCTCCAGATGGTCGGCCGCCGGCGCCGGCTTCTCGACTACATCAAGAAGACGGACGGCGAGCGCTACCGCGCGCTGATCGAACGCCTCGGCCTCCGGAAGTAGTCAAAGGAAACTCCCATGCATGAGATCGTCTCCATAGACGTCGGTGGACGTGTCTTGACCATCGAGACGGGGAAGCTCGCCAAGCAGGCCGACGGCGCCGCCGTCGTCCGTTGCGGCGATACCTGGGTCCTCGTCACGGCCTGCTACGCCAAGGACGTGAAGGACATCGACTTCCTCCCGCTCACCGTCGAATACAAGGAATACCAGTACGCCGCCGGGAGGATCCCCGGCGGTTTCTTCAAGCGCGAAGGCCGGCCGACGGAGAAGGAGATCCTCACCTGTCGGATGATCGACCGCCCGTTCCGCCCGCTCTTCCCCGAGGGCTTCAACCACGAGACGCAGGTCGTCGGCCTCGTCCTCTCGGCCGACGGTGAGAACGACCCCGACGTCCTCGCCATCAACGGCGCGGCCGCGGCGCTCGCCATCAACGCCATCCCGTTCCAGCACACGCTCGGCGCCGTCCGCGTCGGCCGCATCGGCGACCGTCTGGTCTTCAACCCGACCATGAAGGAGCGCGCCGAGTCGAGCCTCGACCTCGTCGTCGTCGGCACGAAGGACGCCGTCTCGATGGTCGAGGCGGGGGCGAAAGAGGTCTCCGAAGAGGTGATGCTCGACGCCATCCTGAAGGGCCACGCCGAGGTGCAGAAGATCATCGCCGGCATCGAGGAGCTCGTCCGCCGCCAGAAGATCGTGAAGGGGACGTTCAACTCCCCCGCCGCGCTCCCGGTCGACTTCACCAACGCCGTCCGCGGCCGCTGGGAAGCGCCGATGATGGAGGCGATCACGCACAAGGGGAAGATCGAGTCGTACGCCATGGTGAAGGCCGTGAAGAAGGCCGGGGTGGAGCTCGTCCCCGATACCGAGCCCGAGACGCGGAAGATGGCCAAGCGCGCCCTCGGCGAGCTCGTCGAGACGCTGACGCGAGAGACGATCCTGAAGCAGCGCAAGCGGCTCGACGACCGCGCCTTCGACGAGATCCGCCCGCTGATCATCGAGGTCGGCATGCTCCCCCGCACCCACGGCTCGTCGCTCTTCACGCGCGGCGAGACGCAGGCGCTGGTCACCGTCACCCTCGGCACTTCGGACGACACGCAGCTCATCGAGGACCTCGACGGCGAGTCCGAGAGGAACTTCCTCCTCCACTACAACTTCCCGTCGTTCTCGGTCGGCGAGGTGAAGCGCTTCGGCTCGCCCGGCCGGCGCGAGATCGGCCACGGCCGTCTCGCCTGGCGCGCGCTGAACGCCGTGCTCCCCGACGAGAAGGAGTTCCCCTACACCATCCGGATCGTCTCCGACATCCTCGAGTCGAACGGCTCGTCGTCGATGGCCACCATCTGCGGCGGCGCCCTCGCGATGATGGACGCCGGCGTGCCGATCAAGGCGCCCGTGGCGGGCGTGGCGATGGGCCTCGTGAAAGACGGCGACGCCTGGGCCGTCCTCACCGACATCGCCGGCCAGGAAGACCACTACGGCGACATGGACTTCAAGGTCGCCGGCACCCGCGCGGGGATCACCGCGCTCCAGATGGACATCAAGATCGGCGGCATCTCGCACGACATCTTCCAGGCGGCCCTCGATCAGGCGCGGCGCGGCAGGATGTTCCTCCTCGACGCGATGGAGGCCACGCTGAAGGGCGTCCGCCCGGAGCTTTCGGCCTACGCGCCGCGGCTCCTCACCATCAAGGTCCCGGAAGACAAGATCCGCGACGTCATCGGCTCCGGCGGCAAGACCATTCGCGCGCTCCAGAAGGAGTACGCCTGCAAGATCGACGTGCAGGACGACGGCACCGTCACGGTGGCCTCGAACGACCTCGTCACCGCCGAGAAGTGCCTGGACGCGATCCGCGCGCTCACCACGGTCCCCGAGATCGGCACCGAGTACGTCGGCACCGTCAAGCGGATCGAGCCGTACGGATGCTTCGTCGAGATCCTCCCGGGCCTCGACGGCCTCGTCCACATCTCCGAGCTCGCACCCGGCCGGGTGCGCGAGACGACCGACGTCGTCAAGATGAACGACAAGGTCAAGGTCAAGATCATCGCGATCGACCCCGTCAACGGGAAGGTCAAG
>Ga0154020_10003834_pt1 | contig 18007 bp, 15 predicted proteins | sample Klosneuvirus_201_FD_109709 | JGI IMG/M metagenome (GOLD analysis project Ga0154020, IMG submission 109709) | Active sludge microbial communities from wastewater, Klosterneuburg, Austria - Klosneuvirus_20160825_MG | ecosystem: Engineered > WWTP > Aerobic digester > Activated sludge | place... | reverse complement strand
TTCGCGTGCTGCGCGCCGAGGTTCACCTTGATCGTGTCGAAGTAATTCTCCGTCGTGACTTCGTAGCCCAGCTTCGTCAGCGCATCGGCCAGCACGCGCGTCATGCGATGGATGCGCGCGGCGATCGCCTTCAGCCCTTCCGGCCCGTGATACACCGCATACATGCTCGCTATGACGGCAAGCAAGACCTGCGCGGTGCAGATGTTCGACGTGGCCTTCTCGCGGCGGATGTGTTGCTCGCGCGTGCCGAGCGCAAGGCGCACGGCCGGTTTGCCGCGGGAATCCTTGGAGACGCCGACGATGCGCCCGGGCATCTGGCGTTTGAATTCATCGCGCGTGGCGAAGAACGCCGCGTGCGGTCCGCCGTAACCGAGCGGCACACCGAAGCGTTGCGCGCTGCCGACGGCGATGTCCGCGCCGAATTCACCCGGCGGCTTGATCAGCGTGAGCGCGAGCAAGTCCGTGGCGACTGTGACCATCGCGCCAGCAGCGTGAGCTTTCTCCGTGAACGGCTCGAAGTTGTGGATCGCGCCGAACGTATCGGGATATTGAACGAGAGCGCCAAAGACCTTGTCGGAGAACTCGTATGTCTCGTGATTACCGACGACGGCTTTGATACCCAACGCCTTGGCGCGGCTGCGGACAACTTCGATGGTTTGCGGATGACAGGCTTCCGAAATGAAGAACACGTTGCGCCCGTCCTTGAGCCGATGCGACATCGTCATCGCTTCAGCCGCAGCGGTGGCTTCGTCGAGCATCGAGGCATTCGAGATGTCCAGCGCGGTCAATTCGGTGGCGAGCGTCTGAAAGTTCAGCAGCGCTTCGAGGCGACCTTGAGAAATCTCGGCTTGATAGGGTGTGTATTGCGTGTACCAGCCCGGATTCTCCAGCACGTTTCGTTGAATCACCGGCGGCGTGATGGTGTCGTAGTAGCCCATGCCGATGAACGAGCGGAACACCATGTTCTGCGACGCAATGGATTTCAGATCGCGCAGTGCGTCGAACTCGGAGCTGGGTTTCGGCAGGTCGAGGGGCTTGGGCAGGCGGATCTGCTGCGGTACGGCGGCGTCCGTCAGGGCGTTGATGGAGTCGTAGCCGACCGTTTTGAGCATGGCGGCGGTTTCGGTGGCATTCGGGCCGATGTGGCGTCGGACGAACTGGTCCGGGTGGGCGAGGGTTTCAGTAGGTTGTTTCCGCGATTCCGAAAAAGACATGGCGGGTTAGGTTAAGTTCCGAAAGCGCGTTAGCAAGTTGGATTTGCTTGGGCACCCCGGAAACGCAATCCGCCAGCATCAGAAGCTACAATTCTCCCTTGGAGTAAGATTGATAACGCTCTGCCACGCGACCGGAGAGGGTGTCGCCGCGGTGAATCAAAACCCCGACGCGCGTGGAAATCTGACCGCCTTGCTGGAGCGTGAAGGGCCGCCCGCTTTTGGCATCAATGCGGCGCGGCCCAAAGCAGCCGTAGTCGCGGGTCAACCATTTGTGGGGATGTTCGTTGGCGGGATGACTGAAAATCGCAACGCCCTCGGCCGTGCCGCCACTCGCCTGCGAGAAATCGACCCAGCGGGCCGGCTTCAGATTGGTTTCCGCCTGGCCCTGACCTCCTTCCGAATTCACCAGCACCGCACCGCCGTTGGCGTTGAACTCATCATTTAGGCGGATGAACGGCCAGGCGTAATGCACGGCATCGCTGCGAAAGGTCACGGCCCCGTAGGCGGCGGTCAAAGTGAAATTCAGATCCAGAAAGTATTCACCGGATCCCAACGGGATGACTCGAATCCGGCGCGCGTCATCCAGCACCGGCATTTTGCCATGGTCCATTTCCCAGATTAGTTTCAAGTTCAGTTCCCCGCGGCCGCCGGAATCGGGAGTGGTGGCGGTCGTGAGGCCCACCGGCCGGATGCGATCGCGAAACGGCGGTTGCGGATTTTTCTTGTCGCCGCTGCCAGAGTAGAGGGCGTTGTAAATGGAGGCTTCGCGCTGGCCTTCCAGTTGCACGGTGTCCGCGAACCAGAATGAACGATGATGCGGATAGGGCTCGGTCTTCTGCACCGTCATGGATTTTCCGGAGGGGCTGCGCATCGGAAAAATGTGGGGCAGGTCCCAGTTGGTGCTGTAGCAATACACGAATGCCTCCTGGCCCTGGATGAGGACGTGCAACTGGCCCTGGGCGGGATCGTCTTGGAACTCGACCGCGCCCGCCGCGCCGCAGACGAACGGCGCGACCAGCAACAGGGTTGCGAAAAGCGAGCAGACTGAACGGTTCATGCAATTTAAATTTGGTCCGGGGCCACCCAGGGTTTGCGCCGCTCGCGGTCGAGATATTGATTGGCCTGCTTGTCGCCGACGAATTCCTCCTTCACCGGATCCCAGCGCAGTTTGCGGCCCGTCCAACGCGCGATGTTGCCCAGATGACACATCGTCGCCGAACGATGGCCGGTTTCCACGTCAGCCGCCGGCCGGGTGCGGGACTTGATGCAATCCAGCCAGTTCTTAATGTGATTGTCGTTGAAATCCTGCGGATGATTGCGCAAGGCTTCGATGGCCAGTTCCTCGGGATCTGATTCGAAGACACCGCGTCCGATGGTAGCCGTGCCTTTCTCGCCCACGAAGACTGCCCCGCCCATGCTGGCCTTGCCCGGCACAACCGTGATGCCATTGGCGTAACGGAAGAAAACCTTCGTTCGCCCCGCCATGCTTTTCCCGCGCTCGCTGCTTTCAGGTTGCGTGTACGTGGGGGGATTAAACTTCTCCCCTTCGGTCCAAACTTCAACCGGACCGCTCTCGTCCATGCCCAGCGCCCATTGAATTTGATCCAAACCGTGTGCGCCCCAGCCGGTCATTTCGCCCCCGGAGAAGGACCGGAAGGACAGCCAGCCGGGATTTGCGCGCGGCAGATACAAGTCTTGGTGATAAGGCACGGGCTCCACCGGCCCGCACCACATGTCCCAATCGAGTCCTTCCGGAACGGATTGCGCGGGCAACTTCCCTTCCCAGGGGCTCGGATAATTATAAGCGATGACTTTGGAGATTTTCCCGAGCCCGCCTTCGCGAATCAGTTTGCAACCGCTGTAATTCTGCCACGTGGAACGTTGCTGGCTGCCCACCTGGAACACACGATTGTATTTGCGCGCGGCCTGCGTGATCAATCGTCCTTCGCGAATCGTCAACGTCAACGGTTTCTCGGCATAAACATCCTTGCCCGCCTGGCACGAATGTACACAGATCAACAAACGCCAATGCTCGGGTGTGGCCGTCATCACGGCGTCCACGTCCTTGCGTTCCAATAGCCGCCGGTAATCCTGAAATGCAGCGGCTTCGTGCTCGGTTGCGACTTTTTTCGCGCGATTCAAATTCACGTCCGCCACTGCGATCAACCGGGCTTCAGGACGCCCCAGCAAACCTTTTAGCAGTCCGCCCATCTGACGGCCCATGCCGATGAGTCCAACTCCAATTCGGTCATTCGCGCCGGGCCGGCCGCCTTGCGCCAAGATGCCGCTGGGCAGGATTTGCGGCAACGCGGCGCCGGCGAGCAGCGCGGTGCTGCGTTTGAGAAAAGTGCGGCGGGCGATTAGGGTGGAGCGCGGCGGGACATCTGGTTGGATTGGTTTCATAGGTGGAGCAGAAGGCTGGGAATTATTGCGATTGGGCCGCGGTGGGCGCGGCGGCTTGGGGAATTGGATGGGAAAATAATTGGGCGTAGGCCGCATAGACCGCCGCCAATTCCTGCGCCGTGGGAGCGCCACGATGCACCCAGACGCGATACTGCGCCCGAATGGGTTTACCCACCGGAAAGGTCTGGGCGGCAACCCCCGGCCAACCCACGCACAGCACCCCGTAATGCCGCGTCAACCACTCGGGCGGATAATTCGGATGGGTTGGCGCAATGAAAATGGCGGCGCCGCTCACTCTTTGCGCGCCCTCAAACTCGGCGGAAAAATCCGCCCAGGGCAAACGCGCGATCGTCAGGTCCTCCTTGGTGCGGCCGGCGGGAACCGTGATGATGGGTGGCGTTTTGTGCGGGGCGAAGCGCAGCGTTAGCCCGCCATAACTTTTGCCCTCCGCGCCCCGCAGCGTACAGGGCTCTGCCAGCGGGGTCCAGGTCAATTCCACATCAATCGCGCGGCCTGCGGCGGTCGCGGGCAGCATCCGCAACCGGAGTTGTTCTTGCAGCACCTTGCGTTCGTCAACCAGCCAGTAATTTTGCACGGCCAGGATGGCGTTGGTTGGGCCCGCCCGCCGTTCCAGCCAGCGATCAAACTGATGCCGAATGCCTTTGAGCATCCAGAGATCATATTCCGTTTCGCCGATTTGCACGTGCGGCCAGGCCCAGAACAAACCGCGATGATGATAATGGTCGCGCGGGAAATCGTCCGTCAGCACCTCGCCCTCAAGACCATGGAGCGGATGCACGTAACTGCTGCGCGCCCGGTCGGCGGGGACATTGGTGCGATGGATCACGCCGTGATTGTAAACCAGCACGGGTTTGTCGCCTTCCCACACCGCCAACGATCGATCGGATTTTTCTGCAAAGCGAAACTCCGCCCCTAACGTGGACAGGGAACAGGCCAACGCGGCGAGAACTGGCAGCCAGCCCTTCACGGAAAACTCGATGGCAACAACCTTCATATATTCAGCCGCAGCGCATCAATCTTGTTCTCGTCCACCGCGATTCCCAATCCCGGCCCAGTGGGCACGGGCAGTTCACCGTCACTGACTTTGAATGGTTCCTGCAAAATGGTCGCTTCCATGAATTGCGGGCCGTTTAACGCGGCCGGATACTTCAGATCATATGCTCCATACAGAATCAGCGATGCGGCAAGGGAAATGTCCGGGTCGGTCAAACCGCTGCCGAGAAACATCAGGCCGGCGTCCAACACCATTTCGATCTGCCGCCGCGCTTCGGTCAACCCGCCACACCGGGCCGGTTTCATTGCCACGCCGTCGAGACACTTGAGTTGGATGAACTCCTGCAATTCGACCGAAGACACGACGCCCTCGTCCATGATGATGGGCAGGGCCCCCTGCTGCTTGAGGCGCTGATAACCGGTGATGCGATTCGCTGGCAACGGCTGTTCCAGCACCGGCACCCCGAGATCGGCCAGTTTGGGAATGACCGCGAGCGCCGTGGCTTCATCGTAACCGCCGTTGGCATCCGCCCATAAAAAACCATCCGGCACCAATCGCTTGACGATGCGACACAACTCGACATCGAACTTCGGATCGGGCGCCACCTTGACGTTGAAATGTTTGTAGCCGCGCGCCCGCCCGACGGCAATCAGCGGCTCGACTTCATCCAAAGTGCGCGGATTCAATGTCCAGCTGATCGGCAACTTGGCGCGGCTTTTGCGCTTCCAGGCCCGCGCGGCGTTCTGGTGCTGAAGTTTTCCGTTGAGATCGGCAAGGGCGAGATCTATCCCTGCTTTGCCGATCGGTTGTCCGGTGGAGAAAGACGGAGCAATGTTCGTGTGGAGAATTTTCTCGATTGCCGTCCGGTCGGCGGGATTCAGCCCTACCAACTCCGGCGCGAGGTAGCGAGTGATCGTGTAATAGACCGACTCGATCGTTTCGTAGCTCCATTTGGGAATCGGCACGCTTTGCCCCCAGCCAACCGTTCCGTCGTCGGCCGTGATTTTTACCAGCACGGCCGGACGCCCCGTGGCCCGGCCTTGCGGGCCTTCAAAAAACTTGAATCGCCCCACTATGGGATACATCAGGGGAATCGCGGCGATGGATTGGATTTTGACGCCCGGTGCGGTTTCGCTCCGCAGCGGCCCCGGAAGGGAAAGGGCGGCCCCGGTCAAAGCAGCGGTCTGAATGAATTGGCGACGCGAAAAGTTCATGGGTGGTAAAGCGACAGTTTTTACACCGCACCCAAAATCGAAGCAAACGCTAAATCCAGCAACCACGGCGCAATCTTTTCGTGGCGCGTCTCCATTGTCCCGCTAAAGTATGGCGTGAGCAATCCACGTAAACGGGCCATCGGAATGGCTTTGCTGGCGGTCGCCGGCGTCTGGGCGCTGTCGGCGGCGGGATTTTTCCTCGCCAGGAACGCGCGCATCACCGCCGCGAAGGTGCAGGCCTACGCGCAGACGGTGGCTTCATCGAGAATGGAGGCGTTCGAGATGTCCAGCGCGGTCAATTCGGTGGCGAGCGTCTGAAAGTTCAGCAGCGCTTCGAGGCGGCCTTGGGAAATCTCCGCCTGGTGGGGTGTGTATTGCGTGTTCCAGCCAGGATTCTCGAAGACGTTGCACTGGATTACAGGCGGGGTGATGCAATCGCAGTAGCCCATGCCGATGAACGAGCGGAAGACCTGATTTTGTGAGGCGATGGATTTCAGATCGCGCAGCGCGTCGAATTCGCTTTGAGCGGCGGGAAGGTTGAGCGGTTTGCCAAGGCGGATTTTTTTCGGAACCGCAGCCTCGGTCAACTTTTCGAGTGATTCGTATCCGAGCAGTTTCAGGATTTCTGCCGTCTCAATCGCGTTTGGGCCGATGTGGCGGCGGGCGAATCTGTCCGGATGGGCCAGGGGGGCTTGAGTCATATTCTGAGTTTCCAAAACTTCCATGACGGGAAAATAGAGTTCCGAGTTTCGAGTTCCAAGTTCTTTACGTCGCCTGATGTTTCTTTTTCATGGCGGTGGGTTTTGGAAACGTTAGACTATGGTCATGGCAAATCCCCGACAACGTGCATTGATCTGGGCAGCGGCGGGCCTGGTCGCGATCTGGGTCGTGGCGATCGCGGGTTACACGATTGTGAAAAACCTGAAGGTGACACCTGAAAAGGTCATGGCCTACGTGGATTTCATGGATTTGAGCAAGCTCTCCGGTGACGAGCGGGCGCGGGCGATCCGGCGGCTTGCGGAAATGTTGAACGCCCTGACGCTCGAGGAGCGGCAGCGGTTGCGGATGGGGCATACGGCGGAGCAATGGTTCGTGCAAATGACCGAGCAGGAGCGGGGCGAGTTCATCGAGGCGACGATGCCCACCGGATTCAAGCAGATGCTTGCGGCCTTCGAGGATCAGCCGCCAGACAAAAGGAGACGTGCGATTGACGATTCGCTCAAGCGCCTGCGGGAGTTGAACGCGCAAGCCCAATCGGGCGGAGCGACGAACCGCGCGGGTGGAACGAACAGTCCTGCGGTGTTGAGTCCGGAATTGGAGGCCAAGGTGCGCACGATTGGATTGAAAAGTTTTTACAGCCAAAGTTCCGCCCAGACCAAGGCGGAGCTTGCGCCGGTGCTCGAGGAATTGCAGCGGGCAATGGAGTCGGGGCGGATGATGAGGGGGCGATGAACGAGCTGTCCGGAGTCCGGAGTCCAAAGTCCAGAGTCGCTGCAGCTACAGATTGCGCTTCTTCAAGATCGCGGAGCGTGATGCGTGGTGAGTGGGGTGCGTTTACCTTGATCGAATTGCTGGTGGTCATTGCGATCATTGCGATACTGGCGGCGCTGTTGATGCCCGTGCTCGGCAAGGCCAAGGAGGCGGGGCGTGCGACGGTATGCCTGAGCAACCTGCGGCAGGTTGGGGTGTCGCTGCAACTTTACGTGGACTCGAACAACCAACGCTTGCCAATAATGCGTGACAAACTGGCCGTGATGGGAACAAATCAGCCGCCGACGAATACGTTGCCCAGTCCTGACAAGGTGCTGGCCGGCGAACTGGGCAACACGAACGTCCTGCGTTGTCCGTCGGATCGCGTGGACTTGTTCCTGCAAACGGGATCAAGTTATTCCTGGAACAGTTTGCTCAACGGTCAGCGTGCCGATGATATAAAAATGCTGGGAATGAAATTCGACGCGCACGCCATGCCAGTCTTTTTTGACAAGGAAGATTTTCACAAAGCGCGAGGGCAGGGGAAGGCGGTCAATTATCTTTACGCCGACGGCCACATCAAGAACCTGCTGGCCATCGAAGGGACTGTGCAGAAATGAAACCATACCTCGGAGCGCCGGCGTCCCTGCCAGCGAGTTTCAAAGTTATCAGGACGACTCGCTGTCAGGGATGCCGGCGCTCCCAGGAGTTGGCAGAGTATTAGCTCGAAAATGATTTCCCTCACTCAAGTCACGAAGAACTTTGGCTCACGCAAAGCGGTGGAGAGCCTCACGCTTGCGGTGCCGCGCGGGGAAATCTTCGGTTTGCTCGGTCACAACGGCGCGGGCAAGAGCACAGCCATTGGTATGATGCTGGGTCAGGTTTGGCCAACGAGCGGTGAGGTGAAGGTTTGCGGGCACGACGTGACGACGCAGCGGGCAAAGGCGTTGCACGCAGTGGGTGCGATTTTCGAAGCACCTGCGTTTTATGACTACATGAGTGGCTGGCGGAACCTTCAGATTTTGAGCCATTACACCGCTCGCACTCCGAATGAGCGAATCAAGGAGGTCGTAGAGTGGGTCGGACTGGCCGGGCGCGAGCACTCGAAGGTGAAGACGTATTCGCACGGCATGAGGGCGAGACTGGCACTGGCGCAAGCATTGTTGCCCCAGCCGGAGCTGTTGATTCTCGATGAACCGGGCAGCGGGCTTGATCCGGAAGGCATCGCGGAAATGCGCCAGACCATCGCTCGATTGCATCGGGAGCTGGGCCTGACCATTTTGTTGTCGTCGCATTTATTGAGCGAGGTGGAGCAGCTTTGCACACGCATCGCGGTGCTGAACAAGGGGCGGAAAGTTTTTGAAGGGAAGATTGCCGAAGCCAAAGGGGCGCGCAGTCGCGTGGTTTTGAGGACGCCTGATTTTTCCGCCTCAACGAAGCTCCTGCTTGAACGCGGATTGATAGTCGGCGCCGAGGACGGCGAATATCTTTCTCTCAAGGACGGGATCTCGACAGCCGATGTGGCTCGAACGCTCGTGTCCGCCGGGATTGCCGTCGATGGCATCTGGCAACGGGAGCAGACGCTGGAAGATTTTTATCTGGACCTGATGAAAGCGCCGCCGGTGCCCGCAGGCAGAAACTGACGCCATGTTATACCTTCATCTTCGTAACGAGCTTTGGAAACTTTTCGGCAAGAAACGCACGTACATTGGATTCGGGGCGTTCGTCGCGGCGCAGATTGCGATGGCGTTTGCATTTCAAACCACGGGATGGAAGCGGAGCTTTGAGAGATTGCTTGCCAGCAACGGGTATGTGGCCGAGGAGTTTGTTTCGGCGTTGACGGTGGCCGTGGTGATGCTCATTCCGCAGGTGTCGTTGTTGATGCCGCTCTACACGACGCTGGTGGGCGGTGATCTTGTGGCCAAGGAATACGAGGAGGGCACGTTGCGGATGATGCTCTCGCGGCCGGTGTCGCGCTTCCGCCTGTTGCTGGTGAAATGGATTTCGGGGGTGATGTTTTCCATGCTGCTGGTGCTGGTGTTGGGAGTGATCGCACTCGGAGTCGCGAGGCTGTTGTTTCCCTGGAAGAGCATGTTCGTGTTCAATCCCGGAGTGACGTTCAGCGTGTTGTCGGCGCACGATGGTTTCTTTCGTTACCTGGCAGCACTTGGTTTTATGGCGGTGAATGCGAGCGTCATGTTTTCAATCGCTTTCATGTTTTCCTGTTTCAATATCAAACCGGCAGCGGCCACGATCGTGGCGCTGACTGTCCTTCTCGCGAGCTTGGTGCTGGAGGCGATCCCGGCGTTCGACGTTTATGAAAACTGGCTCGTGACGCATCATTTCAAGGTCTGGCTGCACGCGTTTCAATCGCCCCTGCCGTGGTCCGAGATCGTGCAGGCGGAAGTCATCCTGTTGTCTGTGGCGGGAAGCTGCTTTTTGATAGGCTACACCGCGTTTCAGATTCGTGACATCAAATCGTGATTGACTGTTTTTTTTTGGTTTCAAATGGAAGGTTGAACTGCAGTTTCACTGCGTGCTTTTGACCGCAACATATCCAGTCCTGGCAAGCAAAAACCTACAACTAATGGTGTTTTCATGGTCAAAAGAATTCCACTTAGAGGTTGTGTGAAGTGGCTGTTTTTTCTATCGTTCAAAACCGAAACTTCGCGGTGTGAAGCGACTTATTTTCGGCAGAGAGATCATGTCAAATTCTAGCGAGAAAACTTTGGAAGAAATGCCGTCGGACACGACGGTAAAAGCGGATTATGGTTCGGCGCAACTTGGAAAACTTGAGGGGCTCGAAGCCGTCCGCAAGAAGCCGGGCATGTACATCGGCGGCACCGATGAACGTGCGCTGCATCATTGTGTCAGCGAAGTGTTGGACAACTCCGTGGACGAACATCTCGCCGGTCATTGCAAAAGAATCGACGTGACGATCCATGTGGATGGGTCGATCTCAATCCGGGACGACGGGCGTGGGATACCGGTGGACATCCATCCGCAATATAAGATTCCAGGTGTGGAAATGGTCCTCACGACCTTGCACTCGGGCGGCAAATACGGTCAGGGCGGGTATAAATTTTCAGGCGGCACGCACGGTGTCGGCGCGAAGTGCGTCAACGCGGTCAGCGAATGGTTTGAAGTGGAGGTTTCGCGCGGTGGTGAAATCCACCACATGGAGTTTGAGCGCGGCAAGACGACCAAGAAGCTCAACGTCATCGGCAAGGTCAAGGGCACGGGGACATTGATCACGTTCAAACCAGACGCGGAAATCTTTCGTGATACGGTCGAGTTCAAGTCGAACATCATCGCTCAACGCCTGCGGGAGCTGGCTTTCTTGAATTCGGGGTTGGAGATTGTGTTCGGCGACGAGCGGCAGGCGACGGTCGAGCCAGAGAGGTTTTATTACAAGAATGGTGTGGAGGAATTCGTCAAGCAACTCAACAAGAACAAGGAGCCGCTGCATCCCAAGCCGATCGCGTTCCGCAAGGAGACGACGGAGAAGCTCGATGACAAGGACATCGAAGTCCATGTCGAAGTGGTGATGCAATACAACGACAGCTACAACGATCAGGTGTTGTGCTACACGAACACAATTCACAATCCCGACGGTGGCACGCATCTCTCGGGTTTTCGCAGCGCAGTCACCCGTGCGATCAATCAATACGCAAAGTCCAACGAGTTGCTGAAGGAGAAAGACCCGCAGATCACCGGCGACGACGTGCGTGAGGGTCTGACGGCCGTGATTTCGGTGAAGCACAGCGATCCGAAGTTTGAATCGCAGACGAAAGTGAAGTTGCTTTCCCCGGAAGTGGAACGAATCGTTGGCTCGGTGAGCTACGAAGGGCTGATGAGTTACTTCGATGGTAACCCGCCCATTGCGAAACGAATCATTGAGAAGGGGCTCACAGCGGCGCGGGCACGCGAGGCGGCGCGCAAGGCCCGTGAAGCGGTTCGCAAATCGGCGCTCACTGGTGGCGGTCTGCCGGGCAAGCTGGCGGACTGTTCGGATCGTGATCCTGCGAACACGGAGTTGTATATCGTCGAAGGTGACTCCGCCGGTGGCTCGGCCAAACAAGGGCGTGACCGAAAATTTCAGGCGATTCTCCCGATTCGCGGCAAGCTCATCAATGTGGAGAAGGCGCGGCTCGACCGCGTGCTGCAGAACAACGAAATCCGGACAATGATTACGGCCATCGGCACGGGCATCGGCGACGGCGAAGGGGAAGGCGCGTTCAACTTGGAGAAACTACGTTACCACAAGATCATCATCATGACCGATGCCGACGTGGACGGTTCGCACATCCGCACGTTGTTGCTGACGTTTTTCTACCGGCAGATGCCCCAGCTTGTGAAGCAGGGCTTCGTGTATATCGCGCAGCCGCCGCTCTACTCGATCACCCGCAAGAAAAAGACCGACTACATTGACGACGATGTGCAGCTCAATCGCATCCTGCTCCAGAACGGCACGGAAGAAGTGAAGCTGAAGAATCTTGCCGACGGGCGTGAGTTTGCGCCGAAGCAACTGGAGGAAATTCTTGCGCTGCTTGAATCGCTGGACAAGCATGCGACCTACATCAAACGGCTCGGCGGCGATTTTGCCGAGTATGTTGAGAAGCGCACGGTGGGCGGAATTCTGCCGCAGTTCATGGTGAAGGTGCGAGATGGCAATGACGAGACAGTTCACTATTTCTCAAGCAACCAGGAGGTGGACGAGTTCAAAGCCGCGAACAACGACCTGTTCGGGGGCGACACGGAAGTCGAGCGCCGGAAGGACGGCCCGACGCGGCGCGCAAAAGTTTCCGATCTACATCTCGAAAGCAAAGCCACCGCTGATCTGCTTGGCAAGCTGTCAAAGAAGGGACTGGCCGTGGATCATTACACCGCGCAGGACAAGCCGTTGTTTGAACTTACGGAGGGCGAAGGAGAGCGCGCGACCGTTTCGCCGTTGTTCTCGATTCCTGAAATCCTCAACGGCGTGAAAGCCGTGGGCAAGAAGGGCATCCAGATGTATCGCTTCAAGGGGCTTGGCGAAATGGATGCGAAAGAGCTTTTTGAAACCACGATGAATCCCGTCCGCCGCAAGCTGCTCCGCATCGAACTCACCGACGCGGTCGAGGCCGAGGAGATGTTCGTGCGCCTCATGGGCGACGAAGTCGAACCGCGCAGGCAATTCATCGAAGACAATGCGCTAAACGTCCGCAACCTGGACGTTTGAACGCGCTACAATAATAATTTTTCCGACTCCGCATCATGCCAGACGAAACAGATTCCAATCAACCGCCGCAACCTCCTCACACGCCGGAGCAATTGCCGACCGGCGGTGCTTATACGCAGGGCGAGAAGATTTCCAAGATCAACGTTGCCGACGAGATCAAGAATTCATTCCTCGATTACTCGATGTCCGTGATCATTTCGCGCGCACTGCCAGATGTGCGCGACGGCCTCAAGCCTTCGCAGAGGCGCATCCTTTACGCGATGGAGAACCTCTCGCTGTTTCCGGGACGCAAGCACATCAAGTGCGCGAAGATTTGCGGCGACACCTCCGGCAACTACCATCCGCACGGCGAGGCGGTGATTTATCCCACGCTCGTCCACATGGCGCAGCCATGGGCGATGCGTGAGAAGCTCGTGGACGGCAAGGGCAACTTCGGTTCAGTGGAAAACGATCCTCCGGCGGCGATGCGTTATACGGAGGCCCGGCTCACGCATCTTGGCGCGGCGTTGATGCAGGACATGGAAAAGGACACGGTGGATTTCGTCCCGAACTATGACGAACGCCTCAACGAACCCACCGTTTTCCCTGCCGCGTTTCCAAACCTGCTTGTCAACGGCGGCACCGGCATCGCCGTCGGCATGGCCACCAACATGGCCCCGCATAATCTGGGCGAAGTCATTGACGGCATCTGCGCCCAGATTGACAAACCTGAAATTACGATCCCGGAGTTGATGAAGTTCATCAAAGGCCCGGATTTTCCGACAGGCGGTTTTCTCTGTGGTGTCGAGGGCATTAAGAATTATTTCAGCACCGGCAAGGGAAGTCTCAAGCTGCGCGGGCGTATCGGTGTCGAGGAGATGAAGGGCAACCGTGAGCAGCTGGTCATCACGGAGATCCCTTTCAATGTCAACCGGGCGGCGCTCGAAGAACAGATCGCCAATCTCGTCAACGAGAAGATCATCACGGAAATCTCGGCGATGCGGAACGAGTCGGATGAACATTGTCGACTGGTGATCGAACTGAAGCGGGATGGTAATCCCAAGGTCGTCATCGCAAACCTGTTCAAGCACACGCAACTGGAGGTTTCTTTCAGTGTCAACTCGCTGGCGATTGATCATGGCCGCCCAAAGACGCTCAATCTTAAACAAATCATCCAGTGTTACATTGAGCACCGGCGCGAAGTCATCCTGCGCCGCACCCGTTTCGAATTGAAGAAGGCTGAAGAGCGTGCGGAGTTGTTGGAAGGCTATCTGATCGCTCTGTCGAACCTTGATGAGTTCATCCACATCATCCGTTCCAGTAAAACGCGCGATGAAGCACGGGTGAAGCTGCTCGCGTTTGAGTGGTCGCGGACGCAGGTGGAGAAGTGGGGCATCCTGATACGCAGCGAAGTTCGGTTGCAGGCAGGTCGCTATGCGCTGACCGAACGGCAGGTGGATGCGATTTTGGAACTGCGTTTGTATCAACTGACCGGACTGGAAATCGACAAGATTGACAAGGAATACAAGTCGTTGATCGAGGTCATCAAGGATCTGCTCGACATCCTAGCGAAGGAATCACGCGTGATGGCGATCATCAAAGCGGAGTTGCAGGTGATCAAGGAGAAGCACGCCACACCGCGCAAGACCGAGATTGTTCCGGACGAAGGTGAGATCGCCATCGAAGACTTGATCGTGAACGAAGGCGTAATTATTACGCTCACGCACAACGGTCTGCTTAAGCGCACGAATGTCAGCCAGTACCGCGCGCAGCGGCGGGGCGGCAAGGGAGTGATCGGCATGACCACGCGCGAAGGCGAGACGGCGGACGACAAGGATTTCGTGGAGCATCTGTTCACCGCCAGCACGCATGATTACCTCATGTTCTTCACGAACACGGGGCGTGTTTATGTCGAGCGGGTCCATGAAATCCCCGATATGGGCCGGGCTGCCAAGGGCCGCAGCATTGCGAATCTGCTCGAATTGAAAGCAGATGAAAAAGTCGCCGCCCTTATCCGCATTCTTTCAAAGACTGACGCGAACAAGGAGGATGTAACGTGGCAGCAACCGGGTGAGCTCTTCTTTGCAACGAGGCAGGGCACGGTGAAGAAGACTTCGCTGAGTGACTTTGCGAATGTTAGAAAGGGCGGAATTATTGCCATTGGCATTGAACCCGGCGACGCGCTCATCGACGTGAAACTCACACGCGGCAGCATAGTTGAGAACAACGAAGTGAAGGACCCGGGCGATGGCGTTGTGTTGATCACCAAGGACGGCATGAGCATCCACTTCCACGAATCTGACGTGCGTTCAATGGGGCGTGCCGCCGGGGGAGTGCGGGGGATCAATCTGGAGCAGGGCGATGCACTTGTTGCTGCTGCCATCGTCGTGAAAGATGCCACGTTGCTTGTTGCCGGAGAAAACGGCATCGGCAAGCGCACTGGCTTTGACGAATATCGTGTCCAGTCGCGCGGCGGCAAGGGAATTATCACGATGAAAACCGGCGACAAGACTGGTGGAGTCATTGGGGCGCTGACGGTTCGCGAAACCGACGAGATCATGCTCATCACCGTGGGCGGGCAGATGGTTCGCACGAACGTGAAGGACATTCGCGAAGCCGGTCGGAACACGATGGGCGTGAAACTTGTGAACATTGACGCGGGCGACAAACTTCAAGCCATCGCCCCTGTTATAAGCGAGTCGCAGGAGGATTCAGCGAGTGGGGACAACAATGAAAATACCCCGTCTGCGGGATGAAGAGCACGCGGCGTAATGCATCCCCCAAACCGTGATTCTCGACAAGGTCGCACTTGACGACGGAGTTTTGTGCATTTCTCAAGGGGGCTGAGGTGTTTTTGATTCGTTGGACGCAATTTCGTACTTTCGCTTTTGGATGGCATCTGGCGAAAGAGTCAGCGTGGAGTATGAACCCTTTTTACTCGTTCAGCCCGGAATGAGATGGTGGAGTGGAGCGCCGCCGCATGTCGTTAACGCCTGATGCTAAATCGCTTCCTCGAAGTTCTGCGGATTCTTCGGCGCCGCTCAAAACGTCCTCCACGCGATGGGGCGAGGCCGATAGAAAATCCAGAGCGCCCCGCGAGGTTACTTCCCGAAAAAAGATTGCCATGTCAGTCTCTGCCAGGCTCGGGTTGGCAGCCATTTCAGTCAGATGTACCAACAGGCCGGGACGGCCCTCCCTGTGGGTGAGCCAGCGGTCAAACCAGGAGGATTGCACCGGGCGGTCGTTGATCGCAAAGAAGAGGATGTCTGCGTCGGCGGCGTTGAGCGCGGCGCGCTCACCTAGTTCGGGTGCATTGAGGTATTCCATGCGCCACCAGTAAAATTCGAATTCGATATCGGCCCAGAATTTCTGGACGAGAAAATCACACGCCGCAGTGGCGCGTTCGCGGGTCTCGCGGTCTTCATAAACCACGAGCACGTGACAACGATCCTTGCCTTTCAGACTTTGGGCAATCTTGCTGGTGACGTCTTTCATTGTTTGTCGCGAGCGAAGGAACCGGTTCACAGAGCGAGTTAACCTTGCGGACCGGCCGCTCGGTACAAGGTCAACCTCCTGCATGGAGACGCAAGGACATTTTTCAACGAGATATCCACATGTATTGATTTAGCGGGATGAATCGTCTCGTTCTCGGTAATCGCCAAGAAGCATCCTTCACTTTGATGTTGTTGAGCGGGAGCGCTGGTCAAAAGCCTGCTATGCTCACCACAAATCAGTCCTGCTCGGGTGCGGGGTCAGGGCGAGAGCCGTTGGATTTTCCACTGGCCATCCTGTTGCCGCGTATAGCTGAATCGATCATGCAGACGGCTGGCGCGACCCTGCCAGAATTCGATCCGTGCCGGTGTCAGCACATATCCGCCCCAGTATGGAGGGAGCGGAATGTCTCCCGGAAACTTTTCCGCTGCCTGTTGCCAGAGCTGTTCCAGTACTACACGACTTTCAACGGCACTCGTCTGGTTGGAGGCCCATGCTCCAATCTGGCTGCCGCGCGGACGGCTTTTGAAGTAGATCTCGGATTCCTCGCGGGAAAGTTTTGTCACGGTGCCTGCGACGCAGACCTGGCGTTCGAGTTCCGGCCAGAAAAAGGTCAATGCGGCATTTGGATTGGCTGAGAGTTCACGGCCTTTGCGGCTTTCGTAGTTGGTAAAGAAAATAAATCCCCGTTCATCCGCGCCCTTCAAAAGAACGGTGCGGGTGGAAGGCCGGCCCTCTTCGTCCACCGTGGCTAGCGTCATCGCATTAACATCGGCCGGCGTGTGGCCGAGAAGCGCATGCCAGAGCTTGTAAAGGGCTATGCTGATTTTGCGCCAGCGGGAGACTGGCCCTGTGGCATCAGAAAACCATGATTGGAATTGAGCCAGCGGATCGGCGGCGAGTCGCGCGTCGTGGATTTCACCGGCGCGGTAGTCCTTTCGCAGATTGGCGATGTTCATGCAGGCGCAGGCTACAATGGACGGAAGGGGACTTCCACACCGAAGCGTGTCGCAATTGCGTTCCGCATTTTCCACGACATCTCTTCCGTATTGAAAGTCGCTTCAAACAGCACTGAATCACTGAACTCTCAAGTCGTGGATGTTAGACTGACAGCGCATTGGTGACATGAAGTTGTTTTTAAAACAGGCGGGAGACGTTTACTCGCGTACTTTTTCACGGCTGGCATTGCTGGTCATGGGGATTTTGTTGTGCGCAGGGCGTGTCGCGGAGGGGCAGGGGGCGCAACCGCTCGTGGCGATTCATGATTCCGAATACACCCGTGCTCTTGAGAACATCAATGCATCCGGCGCCACGCCTGGCGGAGCCGGCACCACGGGCAAACAATGGTGGACGAGGGACTGGCATTATTTTGTGATGCCGGAGGCGGTGAAGGAGGCCCTGAAATCCGACGGCACCAAGTTCACCGTCGTTGGGGATTCCAACATCATCGCGGGCGTCTTGTTGACCAACGGGCTGCCCAGGTATCCCATCGTGATCAGCCTTGCGTCCGAGGCAATTCTAGACAGCGAAATCGCGCAGTTTACAAATTACGTGGCTGCGGGCGGCTTCCTCTTCATCGGATCGTCCTCCTTTACGCGCAACACCAATGGGACGGCGCGGGGAGACTTCGCATTTGCCAATGAGATGGGCATTCACTCCCTCAATTCCGCACTGACGAACTGGGGGCAGAACAGCACCTACACGCGCCAGGGGAATCATCGCGTCAATTCCCACGTTCCTGGCGGCACCCTGACATGGCGGCTGCCATCCTCCTCGGAGGAAATTCCATGGGGAACCAATCCAACGCGCGTTTTTCAGCAGTCGCACGATGTCTGGCGTGTGGTCAACAGCAATGCCACCGTCATTGCGCAGGGAGATTCGACACCGTTCCTGACGGTGAAGCAATACGGGCAGGGTTACTTCATTTACTGTTCGGCAATGCAGCCGTTGCTTGGCAATGGCGGTTGGGCTCCGACGATGTACGCCTACCTGACTTTGA
>Ga0154020_10003832_pt1 | contig 18012 bp, 15 predicted proteins | sample Klosneuvirus_201_FD_109709 | JGI IMG/M metagenome (GOLD analysis project Ga0154020, IMG submission 109709) | Active sludge microbial communities from wastewater, Klosterneuburg, Austria - Klosneuvirus_20160825_MG | ecosystem: Engineered > WWTP > Aerobic digester > Activated sludge | place... | reverse complement strand
TGGTCCAAGATCCAAATTTGCGAGTAAGGACAATTCCATCAAGGATATCCCCTCAGACACTCCTGGCAGAGATATCTTCCGCTTGCAGGAACTTCTGCCGCCAATCACGCGAGCTGATTGATTTTCCCGAGGTCGTGCTTTCGAACATTATTGAAACGGCACAGCGCAACTCAACAAATGACAACCATTTTGCGAACAACTGGACAAGATTCTCAGGCTCACTATAGAGCGACAGCAGGATTCTGTGTTTCCTCTCTTGCCGCAAGCGCTTGGAGCGCGATAGCTTGGTTCTGACGCGACCTTCCAAATAGCGTTGCCTGAGTTCCGCTGCCGGGCACCACAAGCTGACTACCGAAATCCGCTGGGCCGATTTGATCAAATCCAATAGTCCCCCTTCGTAGCTATAGTGATCGCCGTCCACGAGAGACTTGGTGATATTAAAATGCAGAAGCAGATAGTCAATCCGAGGCTCTTGGATGTGGCAGACTTCGCCATAACCAGTGTTCAACCAATTTTTCTTGCAGTCAAAGTCCAACTGTTTTGCGATATCCGGCAATTCACCCGCGATGAGTTTGTTTATTAAGGTAGTTTTCCCGGATGTTGGAACGCCGGCCACTATTACAAGATGTCCGATCTGACGTTTGTGCGCAACAGCCAACCGGCCCTCCCCTGACCTCCAAGGAACAAAGTCCACGTAAGCAAAGCTGTATCTGTGCCGCGTAAGCAACGTCGCAACAGCTAGATCTGAGAATAGAAAGTGATTGACGCCGTCCCAGTCCTTTCTTTCTAACCCACATAAAAACAGTATTGGAAACTTCGGAAACACATTGATAACCATGCGCCAAAAACTTGCAAACCCCTTCGGAAAGCTTCTCCCGTCATCAATACCAATTATGAGCACCTCACGAGTGGCGCCTATAAGAGTTTCCAGTGCGGAAATCGGATTTCGCAGCCGATGCAAACCGCTAAAAAGTACAACAACATCATAGATCTCTCTCAATTTTTCGCGCTCAATGTCGATTTCCAGAAAATTAGCTGTCAATCCATTGCTGCCTGCAGCCCGCCGACATTGTGAGATGGAATGACTATCAGAGTCGGCACCGCTGACACTCTTAGCACCACGCCGCAGCAGCCAGAAACATAGTTCACCACTGCCACACGCGGCGTCCAATACTGCTCTAGTTTTTATGAAATCAACTGGAAGAACAATATCCAAAGCAACTTCATACAGCTCTGCGGCTGCGCCATCATATTCCCGTAGCAACGGCATTGACATACTGTGAACGCTCAATCGAATTAAAAGTATGAAATTAGTCGATCTCCCAGCAACTTGGAAAGAAAAATCGATTCTTTTTTCAACCAACCTCACCAGCGATAGGTATTGACCACTCCCTTTGGTCTGGTAGGAGTATGAAAAACCAGATGGAATGAATGCTATGGTGCTGCCTGATATACGCAAATTGCCGCAATGGTGGGCACGAAGGTATGTTTTCAGAAATGAAGCCCTTCGCACGCTTTTGTCAACTCACAGTCCTTCCACCGGAGCAAATTATTACGATTATTGGCTGCTATACTCTCATATAAAATCAAATAAGCCACGCGAGGTCCTGGAGCTTGGGCCAGGACTCACAACGCTAGTCATCGCCCAGGCTCTTTACGAGAATGGCTCTGGCCGTGTAACAGCGATGGAGGATTTGCAGAAGTATTATGACGCATTGCAGGTGATAATTCCGGATCATCTGCGCCCCCATATCGACCTTCAACTTAGTCCGTCCCATCAGGTCCACTACGGACCATTCCGGGGAAAGGCATATCAATCAATTCCAGAACGGGACTATGAATTCGTCTGGATCGATGGACCGAATTATGACCGGCAAACTGAGTTCGATGCCGACATCCTGCAATTGGTTGCCAAGAGCGATGAACCCATTACGGCATTCGTCGACAGCCGAATTGGTTCCTGCTTCGTCTACAGCCTGGTATTCGGAAGGAAATTCAAATTTGACTACATTCGGCGCATAGGCTTCTTGAAAGCCTCTAAACACGACATGCGCACCTATACCCAAATATTTTCGACAATCAAGTTCCGCGGGGCAATCTATGGTCTTTTCGGAATTTAGGCGAGGGTCACCCCGAATTGATGTGTCGCAACATCTCGGTCGCCAAGTCATGAAGTTCGCTGTGCTGACTTTGGCCCTGAACACAGGCAACCAGACACTTGCGCTTGCCGATTAAGCCAGACTAATAAAGCGATGATTTCTCCGCTGCCCGTCACTGTCCACGTCCGAGCCGCCCTGCAGGAAGCCAAAGTCGGCTTTGCCCTGTGGAAGAGCAACAAATATATTGATGAAGCGCTGGCAGGCAAGACCGACCTTGATATGCTAGTGAATCGCAAGGACGAGGCTGCATTTGAGCGCATTCTGTGCAATTTGAAGGCGATAAGGGTTCTCAGCCAGCCTTGGGCGCGCTATCCAGATGTCTTGGATTGGCTGGTTTTTGATGGCGCAACTGGCGATTTTCTGCATCTCCACGTTCACTTCGACATGCTGACCGGCCTGAAGCGGGTAAAGCATCTGCGCCTGCCCTGGGCCGATACGGTGCTTGAAAATCTGCGCATTGAGGAACGGAATGGCTGGCCAATCCCAATAGCCGAGATGGAACTTCTCATTCTGCTGGTGCGGATTTGGGCCAAGATGCCACCATGGCGCAGGCTCTTCGCGCCAAAGATTCCGGCCCGCGTGAAGGATGAGCTTCTCTGGCTCGAAAGCGAGGCCCAAATAATGCGGCTTGCCGCACTGGCCAAGACCCTTGGTCTCCATGCGGACATCCACTTGCCGCTGGGCGGCGATGCCGCAGTCATTGCGCTGGCACGGAATCTCTATGGTCAGGTCAAACAGCATTACCGGATGAACTGGTCTGCCGCTCTGGTCTGGGCGGCAGCGCTAAACTTCAGACTTGCATTGACCCGGATCTGGTTGCGCCTTATTGGCCCGGCCCGCTATCGGAAGACTTTGACCGGCGGGGGCGCCATGATTGCTTTCATTGGAAGTGATGGCTCGGGCAAATCTACCGTGAGCCAGTCATTCGAGCGGTGGCTCCGTCGCAAAATCGATGTCCACCTGCTCTATATGGGGTCAGGCGATGGCCGGGCGGGCTGGATAAATGCGGCGCGACGGCAGCTCTCGAAGCTTGTTGGCAAGGAGTTAAAGCGCGCCGGTCGGACGAAGGAAAAAAGCCCGGCAATTTCCGTTTCCTTTGCTGAAAAAGTGTATCGTCTTTTCGATCTGCTTCTGCTGCGCAGAAAACTGAGGCTCCTGCGGCTCGGGAGGCGACTTGCTGATGGCGGCAGCGTCATTCTGCTTGACCGCTACCCACAAAGCCAATTTGAGGCTGTTAGCGACGGCCCAAGACTCCAGAACGGCCGCAGTTTCGTTTGGGCTGCCGAGCGTGAACGAAGGCTGTACAGCGAGGCGGCCCGACTCGGTCCTGATCTAGTCATTAAGCTCAAAATTGCTCCCGAAACGGCACTGTCGCGGAAGCCAGACCACAATCCCGATGTCATACGCCGCAAATGCACAATTACCGATGCCCTGCAATTTCCCGGTTCCCAGGTCTGTGAAATAGATGCCGGGCGGAGTCTTGAAGAGGTGCTCGCGGCCACGAAACAGGCCGTCTGGACCCATCTGGCGAAGGCAGAACCATCATGATCGTGGAGTGCGTTGGGCTTCCAGGCAGCGGCAAAACAACAATCTGCAAGCTCGTCACCCTGCCCCATGGCAAGAAGGGATCAATTCAACTTCGAGAAACTCGTTTGAATTCAAAGCTCGTGCGGGCCTCCTGGAAAGTCCTGCTCCTCTGCTGTGCAGCACGGCCGTTCACTCTCAATCGGCTTAAAAGAGGCATGAATCTGGTTGCATTTTTGCGGCACTATCAGCATCGTGAACGCGTAATTCTACTTGATCAGGGACAAATCCAAAAACTCTGGTCCATCCTATCGGGCGCGGACTCCTATCCTTCCAGGCGTTTGCATGAGTTAATCGCATCGCTAAAACCCTTCGCGCCTGATTGGATAATCTGGGTAGAAACGCCGGTCACCCTCGCCGTCGAGCGTATCGGCAATCGGACCCATGGTGTCAGCCGCTTCGACAGACTGTCACCCGAAACTGCCCTTGCACTCCTGTCTGAAAGAGCTGATTTACTCAGAGATCTGGCAAAGCAATATTGTTCGGAAACGAAGACGAAGTTTCTCCATCTTGATGGTACGTTGGCGCCCACGGAGAATGTGCTGAAGATCAATAAGATACTGGGTGGCACCAACTGACTGGCCCCGCCTGTCTGTTGAAGCTATGCTGGGAAATTATAGACCTCTTCGAACGCCATGCGCATGTTCACATCCTGTCACTGCAAGGGGAAGATCCGATTGCTGACTCTGCGCCACGAATCGGCTAGCTACTGAAGCGATAAATGGCTGATAAGCTTCACTGATTCGCAATATGTTGCATTTGATCCAGTGTTGGGAAAGCCAAAATATCTGGCTTGACGACTAGAAGATAAGTGTTCAGGCTGTCTGCGGCTATGCCGTCGAGACAACTGGCATCATTGCAATCTGGAATGCGTTTTCGTTGGGCTAAAGCCGGGAGCATTTCTGAAAGGGTTTCGAAATGAAGTTGTGTCTTGCGGTTTTGGTTCTTTTGTTGGGTGGCATAAACGTTGCTTTTGCGGCTGAGAATGCTCCTGCACCAAGTGACACCGAAAACCCCGACTGGACGGGGTTCTATGTCGGCATATACGGCGCGTATGGCTTTGCTGATACCCGTTCCAGTGACAATGCTGACTCTGAGCCCCAAGATCCATTTCCGGGCATTCATGCCGGATATGCGTTAGAGGTGGAAAAAATTATCGTAGGCATCGAAGGTGACATATCTCTGGCCGATCTCGATGGAGATACGGGTTCGGGCGCGAGCTTTGTAAGCCAGGACATAGACAATATCGCGGCGATCAGCGGGCGCATTGGTCTGCCATTTGACAATATGCTCCTGTTCGTGAGTGCTGGTTGGAGTTGGGGCGATTCAGAAAGAAACACTTTCGTTAGCGGTGACCGCGAATTCCTGAATGGGCCGACATTGGGAGGCGGAATTCTGTATGGCTTGGGCCATCATCTGAAAGGCCGGATTGAATACGTGCATATCGACTATGGCAAGGTGACGTATGATATTCCGGGTTCGCCGAACGTTGATAGCAATGTTGATGTTGTTAAGGTTGGGCTCGATTACATTTTTTGATTGATCAATACAGGCGTATTTGACCAGGCATTTATCCGCTAGCCGGATCGCTCAACATCTGAACCTTTTATTTCGCTTTTGAACACTTGCTCATAGGCCAAGAGCATGCGGTCATGGTCGAATCGGTTAACATATTCAACTAAGCTCTCACTGCGCCGTGGCTCCTCGAGCCGGCGGGCCATAGCGCTTGCCAGCGCTTCCGGATCATTCATTGGCACGATCGATCCGATCCGTCCATTGTCGAGTTGCTCGCGCACACCTGTGGGGCAATCCGTTGCAACTACGGGGCAACCACAGGCCAGCGCTTCCAATAGGACATTGCTCGCCCCTTCCCATCGCGATGATAAGGCAAACAAGCCGGCACGGCTGAAGTACCGCATCGGATTAGCTTCGTAACCCGGAAGTCTGAAATCCTCGCTCACGCCAAGTTGCGCAGCCCTATCGGCCAGTGCCTGCCGCGCCCGTGGCGGACCATCACCGAGAATAACAAGCCGTACGGAGTGTATCCGGCGCAGCAGAGCAAACGCATCCAGAAGCAACTCATAGTTCTTCTGCCGCGAAATCCTGCCGGCCGAGATTATCACTGGCGGTTCCCCCGATAAAAACCAAGGGTCATCCAGGGGCTCGGCGACCAGCCGCTGCACCTGGGCAACATCGATGCCGTTGGGTATGACCGAAATCCGCGCGGCATCAATACCGAGATACTTCGTCATGTCCTCAGCAAGCTCATGCGAAACCGCAATGATATGATGCATTTCCCGATATTTCATCGCATCAATGAAATTGGCGATGGTTCCGACCTGCTTTCCGTAGCGACCAAGGCGTGGCGTGGCGTTGCTCGCTCTCCCAAGGAATCGCGTTGCCGGTGGCCGGCCCGCCCATCGGTAAGCAAGGCCCGCCGCGAGGTGAAAGTGATTTCCCGCCGAAAGCAGCACAGAAGGTTTCCGCTCCGCGATGAGCCTCGCAATGCGGGGCACTGCGGAAAGCGAGAGAAGCCGCCGGCTGGGCGCGATATGACCAAGCACTGGGGGGATGCCAATTTCAACGACGTTCAAGTCGGCTGGCACATCCTTTTTGAATTCACCCTCCCTACTTATCACCCATATCTCGGTTTTCAATCCTCTAGCCGCAATATGGCTGGCAATCCGGATGGCATTACGCACAACGCCTGTTGCCGTGAGGTCAAATACGATGATGGCAAGAAGCGGTTTCTCTTCACTCATGGCGGGGATGTAGACGAGTTCCGGTGGAGCGGTCAAATGCGGTGCTTTGGAAGTGCGGGATTTCTCGAAAATTGCTGTTACGCGAGGAAAGCACCAAATGGAATCTATTATCCTGACAGCCCTTTCTCAAGACGAGAGACGAAATAGCGCCAGCCTTTGTCTTTCCGTTTAAGGGGCGCGGCACTGCCGGCAACCTCTTCATAATAGTCCTCAAGATGCATGATCTTCGGGGTAGCCTCCCGATCGGTCCAGACATCCAGATACTTGCGGTAGCGAATATTATACTCTGGCGGCAACACATAAATGGCAAGATCACTTGTCCACATCATCTCACGCAATGTGATTTGGTCCCATTTGAATCCCGCCTGGTGAAAGGCGTCACTCCAATCCTGCATAAATTTAATCGCCTTGCCCTCTCCACGATACAGAATCACACCGCCATTATGTTGGGGAAAGGCGTCGGGAATTTCCTGGCGCCATATCTTTGTCTGGCGCCCAGCATTGCGGGCATGTGCGTGGGCAATGGCCAAGTCAAAACGTGACAGCAGTTCAAACATTGGCGTTAGGTCGGCAACCACCCTTGTATCTGAGTCAAGATAGAGGGTCCGCCGAAAACGCGTTTTCGCAAGATAATCAACTTTGGACCGGTGATGCCCGCCGCTGAATTCCACAACACGGTCAAACGGCCCATCTGCTTTGGGTTCATCGGTGTATAGATCGATTGCCAGCCATGGGTTTGTTTCACGCACCGAACGCGCCGCGGCAACTGCCGCTGCCGTGTGAAATGCACCCGAAGTGATGTATATCACCCCACTTTCTGGGGTACCCTCATCCATTTGGATCACCATTGCCAAACATCCGATAATCCGCAACACGGGCGGTTTGAACCTTGGCATTTGCAGTCGCGGTTACACCTTGCCCAAACATGCCGTTTATTCGTCGCTCACTGCCATTCGGTCCGAGCTTGTGAACCCCTACAAACGGCGCTACACGCCTAGTTTTGATGCTTCTGCCATCTCCTTTCCAGGATGGCAACCGTGGAGAGATTTAATGCGAATTGCGATGATCGGATCGGGTTACGTGGGATTGGTGTCCGGCGCCTGCCTCGCCGATTTTGGCCATGAAGTAACCTGCGTCGACAGCAACGCCGAAAAAATTGCCGCGCTGAAACGCAATGAAATTCCCATTTATGAGCCCGGCCTTGACCAACTGGTGAAGGATAACGCAACGGCGGCACGGATGTTTTTTTCAACCGATCTCGCCGCCGCAGTTGGCAATTCCGATGTTGTGTTCATTGCCGTGGGAACGCCGTCCCGCCGGGGTGACGGGCACGCCGACCTTTCCTATGTCTATGCGGTTGCGCGCGAAGTGGCCCTCGCACTCAAGGGTTTCACCGTGGTAGCCACAAAGTCGACAGTTCCATTGGGAACCGGAGACGAGGTTGAGCGCATCATCCGCGAAATCAACCCTGCTGCCGATGTGGCTGTGGTGTCCAATCCGGAGTTTTTGCGCGAGGGCTCTGCAATCGGCGATTTCAAGAAACCTGACCGCATAGTGATAGGCCTCAGCGATGATCGGGCCCGCGCCGTCATGACCGAGGTTTACCGGCCGCTTTATCTCAATCAGGCACCACTTCTGTTTACCGCAAGGCGCAGCGCCGAACTCATCAAATATGCGGCAAATGCCTTTCTCGCCCTTAAGATTAGCTTTATCAACGAGATTGCCGATCTGTGCGAAGTTACCGGCGTTGATGTTCAGGAGGTTTCCCGCGGAATTGGCCTCGACAACCGCATTGGCTCCAAATTCCTCCATGCCGGACCAGGCTATGGCGGCTCCTGTTTTCCGAAGGATTCCCTTGCACTTGTTAAAACCGCCCAAGACCTTGGCAGCCCGCTCCGCCTGGTCGAAACCACTGTAGCCATCAATGACCAGCGCAAGCGCGGAATGGCCCGCAAGGTCATTGCGGCCTGTGGCGGAAATGTCCGTGGCAAGACCGTCGCCATACTCGGCCTCACTTTCAAACCCAACACCGATGACATGCGGGAGGCCCCTTCCCTGTCCATAATTCAGGCCTTGCAGGACCAGGGCGCCATAGTCCGGGCCTATGATCCTGCCGGCATGGCGGCGGCGCGGAGCTTGCTCAATGATGTTCATTTCTCGGAGAATGCCTATGACGCGGCGGCAGGCGCCCATGCCCTTGTCGTCGTGACCGAATGGGATGCCTTCCGCGCCCTTGATTTCAACCGGTTGGGCAAAGCAATGGCCACCAGGATCCTTGTCGATCTCCGGAATGTCTACCGTTCCCAGGATGTGGCTGGGCTGGGATTTGCCTATTTCAGCATCGGCCGGCCTGCATCGCCGCTGGAACCGAAACAGGCTCCCAAATGAGATACCTTATCACCGGCAGCGCCGGATTTATTGGCTTCCACCTGGTCCGGCGCCTGCTCGACGAGGGTCACCAGGTGGCAGGCTTCGACGCCATGACGCCCTATTATGACGTCAGCCTCAAGGAGGCCCGCAACGCTCTCCTGGCACGCCATTCCGGTTTTACCGCTGTCTCTGGCCGTCTGGAAGACGCTGATGCCCTGAACCGGGCCGCAGACCAGGCAAAGCCGGATATCATCGTACATCTGGCCGCCCAGGCCGGCGTTCGCTACAGCCTCGAAAATCCCAGGGCCTATATCGATTCCAATCTCATTGGGTCATGGAACGTGCTCGAATTGGCCAAGCGGGTAAGGCCCCAGCACCTCTTGCTCGCCTCCACCAGTTCAATCTATGGGGCAAACGCGAAGGTCCCCTTCGAGGAAAACGACAAGGCGGACGAGCCCTTGAGCCTCTATGCCGCGACCAAGAAGGGCATGGAGGCGATGGCCCATGCCTATGCCAGCCTTCATGGTGTGCCCACCACCGCATTCCGGTTCTTCACCGTTTACGGGCCCTGGGGCCGGCCCGACATGGCTCTATTCAAGTTCACCGACGCGATTCTCAACGACCGCCCGATCGAAGTGTATGGCGAAGGAAAGATGAAGCGTGACTTCACCTATGTCAGCGACTTGATAGAGGCAGTCCTGCGTTTGATGCCGCTTTCACCCACGAGCCAGCCGGCTCCCTTCAGAATTGTCAATATCGGCGGCGGGCAGCCTGTAGGCCTTATGACCTTCATCGAGACACTCGAACGGGCCCTGGGAAAAACCGCGGTCCGCAAAATGCTGCCCATGCAGCAGGGCGATGTGCCGCGCACCCATGCCTCTCCCGAATTGCTGATGCAGTTGACAGGGTTTTGCCCGCAAATGGGCCTTGCCCAGGGCATCGGCGCTTTCGTAAGCTGGTACAGGGATTATTACCGGGTGTAACTAGCGGGCGACGCTCACCACCGGCGCCTGGGGAATTACGATCCCTTTCTCAGCAAACGCCTTCAGAATTGCAAAGCGCAAATCACTGGCCACCAAAACACCATAGAAGATATCACCAACTGTGCCCTTGATTTCGAAATCCAGTGAATAGACGCCGAATTTCTGCAATGTCACCATCGGTTCCGGATAGGTCAAAACATTGGGATGGGCCTTGGTCAATTGCTGCAGGAGTTCCTTCACTTTCTCCGCATCGCTGTCATAGGCGACGCTCACATTCACGGTAAAGCGTCCCATAGTGTCGCTGTGGGTCCAGTTCTTCACCGGCTCCGTGATCAGGTTGGAATTTGGAACAATGATTGAGCATCCATCGAATGTTTCAATCTCCGTAGCACGGACATTTATTTTCTTGACCAGCCCTTCGCCCGCCGGGATGGAAACCCAGTCACCCACCCGTATCGGCCGCTCCGCCAGCAAGATGAGGCCGGAAACGAAATTGTTGACGATCGATTGCAGGCCGAAACCGATACCAACACCGAGAGCGCCGGCAACAAGGGCGAGGTTTGAAAAATCCAGGCCCGCAGCCGTAAGGGCAAACCCGGCCGCGATGATGTAGCCGGCATAGGTGGCGCCCTTGCGAACCGAATCCTGAACACCCTTGTCGATGCGGGTTTCAAGAAGAATGCGCCGGTTAAGCCACCCCACGAAAAGCTTGGTGACCGCGATGCCGCCAAAAAGCACGAAGGCGACAAGCAGAATCGAGGATGGTGAAATCGTGACGTTGCCGACATCGAAGCCGAAAAACGCCTTGTTTGCCAGCGCCCGGAAATCGATCCACGTCACCGTCCACAGAAGGAACAGGATAGGCAAGCCGATGAACACCAGCAGGATATCCACGAAAGTGCGGAACAGCAGCCCTGCCCGCTCGATGGCGCGCTCACCCAAGCCCGTGACCCGCCGCAGGAATTTGCCAAGATGGCTGCTTGGATCAAAACTTGTCTGGACGGCCGCATCCGCGAGGTAGTGAACAAGGAACAGGAATGTGACAACGAGAGCGGTGTCAAACAGCTTGAATACGATGAAGTTTGCCAGCGCGACGTAACCGAACAGCAGGGCTAATGTCGCCACCAGCACCAGCAGCCAGATCGGCGTTAGAAAAACCTCGGTCCAGCGGAAATAGATGACCTGATTGGGGGTTTTCTCGACCAGGCCTGACTGATTGCGGAAATTCAGCAGCAGCAGGGCCAGCAGGACCAGCATGAGACAGGACGCAAGAGCCGACTGGCCGATCGAATAGCTCACCGGGAGGTAGATGCCATCAGCCAGATTGCTGAAGGCATCGGATGCACCGGACATAGCCGCACAGATCGTGGCGAGAATCGCGAACCGCGAAGCGGCTGCATCGTCTAAATTGATCAGGCGCCATTTGGCCTGGTTGGGCGCGGCAATGTGGTAGGCCAGAACCCCATTGACCATCGTCCCGGTTATGATGGCGGCAAGTCCATCGAGCACCAGGTTGAAGCGCGCAGTCACAAAGCCAGCATTTTCCAAATAACTGAGGGTGACCGCAAACAGGATGCTCAGCAGGATCAGGGTACCAAGCGTGGCGCGGACAACAAGCCAAAGCCTGTCCAGACTGTCCGGAAAATCACTGTCGAGGCTTCTTGCCTTGTAGCGCTCCCGCAGCACCCGGTCAACAAACCACCATACGGCCAGTATCAGGAGTATCGTAAGCGGCAGCATGATCAGCGACGAGAGGCTCGCGGTTTGCTGAATTTGCGTCCACCAGTTGCCTATCAGTGCGCCCAAGCGCTGCAGGAAAACCGTCAGGCCCGCACCGGCATCGCTCCATAGATAGGGGTTCAGAACCGACCTGCTGGATTCAAAAATCTTCTGGAAAAACTGGTTGCGTTGAATGGACGAGGCACGCCCCGCCTTTTGCTCGGCTTCCACCGCCACCAGCTCAAGCTGGGTCCTGGCGCCCTGCAAGCGGTTTAGGGCATCATTCAACAGCTTGCGCTGCGCTTCGATTTCGACCGATTCCGTCCGCTCTGCCGGCGGGGCTGGACCAAGCTTTGCGACCTGTTCGACGATTTCCCTGATGGGTTCGTCAAGCGCGCTCGACTGGTTCAGCGCCTTGATGCGAATGTCTTCTAGAGTCGTGCGGTGTTCAATCAGGCGCTGGTCAGTGATTGATGGCAGCGCCAGCTCACTTTCGATGGCTTGCAGGCTGGCCCGGAAAGCCAGTGCCGCCCGCTCCGCCTGCCCAATGACCGCCTCGTCATAGGCGGCAGCCGGCCCGACCAGCAGCCAGACCGAAAACAACAGCGCGACCCAGGGTTTTAGAAACTGGAGCGCTTTTCCCATATCTACACCAGTCGGCTCTTGTTCACTGCCGCACCAATGAAGGACGCAAACAAGGGATGCGGATCAAAGGGCTTAGATTTCAACTCGGGATGGTATTGCACCCCGATGAACCAGGGATGATCGGGATACTCGATCGTCTCCGGCAGCAGTCCGTCCGGTGACATGCCGGCAAATCGCATGCCCGCCTTTTCCAGCTGCGCCCGGTACCGGGTGTTCACCTCATAACGGTGGCGGTGGCGCTCCGAGATATGGGTTGATCCATAAATTTCGGCGATCTTGCTGCCCTTGGCCAGCGTGGCGTCATAGGCTCCAAGCCGCATGGTGCCGCCCAGATCACCACCCGCCTTGCGGATTTCCAGTTCGTTGCCTTTCATCCACTCGGTCATCTCGCCTACAACTGGCTGTTTCGTGGGGCCAAACTCGGTGGAACTTGCATCCGGAATCCCGCAAAGGTTCCGCGCCGCCTCGATGCAGGCCATTTGCATCCCGAAGCAAATGCCAAAATAGGGCACATCGCGGGTTCGGGCAAATGTTGCCGCCCTGATCTTGCCCTCCGAACCACGCTCGCCAAACCCGCCAGGCACCAGAATGCCATCAACACCCTCGAGGTAAGGGGCCGGATCCTCATTCTCGAACACTTCCGATTCGATCCATTCCAGCCGAACCTTCACGTTGTTCGCAATGCCACCATGCACCAACGCTTCGCTTAATGACTTATAGGCGTCAAGAAGTCCCGTGTACTTTCCGACCACCGCGATCTTCACTTCACCTTCGGGCTGCGTCACCCGCTGCATGATTGCCTGCCACTTGGAAAGATCGGGCGCCGGCGCGTTTTTTATGCTGAAGGCATCCAGTACTTCCTTGTCCAACCCTTCTGTGTGATAGGCCCGCGGAACGTCATAGATGCTGGCCACATCCAGCGCCTGGATAACCGCTGACGGCCGCACATTGCAGAACAGGGCAATCTTGCGTCTTTCGCTCTCCGGAATTTCCCGGTCGGCGCGGCACAACAGTATATCAGGCTGAATGCCGATGGAGCGCAGCTCCTTCACCGAGTGCTGAGTAGGCTTGGTCTTCAATTCGCCGGCCGTCGGAATATAGGGCAGCAGCGTGAGATGGATAAAGATGCAGGAACCACGCGGCGCCTCCTGTCCAAACTGGCGGATGGCCTCGAAAAACGGCAGGCCTTCGATATCGCCTACCGTTCCGCCAATCTCCACCAGAACGAAATCAAATTCGTCGTTGCCGGCTCCAATGAAATCCTTGATCGCATCGGTCACGTGCGGAATGACCTGAACCGTGCCTCCGAGGAAATCACCGCGCCGCTCCTTGGCGATGATGTCCTGATAGATGCGCCCCGTGGTGATGTTGTCCTGCTTGTTGGCCGGCCTGCCGGTGAAACGCTCGTAATGGCCGAGGTCGAGATCGGTTTCCGCCCCGTCATCGGTGACGAAGACTTCTCCGTGCTGGTAAGGGCTCATGGTGCCCGGATCAACGTTGAGATAGGGGTCGAGCTTGCGCAGGCGCACGCTGTAGCCCCGCGCCTGCAGGAGTGCGCCAAGGGCCGCAGAGGCCAGGCCTTTGCCAAGGGAAGAAACCACGCCGCCGGTAATAAAAATGTATCGCGCCATGGGAGTTCAACCTACTCGCTTGCAAACATGATTCGAAGCCTGAAAAGCCGGGTTTTCAGGATTATTGTTAAGAACCGTGAAACAATTACTGTGAAACAGGGACCTGCGGTGTGGCAGGTGCTGCGGGCAGTTGCGGCAATACGCTGCCGCCCGTCCCTTCGGTTGCCGGAGCGCCATCTGTAGCAGGTGCGACGCCGTCAAAAAGTGAACCGCCTGACCCGCTGCCGCGCACGGCAATCAATGTTAAGCCGATGGAAGTAATAAAGAAACACACCGCCAGAATGGCCGTTGTCCGCGTCAGCGCATTACCAACACCCCGCGCCGAAAACAGGTTCCCGGCCCCTCCGCCGCCACTTCCAATGCCCAGCGCCCCGCCTTCCGAGCGTTGCAGCAGCACCGCCCCGATGAGGGCCAGGGCGACAATGAGATGGATGACCAGAAGAACCGTTTGCATGGTGGAGCGGACCTATTTCAATTTCGGGGCGGTTTAGCGTCTATATGGGCCTAAAGCAACCCGCTTCAAGCGCCTGCAAATCCCGCCAGGACGGCCCCGTTTCAGCGGCCGTAGAGATAGCTCGGCAGCCACATGCCGATGGCCGGAAACATGTAGAGAAGAACCATGGCAAACACGACGATGAAAATGAACGGCATCACGCCGGAAAAGATATCGTTGATGTTCACGTGTTTTGGCGCCACCCCCTTCAGGTAGAACGGTGCCATGGCCACCGGTGGCGAGAGGAACGATGTCTGAATGTTGAGGGCGATCAGGATGCCGAAAAACAGCGGGTCAATCCCGAAGTGGTCCAGCAAGGGCAGGAAGATCGGCACGAAAATCACGATGATTTCCGTCCATTCCAGGGGCCAGCCGAGGATGAAAATTATGATCTGCGTGACAATCAGGAACATGAGCGGCGAAAGATCAAGTCCAACCACAAAGTCCTTGATTACGGCATCGCCGCCAAGGATGGCGAAGACCGCCGAGAAGGTAAACGAACCGACAAACAGCCAACACACCATGGCGGAGGTTCGCGCCGTCAGAAATACCGACTCTTTCAGTTTTTCGAATGTCAGCGAGCGATAGGCCGCAGCCAACACAAGGGCGCCAAGCGCGCCAATGGCGGCAGCTTCCGATGGGGTCGCAATACCGAACATGATGGCGCCGAGCACAGAGAAAATCAGGAGCGCGAGAGGCACAAAGGATGTCAGAAGCTCGCGGACGATAGTAAAAAACGGGACATTTCTTTCAATCTCGGGAAGTGGCGGCGCCAAAGCCGGATTGATCATCACCCGAATGATAACATAGGCCATGTACATGCCCGCTAGCATCAAGCCTGGGAAAAGCGCGCCCGCATAGAGTTGTACTGGCGAGACACCTGCCGTGGCTCCATAAAGTATAAGCATGATACTCGGCGGAATAAGAATGCCGAGGCAGCCGCCGGCACAAATAACGCCGGCCGAAAGCCGGACGTCATAGCCCTGCTTGAGCATTGCCGGGAAGGCAAGGAGCCCCATGAGGGTGACCACAGCGCCAACAATGCCGGTGGCGGTGGCAAACAGGGCGCAGGTAACCAGCGTGGCCAGCGCCAGGGAACCGGGCAGGATACCGGCCGCAAGCTGAACCGAGCGGAACAGCCGGTCGAGGATATTGGCGCGCTCAACAATGTATCCCATGAAGACAAACAGCGGCACCGAAATCAGGACATCGTTGGTCATCACCGACCAGGTGCGCTGGACCAGCAGTGACATGACAGGTTCCCAGTTGCCGTCGAAAGCCAGCCAGGCAAAACCCACACCCATGGCAATAAGCGTAAAGGCAATTGGAAAGCCGAGCATGATGAGCCCGACAAAAAGGATGAGCATGAACACGCCGAGTTGCGGATCGGTCATGGCTTGACCTCGGCGTCGGCATGCTGTTCGAGGATGATTTTTTCAAGTTCCTCGACATCGTGCAGCCGTTTCGGCCACGCACCCGTGCGCAGGCAAATGAGGCAGCGGATGACTTCAACTACACCCTGCAGCAGCAGGAACAAGCCGGTTACCGGAATAAGTGTCTTGTAATGATAGATTGGCGGCCCCGCAGGGCTGTAGGCGGAATGCTCGTGATTGACCCAGGACTGCGCGGCAAAGCCATAGCCTGAATAGATGAAAGCGATGATGCCGGGGAAGAAAAACAGGAAATAGAGAAGCAGATCCATCCCCGCCTGGGTCTTGGGTTGCCACGAGCGGTAGAGAAAGTCGCCGCGGACGTGGGCATTGCGCGACAGGGCATAGGCCCCCGCCATGATGAAAAGAGCGCCATAAAGGAAGTAGCTGGCATCGAAAGCCCACTCTGTAGGCGCACCCAGCACGTAGCGCGAGAACACTTCATAGCTGACTGCCAACGTCAGCAACAGGATGCTCCAGGCAAAGACATGCCCGACAATCGTGCTCACCTGATCAACCGGGATGAGCAACCGCTGCAACCGGGCGCTCCAGGCTTCACCTGCGAAGCGTGATTTGAGATGGAACGCAAAGCTGCTGATGACCGCGGCCACGCCAGCCCAGAATGCCAAAGGCGAGTAAGGAGTTGAGCCTTTCTCCGCATGCGCGGCAGGCAGAAGGTCGCACGCACCTCCGTAAAACATAAGGCAATGAAAACTGTTGGCCGGCCGCAGGCCCTTGGCAGCTACCATCCGCCCCACTTCACCAAAGGCATAAAGGGACCAGAAAATCGCCAGCACGACAAGCGCCACACCTGCAGCAAAGAGCAGGAACGGCAGCCGCTCACCTTTCATGGCGCAGTGCTTCCTTGGTTGCTCACAGAACTACCCCTCCATCCCGCACACGCTAACACCTTCCCCCGTCAGGGGGAAGGTGGCCAGCGCCAGATTAGGCCTTGAAGAAGTGATCAAACGCCATGTTCTGTTCGACTTCCAGCTCGAATTCGGCCCCGACAACCCGCTTGACCCATGCCTTCTGGCTTTCGAGGACCTTGGCGAAGAAAGGCTCAGCCGACTGCGCGGCAAGAACCTTGTCCCATGCCGCGAGCTGGGCCTGCAGCACTGAATCCGGCGTCTTGTGAACCTTCACACCGGCTTCTTTCAGGGCTGCAAGGTCGGTGGAATAGCGGTCCATCGCTTTCCAGCTCATGTCGGCCGAGGAAGCTTCGGAAGCATACTTGATGATAGCCTGGAGTTCCGGGGCCAGCGCATCAAACTTTGCCTTGTTGAAAACGATCTCGAAGCTCTCTGCCGACTGATGATAGCTTTGCAGCATATAGTCCTTGGACACGTCGGCAAATCCGAGCAGTTTGTCGGATGATGGGTTGTTGAACTCCGCAGCGTCGAGCAGGCCACGGTCCATGGCCGGAACGATTTCGCCACCACCCATGATGGTGACTGCCGCACCCATTTCCTTGAAGAGATCGGCCGACAGTCCCACGGTGCGGTATTTGACGCCGTTGAGATCTCCAGCCGAGGTCATTTCTTTCTTGAACCAGCCAAGCGGCTGAGTAGGCATCGGCCCTGTCAGGAACCCGACAAGGTTGAGGCCGAGAATCTGCTGCACCAGTTCATCATAAAGGGCCTGGCCGCCGCCGTATTTGACCCAGCCGAGCATCTGGTTGGCGCGCCAGCCCCATGCTGGAGGCGTTCCGAAAAGCGAAAACGCCTTGTGCTTGCCGTACCAGTAGGCTGTCACACCGTGGCCGCCATCGAGGGTTCCCGCGATCACCGCGTCCTGCACTTCGAAGGCCTTGGCAACCGAGCCCGCCGCCAGAAGTTCGATCTTGAGTTTGCCGCCCGCCATTTCATTGACACGTGCGACGAAATCCGCCGCAAACTCGTGAAAAATGTCCTTGGCCGGCCACGTGCTCTGAAACTTGAAATTCACCGCATCCTGTGCGCGCGCCACATTCGGCATGGCGAGACCTGCGGCACCTGCCGCAGCGGCAACGGCGCCCTTCTTCAGGAAAGCGCGGCGCGAATTAACGTCAGTCTTGTCAGGGGTCTTGGTCATGTCAAATCTCCCATTTGGGCACCACTTACGGGTGCACTTGCCGGGAGCTTGACCGATAACGGCCGCATGCACAAGTCAAACGAAGGTCGTAGTCACGCCAAATTGATGGTTAGGTTTTTGCCGCCTCATAGCGGTAGCGGAAGGTGCAGCAAGAGGCTCCGCC
>Ga0154020_10003831_pt1 | contig 18012 bp, 16 predicted proteins | sample Klosneuvirus_201_FD_109709 | JGI IMG/M metagenome (GOLD analysis project Ga0154020, IMG submission 109709) | Active sludge microbial communities from wastewater, Klosterneuburg, Austria - Klosneuvirus_20160825_MG | ecosystem: Engineered > WWTP > Aerobic digester > Activated sludge | place... | reverse complement strand
TCGTCCATCTCGGCTGCTGTGAGATCGACCTGGCCCAGCATCTGACCGGCAAAAAAGACGAAGTGGTGTCCGGCCAGCGGCGTGGGTTTCAGCTCCACCTCAAGACCGGCGAAGGCCCTTCCGACATGCACGAGGCGTCGCTGGAAAGTAAAAATGCCTTTTTCTGAAACCAGCCGGATTTCGGCCTCTGGGGCATACGCCAACTCAGGCAGCTTTTCCGGCATCGCACGCTCGCTCGGTCGGTAAAGCGAAAGCGGGCTGCGTTGCTGCAACGCCTCCTGCTTGCCGCCAAAGTTTTGTTGCGCGCGGATCTGCTCCAGCAAGGCCTTTGCCTGATTCTCGGGGATGGCGCGGGCCTCATACAGCGGATGCATCAGATCGGCCTGATGCAAACGCTCCTCCAACGCCGCCCGTTGGTAGGATGGCAACGCGGCCAGCCGGGCCGCGAGCTGCTGGTGCTCCGTCTCGGGCATCATCGATCCGGCCGGGACAAAATCGATCCCCAGGCCCGCACGCATGAGCCATACGCTCATCGGCGTGTGGGCCCGCGGCGCGGGCAAGGCCACCCGCCAAGGCAGGCCGTGGCGGCGGAAAAGCAGTCCGAGGAATCCGGTGAGTTCCTCCTCCGGCCGGCCGGCCGGGAGCAACGCCGCGCCGACAATGAAGTTGGTCGTCTCATCGCGCACGAGCGCGGGGGTGCGCAACACCCCACCCGCCAGCTTCAGCTCGCGGCCGAAGCTAAGAACCCAGCGGTAGTTCGGCTCGAAGCGCAGGGTGTCGGGGTGCCGGCCCAGGGTGGCCGCCTGCAACGAGGCTGCCTCGCGGCGACGGCGCAGGATGAGGTCGATCGTGCTCGGCGCCGGCAGGGGCATCACACCCTGCTGCTTCAACTCGGCGCTGATCCGCGCCGCGCTCCAGTCGGGGTTCTCCCGCCGCAAGTCGAGCACGAGATCGGCGACGTGTTCGGGGGTTTTGTGCGGGCTGGTTTTCGGGCGACGGCTCTGCTCCACCAGCCCGGCCTCCCCTTCAGCACGGAAGCGATTGAGCCATTTGTAGCCGGTTTTCCGACTGACTCCGAAGCGGGCGCAAACGGCCGTAAAGGGCTCATCACCCTTCTCGGCTAATACTACGAACTCGCGCCACATGCCCATCCCCATCACGCAGGATGCGGCCGATTTCAACCTCGGAATGAAAGTCGGCCCGGTGTCCGGATCCGGTTTCCTATCGGAGAACCCGACTGAATAGCCGCCGATTTACCGGCTTAAATCATATGGAAATACCGCATCCGGCGGAGTTATTTTTTCGGGAACGGCGACGCCGTCTCGCGCTTGAGCTCGCGGGTCATCAGGGCGTGGAGCGCCTCAGCCGGCTTCTTGCCCTGATAGAGGATGGCGTATACCTCGGCGAGAATCGGTGCCGTGATGCCGCGCTCCTGACAGAGCCCGTGGAGGGCCTCGGTGCTGCGGTGCCCCTCGACGACCGTCTTGCGGCCGGCAAGGAGCTCGGCGACGGACTTGCCCGCGCCAATCTTCTCGCCGAACTCGCGATTGCGGCTCCAGCTGCCGTGGCTGGTGGCGACGAGATCGCCGAAACCACTCAGGCCGTAGAAGGTGTCGGGTCTCGCGCCGAGCGCGACGCCGACGCGCAGCATCTCGGTCACAGCGCGGGTCAACAGCGCGGCCTTGGCGTTGTCGCCGAGCTTCTGGCCGTCGCACAGGCCGGCGGCGATGGCATAGATGTTCTTGAGGCTGGCGCCGTATTCGGCCCCAGCGAGATCGTCGCTGGTGTAGATGCGCAGCGTGGTCCCGCTCATGGCCGCCTGCACCTTGGGCACGAACTCGTCGGCGCGCTGCGCCGCCATGACCATCGCGGCCGGCAGGCCGCGGGCCACCTCGCCGGCGTTGGTCGGGCCGGTCAGCGTGCCGCAGTTCAGGCCGGGCAGCACCTGACCCATGACCTCGCTGGGCCGGAGGTGAGTGCCGATCTCGAGCCCCTTGACCAGGCTGAGGAAAAGCTGGAGGCGCGAGGTGTCGTGCAACACCGCCCGCATTTGCTCGCACCAAGCGCGCAGGGATTGTGACGGGCACGCGATGAGCGCCACGTCCGTCTCAAGGAGCGCGGCCCGCAAGTCGGTCGCAATCAGCAGTCCATCGGGGAGAGGGATCCCGGGCAGATAGTCATGATTTTCCCGGACGGCCTGGAGCTGGACGGCGTGCTCGGGGCGGCGTGCGACGAGCGTGGTGTGCTGTCCGCGCCGGGCCAGATGAACGGCCATCGCGGTGCCCCACGCGCCCGCGCCGATGACAGCGAAATTAAGGGGGCGCGGGTCGGGCATGGGGCGGGCCGTCAGGTTTTGAGGAAGCCGGGAATTTTTTCGCCGGCGAGCATAGCCTCGAAATTTTCGCGGGCGTTGACCAGCTCGAACCGGCTGCCGGACACGAGCACCTCGGCCGCCATCCCGCGGGTGTTGTAGCGGCTGGCCATGGTGTAACCGTAGGCACCGGCGCTCATGAAGGCGACGAACTCGCCCTCGCCCACCGTCTGCAGCGTGCGATCCTTGGCAAAACAGTCGCCCGACTCGCAGATGGGGCCGACGATGTCGGCCTTGAGCGCGGGGCGCGCGGAGTCGCGCACCAGCGGGACCAGCTCGTGGTAGGCCTCATACATCGCGGGTCGCACGAGGTCGTTCATGGCGGCGTCGAGCACGAGGAAATTCTTGCCGGAGCCGCGCTTGAGGTATTCGACCCGGGAGAGCAGCACGCCGGCGTTGCCGACGAGGAAACGGCCGGGCTCGAGCAGGATTTTCAGGCCGAGGGGCGCGAGCAGCGGCGTGAGGGCGGCACCGTAGGCTTCAGGCGTGAGCGGGCGCTCGCCCTCGGGTTGGGCGCTCCACCAAGCTGCGTCGCCACTGGCGAGAGCGTCCTGATAAACGATGCCGACCCCGCCTCCGATGCTGAAATAGGTGATGCCGTAGTCTTGTTTCAGTTGCGCGACAAACGGCGCCACCTTCTTCACCGCCTCGATGAAGGGCGCGGCGGAGGTGAGTTGGGAGCCGATGTGCATCTGCACGCCCTTGATCTCGAGGTGCGGATACTTGGCGGCAGCGGCGTAGGCGGCCGCAGCGGCCTGGAGCGGGATGCCAAACTTGTTCTCGCTCTTGCCGGTGGTGATCTTGGCGTGCGTCTTGGCGTCGACGTCGGGGTTGATGCGGATGGCGATGGCCGCCTTGCGGCCGAGTTGCCCGGCGACGTGGTTGATGCGCGTCAACTCGGGTTCGCTTTCGACGTGGAAGCCAAACACGCCGGTCTGCAGGGCCAGCCGGATCTCAGCCTCGGTCTTGCCGACCCCGGCAAAGACGCTGCGCTCGGTGCTGCCTCCTGCGGCGACCACGCGCTGCAGCTCGCCGCCGCTGACGAGATCGAAGGCGGCGCCGAGGTTCGCGAAGAGGCGGAGGATGGCGAGGTTGGAGTTGGCCTTCATCGCGTAGCATATCTGCAGGTCGAGCCCGCCCAGGCTGGCGGCCAGCCGGCGGTAATTGTCCTCGATCGTCTGGGCGCTGTAGACGTAGGTCGGGGTGCCGTGCAACTGGGCGATGGCCGCTAGGTCGATGGATTCGCAATGGAGTTTTTGGCCGGCGTAACGGAAGTGGTGCATGGGTAAAGTGAGCGTGAAAGGAACCCAGATAGCCAGAATCCCCTTGAACGGAAGAGCTATTTTCCCGGAGGCTCGGGGCATGTCCTACCGCTGGCGCCACCTGCTCAACCAACTGCCGATCGCCTTCGGCATGCGGAGCGACCGGCGCCTGCGGACGGCAAGAACCAAGCAGGCCCAGTTCGCGTGCTATCTGGAAGAGAGCGGCTACCGGGCGCACAATGTGGATCGTTACGAGCGCAGCCTGCGCCGCCGGCGCGTCGCGAAGGGCCTGTTTGTGTGGGCGACCGCGTTCGCCCTCGCCTGGATCGTGCTCGAGAGCGCGCGGGCCGTGATGTTGTTCTGAGGCTGCCGCCCGGGGTTGACGCGAACCGCGGCCGCGTTTGCATCGGGCGCATGAGTTCCGCCCCTGCTTCGGCCGCGAAACCGTCCTGGTTTCAGCGTTTCCTGTCCGTAATCGAGCGCGTCGGCAATCTGTTGCCCAACCCGTCGACGCTTTTCGCCCTCATCGCCGCCCTCGTGGTCCTGCTCTCGTGGCTGTTCAACCGGATGGGCGTGTCCATCATCCATCCGGCCACGGGCCAGACCATGCACGTCGTCAGCCTGCTGAATGTCGAGGGCCTGCAGCGGATGCTGCTGAACATGGTGCCGAACTTCGTCGGCTTCCCGCCGCTCGGCACGGTGCTGGCCTGCCTGATCGGCATCGCGGTGGCGGAGCGCACCGGGCTCGTCACCGCCGGCCTGCGGCTCATCGTGCTGACCACCCCGCGCCGCTGGCTTGCCGCCATCGTGGTGCTCGGCGGCATCCTCTCCCACTCCGGAGCCGATGTCGGCTACGTGCTTTTCATCCCGCTCGGGGCGGCGATGTTCCATGCTGCGGGCCGGCACCCGCTCGCGGGCCTCGCCGCGGCGTTCGCCGGCGTCTCGGGCGGCTTCAGCGCCAACATCGTGCTCGGCACCATCGACGCCCTGCTCGCCGGCATCACCCAGGCCTCCGCCGCCGTTGTGCGCCCTGGCATCACGGTCAATCCAGCGGCCAACTGGTATTTCCTCATCGCCGCGTCCGTCCTCATCACCGTGGTCGGCACCTGGGTGACGGAGAAGATCGTCGAGCCCCGCCTCGGCCCCTACACGGGTGACGCGAAGCCCGAGGAGATCAAACCGCTCGACGCCGCCGAGAAACGCGGCCTGCTCTGGGCCGTGCTGGCCACGCTCGGCGTGACCGCGCTGGTGCTCTGGGGCACGCTGACCGAAGGCGGCTTCCTGCTCGACCCGAAGAACCCGACGTTCCTCGGCTCCTATTTCATCCGCGGGCTGATCTTCTTCATCTTTTTCTACGGCCTGGTGGCCGGTCTGGCCTACGGCCTCGGCGCCCGCACCATCCGGAACGACAACGACGTCATCCGCGGCATGGACGCCTCCGTATCCACGATGGGCTCCTACATCGTGATGGCGTTTTTCGCCGCGCAGTTTCTCGCCTATTTCAACTGGACCAACCTCGGCACCGTGATGGCGGTGAAGGGTGCGGGCGTGATCAAGGACCTCAACCTGCAGGACAGCCCGACACTGCTCATGGTCTCCCTGGTGCTGTTCACGGCGCTGATCAACCTCGTCATCGGCAGCGCCTCGGCCAAGTGGACGCTGCTGGCGCCGATCTTCGTGCCGATGTTCATGCTGCTGGGCTACACGCCCGAGCTGGTGCAGGGTGCCTACCGCGTGGGTGACAGCTGCACGAACATCATCACGCCGCTCAACCAGTATTTCCCGCTGATCCTTGGCTTCGCGGTGCGGTATGTGCCCAAGACGGGCATCGGCACCATGCTCGCCATGATGATTCCCTATTCGATCGCGTTTCTTATCGCTTGGACGCTCATGCTTGTGGCGTGGATCGCCCTCGGGCTCCCCGTCGGCCCCGGCGCCGGCCTGTTCCTGCCGCCGCAATAAACCCCTGCATCCCCCATGAGTTCCGTGCCCGCCCCGGCCGTTCGCCTTTCCCCCCTCCAACGTTTCCTCAACGGCGTCGAACGCGCCGGCAACGCCCTGCCGCACCCGGCCACGCTGTTCGCGCTGCTCGCCGCGGGCGTCGTCGTGGTCTCCTGGATCTGCCACACCCTCGGGGTCACCGTGACCAACCCGGCCACCGGCAAGATCGTGGCCACGGTCAACCTGCTCTCCACCGAGGGCCTGCAGCGGATGCTGACCGAGCTGACGCGCAATTTCCTGGCCTACCCGCCGCTCGGCATCTCGCTCGCCTGCCTGATGGGAATCGGCATTGCCGAGTATTCCGGCCTCATGGGGGCGATGCTGCGGCTGGTGGTGCTGGCCTCGCCCCGGGCGCTGATCACGCCGATGGTGGTGTTTGCCGGTGTCATGTCCAATGCCGGCAGCGAGGTCGGCTACGTCCTGCTCATCCCGCTGGCCGCCGCCCTGTTTCACGCGCTCGGCCGGCATCCCTTGCTCGGGCTGGCGGCGGCCTTCGCCGGCGTCTCGGGTGGCTACAGCGCCAATCTCCTCGTCGGCTCGGTGGACGTGCTCCTGGCCGGCCTCTCCGAGGCGGCGGCGCGCATCGTCGATCCCACCTACCAGGTCACCGCCGTGGCCAACTGGTATTTCATGGCCGTCTCCACCTTCCTCGTCACCGGCGCCGGCACCTGGGTGACGGAAAAAATCGTCGCCCCTCGCCTCGGCGATTACCGCGGTGACGCCCGGCGCGAGGAGCTCAAGCCGCTCGACCCGCGGGAAAAACGCGGCCTGTGGGCGGCAGCCGGGGTCACGGTCCTGCTGACCGCCGTCGTGCTGGCGGGCGTGCTCCCGGCCGGCGGCTTCCTCATCAACCCCAAGAACCCCGACTTCGCCCAGTCCGCCTTCATGGTGGGGCTGGTCACCTTCATCTTCCTCTACGGTCTCCTGCCCGGCATCGCCTACGGCGTGGCCGCCGGCACGATCAAGAGCGACCACGACGTGATGGCCGGCATGACGCAGACGATGAAGTCCATGGCCTCGTTCATCGTCCTGGCGTTCTTCGCCGCGCAGTTCATCTCCTACTTCAACTGGACGAACCTCGGCATCATCACCGCGGTCAGCGGGGCGGAGTTCATCCAGCACCTCGGCCTGCAGAACCAACCGACCCTACTGATGATCGCCCTGGTGCTGTTTGCCGCGACGGTGAACATCCTCATCTCGAGCGCCTCGGCTAAGTGGGCGCTGCTGGCGCCGGTCTTCGTGCCGATGTTCATGCTGCTCGGCTACTCGCCCGAGATGGTGCAGGGCGCCTTCCGAGTGGGCGACAGCGTGACGAACATCATCACGCCGCTCATGAGCTATTTCCCGCTGATCCTCACCTTCCTCCACAAATACGACCCCAAGGCCGGCATCGGCACGCTGATCGCCACGATGCTGCCCTACTCCGTCGTGTTCCTGATCACGTGGGTGCTGCTGTTGATCGGCTGGATCGCGCTCGGTCAGCCGATGGGTCCCGGCGCCCCGCTCTTCCTCGCAAAGTAGTTTGCCAACCCGCGCCGGCCGGGCCTCACTGCGCGCGGTGCAGTTCGACCCTGAGCTTTATCCGTGGATCTCCGTCGCCTCCATCGCGTGGGGCGTGCTCGACTGCTTTTTCGGCTACAAGGTCTTCAAGATCACGCTGGCGCTGCTCGGCGGCCTGCTCGGCGCGGCCGTCGCCCATGTCGCGGCCACGGCCGCCGGGCTCGGGCCCGGGGGCATGACCGCCGGCCTGCTCGTGGGCGGCCTGCTCGGCGCCGGCCTGGCATTCTTGCTGTATATCGCGGCGGTGTTCGTGGCCGGATTTGGCTTTGGCTCCACCCTGGGAATATTGCTGCTGTCCAATTTTCACCCCATGGTTGCGCTGCTGAGTGGTCTGGTGCTGGGTGTCTGCGGTGGTTTCCTCGCCGTGAAATTGCAGCGCGTGCTCCTCATGCTTTCCACGGCGCTGCTGGGGGCGTTCCGCTGTGTCGTGGCCCTGGCCTATTTCACCCACTCGATCGACTGGCTGTTTTATTTCCGGCAGCCGGATCAGTTGCCCACGCTGATCGCCAGCAATGCCTGGATGCTCCCGGCAATCCTGGCGTTGGCCGCCATCGGGCTCATGGTTCAGTTCGGGCTCGGCGGCAACAAGGGCCAAAAGAAAGCTCCGGCCAAGGACGAGTAGCCTTGCCGCCTGCCGGCGCGGTCGCAATAACTGGGCCGATGAAGAAATTCCTTGCTCCATTTTTCCTGGCCATCTGGTTCACCGCCTTCTCGGCCGGCTGCGGCAGCGGCAACACCACCACCGTCGGATTGCAGGTCGAACTCACGGGCATCGCCCGCACCAGTGACGGCGTGACCAAGCTATCCTGGCGCGTGGTAAACCCCAATATCGTCCCTTACCTGGTGGCCCAGAGCAGCCACAAGGTGCATCTCAATGGCGTGCTGGTTGGCACGACGAACGACCGGGAGCCACTGGCGGTCCCGGCGCAAAGCCAGGTGAACCGAACATCCCAGTTGGTGATCGCCGGGACCGCGGCCGAGCAGACGCTGGCAGCGGCGGCCGCAGCGGGTTCCGGGGCCTACCAAGTCGAATCCTATATCTTGATCCGCCTCTATGGCGACACGACCGACAAGAGCAATCTGAAGGCGGCCGGCACATTGCCGGTCACAGCCAAATAAAACGGCGGCCCCGGGTCGCCCCGAGTGAGAGTCGGATCGTTCAGGCGGCGAGCCGAAGGGCGGACGTCTTGGCGGCCTGGACGCTTATCCGGATCGGGAGGCGGATGGGTCGGGCCCGTGTCAGCTCGCGAGGAGTGCGACTGTATTGCTCCATCGTCCAAGCGACGAGGCCCGTGGTGAACATGATGGCGGTGAAATCGGCGGCGTCGAAGTGACGACCGCTCGCGAGGGATGCGAAGCCCAGGAGGGTCGCGGTGAGAACGGAGATAAGAGCGGTTTTCATGGGATCAGTGGGTTGATGCCATAAAAACACGGCGGCCGCGCGGAAGTTGCAAAATCGCGCAAGTGGCTGCCGTGCGGACGATCTCAGCTGACCAGTCTGCGGTCAGCTTCAAGGCCGGTCACTGCCCGATCCCACCAAACACTCAGGCTCCGCCGTCAGCGGCCGCATTCGAGGCCGGCTTGAACCGGGACTTGAAGAGGGCCGCAACGTAGTCGCGGTTCATGCGGGCGATGAAGTCGTGTGTGATGAGCTTCGGGCAGACGGCGCTGCATTCGTATTGGTTGGTGCAGTTGCCAAAGCCGGCCTCGTCCATCGTCTGCACCATCGCCAGCACGCGCTTGTCGCGCTCAGGCTGGCCCTGCGGCATGAGGCCGAGGTGCGAAACTTTAGCCGCGACGAACAACATCGCGCTGGCGTTCTTGCACGCCGCGACGCACGCACCGCAGCCGATGCAGGTGGCGGCGTCCATCGCGAGGTCGGCGTCCTCCTTCGGCACTGGGATTGAGTTGGCATCGGGTGCCGCGCCGGTGCGGACCGAGATGAAGCCGCCGGCCTGCTGGATCTTGTCGAAGGCTGCACGGTCGGTGACGAGATCCTTCTGAATCGGAAAGGCTTTCGCGCGGAAGGGCTCGACAACGATCGTGTCGCCCTCCTGAAAGCTGCGCATATAGAGCTGGCAAGTGGCGATGCCCTTGCCCGGGCCGTGCGGCTTGCCGTTGATCGTGCAGGAGCAGGTGCCGCAGATGCCCTCGCGGCAGTCGTGCGCGAAAGCGATCGGCTCGTCGCCCTTCACCGCAATCCCGTCGTTCACGACGTCGAGCAATTCGAGGAAGGACATGTCCGGGCTGACTTTCGCCGCCGGGTAGTCGACAAACCTGCCGGGCGCGGCCGGGCCGGCCTGGCGCCAGACGCGTAGCGTGACAGAGAAGAATTTCTTGGTGGTGGGAGCGACCATGGCGGGGTTCCTCGGCTTACTTGTAGGAGCGGACGCTCATCTTGGTGAATTCGTAGTTTAGGGGCTCGGCATTGCGCAGCGGGGCCTGACCCTCGCCTTGGTATTCCCAAGCGGCGACGTGGCCAAACTTTTCGTCGTCGCGCTTGCACTCGCCGTCCGGCCACTGGTGTTCCTCGCGGAAGTGGCCGCCGCAGCTTTCCTCGCGGGTGAGCGCGTCGCGGCAGAGCAGCTCGCCGAGTTCGATGAAGTCGGCCACGCGGCCGGCCTGCTCGAGGGACTGGTTGAGCGTGTCGGCGGAACCGGGAACCTTGACGGTGGCGTTGAATTCCTCCTTCAGGGCGGGGATCTTCTGCAGCGCGGCCTCGAGACCTTCCTTGGTGCGCGCCATGCCGCAATGCTCCCACATGATCCTGCCGAGGCGCTTGTGGAAATGGCTGACCGGTTGGCTGCCCTTGTTTTCCAGAAAGTGCTTCGTCATGCTGGTGACGTTCTCCTCGGCTTGCTTGAACTCGGCGCGATCCGTCGCGGGGCGCGAGCCGGGCTTCTGCCCGGCGAGGTAGTCGCCGATGGTGTAGGGGATGACAAAATAACCGTCCGCCAGGCCCTGCATGAGGGCGGAGGCACCGAGGCGGTTGGCTCCGTGGTCGGAGAAGTTCGCTTCGCCGAGCACGAACAGGCCCGGGATGTTGGACATCAGGTTATAGTCCACCCACAGGCCGCCCATCGTGTAGTGCACGGCGGGAAAGATGCGCATCGGCGTCTGGTAGGCGCTCTCGGCGGTGATCTCGTGGTAGATGTCGAAGAGGTTGCCGTAGCGCTCGCGCACGGCGGGCTCGCCGAGGCGGTTGATGGCGTCGGAGAAATCGAGGTAGACGCCGAGGCCGGACTCGCCGACGCCGCGGCCCTCGTCGCACATGCGCTTGGCGGCGCGGGAGGCGACGTCGCGCGGGCAGAGGTTGCCGAAACTCGGGTAGATGCGCTCGAGGTAGTAGTCGCGGTCGGCCTCGGCGATGTCGGCGGGCTTCTTGAGGCGGTCCTCCTTCTTCTTTGGCACCCAGATGCGGCCGTCATTGCGGAGGGACTCCGACATGAGCGTGAGCTTCGACTGGTAGTCGCCGCTCACCGGGATGCAGGTCGGGTGGATCTGCGTGTAGCAGGGATTCGCGAGGCAGGCGCCGCGTTTGTAGGCGCGCCAGATGGCGGTGGCGTTGGACTGGCGGGCGTAGGTCGAGAGGTTGAAGACGTTGCCGTAGCCGCCGGTGGCAAGCACGACGGCGTCGGCACTGTGACGGGTGATCGCCCCCGTGATGAGATCGCGGACAATGATGCCCTTGGCCTGGCCATCCACGAGGACAAGATCGAGCATTTCGGAGTTGGTGTGCAGCTGGACACCGCCGTCACCGACCTTGCGCGACAGGGCGCTGTAGGCACCAAGGAGGAGTTGCTGGCCGGTCTGGCCGCGGGCGTAGAAGGTGCGGGATACTTGGGCGCCGCCGAAGGAACGGTTGGCGAGCAGGCCGCCGTATTCGCGGGCGAAGGGCACACCCTGCGCGGCGCATTGGTCGATGATGTTGACTGAGACTTCGGCGAGGCGGTGAACGTTGGCCTCGCGGGCGCGGTAATCGCCGCCTTTCAGCGTATCGTAGTAGAGGCGGTGGACCGAGTCGCCGTCGTTCTGGTAGTTCTTGGCGGCGTTGATGCCGCCTTGGGCGGCAATGGAGTGGGCGCGGCGCGGGCTGTCGTGGAAGACGAAATTCTTAACCTTGTAGCCCAGCTCGGCGAGGGTGGCGGCACAGGAGGAGCCGGCGAGGCCGGCACCGACGACGATGACCTCGTATTTCCGCTTGTTGGCCGGATTGACGAGCTTGATCTCCGTCTTGTGCTTGCGCCACTTGTCGGCGAGCGGGCCGGAGGGAACCTTGGATTCGAGTTTGGCCATGGCGGAAAATCAGACGTGCGCGTGAACCTTGCCCACGAGAACCGCCAGTGGGATGGCCGCGTTGAGGAGGAAATAGAGCCAGCAATAGACGACAGCGAAGCGCTCGACCTGGCCGGTCCATTTCTCGTTCTTCAGTCCGAGCGTCTGAACCGCGCTGACGATGCCGTGGCTGAGGTGGTAAGCTAGGATGCCGACGGCAATCACATAGAAGCCCGAGACCAGCCAGTTGCTGAATCCCTGCACCATCATGGTGTGAACGTCGCGGACCAGAGTGCCGTCCGTGAGCCGGAAGGTGGACTCGTTCCATTCGGGCGAGCCGACGCGCAGCGTGTAATGGGCGAGATGGAACGGCACAAAGGCCAGCACAACGAGCCCTGTGCGCGCCATGAGACGCGAGGCCAGCGTGGCCCGGTTGACCTGCTCGACACCGTAGGCCTGCGGCCGGGCAGCACGGTTTTCGAGGGTAAGCTGGATGGCCAGCCACACATGGATGACCAGGCAAAACAGTAGAAAACCACGTATGAGCCACAAGGCCGCGCCGAGCGACTCGAGCATGTGCGCATAGGCGTTGATCTTGGCGGGCGGCAGAAAGATTTGCAGGTTGCCGATGAGGTGACCTGTGACAAAACCGAACAACACCAGTCCGGTGAGGGCCATCAGGATTTTTTTGCCGATGGACGACTTAAATAGTGAACCGAGAAGATTCATCGCGGAAATGCAGGGGTGCGGGCGGTGGAACGAGCGTCAGACCGGGATAGATAAACCAACGCCCTGAAATAATGTAAAGGCCTCGCCCACCCGCCCTACCGAATAAGTAGGGTGCCTAAATTGGCTGAGAAGGCCAGCCCTCTAGGCGACGACGTGACGCCAAGGGTTGCCGTCGACGCAGCTTCCACAGGCTCTGCACATCGATTCATCAGGCCGCAGCACACGGAGCTTGCTCGCTCACTGTTTCGGCACGGTTTGGAGAGTCGGCCAGACAGCGTCAACGCGACCCGTTGCGGCGGCAGAAAATGAAAAGCGAGCACCGCTAGCCCCTGGTTTTTTTGGCCGCTTCGCAGCCGTGCGCAGCTAAATATCAATTTCCTCAGCTCGCGGCGTATCCAGTGTCAGGAAAGCAAAGACATTTATTTAAGTTAATGTAGATAAGCTATATACGAATCTTTTATTGAAAACTCTGGGCAATTTCGCAGCATGTGGTTTGTAAAACCGAGCTCCTGAAAAATTGTCTAGCCTAACACCCTATCAATACATAGGTATTACAGCCCAGATGAAAGTCCGCGTTCATACCCGTCGATTGCCGCTGCTCACCGCGATGGTGGGTAAATCGGTAGCTCTGGCCATTGCCTTGTTCACGAGCTCGGCGCTGCATGCACAGACGGCAGTGACCGACATCTCCTACGGCACGGCGGTTAACGACGCCAACCAAACCCAGGGCGGCATCACCTACCGCAATGAGGATCGCCCGGTGAACACGGTCACGACCGGCCTCGGCGAATACCGCTTCGACGGCCCGCTCGCCACCAACGTCTTTTTCCGCCGCAACACCGACTCCAGTGGCAACGGCACGCCGAACCAGTCCGGCATCGACAATCCCAACAACACCACCCTGATCTACCAGTCCGACGGCAGTAACCGCAGCTACGGCAACTACCAGCCGAGTGCGGAACAGATATTCCTCGACAGCAACCTCTACACCGGCATCCGCAATCCCTTCGCCAACGGCGCCAGCAACTCGACCAACAGCAACATCGAGCGCATCGATTTCTATTTCTCGGGCGGCTACACGGTGCAGGCCGAGGACGCTCTGGTCTTCTTCGACGTTGAGAACAGCGGCAGTTTCGGCGACGGCTTCCTCATCGCCGCCTACACCGGGGTGGACGGGTCAAACACCCCCACTACCTACGCCAACACCGGATTGCTGGTGGCCCCTGATTCCTTTGGCGGCCCCATCGACAATCCGCGCAACAACTCGAGCGGCGACTATCGCCGTTCGACTTTCACCAATGGCGACGACCTTTCCGGCACCGCTTCCGGCACCACCAGCGCGGGCACCCTGGAGCTCGTGGGCATCCTCATCCGCTTTTCCGACCTCGGCATTACCGCCGGCACTACCATCTACGGTTACTCCCTGATGGCCGGCGACACGACCGCCACAACCGCCGGCGATCTCGTCGATTGGAACGACGCCACCCACTTTCCCACCAACACGGATCCGGCGACCCACGGCAACATGGACTTCATGGGCTTCGGCGCGCAAATCTCCCGCCCCGTGCCCGAGCCCTCGACCTACGGCGCGATCCTCGTCGGCCTGAGTGTAGCCTTTTTCGGCTGGCGACGCTACCGGCGTCCCCTCAGCGCGCCAGCGGTTTAAGCAGCGCGAATTTCCCGCTCGCGGCCGGCTGGATGAATTTCCGGCGAAACAGGTTCACGCGCACGTCCGCACCCAGCGCCGCCGCCAGCGCCTGATCAAGCCCAGCCGGGGCCGCTTCGTCGGCCACATACTGGAAGTCCCAGCGGTTGTCCGAGCCCTGCACCAAGCTCCAGTGCCAGCACGCGAAACTCTCTGGCATCGCCGCATCTATCTCAAAGGCCGACACCACGCGGCCATCCGCGCTGAAATACAGATCCCGCTCGCGGCCGAGGATGCGATAGCCCGTTGGCATGCGCCGCACGATGTCACCCGTGAAGTAGCGCAGCAGCGGCATCGCCTCGCGGTCGCGCGTCGTCACGTTGATCTGGAAGACGTCCCCCAGCTCCGGGCGCCACGCCACGAGCTCGACGAAGGCATTGCCGTCGATCGCCCGAAGGTTGTCCGCGAACGCGTCGCCCACGAAGATATAACCGGCTTCGGTCGAGCCGTAGAGATCCACCTGTGTGGCACCGGGGAAGACCTCCGCGATGCGCCGACTGTGCTGCCGGCTGGCCTTGCCGTAGGTGAGGATGACGGTCTGCACGCTCGGCACGTTCACGCGGCGCTTCTTCAGGGCGCGAGCCAGCAGCGCGAGATAGACCGGCTCGCCCTCGATGACCTCGGGCTTCAGCGCCTGGAGCTCCAACACGATGCGATCCCACTCCGCCTCGGCGAAGACAAACGGGTCGCTCGAGAGGTTCAGGTAGACGGTGCCGTCGAAATAGCGGTGCGGGAACGGATGGTCCTCGTAGGGACACAGGTTGCTCGAGCAGCCGATCGGCGCGAGCACGGCCTTGCGGTAGGGCCGGTTCGCGTATTGCGCCAGCTGCGGGTGCGCGAGGTAGGCGCGCCGCAGCTGGGCGTTCCACCAGCCGTCCTCCATTACCACGGTCATCGGCCGCGCCGTGGAGCCCGAGGTGTGCTCGTATTCGTATTTTTTCTGCGTGAAGCCGCGTTCAATCTCGGCGTAGTCGGCGAAGAAGGCGGTGTGTCCGCGGTCGAGAATCTCCTGTTTGGTCAGCACGGGAATCTCGCGATAGCACGCCCAGCCCAGCGGCTCGCTGTGCAACGGGAATCGCTGGCCATAGAGTGGACTGCGGCGATAGATGGCACGCACCTCCTGCTCCAACGGGACGGGCAGCCGGCCCTCCTCGGCCCAGCCAAGCGCGGCCGACGAGTTGGCGAACGTGGAAGCGGCAGCCGGGATTCCCATGCAGTCGGTCGAGTTAAGCCTAGGGCGGGTCAAAGTCAAACAGGCGACCTTTGCCCGTAAATCCGCCGGAGGACGGAGTTTTCGGGACAAATCCCGGGCCGCGAGCACGCGGCAACGGGGCCATGAACAAGCGCGCGGATCGCGCTCATCTTGATTCCTTCAGCTCCGCCCACACCGGCGAGAAAAGCAGCAAGCCATCCAAAACCATCGCGTGCGTGATGCCGCCGGCATACGCCAGCTGGTAAACCTCGTCCACCGGCCGCGTCATGATCTCGAATTCCTCGTCCGCATCCCAGTCCAGCCGGGCCTCCGGCCGCGCCCCCTCGACGAGCACGAGGTGGCAGCGGTTGTTCTGCATCGCCGGGTTCGGATGCACACGGCCGAGCAGCCGTGCGGAAGTGCCGACATAACCGGTCTCCTCGCACAGCTCGCGCACCCCGGCCGCCACGGGATCCTCGCCCGCGTCAATCACGCCGCCGGGAATCTCCACGGAGAAATCATCCGTGCCGTAGCGAAACTGGCGTACGAGCACGAGGTGCCAATTCGGCGTCAGCGCGACGACGTTCACCCAGTCCGGTGCACTGATGACAAAAAAATCCTGCGGCTTCGCACGCTTGGGGTGGTGGAAGTCCACGCTCTCCACGCTGAAGATGCGTGTGCGCGCCACCTCACGTGAGCCTAGTTTCTTCCAGCGCTGTGGAGACGGTGGTTGTTCGGTCATGGCAAAAAAAATGCCTCCGCGACACGAGGTCTGGAGGCAAGGGGGATTGATGCGCTAAGCTTACTTCTTTGGGATGCGAACCTTCTGGCCGACCTTCAGCTTGGTCGGGTCGAGACCGGGGTTCTCCGCTTCGAGAGAATCAATGCGCGTGGCAAACTTCCGGGCGATCTTGGCGAGGGTGTCACCCGGGGCGACGGAGTAGGTGCCGTCGGCGTTCAGCACGCCGGTCGGAGCGGCGCCACCGCCAGCCTTGCCGGCGGCAGGAGCGGGCTTCTTCATAGCCTCCTCGATCTTGGTGAGCTTGGCGTTGATCGTGCCGATCTCATTGCCGACTTGATCCAAGGCCGTCTGGATGCCGGTGCGCAGGCCCTTGATGTCGGCGTCGGCCTTGGCGGCAGCGGCGCTGACCGATGCCTCGATGCCGGGGATCTTGTTGATCGTCTCGTCATGGGCGGCCACGGATTTTTGGAGCGTGGCGAGTTTGAAGAGAGCCGTGGCCGAGAGAACCAGAGCGAGACCGCCGGCGATCACGCCAACGAGAGGCAAGATGCTGCCGGAGCTATTGCTGTCGCGAGAAAGAGTGTCCATTTGTTTAAGAGATTGAGGGGCCGTATATACGGGCGGTTTCCGCCATGAGGCAAGAAGCATTTATGCGCAGTTTTTGTGCTTGTTGATCCTCCCAACCCTTTGGCCGGACGTGCCGCGTGGTGTCTTTGCCGGATTTGGGAACCCATCATTGACACCCGCCACTCCAACGCGTCCCATGCCAGCGGTCAACGGGGTGTAGCTTAGCCTGGTAGAGCGCCTGGTTTGGGACCAGGAGGTCGTAGGTTCGAATCCTATCGCCCCGACCATCGTCAGCTCGGGTGCTGCTCCGCGCAACCGGGGCATGAACCTCAGGTAAAAAGTATCGGCACGGCGACGAATCCACTCCATAGGTGTTATCGCCGACAAGGTGCTTCAGATGAAAACGCTGCGACATGGTTTGCTGAGTATTGCGATGCTAGCGATGACGTGCGCGGTGCAGGCACAGATTGTGATATACTCGTTCGGCACATCCGGTTCTCCAACGACCAACGCAAGCAGCACCGCCTCGGATGTGTCCGCCAGTGTATTCTCCGGCCTAAATGGCACCCCTGCCACTGGTTCTGGCAGCCCCGTTTATTCGGCGGGCAGCGGCGGAAGTTACTTTACGGCCACTGCATGGACTGGTGCCGCACCCGGCTCAAACTACTTTCAATTCACCATCACGCCGGATTCCGGTTATTCAATCTCGACCACAACCTTGACCTTTGGCTATCGCGCCACCCCCACCGGGCCGACCGCCTATTCGATTCGCTCCAGCGCTGATTCATATACCGCCAACCTTGCATCCGGGTCTTTCACCAATGACGGCAATTGGTCCTCGGTTGGTTCCATTTCCATCACCCTCTCAGGTTTAGTCTCGGCTACTACTCTCAGGCTCTATGGATCCGGCGCTTCAACAGCCGGTGGAACCCTAAGAGTCGATGATGTCGGTCTAAGTGGAACCGTGACCGCTATTCCCGAGTCCTCAACTTACGCGGCAATTCTTGGCACAGTGACCCTCCTAGGTGTGGTGATCTGGCGACGTCGTCTGCAACGTGCCGTCTAAACGGAGTCGATTTTCTAAAACAAAAACCCGCCAAATCGGCGGGCTTGTTTCGAGAAGGTCTGACGGATTATTTGCCGCCGGGCTTGAAGGTCAGGCCGGCGTCGGCCGGTTTCGGCGTATCGGCGGGCTTGGCCGCCGCCGGCTGGCTCGCGAGCAGCAGCGTGGCGCGCTGGGCCCAACTGCTCAGAGGGTCGAGCTTGGAGACTTCCTCGGCGAGCCGCTTGACCTCGTCCGAGCTGCCGGCTTCGGCCGCGAGGGAGGTGAGCTGGTAGGTCGCCTCGGCGCGCACGCCTTTTTCGAGAGCGGCATCCGCGCCGATGGCCTTGAGCGCAGCTTCGCCGGTGGTTTGGTCGCCGCTGTTGAGCTGGCTCATCGCGGCACCGAGCTTGGCGCGACCGAAAAGGGCCTCGTTCTTTAGGCTGCTCGTAGCTTTCGCGTAGTGGGTGGCAGCTGTCTTATAGTCACCGGCGGTGAACTTCTCGTCGGCGAGCCGCAGATAGGCGACCCCGGCCAAGGGGTGGCCTGCATTCGCCTCGGCAAAG
>Ga0154020_10003830_pt1 | contig 18014 bp, 8 predicted proteins | sample Klosneuvirus_201_FD_109709 | JGI IMG/M metagenome (GOLD analysis project Ga0154020, IMG submission 109709) | Active sludge microbial communities from wastewater, Klosterneuburg, Austria - Klosneuvirus_20160825_MG | ecosystem: Engineered > WWTP > Aerobic digester > Activated sludge | place... | reverse complement strand
GTCAAGGACTTGAAGATCGGCATGTTCGTCGCCGATCTCGACCGTCCGTGGATCGACACGCCCTTTCTGATCCAGGGATTCCTGATCGAGGACAAGCGCCAGATCGCCGAGCTGCAGGGCATGTGCAAGGTCGTGACGATCGACCGGGCGCGGTCGACCGGCACCGAGTTCCGGAAGTCGGCCGGTTCCTGGCAGCCCCCCGCCAGGTCGCCCGAGGCGTCGAATGTCGCCTTTGTCCGAACGGCGGGCGAGGCGCGAGGCCGCAGGAACGACGATGCGTTCATCTCGGCGCCCCGCGAGCCCTCGGCGACCGGAGCGGGCGGCGGCGGACTGGGTTCCCTCCTGGGCGCCCTTCGGGGACTGCTGCGAAAGTCCCGCAGGGGCCTGCCGGCGGTCCCTGTCGAAGCGGTGCCGGAAGCGGGGTCGGGCTCGCTCCTGCCCGACTCGGTCACGGTCACCATCTACCCGGACGCCTGCACCGTGGAGGAGGAAGTCGCGCCGGCGCGGGTGGCCTACGAGCGGACCTCCGACATGCTCGGCCGGATCGCCTCCGATGTCTGGGCCGGCCAGCCGGTCGAGATCGAAAGCGTCCAGGAAGTGGTCGACGAGATGGTCGAGAGCATGGTGAGAAACCCCGACGCGCTCATGTGGGTCGCGCGCCTGCGGGAGCAGGACATCACCACCTACGCCCATGGACTCCAGGTCGCCGTCTACCTGGTGGCCTTCGGCCGCCATCTCGGTTTCCCGAGAGCCGAACTCGCCCAGCTGGGCACCATCGGCCTGCTCCTCGACATCGGCAAGATGCGCCTGCCGCGCGAGCTCCTCGAGAAGAACGGCCGCCTCACCCCCCGGGAATTCGAACAGATGAAGGGCCACGTGGCGATGGGGCTCGAGATCCTCTCGTCCACGAAGAACTGGCCCGCCGAGGTGATCGAGGGCATCGCGCAGCATCACGAGCGCATGAACGGCAGCGGCTACCCGAACGCGCTCCCCGGGGAGCGGATCGGCATCTACGGCCGCATGGCCGGCATCGGCGATTGCTTCGCGGCGCTCACCAAGTCGCGGCCCTATGCGGACGCGGTGTCCTCCTACGAGGCGCTTCGCAGCATCACCGGCTGGGGCGGCGACTACTTCCACGCTCCCCTCACCGAGCAATTCGTGCAGGCCATCGGGGTCTTTCCCGTGGGCTCCCTCGTCGAGCTCTCGACCGGCGAGGTCGCGGTCGTCGTCTCGCACAACAAGGTGCGCCGGCTGAAGCCCCGCGTGCTGCTGCTCACCAGCGCCGACAAGACGCCGTCGGACTACCCCGTCATGGTCGACCTGCTCTACGACCCGGTGATCGGCGGCGACGAGCCGGCCTTCATCCGGCGCAGCCTGCCCACCGGCGCGTACGGGCTCGATCCCCGGGACAACTACCTCTCGTGACCCCACCGGCCCCGCCCGGCGACACCGACTCGCGTTCGCCGACGCCGGGGGAAAGTGCGCGGGAAGACCTGCTGCGCTTCCTCGATCGCGAGACGGCGATCGCCCAGGCGACCCAGGGACGTCTCGCCGTCCTGCTCGTGGAGCTTCGACGCGTCGACCGCCTGCAGGCCCTGCTGAAGGGCCCGCCCGCGGCGGTGACCATTTCCCTGGTCCTCGAGCGCTTGCGCCCCGCCCTGCGCGCCGACGACCGCCTGGCCGCACTGAGCGAGGAGCAGGTCTGCATCGTCCTGCCCCGGATCGCGCACCCGACCCAGGCGGTGCTCGCGGCGGTGAAGTGCCTGCGCGCCCTGGACCGGCCGATCGCCCACGAAGGCGGCACGGCCGTCCTTCGGCCGTGCGTGGGCATCGCGACCGTGCCGGAGAACCTGGCCGACCCGGCGAAACTCCTCATGGCCGCCGACGTGGCGCGCCGCATCGCCGGAACCCGCGAGGAGGGCTACCACGTCTTCCAGAGCGAAGACAGCATCGAGGCCGAGGTCTACCACGGGCTCGACATCGACCTCCAGCGCGCCATCCGCTCGAACGAGCTCGAGGTCCACTACCAGCCGCAGGTGGAGCTCGCCACCGGCAGGCCCGTGGCCGCCGAGGCGCTGCTGCGCTGGCGCCACCCGACTTCCGGGCCAATCGCCCCGGCGACCGTGGTCGGCATCGCGGAGAGCACCGGGATCATCGGCACGCTCACCTTCTGGGTGCTGAACGCCGTGCTGCGCCATGCCGCGGCCCTCTCGAAGGAAGGCATCACGCCCCAGTTCAGCGTGAACCTCTCCACGCGGGCTCTCGTCGACTCGGAACTGCCCGAGATCGTCGAACAGGCGCTCGGCACCTGGAACGTGCCGCCGGGGAGGATCACCCTCGAGATCACCGAGAGCTCGATGATCGGGGACGCGGAGCGCTCGATGGCCATGCTCACGCGGCTGAAGGGCACGGGCGTGCAGCTCTCCATCGACGACTTCGGCACGGGCTATTCCTCGCTCGCCTACCTCAAGCGGTTTCCCGTGGACGAACTGAAGATCGACAAGCTCTTCGTGAGCGGGCTTCTCGCCGATCGGGGTGACCACAAGATCGTGCGTTCCGTGATCGATCTCGCCCACAACTTCGATCTGCGCGCGGTCGCCGAGGGCGTGGAGGACGAGCCCACGCGGGCCGAGCTCGCGCGCATGGGGTGCGATCTGGTGCAGGGCTTCCTCGTCAGCCGGCCGCTGCCCGACCGCGAATTCCGCGCGTGGTGGATCGCCATGGAGAAGGGACGGTGAATCGCGGTTTCTACACCATCATGGCCGCGCAGTTCTTCTCGTCCCTGGCCGACAATGCGCTGCTGATCGCCTCGATCGCGCTCCTGCTGCAGCTGGACGGCCCCGCCTGGCTGACACCGCTGCTCAAGTTCTTCTTCACCGTTTCCTACGTGATGCTCGCGGCGTTCGTGGGCGCCTTCGCCGATTCGATGCCCAAGGGCCGCGTCATGTTCACGACCAACCTGGTCAAGATCTTCGGCTGCGCCCTGCTCTTCTTCCACGACGTGTTCGGCATCCCGGGGCTCGCGCCGCACTGGTACGTCCTCGCCGCCTACGCCGTGGTGGGGCTTGGCGCGGCGGCCTACTCGCCGGCCAAGTACGGCATCCTGACGGAGCTGCTGCCGCCGGAACAACTGGTGGTGGCCAACGGCTGGATCGAGGGCCTCACGGTGCTCTCGATCGTGATCGGCACGGTGGTGGGCGGGGTCCTCATCGGCGCGCGTGTCTCGGCCGTCCTGCTGTCCTTCGACTTCCCCTACGTCGATACCGGGGTCGACTCCCCGGCCGAGGCGGCGATTCTCGTGATCGCCGGCATCTACGTCGTGGCCGCCCTCTTCAACCTGGCCATCCCGGACACGGGCGCGCGCTACAAGCACCAGGAGCGCAATCCCGTGCGTCTCGTCGTGGAATTCGCGCACTGCTTCACCACGCTCTGGACCGACAAGCTCGGCCAGATCTCGCTCGCGGTGACGACGCTCTTCTGGGGCGCAGGCGCCACGCTCCAGTTCATCGTCCTCAAGTGGGCCGAGCAGCACCTGAACCTGCCGCTTTCACGGGGCGCGATGCTGCAGGGCGTCTCGGCGGTCGGCATCGCCATGGGCGCGGTCCTCGCCGCGCGCCTCATCCCGCTCAAGCGCGCGGTGGCCGTGCTCCCCGTGGGCGTCCTGATGGGGTTCTCCGTGATGAGCCTCATCGGCGCCACCTGGATGCCGCTCGTCTACCTGCTCCTGGTCCTCGTGGGCGCGATGGCGGGCTTCTTCGTGGTGCCGATGAACGCGCTGCTGCAGCACCGCGGCCACGTCCTGCTGTCGGCGGGCCATTCGATCGCGGTGCAGAACTTCAACGAGAACGTGAGCATCCTGGTGATGCTCGCCCTCTACGCCCTGATGATCCGGCTCGACCTGCACATCAACGCGATCATCGTCGTCTTCGGCGTCTTCGTGGCGCTCACGATGTTCCTCGTGATGCGCTGGAACGCCGCCAACCACCGCGCCGACCCGAACCTCGACCTGCTCATCGGCCAGGCCAAGCACTAGCCGGGGGCGTCTCAGGACTCGGCGGTCGCGGCGTAGTTGAGGAACTCGTCGGGGCTCACGCGGATCGCGGCGCCGGTCGGGCAGGCTCGCACGCACGCCGCGCCCCCGGGCAGGTCCTTGCACATGTCGCACTTCACGGCCTTCTTCGGGATCTCCTTGCCCTTGGGCTTGGGCTCCATCCCCGGCTCGGGTCCCAGGCCCAGCACGAGCCAGGACCACAGGCTCGGGCGGCGGCGCTTCGGGTCCACGGGGGCGAGCTGGATCACGCCGTAGGGGCAGTTCCGCTCGCAGTTGCCGCAGCCGATGCAGCTGTCGTTCACGAACACCTCGCCGTTGGGCGAGCGGTGGATCGCGTCCGGGGGGCAGTCCTTCATGCAGTGCGGATGCTCGCAGTGCCGGCATGACGTCGGCACGTGGATCTCGGCGAAGGTCGGCCCCGCCTCCCGGTCCAGGCGCGACGTCCCGTCGTGCACGTCGGCGCAGGCCTTCTCGCAGTTGTCGCAGCGCACGCACAGGGATTCGTCGATGAGCAGGACGTCGGTCGCCTCGCCCACGCCCTGCTGCAGCAGGAAGGCGATGACGTTGCCCGGGTCGGGCTCGGCCTCCATCGCCGCGTTCACGCGCAGGCGGTCGAGGAAGCGCGACTCCATCTCCTCGCGCCACCTGGGATTCCTGCCGAGCACGCGCTTGAAGACCTCCGCGTCGAGCACGACCGCCTCCGTCGTGACGGCCGCCCGCACCGTGGCCGAGCGCGGCGTGTCCGTGAGCAGCGCCATCTCGCCCACGTAATTGCCCGCGGAAAGGTAGGAGAGCACCACTTCCCGCCCCGCGATCGTGCGCGAGACCATCACCGAGCCGCGGCGCAGCAGGTACAGGCCGTCGGAGGCATCGCCTTCGTTGAAGAGGACCTCGTTGCCGCCGTACTTGCGCACCGCGACGCCGCTCGCGACCAGTTCCGCGAGCTCGCTCTCCGGCAGCATCGGCGCGAGGTAGGCGCGCACGGCGCGCTTGAGGAAGGTCTCGTCGACCAGCCTGCGGACCGTCTCCACGGAGGCCACGAGCTTCAGCATCGCGCGGCGCGGCGCCTCGATCAGGGCGCAGTGCGGGCCGGCGCGCACGGTGCTCGACCGGCGCCTGCCGGAAATGAGGCCGAGTTCGCCGAAGAACTCCCCGGCGCCCAGCACGAACTCCTTGCCGCCGTCGCCCTCGATCCGCACGTCGCCCGCGACGATCATGAAGAACGAGTTGGTGTAGTCGTTGCGCTTGAACAGGATCTCGCCCTGCGGCGGCGTGGAAATCTCGCTCTCCAGCATGAACTCCCGAAGCTGCAGGCGGTTCACGCCGCGCAGCAGCGGCACCTGCGACTGGATCACGTCGAGCACCTGCGACACCTTCTTCGACCGCGAGAAGTTCACGAACTTCTTCGCGAGCAGCGGCTCGTCGGCCGGCTCGACTTCCTTGCCCAGGGCCGACTCGACCACTTCATAGCCCTGGTTCATCGCCTGCTTGATGAGCGGGTAGCCGCCCAGGGCGCCGACGATGTAGAGACCGGCCACGTTCGACTCGTAGGTGTCGGAGAGCTCCGGCACGGCGTTCGGGTCGGCCGAGGGGAACTTCACGCCGAAGCCCTCGACCAGCTTCCTCGGCGGGATGCCGCCCAGGCGCGCGATGATCCGGTGGCACTCGATGGTGTCGGGGCCGTCCGGGCTCTTCACGGCGAAGCGAAGCGGCACCTCGCCGCCCACGCGCTCGACCCCGGCCGCCGAGGTGCCGTAGCGGATCTCGACCCGCCCTTCCTTGATCGCGGCGAGGACGAGCGTGAGGTTGCCCTCCTTGCAGCGCGTGAACTCCTCGTTGCGGTTCACCAGGATGACGCGGTTCTGCTCCGAGAGCGCCAGCGCATTCTCGATGGCCGCATCGCCCGCGCCGACCACGACGATCGTCTCGTCCTCGTATTCCCCGGGATCGTCCAGCTGGTACTGCACGCCCTCCAGGGTCTCTCCCTCGACGCCCAGTTTCCTCAGGTTTCCCTGCAGGCCGATGGCGAGCACGATCTTCCTGCAGAAATAGACCTCTCCCTGCTTCGTCTTCACCTCGAAGCGGTTGTCTTCGCCGGTGATCGCCACGGCCTCCTGGCCGTACTGGATGTTCACCTTGTGCTTCTTCAGGTCCGCGTCCCACTTCTCGAGGATTTCCTCGCGCTTGCCGGCGGCGAAGCTCATGGGGCTCCTGAGCGGCAGGATCTGCGGCTCGGCCATCACGTGCTTGCCCTTCTGGTACTTGTAGATGGTGTTGGAGGCCTGCTTCTCGCTCTCCAGCAGGACGTGCGAGACGCCGAGCTCGGCGGCGTGGGCGGCGGCCGACAGGCCCGCGGGACCCGAGCCGATGATGCCCACCTTGTACCAGCGGAATTCCGTTCTCTGATCGAATTGGGAGGACATGGGGGTCACCTCGCCACGATGGTCTTCAGGCCGCCCAGCGCCGCCTGGAAGCGCTCGAGCCGGTACTTCTCGTCGTCCTTCACCGTCTCGAACACCCGGTCGAGGGCGGCATTGGCGGCGCGCACGTCGCCGAGGGCGCCGCGGCGGGCAAGGAAATTGAGCACGCTCGCGATCGCCATGGACGCCTGCTCGGCGCCCGCGTAGTCGCCGAACTGGCCGGCCAGCCCGTCGTCCACGAGCCCGGCCAGGATCGCCCGCAGGTCGCGGTCGCCGAACTCGCGGTCACGCAGCTTCCCGACGACCGCATCGAGCCCCTTGCGCAGCTTTCGGGCCGCCTCCATCGCGTCGCCGCCCTCGCCGGCCACGGCCCGGTGGAGTTGCAGCACGAGGTCGTTGAACGCCGCGCTCTCGAGGGGATAGGTCTGCCGGACGATCTGGCGGAGCATCAGGAGGTTCGCGTCGTTGAAACGGATGGTGCCGGGGCGTGTTCCCACGCGCGGCTTCCAGCGTGTTTCCGACATCGGGTGGTGGCAGGCGTGGCAGTCGAAGACGACCAGCTCGGGGAAGAGGCCGTCGCGGCCGCGCTTCGGGTCGAGCACCACGTCCAGCTGCTCCTGGGCGGCGAGGGCCTGCCCGATCGCCCACACGCGCACGCCGTCCCAGCGGCCCTTGCGCTTCTGCCAGTCCTCGTCGACGACGAAATGCGGCGGCTGCGTCTGCGTGAAGGTGTCGAGTTCGAAGCTGATGCGCGGGTGCCCCGCGCCCATGATGCGATGGGTGACGAACTTGTCCTTGTTGCCGAAATGGCACGAAAGGCAGAGCCGCGCGAGCGCCACGGGATCGTCCGTCGGGTACAGCCCGTCTTTCACGTTGCCCTCGTGGGTCGCGCCGGGCGCGACGTGGGACTTGATCCAGTTCTCCGCGGGTCCGTGGCAGGCCTCGCAGCTCACGCCGTCGGACGCCTTGAAGCGCTCGCCCTGGCGTGCCGCCGGCGGGTTGTGGCCGTGGCAGTCGACGCAGATCTTCGCCTCGTGGGCGGGCTGCTTCAGGCCCAGGTTCGCGACGATCCGCTTGCTGCGCTCGTTCCACAGGACCTGGTTGGCGCGAAGCGCATGCTTGTCCACGCGCGACCAGGTGACGTACTCGTTCTGCAGGACGTTCGAGCCCTTCCATTGGCTGATGGACCCGTGGCACAGGCTCGAGGCGCAATTGACCACGCCGAGGTGCTTCGCGTCGGCCTCGTAGGGAAGCGGCGGCGTCTCGGCCGCCCGCGCGAGCAGGGCCGCCAGGGCAAGTCCTGCTGCCAGTAGTCGTCTCATCGCGCCTCCGCCTTCCTCGCTTCGCCCGGCGGCCTGGGAGCGCGATCGGCCGGCGGCCTCGCGTCCCGGAAATCCCCGGGCTTTCCGGTGTCGTCCACGGTCCAGACCTTGCCGTCCGGACCCAGGTAGAACTTCTGCAGCTCGTCGCGCGTGAACGGGCGCGCGCCGATCCGTCCGAAGACCGCGATCTGCCCGCCGGTCTCGTCGGCCGCCCGGTCGCGATCGAGTCCCTTGGCGAGCGAAAGCGCGGGCGAGGCGGTCTCGCGCCAGGCGATCACCCGTGGCCGGGGCTCCGGGCTGAAACCGTAGAACTTCGGCTGGATCTCGGGCGAGGTGAGCTGCAGGACCTTGAGTCCGTTCGTCCCGTCGGCCACGTAGGCGATGGCCGAGGCATTGGTGGTGGCCACCACGACGTCGCGCGCGTCGTTCAGCTTCCCGCCGTCGTCGAAAGCCAGGTGCAGGCGCGGCTCGCGCGGGCGCTCCACGTCGACGATGGCGAGCCCCTGCCTGCCCGCGGCAACGTAGGCATAGGTTCGCGCGAGGTAGACGCGCCGCGCATCGGCGAGCGCGACCCGGGCGCCGGCGACCAGCGCCGCCTTTTCCGGGACGGTCACGTCGATCACCGCGAGGCCTTCGTCGTCGGTCACGAAGAGGTAGCGGAACTGGAGCGCGGACGCCCGCGCCCCGCGCAGGGGCACCACGGCGACCTTGCGCGGCTTCAGCGGATCATCGAGGTCGAGGACCACGAGCCCCGCATCGGCCGCGACGTAGACGTACCGGCCGCCGATGGTGAGGTGGCGCGCGCCGCGCAGGATGCCCTCCTCGTTCCACGTGATCGCGCGCTGGAGGAAGTTGTTCCGCGGCTCGCCGTCCGAGAGCGTGTTCACGTCGACCAGGATGAGGCCTTCCTCGGCGTCGGTGACCAGCGCGTACTGGTAGATCGGGTGGAAGGGCTGCTCCTGGTTCACCTTGCGCATGAGCTCGCCCTGGTTTCGCCCCGGCGCGATCGGCTGGTTCGTGGGCAAGGCGACGCAGGTCGCGTTCCTCGAGGCGACGTGCGTGTCGTGGCCGAGCGGCGAAAAGGGCGCGGTGACGATGCGCTGCGAGATGCCCTTGTTGGCGATGGAAGCCACGTCGTAGACGCGCAGCCCGCCGGCGCCTTCGGCGGAGTAGAAGTACTCGCCGCGCAGCATCACGCAGCCCGAGGGCCCCCCGGCCGCGTGGTCGTGCGCCTCGGGCAGGCGCCGCCCGCGCTTCTCGTGGTCGGCGTACCAGTCCGGGTAGGCATAGCGGTGCAGGTAGCTGCCGATGACCGCCTGGGGCTCCTCCCACTCGGTCACCTGGACCGCCTGCACGTGGCGCTCCTCGCCCACCCAGGCGTTGAAGCCCACGAAGTTCACGAAGTTGGTCCCCTGCAGCAGGAGCTGCGCCATGATCGCGTTGTTGTCGTCCTTGCCGGAGACGTGGCAATCGGAGCAGCCCTTCGTCTCGGTCTTCCTTTCCGTGTGCGGGTAGTGCGGCGCGAAGGCCTGCGAGGAGAACCCGCTCGCCGCCACCGGCGCCTGCTGGATGTAGATGCGCTCGCGGTTGATGTTGGTCGAGGAGAGCACCAGCGCCGAGGACGATCGGATCGGCGCGATCCGGCCGCCCTTCACCGGCCCGTGCCGGCCGAGCTGGAACATGTCGTCCCGGGCCACCTGCGGGTTGTAGGTGGCGAAGTTGCGCGTCTCGCCGCCCTCGTAGTGGTGGCGCTCGGTCTTCGCATTCGCCTGGATGGGCAGGTGGCAGCCGCCGCAGCTCGTGGTCCAGGACAGGTGGCAGGTGAAGCAGGTCATCTTCTCGTCGGCGTGCGCGTAGTCCTTGCCGCCCGGCCCCCACTGCCCCTTGCGGCCTTCCTCGCCGGCGCGCATGAGCTTCGCGCGCGCGGCGCGCTCGTTGTACTTCGGATTGCCCGGGGTCACCGAGTCCTTCACGAGCGACATCTCCCATTCGAGGTCCGGGTAGATCGCCGAGCGCTGGTAGAGCTTGCCCTCGCGCCACTCGAAACGCCTGCGCCCGTCCTGCGTGCGCAGGAGCGACATGTCCATGCCGCCGGGGCGGGCGGCGGGGCCGGAGGTTCGCAGCGTCGGGTACTTCGAGGCGGTGCCATGGCAATCGCGGCAGTCGACCTCGACGGCGGCGGCGACCTCGCCGTAGATGTGGCCGTTGCCGTGCATGTCCTGCGAGAAATGGCAGTCGACGCAGTGGAACCCGACGTCCAGGTGGATCGAGGTGAGGTGGACCGCCTTCTTGAACTTCTGCGGATCCTCGTCGGCGACGGCCTTGCCGTCCTTGTCGAGGAGCGTTCCCTTGCGGTCGCGCTTGAAGACGGCGCGGAAGTTCCAGCCGTGGCCGTGGTAGTCGGCGAACTGCGTGTCCTTCAGCTGCGGATTGAGGCCCGAGACGTTCCTCATGAACTCGGGGTCGCTCCACTTGCCGCGGATGGCCGCCTCCTCGGGATTGCGGTCGAGGATCCTGCGGGCTTCCTCCGCGCTCGGGTACTTCTGCTTCTGCGGCCACATGAAGGGCGCGTCCGACTCGTAGTCCCACATGATCGTGCCGTAGTAGGAATTCACGAACACGTTGGGCTGGTGCATGTGGCAGATCATGCATTGCGACGAGGGGATGGCGCGCGTGAATTCGTGGCGGATCGGATGCCCGGGCTCGTTCCTCGGGATGGTCGGGTCCTTCGTGGCGGTCTCGCCCAGGTGGCCGAATTTCGCGTAGACGCCGGAATGCTTCTCGTCGCGGTCGTTCGCGTAGACGGTATGGCAGGCGCTGCACCCCGACGAGCGATAGTCGCCGGGCTGCTCGTTGGTGCCCAGGAACCAGAGGTGCGGGTCGTTCAGCCGCGTCTTGGTGATGTTGATGACCGGCACCGCGATGCGGCTTCCGGTGCCGGGTCCGCGGTTCGACTGCTTGAGGTCGGGCCGGCCCGGCTCGTCGAGGCGCTGCAGCACGCCGGTGTTGTTGGGCAGCCCGATCTCCGGGAACTGCGAGGAGATCACGCGCCCGCCGCGCTCGAAGACGCGGAAGACATCCGCCGGCGGGATCGTCTCCCACGAGGGCAGCGCCGTGACGCTCGGCAGGATGCCCTTCTCGACCAGGTAGTCCGTCGGCTTCACCGGGTTCACGAGCGTGGCGCCGATGCCGTCTCGCGTGTAGGCCTCGCCGAGGATGTAGCGCTTGAACGGCAGGATCCCGTTGTTGTACGCCGCCCCGCCCCAGAGCATCGCGGAGGTGGACATGAGGCTGCGTTCGGAGGCCTGGATGATCGGGAGGTGGCAGGCCCCGCAGGCCTCGCGCGCGACTCGCAGGTCGCCCGGGTTCACGAACCGGATGTACTCGGGCGCCTCGCGGTTGAGCAGGGTATAGCTGCCTTCCGGGTTGGCGCTCGAGGGCCACTTCCACGACTTCGGGTAACGCGGGCTCACGTGGGACTTCTCGAGCGCCGCGAGGTAGGCGAGGTCCTGGCGCTCCGCCTGCGCGGGTTTCTCGACGGCGGCGTCGCCGCCGTGGCAGTCGGTGCAGCCGAGCACCACCGCCGGGTTCTGGTGCATGGTGTGCCGGTCCGTGGCGGTGTGGCAGCTCATGCACCCGGTGCTCTTCGCGTGCGCCTGCGCGGCGGTCTGGCGCTCCGGCGCCGGCGGATGCGTGACGTGGGCGCGGGCCACGGCCTGCTCGGCGCCGGAATCGGCCCGCACGGCCAAGGCGAGCGCGATGGCGGCGAAGGCAAGGCTCAGTCGTCGCGAGGAGTTCATGTCGGTGCCCGGTTGCCCGCGAGGTTCAGTAGTTGAGGATCAGGTTCACGAGGATCGAGTACTGCGGCCCGCGGCGATCCTCGTCGTAGAGTTGCTTCAGGCCCTTGCCGGGCACGAGCGCGGCCGCCGAAGCGTTGAGCACGAGGTTCTGGCTCACGAAGGGCCGGTACTGCACGCCCGCCGAGACGTCCCAGCCGATTTCCCGCTCCGGCGGCGCCTGGTTGCGAAGCACGCCCAGCACGGTGGTGTCCTGGAAGCGCAGGTAGGACAGGTTGCCGATGACCCGCAGCTGCGGCATCAGGTCGGCGTCCGCTCCCACGCCGAGCAGCAGGAGTCCCGGGTTCACGAAATTCGACTGGCCCTGGTCCTTCGACGAGCGCAGGCTCGGCAGCACGCCGTTCCTTCCCGAGAGGGACACGCCGCCGCCACCGACCAGTGGCACGGCCTGGCGGACCCAGAAGCTCGTGTCGGCGCCCGCGAACTGCGGGTTCTCGAGGATCGCGTCGAAGCCCGTGGCCTTGCCGTCGAAGGGATCCTTGTCGCCCGAGGACGCGAGAGCGCTCAGGCGAAGGCGCAGCCAGCTGTAGTCCCGGGACAGCTCGGCCGCCGCGAACCCGGCGCGGATGTCCTGGGGCCGCCCGGCCAGCGGGTGGCGCTCGTCGCGCCCGATCGCCGCGTAGACGGATGCCTGGAGGTTCCAGCGGCCGAAATGGCCGTCGCCGTTCAGCCCGAGATAGCCCACGGTGTAGTCGTGCGGGCGCTCGTCGCCCAGCGAGGCGGGCCGCTCCAGGAAGCCGTTGTTGTTGTAGTAGGCGCCCTTGCCCTCGCGGTTCACGTCGAGGATGGCGGTGGCCTGGGTCGTGAATCCCAGGACCGGGAAATCCTGCCGGTACGCGTTGGCCACCAGCACGTCGTCGCGGCGCAGGCGGGTTGTCACGTCGTTCAGGCCCGAGTTGGTGTCCTTCTCGATCCGCCGGAACCAGCCCAGGTTGTACTGCCACCGGTTGCTGTCGCGGGTGCCGAAGAGCCGAACGCCGAGCGGGACGTCCTGGAAGACGAACCCGCGGAAGTCGGAGATGAACGGCTGGATGCCGGCGCGAACGGAGTCGAAATCGTACTGCGCGGAGACGTTTCGCAGGTGCACGTCGGCAAAGAGTTCCTGCACGCCGACATGGTTGTCCGTGCGCCGGGTGCCCTCGCGAGGATCGATGCGAAGCGCCCTCACCTCCTCCACGCGCGACTGGTTCACGTTGAAGGCGGGCACGAACCGGAACTCGTAGTCCGGCGGCTTGAACGTCGTGTCGCCCTTGATGAGCGCCAGGGACACGATGAACGTCTGGGCGATCGTGGACTGCCGGCCCCGGCCGAAGACATCCAGGCCGCCGGCGCGATCGGTCGTCTGCGCGCCGACGGGCGTCGGCAGCCGCCGGGCTTCGACCAGCGTGTCGGAGACGATCCCCGCGTTGAAGAACCAGTCCGGCGAGAGCCGCTTCGCGAGCGCCGGAAACCGCTCGCGGAACCAGGGATCGTCGCCGATGGGCAGGTCGCCCTTCAGGATGTTCTGGTTGTACGGGTCCGTGAGGGGAAACTTGAATCCCAGCGCCTGCATGATCCGCCAGCGATCGGGCACCGCGAGGCTCGTTCGCGGGGTGGCCGGCAACGGTCCCGGCACCTGGCCCGGGTCCGCGGGCGGCGGGAAGAATTCCAGCGGCTTCGATCCGCCGGGCCGTCGCAGCTCGATTTCCCGGTCCGTCGCCTTGTCGGGCGGAAGCTTCCGGTCCTCGTTCGTGGACGGCTTGAGACCCTCCTGCGCGAAGGCCACGGGCGCGGCCGCGCCGAGGAACGCGACCAGCGCCGTGGCCATGGCGAACCGCCCGGTGAGCTCAGAGCCCCGCACAGGCATCCTGCTGGTTCGAGTCGTTGAACGGCGACTGCGGGCACTGCGCGTAGCGAAGCCTCACGCCCAACGGGGAAAGGGTGTCCGCCCGCATCGACGCGGCGGCGTGCGAAAGCCCCGTTCCGAGCGAACGCGTGGCATTGGCCACGCCCAGCAGCGCGACCATGTCGTCCTGGTCCACCCCATCGCCGGACACGCCGACCGCGCCCACGAGAACGCCGTTGCGGTAGAGCGGCATGCCGCCGGGAAAGATCTGGATGCCGTTCCTCGCGAGCCCGAGGCCCGCGTCCGGCGCGCCCGCGGGAGCCCCGAGCGCGGCGCGGCCGGCGCATCCGGGGGAGGTATCACCGGTGGCGGCGGCCTTCACGAGCTGGTTGTAGACGAGATCGAGCTGGAAGCCCACGTTGAACGGGCTCCAGGTGTCGAAGCCCTTGGAGAGCGGGCCGTGGGGCGTGCCGTCGATGCCGTCGGGAAAGGTCGGCCGGTGGAGGTTCGAGATCGCCCGCATGGACCAGGCGATGCGGCCATCGAGCGCCCCGCCCTCGCCCACGAAGTCGCGCAGGGCCCCCACATAAGCCGCCATCGGGGAGCGGGCGCCGGCGGGCGAAAGATATTGCGCATCCGGCAGCCCCGCGAGGAGCGCGGCGGCGTCGGTGCGCGAGAAAAGCAGCGCGCCGCGGGCCTTCTGGACCGCGACGTCGGTGCCGAACACCGGCGCGTCCGGCGTCCGCGCGAGCCCGAGCACCTCGCCCTCGAGATCGACCACCACGACGGACACTTCGGCCGCGGACCCGAGGGGTCGGCGAATCTGCGCCCGCGCGCGGTTGGCCACGCGAATGCCTTCCTCGATGATCCGCGAGACCTCGTTGGCGCTGGGACCGCCGGCGAGCGGCGAGCCTCGCGTCGGAAATCGCTCCGCGTTCGCGCCGTCGACCAGGGTGAAGGCGCCCACGACGGCGAAGGCTCCCGTCGCGGCCCGGTATCCGGAGGCCGGCGTCCCGAACGCTACACCCGCGCCGACCGACGCCGGCGCATAGCCCGCCACCTCAAGCAACTTGCCGGGCAGGCTCGGGAACGCCGCGGCCCGGGCCGGATCCGAGGCGAGCGACTCCGAGTCGACGTAGCGAAACGTCTTGCCGTCGGCGGTGATGCGTTCGGCACGGATGTCCGGCGGCGGGGAGAATCCCGTCCCGCCGGCCACCGCGATCAGTTCGTCCAGGTCCTCGTCGATGTCGGTGATCACCGCATCGAGACCGTAGGTGCCGTCCGCCATCACGCCGATGCCGCCGACCACGGCGCCGTTGCGGTACAGGGGCAGGCCACCGGGGTCCGCGGAGAGGCCGAGCGGCGAACGTTTCGGGCCCACGGTCCCGTGGGTCGCATTGCGCATCACGTCGGAGCACGAGAGCTGGGAGAACTGCACGCCGTAGAGCGGCCCCGAGGGCGCCCGCGACTCGCCCGGCAGGAAGTTCTGCTGCACGATCATGCTCGCGGTCCGCGAGGAAAAGGCATTGCCCGAAGACGAAAGGTAGGCCCCGGTGATCGCCTTCGCGATCGCCGCGGCGCCGGAGGGCAGTGTGTCGCGGATGCCGTCGAGTCCTCCCTCGACGCCGCGCCCGGAAAGGAGGTCGAATCGCTCCCGCGCGCCGTTCATCTGGAAGACGGCGAGCACGTTGCCCACGCGGTCCACCACCGCGATCGTGGCGAGCGCACCCCGGGCCTGGGCCTCGCCCACGGCCTGGGCGATGATCCGGCGAACGTCGTCCTGGGCGAGAAGGCTCGAGGAGGCGTTGCAGTCGGGCACGCAGTCCGCCGAACCCGCGTTGCCCGAGGAGCCGGAGCAACCGGCCAGCACCACCGCGATCGCGGCGGCGATGACCCGCCAGCCGTCAGTTCGCAACGGCGGCCCCCGCGGCCACGCGCGTGGCGGACCTCGGCCGGAACTGCGGATCCCACGGGTGCTTCTGCTCGTGGAAGCCGTGGCAGAGAAGGCAGTTGGACGTGACCTTCTTCTCCACGGGCGTCGATCCGCCGTGGCATTCGCGGCATCCCTGGAGGGTCGGCATCGCCACGTCGGCGCTGCGCGTGGATTTCGCGACGTCATGGCAGTCCGAGCACTTCGACTGCGCGTGGCTCCTGTGGTCGAAGCGGGCGCCGGGCATCCAGCGCTTGTTCTGCCGGACCGCCGCCACGCCCCACTGCGCGCCGTCGGGGCCGTCCTTCTGCGTGATCTCGTGGCAGGTGCGGCAGACGCGAACCTCGAAGAGTTCGTCGGCGACCTGCTCGGACTTGCGACCGCTCGAGGCGAGGCGGTTGCCGAAGATCTCGCGCGTCACGCGTTCGGCCTTGCCCTGCGCCAGGGCGAGCGCGGCTCGCCTCGCCTCGTCCGAGGGTGGTCCCGGCCGCCGCAGCAGGCCGATGCCGGGAACGCCGAAGGCCTTCTCGAAACTGTCACCGGTGCCGTTCAGCGCGAGGTTCGCGTAGAACTCGCGCACCACCGTCACCGCCTCCGCGGGCGCGCCGTGGGGCACCTGGCGCGAGCTGATCGCCGGCTCGAACTCGAGCCGATGGCATTCCTGGCAGTCGCGCCGCATGGTGACGGGCTCGAATCCGCGCTTCGAGGCATCGGGATGGTGGCAGGCGTCGCAGGAGAGCTTCACGCGCCCCTTTTCCGGGTGCTTCACGCCGCCCGCGTCGAGGTGGACGGCGTGGTTGAACACCAGGTTCGACGCTTCCTCGATGGGAGAGCTCCCCTGCCGGACCCGCCGCACGCCCTTTTCCGCGGGCAGGGTGAGGCGGAATGCCGGGTGGTCCTTCGCGAAATCCGACGCGTTCTGCGACTGCGCCCCGTTCGCCCTCGAGCGCACGTCCCGATGGCAGTCGGCGCAGAAGCGGTCGTCGTCGCGATGCGTGGATTTCACGCCCTTGTGGTCGCGGTGGCACTCGGCGCAGCGCGACCCGGCGAAGAGCGCCGCGGGTTGCATGTCCGGGGCGACGTGGTGGCCGATCTTCGCGTGGCATTCCAGGCAGGCCACGTCACGCACCTGCCGGAAGGCGATCTCGTGGCAGGCCTCGCACTTCTGTCCCACGGGCTGGTGCGCGAGGATCACCGGTCCCGGATTCCAGAATCGGTCGCTCGCCATGGCGATCGAGCCGGGCTGGTTCCACGGCAGGTCGAGGATTCGCCCGGCGGGCAGGAGGAAGAACACGATCGCCACGAGGGCGAAGAGCGCGAGCGCCGTGGCGCGCTTGGGAAGGCGAAGGGAGGCGAGCGTGAGCTTGCCTGCGCGCGTGAGGAATACCGCCGCCACGTTCTCCGGGGGCCGCAGGAGTTCCACGGTGATCGCGCCCGAAAATCCCGCGGGCGCCGCGATGGCGGTGACCTTGTAGGGGCCGATGTCGACCGACTTTCCCGGCGAGAGCCGCACCGAGCGCACGGCCTTTCGCGTGGTGCTGGTCATCGTCCCCATCTCGCCCTCGGTGTAGACGGGGCCGTTGCGGTCGACGATGAGTCCCTGGTTCAGGGCGATTCGCGGATCGGCGAGCAGGACCTCGCTCGAGGCGTTGCGCCCTACCCGGATCCAGTCGGCGGTGACCTCCCGGCGAACCTGCACCATGCGGCCGGCGCGGTTGCGGCTCTGCGAGATGACGAGGAGTTTCAAGTCGGCTCCGGGCGGGCGGCTACCAGTAGAGGAACACGGAGATCACGTGCGCCGAGAGCGCGGCGAGAAGCGCGAGCGCGAGCGGCACGTGGACGTAGAGCCAGAGGTCGAGTCTCGCCTTGAAGCGAAGGTCGCGCCGCGCGCGGCCGAGGATCTCGTTCTTCTGCAGCAGGAGCGAATAGACCTCGTGGTTGAGCTTCGCCGCCTCTCCCGTGAGCCGCTTGCCGATCTCCGGAAGCTCGCGGATCGCCGCGCCCGTGGGACAGCTGGCGTCGCGTCCGCTCACGATGCGCGCGAGCGAGCCGCCGAGCCGCGTGTTGTCGAGCGATGCGTTCACGACCTTGAGGATCTGGTCCGGCAGCGACAGGGCCTTTTCGCGGATCTCCAGGTCCAGGTCGGCGATCTTGAGGACCATCGCATCGAGGGTCTCGTCGCCGCGGTTGGCCGTCATGAGTCCCGGCACCGTGAGGTAGATGTAGGTGCCGTAGAAACCGCTCGCCACCGTGGCGACCATCAGCACGTAGGCGAGCGTGTGCAGGTTCCAACCCAGCTCGAACCCGGTGTGCAGCGTGGCCACGACCAGGAGCGCGGCGCCGAGGTAGATGTGGGCCGAGAGCCAGCCCTGGGCGGTGCCGACGCGGGAGGCATAGCGGCGCTTGCGCACGCCGAACCACAGGAGCAGGACGATGAGCAGCGCGCCGATGGTGCCGAGCGTGTAGCCCAGCCACGTCCCGCCATAGGGCTTGAGCGGCGGCTCGTCCCAGAGGTAGACCGCGCCGGCGATGATGGAAAGGCCGAGCGCCGCCTTGAACCAGCGGAAACGCGCGTACTCCAGAATCGACTGGTGTCGCACCCGACCCCC
>Ga0154020_10003829_pt1 | contig 18015 bp, 8 predicted proteins | sample Klosneuvirus_201_FD_109709 | JGI IMG/M metagenome (GOLD analysis project Ga0154020, IMG submission 109709) | Active sludge microbial communities from wastewater, Klosterneuburg, Austria - Klosneuvirus_20160825_MG | ecosystem: Engineered > WWTP > Aerobic digester > Activated sludge | place... | reverse complement strand
TCGGCGTTCAGACGCACTCAGCGAAGCATGGCTCAGGAAGGTGCGCACTTCGTGCGCCCGCAGCATGCTGCTGAGCTGCTCGGCGCTGCTTCGCGAGTCACAGAAGACCAGGCGCTTCTGCCCCCGGTGGAGCCGCGCAATCACGGTTGCTGCGTTTTCCAGCGAGGCGACATGATCGATCGTCACGTCGGCATCGGTGCTGACGCTGGCATTGCCAACGACTGCGCGTTCGCCTGAAGGTGCGAGCCAGTCCAACAGCTGGTGCGGGTTGCTCACGGTGGCCGACAAGCCCACGCGCTGCAGCGGCCGCTTCAGGTATTGATCGAGCCGATGCAGCACCGAGCGCAGATGCCAGCCGCGGTCGTCGGCCGCAAAGGCATGCAGCTCGTCCACGATCACCGCTTGCAGATTGCCGAACCAGGCCTGTTGGTCGACCCGGGTCGAGATCAACATGGCTTCGACGGATTCCGGTGTCGTCAGCAGGATGTCCGGCGCGTCTTTAAGAGCGCGCTGTTTGCGTGATTGCGAAACGTCGCCGTGCCAGACCTCGACGCGACGGCCAACCAATCCTGCGTAGTAGCTCAAGCGCTGTTCCAGGTTGTTCAGCAGCGCCTTGATCGGGCAGATGTAGAGAACACTGGCAGCCGGCCACTCCTCGCGCAGCATGCGCGAGAGCATCGGGATCGCTGCGGCCTCGGTCTTGCCGCCGGCCGTCGGCGCGAGGAGCAGGCAGTGCGTGCCAGCGTGGATCGGCGCGATGGCGGCCAACTGGGTTGGCCGCAATGTGCTCCAGCCCAGCGAGTTGACGACGTGGTACTGCATCGCAGGATGCAGTTGGTCGAACTTCATCACAGCTCGATGTCGTCCACCGTGGATGCCCCCGTGGCCGCGCGCTCGGCCACCGACATTTCGCTCTCCGCCAGCGTCAGGCTGTAGTGCTTTCTCGGGTCGAAATCGGCATGCAGATCCACGCGGTCCAGCACATCGGCCACGAGCTTCTTCAGGAAGAGGCGAGGCGCAATACCGACCTTGCCACCCAGTCCGCCCGCTACCGCGGTGGCCAGGGTGTCGACGTACGCGTCGTCCACCACAGCGCGAAGGCGCGTCTCATGAGGACGCCCTTCGGCGTAGATGTCGCGCACCCGGCGCCCGACCGACAGCAGCGCACCGTGGTCGAACGGCGACAGCCGAATCTGCACGGCCCGCGGATTGTCGAAACGCCGGTCGGTGCCGAAGTCCACGTGCAACCGCTGTGCCAGCGGTGCCAGCCGTTGCACGCCTTGCGGGCCGTCGAAGAACGCCGGGGTGCCGGTCACGACGAGGTAGAGCCCCGGGTAGCGCCCGGCGTCGATCTCATCGATCCACTGCCGCAGCGCGTTCAGGCCCTTCTCGCGCGTGTCGGTGCGCATGCGTTGAAGGGTCTCCACCTCGTCCAACACCAGCACTAGGCCTGCGAATCCGCTGTCGCGCAGGATCGTCAGCAGGCCGACGATGAAGTTCGTGGCGCCGAAGTGGTCCAGGTCGCCCTTGATGCCCGCCGCGCGTTTCACGCTCGCGGCCACGTTGGGCTGGCCAGCAAGCCAACTGATCAGGCCATCAGCCAACATCGTGTCGCCGTCGGCCACGGCTCGGCGATAGGTGCGCAGCACCGCCGAGAAGGCTGGTGCTGCCTTGTTGATGGTGGCCAGCCGAGCCTCCATCAGGGCGTCGGTCCGGGCCAGCAGCTCATCTGCGTTGCCCGCGTCCACCGACTCATCCGCCAGCACGTCCTGCTCCAGCGCGTAGAACCAGCCGTCGATCACGCCGCGAAAAGCGCCGACGCCGGTGTCTGCGGTACCCAAGCGCTCGACCAGTCGGCGATACACCGTCTCCAGCTTGTGCAGCGGTGTCTCGGTCTCGTTGATCTGAACCTCGCTGGCGGCAAAGCCGCGGGCGCGGGCTCGCTCCTGCAACCAGCGGCCGAAGAAGGTCTTGCCGGTGCCGTATTCGCCGCGTATCGCCTTGAAGCCGCCCCGGCCGGCCGCCACGGCGGCCAGCTCTTCGTCCAAGGTCGGCGCGAACGTCTCGATGCCCACGGCCAGTGCGTCCAGTCCGCTGCTGGGCACCGTGCCGCGCCGCAGCGCGCCCACGATGTCTTCGCGTCGAGCCTCACTGATCATGGCGGCGCTCCCGGGGAACGACGGGCCGCCCCGAGTTCCCCGACCCCCTCGGGGGGACGTGGGCTCAAGGACGTTGGGACGCGAAACTGCTGCAGCAACAGCGCCCGATTCAATTCAACGGTGCCCGCTGATTCGTCGACGGTCAGCACAGGCGCCTGGTCGACATTGAGCATGCGACGCACGGCACTCAGCAGGCCTCCCAGGCGAACTTCCGGCAAAGCCAGGCGCTGGGCCAGTGCCGCGCGCGTGAGCTTGCCACCCCGTTCGGACAGCGACACCAGCAGCAGCCGCATCTTGTCGTCGGGCAGCGCCACGCGAGCGGCGAGCTGCTTCTGAGACGCGTAGATCGCGCTGGCCAGCAGGGCGCCGATCCAGTCGTCGTCTGCCTGGGGCGCCCTCGACGGCGGCGGCGGAGCGTCCTGAGGCTCGAACAGCGAGGGTTGTGCAAGCGCTGGTGCGGCGGCTTTGCGACGCGGCGCAGGTGTGGGCGCAACGGCAGGGGCGGCTGCTGGCGCGAGGTGCGGCAGCTCCCACCACTCGGGTTGTGCCGGCGGTGCCAGTTGCCACCCCGACAGGCTCATGCCCAGCGGCACGATCACGTTCAGTGGCACCGTCACCTCTTGCGGCGAGACGCCACCGTGGTATCCGTTTTTTCTGCCGGCGTACCGCGTACTCTCGCCCCACAGGCACACCACGGCCTTCGAGGTGTCTGCGGTCACGACACGGCCACCGCTGTAGGCCACTTCGTGTGGGGCGCGGGCATCGCTGCCGGGGCGCCAGCGGTCGCTGAGCTTGTCGGGGGTCGAGCCGACGCTGATCTGTGTGGTGCCGTCCTCCAGCAGGTGCCCGTGGTCCGCCGTGATCACGACAACCCGGCGAGCCTCACGCGCTTCGCGCAGCAGCGGCATCAGCAGCTTCAGGTCTTCCAGCGCCCAGCGTTGATGCAACTGATCGGGCCCACTCAGGTGGTCATCCACGGCGTTGTAGACCACGCCTACGACCTTCTGATGCGGGTTGGTGATCGCCGAACGCACCTCCTGTGCCAGGTTTGTCGAGTCGGCCAGGTCACCCTTGTGGAACAGGCGCGGCGGCAGTTCGCTGCGGCTTTGCGACAGCAATGCGGTGTGGGTGGCGAACCCGGTCTTCTCGTTGGCCGCGGTGCCCAGCGCAAGGCGGCCACACAGCAGGCTGGTGCGGCTCACTTCCGTCACTGTGGGCAACGCCGCCACGCCGATCAACGGGCGCCCGACATCGGCCGGCACCATCTCGACCCACCCGAGAGTGTTGATGCGCGAGAACAGCTCACGGTAGATGCTGGTGCTCAGGCCGTCCATCACCAGCAACAGCACAGGCTGGCTAGCTGCAATGGGGCCGATCACCCGGTCCAGAACCGACTCGACTGGAACCACGCGACCGTCAGCACCTGGGGCCTGCGAGTTCCACTGCAAGAGCGCTTGAGAGAAGGGCTGATCGAACGCGTTTCTGCGCGCGATCACTGCAGAGCGCAAAGCGCCATAGGCATCGGACAGTTCGTTCAGCTCGTCACCGCCCAGCAGCCTGAACCTCGCCCAGTCGACAAACGCGCCCTCGTCGGCCTGCCACCCCAGACCACCGGCAAGGTTGGCGGCTGTTTCTGGCGGCAGCATCAGCCAGCGTGCCAGGCGCCGCGCCATCTCCACGCGGTCCATGCGCTGCTGTTGAAGGGTGGCCAGCGCATGCCTCAGCACGGCGTCGGCCGCATGCTCCACCTGGGGAAGTTGCGCCGCGTTCGGTGTTGCCACGTGGGCGTCTAGCGCTTCGGCAAAGGACCGAATGCGCTGATCCAAGGAAGCTGGCAGCAGGTCGCTGAGGTGTGCAAACTCGGCGATGCGCAACTCATTGAGCAGGCTGTCAGCTCGGTCCAGCGTGCCGCGCATGGCTTCCGGCCCTGTCGCACGCACGGCCTGCTCAGCGGCCTGGGACCAAGCGCGTCCTTCAAGGATGCCGACGTGCCTCTCACCCACGTAGCGTTCAAGGCGAATGGCCGCCTGCCCGAGCGCAGCCTGGCCTTCGCCGGCTGCGGCGTAGATGACGCCGCACACCAGCCCCAGGGCCAGCGAATCGACGGTCCGCCCGGCCTCCACGCAGGCCAGCACCATGCTGCCCGCCGTGCCAGCGGCATCGCCCAACCAGCGGGTGATGTCCGCACGCGTTGCGGCCGGCAGGAGCTTCAGTGCGGCATCCGATCCCGGCTGGGTACACCACTGCATCAAGGCGACGGCGTCGGGTCTGGCCGACGGCAAACCCAGGAAGCGCTGCAGCACCTCGCGCCACGCCGTCTCCAGGTCCAGGAAGCCGTTGGCCACCGGCGTGTAGGGGCCTTGTGCGGCGCCGTCGATCAATGCCTGTGGCATCCATGCGTAGCGGCCGAGCCTCGCATCGGTCTCCTTGGCCTGGAACAGTTGTCGGACGATGTCCCAGCCCTCGGGCTGGTAGACACGGCCTCGTGCCAGTCGGGCAGCGATGTCTTCAGCCACTTCGTGAGTGGCCAGCGGCGTGATCACGACGAGCCCCGTCGCACTGCTGCCGTCGCGCTCGTTCTCGCACAACGCCTCACGAATGGCCAGCGACGATTCGCACCAGCGCAGCGCGAAGTGGCGTCCGCGCTGAGTCAACGAGTCGGGCCAAGGCTGCCGGGATGCGGCACGAATCGCGACCGCGACAGCGGTCGGATCGCTGCTCAGCACCCGGTCGAGCTGCGCCGTGATCTGAGGCGTCGACAAACTCACAGCTGCGTTCCCTTGCGTTGCAGGCGCCAGCTCAAACTCAACTCCAGATCCTGGTCCTTGGCGAGGCGAGCCTTCAGGTCGTCGAGCGCGGCAGCTGCGGCGGCCCCGCTCAGGTGAAGCTGCTGCTTCTCCTCGATCACTTCCGGTCCCATCGCGGCCGGCGCCGGTGGCAGGGCCACCGGTGCCGGGGCCGCCGTCACGCCAGGTGGCGGGGGCACGAGGGCAGGAGCAGGCGGAGGCGCGGCAGCCGTCAGCAGGCGCATCGCATCGCGTTCCAGTTCGTCGAGCCGCGCCTTCAGTGGCACCACATGCTCATCGCTGGTCAGCACCTCGCTCAGGCGACTGAGCACTAATGCAGCGGCGTCGCGCCGGTGGTCCTGCAGGTCGCGCATCGCGTCGAACATCTCCCACCGCGCATTCGTCAGCGCGTCGGCACACGCCTGGGCTTGGCCCAAGGTGCGGCCGACCGCAGCATCGGACGTGTGCAGGGCGGCTGCGGCGAGCGTGGCCACCACATCGGCCTCTGCCGCCTGGGCGATCGACGCCAGCAGCGCCTGAGCAGACTCGGCGGACTGCTGGCGCGCACCGGCTACACCAGCCGCGTACCGCCCTGAGCGGTCGCGCACCTGGGCTACCAGCCGGGCCGTGGCATCGCGCTTCTGCGTCGCCGCTTGTTTCACGTCGTCCACCAAGCGGCCCACATTGGCCGCGTTCAGCACCTGGGCAGGCGTCAGGCCGAACAGGCTGGACGCGCGCTGCACGGCCGTCTGCCAGTGGGTGGCGTCCGGCAGGGCCTGCTCGCGCAGCTCCAATTCATCGGGCAGGCTGTCGATGCTGGGCTCGAAGGGCCCGCCGCGCTGCACGAAGCGGCGGTTCGTCGTGGCCGCATAGGTCAGGATGATCAGGTTCTGCAGTTCCAGTGGCAGGCCCATCGGTGCCGGCGAGTCGATCCACTGGCGCAGCTTGCCCACCGTAATGACGCCACCGCCATCACGTGCATGGCTCTGTGCGAATCGCGCCTGCCAGTGCGGCTCGATCAGCAGGTGCGTTTCGCCCATCTGGCCGATCTGGCTGGGGTTGACCACGGCACGCACCAGCTTGCGCGTGGATGCGTCCTGCACCAGGCCGCGCTGCCCCGGCGCCTCGATGGCCTTCTGCACTTCGGGCCACACCTTCTTGATGACGCTGGCCTTGATCTCCGTCTCGAACTCAGGGTGCGCCGGGTACTGGTGCGCGAACAGCTGTCCCAGCAAGCTCTCGAACGCCGACCGGAAGTCGGCGCCCACGGGGGGGCGAGGCTGCAGCGTCGGGTCCAGCGAGATGAACTGCTGATCCGCCGTCAGCGCGTTCGTGATCGCATCGCGCGGCTCGGCACTGATGCCATAGGCCACCTCCAACTGCGAACGCAGCTTGATGCGCAGCTGGTCGAGCTGGTTCTTCGCCAGTGCCTTGGCCTGCACCCGGTCCACAAACGACAGGTGCGCCGCATAGTTGTCGAAGCGGTCGCCTTGCAGGATGTAGTCCAGCACCACGAGGCGGCCCAGGTCGGCCATTGCCTTGTTGCTCAGGAACGAGGGCAGCCACGCAAGCGTGCGCGTGTCGCCACCGCGGTAGTCGCGCAGGCGTGCCAAGTCATCGGCCGGGCCCTTGCCCGCGTCTTCATCGAACGGGAAGTCCAGCACCACCGTCCACGCACCGCTGCGCCCACGCAGGCGGTCGTCGGTCATCTCCCGTACGTTCTCGTACAGCAGCTCCACCTCGCGCTTGGTGCCGCGCCAGGTGAATTCGTAGGTGGTGAACAGGCCGCCGTCGTCAGGAATGCCCAGTTCGTCGAACAGCGCCTTGCGGATGCGCTTGCGCTTGTTGCCCGCGTTGTCGTTGATCTCGGCCGCGCGCAGGATGGGTTCGATGTCGACGCCGGTGACCTGGATCGAGATCACCGGCTGCAGGTCGTCGGTGATCTTGATCTCGCCGATCTCACCCGCCCAGTCGCGGCACTTGCGCAGGATGTCCGCGCCTTCGCGCCCTTGAATGGGAGACTTGAAGGTGCCGTGGTTCAGCGCCGCCAGGCGTGGGCCGGTCAAGGCCTTCAGCGACTCCACCTCGGGCACCAGCGCGCTGAGCAGCAAGGTCTTCAACAGCCGCGCGTCGTTGCGCAGGTTCTTGGCCAGAGCAGCGTCGGCCTGTCCGAGCTTGATCGCCTCCCAGGTGACGCCATGCTGGCGCTCCAGCATCGGCAGCAGGCGCTGCGCGTACAGGCGCTTGGCGTTCTCGAAGTGCAGGCGCATGCCTTCTGAGAACGGCTCGTCGCCTTCGGCGATGGCGTCGTACAGGTCGCCTACCGGGATCAGTTGCCCCAGTTCCAGATCATGCCGCCGGTCCACCAGCAACTGCAGCATCAGCTTCAGCGCGGTGCGCTCGCGCTGCAGCGCGGCCGACACGGCAATCAAGGTCTGCACCAAAGCCGGGCTGAACGGGTAGACCTTGCGGAACATGTCCCGGTCGGCCGTCGTGGTCAGCAGCGTGTCCAGCACATCCTTGCGAAGCTTCAGCGTCTCGTCGAACGACGCTTGCAGCGTCTGCCGCGCGGCCTCGCTCACCGGTCGCAGCACGCGCTTCTCGGCGATGGCGGGCAGATTGCGGTCTTCCAGCGTGATGCGGTGGAAGCGCGCTTCCCAGTGCTTCAGCACGTCGCTGAACTGCACCTGCACGACGCCAGCCAGGTTCTCGCCCACCAGGTCGCGCAGGTCGCGCTGCCGCGCGACAAAGCTCACCAGCGGGATGGGCCTGTCGGCATTGGTCGCCTCCACCAGCTTGACCAGCTTGGTGCCCTCGCGGCTGACGAAGTTGACATCGGCCGCATGGCTGGCCAGCCACAGCACCAGCTCGTCCAGGAACAGGATGACGGCGTCATAGCCCAGGTCGCGGGCGTGCCGGCTCATGATGCTCAGGCCATCGTCCAGCGACACGTACGACTCGCCGCTGCTGGCCAGCGTGCGGTAGGCCGAGAAGAACTGGCCGATCAGGTCGCCCACCAGGCGCGAGCGCTCCTCGCCGTTGGGCGCTTCGAGCATGGCGGCCTCGAAGCTGGCCGCATCCCAGCCGCTGTCGAAAGAGCCCCAGCCGCCGCCACCGCCGCCTCCTTGCTGCTGCGCCCCTTCGTTCAGCTTGGCGAAGAACGGCTCATCGCCCATGCGCGCGCGCAACTCGCGCGCGTCCTTGAACAGCCCCTCGGCCAGGTAGAAGCCGGGCACGGGCGCCGTGGGGTGCAGCTTGCGCACGAACTCCGCGTACTGGCCCAGCACGGCACTTTCCATGTCGCGTGCGCCGACCATGTGGTACGGCACCAGCAGGAACTTGCGGCCCGTCGTCCAGCCGTTGCGGGCCACCACGTCAGCCAGCTCGGGTGTGGCCCGTGCCTGCGTGTTGCCCGCCAGCAGCAGGTTCAACACGGCCATGAAGTGGCTCTTGCCGGAGCCGAAGCTGCCATGCAGGTAGGCCGCCTTGCTGCTGCCGGTTTGCACCGCCTGCTGGATGAAGCCGAGCGCATTGCCGAAGGCATCCACCAGCTGCGGCGTCACCACGTAGTTGCGCAGCGTCTGGTCGGCGTGTGTCACGCCTTCCGACAGCTTCAGGACGAAGTCGCCCTGATGGACACGTTCTGGAATCTCGATCAGGTCTTTCAACAGCGCCATTTGCGCGGCCTCCCGAATGTTGTGTCGCTTGCCGGGCGGGATCAGCGCGTGCGCTTCAGTGCAGGACGCTTCGCCGCAGGGGCTGCTGCGGGTAGCGCGGGCGGCTCCGCTGGTGGCACCGCCGGCTGCTGCGTCGCCTGTTGCTTCAAGTCGTGAAAGTGCACGGTCGGCAGCATCACTGGCCCGGCGCGCATGCGGGCCGTGAGCGACAACACCTGCTCCCGGATAGCCGACCACAGCAGGCTTGTGCCGTTGACGATGGCGAGGTCTTCAGGCGGCCCCAGCTTCTCCGCGCCATTGGGAACGAGCACGACACCTTCGGTGGCAATGTCGATCGTGTAAGGCGAATACTTCTGGTTCGCAGCTTCGGGCTGCGTCAGGTTGTCGATGACGACCTTCAGTTCAAGGAAGTACAGCTGGCCGTTGTCCTGAGGCACCGCTTCGCCGATACCTACTTCGGTGTGGATGCTCACGCCATCGAACGTGAACACCGCTTCCAGCGGATTGGGAAGCTCCGGCGGCAGGTGCACCGGATCCAAGGCGACATTGACGTGCTTGAACGTCAAGCGCAGCAGCTGAATCGGACTCGGCTTCATGCTGCCTCCCGCATGGGCACGAGTTCAGCCTTGTAGACCTCGACCTTGGCGCTTCCGTCCTGCTGAACCTCGTGCCAGCCCGCCGAAGCCTTGTCCGGCGTCGGGTTCGGAGCCAGGAAGTCCACGCGCTCCAGCACCCGCAGATTGGTCGGGGCACTGGGCACCTTGCGGATGGACAAGCGGCGGTCTTCGCAACGCTCTTGCCACAGCGGCACGGACACGCCTGACTGGTCGGCCAGCCACTTCAATGTGTCCGGCTTCTCGATGGCCATTCGCAGCATCAGCGTGGTGCTCTCGTCGGGATAGGTCACCTCGTTCTCGTAGCGCGAGAACGCGATCTTTCCCTTGCCGAAGATCGTCGACGCCGCCTGCTGCGTCAGGCCATAGCGCTTGCGCAGTGCCACGATCTCCTCGCCCATCAGCAAGCCGTCGTACGCCGCCTTGCGTGCAGCCAGGCGACGCAGGTTCTCGTCATGCTGTGACGCGCGGGTGGTCTCCTCGCCGCAGGCGTCGCAGCGGGACACCAGCAGCTCGACAGTCACGTCCTTGCCGTGCGGATGAAAGACCTCGGTGCGTACGCCAGCGTGCAGCTGACCCTTGCGGCACACCGGGCAGCGGGGCAGAAGGGGCGATTCGGTCTTCATGATGATGATTCCGTTCCAGCGTTCTTACGCATGACAGGACACGAGGGCGATGGTCACCAGACCGTCGTCGTCGATCGAGAACTTGATGTAAACCGGCAGGGCCTTGATGTTCCGGCTCTTTCGCTCGGCGTCGTAGTAGGTCTTGAAGACATCGCAGGGCACCATGTGGCCGCCCTTGACCTGGCACCACTCGGACTTGCTGTAGTCCTCGTCGGCGACCAGGTTGACCAGCATGTAGAGCACGTCCTCGGTGCTCCACCGCTCGTTCTGGAGGTCACGGACGCACTTGTCCGTCGCAAGCCAGAGCTGGTCGGTATCGAAGCTGCCACTCTTCAGCAGCGCCTGCAGCGCCCCCAGGTTGATCAGCGGCCCGCCGTGGATCTGCCTCTGGCTTGGCTTGGCTGGGTTGAACGGAGTGATGGCTGCCGGATCGACAGCCCACAGATCGGAAGGGAAGTTTATCACCGTGATAAATCCCTGTGGTCTGGGTGAAGATCCCTAAGACAGGCGTACTTCACGGCTTCCCGCTCCGGGTCAGGGCCTCGGCCAGGGAGAACGGCACTCCTTCGTCCTTGACGATGCCGTCCGAGGTCGGCCGGAACAGGGCCTGCAGGATGAGCTTCCGGTCTTCGTCGTTGGGCAGGTGCTTTCCGTCGAGCAGCGACAGGTAGGTCTGCGTCATCACCACCCGCTCTGCGGCATCCGTCGCGAGGTGGAGGTGGCTGAGGAACATGCGGACGATCAGGCGAATGCCCCACACAGTGAAGATGCCAACCATCACCAATAGCGCGAGGCGCCACGTCTCCGGCGCCGTGCCTGCACCTGCTGGGCGAACCAGGTCGTGGATCATCCAGCCCAAACCCACAGCCGCACCGGCGATGGCCGTGAACGAGATGCCGCCGGTCCACTTGGCCTGGGTCGTGTGAGCTTGGCGCTTGCCCTCCCAGTAAGTGACAGGTGCGCGCAGCGCGATCGCCTCTTCATAGGTACGACGCAGAGACTCCATCTGCTGCTTGTGCTCATCCACCAGCTTGATGAAGTCGCCATCACGCTTCGACTGGGCCGTGTCGAACTCTGTCTTCTGCTGGTCCGCCGCCGTCTTGATGGCCTCTGCCAGGTCGCTGTAGCCCCGATGCAGTGCGTCATACGCCGTGGTCTTGTCGCCGAGCAGCGCTTCGGCCTTCACGCGAAGTTGCTCGAAGGACTGGTCTGCAGCATGCTTCCGCCCCTTCGCCGGCGCACTGGCCAAGCCGTAGCGTTCGATCAGCCCTTCGACAACACCGCGCCAGCCGACCAATTCCTGAGGCTGGAAGTGGTGGCCTTGCTGCGGCGGTACGAACACCGACGCGAAGAAGCTTGCCGGGTGATCGCCAGCTTCCTTGCGGTAGTCCTCGATGCGCTTGGCCAGCGGCGTTGAACTGTGCGGCAGCCGCTGCCGCAGGAACGCCTCTTCCAACTGGCTGCGGATGCCTTCAAGCTGGTTCTGATAGTGCTGCGGGTTCGAGTCCCTGTACTGAGGCGCCTGATTGACGGTGTTCTGGGCTTGATTGAGCTGATTGACGGCCTGCTTGATGCCCTGGTCATGATTCCCCCCGGCACGACTGCCGTTCAGCCAAGACCAGAAGTTCACCTCGTGTTGGATCCACGAACTGATCTCGTTCAGGCTAGTAGGGGCGAAGAGACCGCCGTTCTCTTTCAGGTCGAGCGTGAACAGCGGCGGTGCCTTGGCGGGCGGTGGCGTGGCGATCTCAGACATTGTTTTTCTCCCTGACAACCGTCTTCAGGCCGCGCGTTTTCGCCCGCGCTTCGTGGCCACTACTGCCGGCTTCCACGCCCGCAGGTCATCCAGCGTGAACCCCAGCGCCCGCGCGTCCTCGGTCACGAAGCCGCGGTAGTACGTGCCCATGCGCTGCCCGAACTCGGGGTCGATGTCGTTGTGCCACTGCTCCAGCCAGGGCACCAGTTCCAGCAGGCCGGCCAGCAAGGGCTGCAGGCGGGCGGGCTCCCAGCCTTCGTTGTCCTTCATCTCGCCGTAGTAGCCCGCCAGTGCGGTGGCCAGCTGCAGGTGGTTCCAGCCGGCCCAGGCGATGACCAGGCTGCCGTCGGCCCCGCGCTCGGCGCCGGGGAAGCTGACGAAACGTTCCTTGGGCACGTCTAGGCCGCCGCGCAGCCGCCAGAAGTCGGCCTTCAGGAAGTCGCTGCTCTTGTACTTGGGCGGCACGGGGATGGGGCCGACCTCGCGGGCCTTGCGGTCCTTTCGAAGGGGGATGAAGGCCTTGTCCAGTTCCTGGCGCACCCAGGCCAAGGCGTCAGCATTGGGCTCTTCACCCTCAGCGCCCTTGGTCACGATGGCGATGAGTTCCTGGCGCCGCGCTTCTTCCTGACGGTCGATCTCGGCGTCGATCGCGTCTTCGCGACGCTGCAGGGCCCAGGTGTCCTGCCATTGGGCACGCTTGCGCAGGCCATCTTCGGCGTAGCGCTGAACAGGGAGCAACGGCACGGCTTCGCTTGCTACCAACTCGGCGACCAATTGGGCGGCGTCGAAGTCGGCATGGCCTGCGTAGAGCGCGGCCACGAGCATGAAGTCGGCGTCGGCTTGCGCCCGCTCAGCGAGTTTGGCGGTCGACGTGAGCTGCGGAGGTGTTCCGGCGCCGGCGGGCCAGAAGGTCGGTTGTTCCAGGCGGTCGAGCAGCCATTCGCTCAGCGCGGCCTTCTCGAGGTCATCCCAGGCAGGCGCGTTCCAGCGGCGCTTGAACTCGGGGCGCTCGATGAGACCGATATTGCGGTTGGACTCGATGAGTGCAATTCGGCGCTCGACGACGGCTCGGTAGTCGGCCGGCCAGTGTGCCGGCAGTTCGGTGATCGGGGTGCTGCCGTGACGTTCGAACCAGGAAGTGCTCTCGTCGCCTGCGGCGACGCGACGGGCCAATACGATCTCGAAGGCGCGTTCGCCCAGCGTCAACGCGGGCGGCGCCTCGGATTCAGGATCTGCCAGCCTGTCTCCTTCGGGCAGTAGGCCATAGAGGCCATAGCACTGCCAGTCCAGTTCCTCTTGCAAGGAGATCATTCGTCCGCGAAGTTCAATGAAATGGCGCGAAGCAGCGTCGAAATCAACGCGGTTTGGAACTCGTCCTTGCTCCCCGTTTTGCAAAAGTGCAGGAGGAGATGTTGCCGTCAGTTGGAGAGCGCATTCATGAATCTTTGCCGCGATTCCGTGGGGGCGTTGATCAGACAGCGGCAGGGTCACAACGTTCGTCACGCTGAATGCGTATCGCTTCTCCCATGCCTCGTTCTGAATCCCTCGACCAATCCCGCTACCCTCCTTCGGTCGACAGACTCCACGCAGAAACAGTGCGCAAATAGACGAGTTCAATACTCCAAGCAGGCCAAAAAACTCTTCGTCCGAGCAACTGCTTGCCAGTTGAATCACTGGGGCAGTTCGATTGAAAACGGAGGAGCCATCAACGGCAGAGAAGTGGTTGTGTGTGGCAATCTCGCCGAAAGTGATCGTACGAACGGGCTTCAGTCGGTTTCTGTAGACCTCGCGCAGGTCCCACCACCGCAGTCCCTTCTCCTCAACTGGGACGCCAAATGCTTTTCGGTCCTTCAGGTTTGTGCGGTAAGGCCAAAGGAAGTCGACATGAACAGACTGCTGCGTAGCTGGGAGATCTGCACCTTGTTCGTCATACGGCCACAGCACGACTCCATTCTGACGAATTGACCAATGGCGAACCTCATCGCCTTCAACGATTCCACGATAGCCAAGTCCAATAGCTCGTCGCGCTGCGTCCTTCGATAGCAGCAACGCGTTGTCGTCCCCCGTGGTCACGCTGTATCCAGCGTCAACGGAAAGATGGCTGAGTGGCTTCCTGCCATGCTCAAGAGATTTGCGAAGCTCAGCCAGGCCACCGCCCCCGGTGCTCCAAGGGAACTTCCTCAATGCAGAGCGAGGAGTGTCCGAGACGCAAATGAATTCGCTCTCCGAGCCAGGTAGATCAATCTGTTCGACTATCGCATTCCAGACCAGACCCTTCGATGGGTCGAGTGGCTGAGCAGGCTCGCTCTTGATCCCCATTACCGAGCGAACTGTGTCACCGACTTCAGGCCGATGTCGTCCAAAGAGAATGACCGTCGACGTGCCATGTCCGGGGATGAAGGCGCCTGCGGTATCGACGATGTGAGTCAGGTCGAGCCGAGGGAATACCTCCTCAATGAGCTTCGCGCCGTAAAGGCAATTCATGAACGAGCTGGCCGTAATGAGGCCCACGAAGCCAGCCTCCGAGTTGGCTGCCCCGGTGACGGCTAGATCGAAGAACCGTTCTGTGAAAGGAGCCCCTAGCGAGTACTGGCGATGACAGCTCGCGTACCGAGATCTGTAGGCCGCGTTGAGCGCTGCATCGCGTACAAGGATGTATGGCGGATTTCCAACAACTGCGTGGTACTGCTTCCCAAGGATTACTCTGACCTTGGACAGATCCTCACTGGCGAAGGCGTGAGCCAATCCGGTGCCGATGTACTGATCGTCTCCCAACAAACTCTGAGTGCCGGTCAGGCCGAAGCGGGTTCCATGAAGCAAACTGTCGCCTATAGCTACGTGGATCTGAAAATCGGGTGCCTCGGAGAGTTGCCGAACGCCAGCGATCTCAAGCGCTGCCAATAGCAGTCGAAAGCGGCTGATCGCCACCGCGAAGGGGTTTAGATCTACGCCGGCTACGGCATCCAGCGCTTTTTGCGCGATGTCGCGCGCATTGCGACCGGGCTCGTTGCGCTGCCACTCGCTTACCAATCGAGCGAATCCTCCAAGCAGGAAGTGGCCCGAGCCGCACGTGGGGTCGATCATCCGCGCCTCTCGGAATCCGAAGGCGCGGATGGACGGTGTGAGCGTGCGGTCGAGGATGAACTCCTCGACGAACTCGGGGGTCTGCAGCAGCGCGTAGCGCTTGCGCGTGGCCTCGCTCAGGTCCTGGTACAGGTCACCCAGGAAGCGGGTGTTCCAGGCCGGGTCGGTGAAGTCGCGCAGCAACAGGCCAGTGTCGGTATCCACCTGCTGCCAGAACTGCCGCAGTGCCATCGCCGCGTCACCGCTGATGCCGAGGCGGAAGACGGGGTTGTGCGCTTCGTCGAAGAAGGTGCGCAGGCCTGGCAGCGTGCCTGCTTCGCGGAACGCGGCCAGCAGGTAGTCGCGGTCACTCTGCAGCGGGTGGGCGCGGAAGTAGGCCTCGTGCCGATCGCGGGCCAGGGCCAGCCGGCCTGACTCGGGCGTGCCGGCCAGCCAGGGGCGGTCGACGAGCTGGTTGTCCTCGATGAAGCGCAGGAATACGCAGCTCAGCAGCCAGTGCACGCCGGCCTGGGTGATGACCTGGTCGGCCCAGGTCTCGAAGGTTTCGGCGCAGCGCTTGGCGTCGAGTGCAGCTTTCCACTCGTCACGCAGGTTGCGGTCCAGGTCGGGCTGCTCGGCAATGCGCTGGCGAAGGTCGACCTCCAGGCCTTTGAGCTGGCGCGTCAGGTCGACGAGCAGTTGTTTGGCATCGATCACGTGTTCTGCTTCCCTGGGTTCTTGTTTTCTGTGCTCACGCGTTGGCGTTCATGCCTGCGCGGTGCTGGTTCTCGATCCATGCCTGCGGCAAGGCCAGCGTTTGCGTGTTGTGGATGTTGTTGACCAGCGGCACGGCCACGCCGTCGATCACCGGCAGGCCCTGGTGGGCGGTGGGCAGCAGCAGCCAGACGCTGGGGGTCTGCCCTGGGCGGCCGGCGGCGGCCTCGATCTCGGTGATGAGGGCCATCAGGTCATAACGGGCCAGCAGGCCGGCGCTGACCATCAGCACGGGCGCAGTGCTTTGCAACAGTGCGGTGCGCAGGGCCGGCAGCGCGCGCTGCACCAGGCGCATCAGGTTGGTCCAGTCACGGCTGCCCTTGTCGGCGGCGTCGGCGCGCAGCACCACGTTCCAGTCCACGCGGGCAGCGGTGGCTTGTGCCTTCAACTCGGCGAGCAGCAGCGCATCGACGCTGACGCGCTGCAGCTTGTGAGTAGCGCTGTTCGGCTGCTCACGGAAGCGGTGCAGCAGCTCGGCCTCTGCCCGGCGGGCCAGGCGCGGCTCTACGGTCAGGACGAGCAGGCCGCCCTGGCGCAGGCTGCGTTGCAGCCGGTCTTCTGCGGCAGCAGCATCGACGACGGTGCCATCGGGCCCGGCACCGGTGCTGAGCATCGTGCCCTGGCGGGAGAACTGCGTGGTGGTGCCCGCTGTGGCCACGCTGCCCAGCGTGGCTGAGCGGTAGGCGCCAGAGCCATCGGCAGCGGTGGGGTCCCAATGCAGAGGGGCGCTGGCCTCTTCCAGCAAGCGGTCCAGCTCGGGACGGCCGGGCAGGGGCGTGGCTTCGGGGTAGCGACCGCGCACGCGTGCCTGCAGTGCCGAAGGGCTGAGCGTGGCGCCGACCAGTGCGTTGATAGAGGCCTTCAGCGCCTGCAGTGCCGACATGCCGCGCGGGTAGATCTCCTGTCGGCTGGACAGGGCTGCCTTGCGTGAGGCAGAGGCTGCCAGACGCAGCAGGCGCGTGGGCGGCAGGTGTGCCGTGGGCGTGCCGCCTGCGCTGGCGACGGACGGGGGGGTGATGCCTTCCAGCGTCTCCAGCACCCGGGCGGGCGGCAGCAGCGGATCTGCCAACGCACAGGCGTCGGCTGCCGCGCCCAACTGGCGGGCGTAGTCGGCCCAGGTGGCGGCAGTGGCGATCAGGGTGACCGGCGCCTGGTCGAAGGCCTCGAAGCGAGGTTGGTCCAGGTGCGACTCGGCCTCGATCGCGGCGCGCAGCACCGCGCTGGCTTGGCGCAGGCGTTCGGCATCGTCCTGCTCGGCACAGCCGCGCAGGGAGAGCAGGGCGAGCGCTGCCTCGTTCACGCTCATCACCTGGCCTTGGCTGCGCAGCAGCGCCTCCAGCTGCTGGCGCAATTCGGTGAAGGCGGTGTTGCGCAGCCAGCGCTCGCGGGCCTTGATCAGCGCGGTGGTGAGGACGGCTCGGTCCACCTCGCAGGCTTGGGCTGCGTCGCCGACCGTGGGCCAGGTGCCCGGCGCAACGGCGTCGTCCAGGCCCAGGAAGTGGGCCAGGGCGGCTTCCTCGGGCCGGTCGTCACCGGCGGGCCGGCGCGGCAGCAGCTGGGCGGCCAGCTCGTTGATGCTGACGGCGGCCGAAGCGTCATCGTCGCTGTCGTGGGCGGTGCTGCGGCCTTGCGTGAGGTCGGGCCGCAGGCGGGCCAACTCCTTGGCCTTGAGGCGAATCTCCTTGCGGACCTTGTCGCCCACGCTGCGCAGAAAGCGGAAGGTGATGCGATCGACGGCCAGCAGGCCACGGGCGTTCTGGATGCCCATGCGTTCCAGAACCACCTGCGCTTCCAGGCTGTAGCCGAGTTCGGCCATGGTGCTGAAGGGCGTGGCCGCCAGCGCGATGGCGGCCATCTCGCTCTCTGCACCGCCTTCGCCCGGGTGCACCGTCTTGCGCGCGGCAAAGATGGCCCGCCAGTGGCGCAGCATCTCTTCGGCGTTGTCGAAGCGCTGGCTGTAGTCGCGCTTCAGCGCCTTGGCGAAGAAGGCCGTGAAGCCTTCGCGCGTGACGGGGTCGAACACATCGCTTTCGATGGTGGCTTCCACGTCCAGCATCTCGGGCGAGGTTTGCCCGTCGCCCCACACCGGCGGCTGGCCGACGGCCATCTCGTAGAGCGTGACGGCGACAGCAAAGCGCTCGGCGTAGAGGTCCCAGCGCGGGGGCTTGCGCAGCGACAGGAAGGGGTCGAGGTACGGGTGCGTGCCAGCGGTGATGTTGTCGGCCGGCGTGCGGCACAGCGAGAAGTCGAACAGCACGAGCTGCAGCTTGCCGCTGCGGTTGCGGCTGATGCCGATGTTCTCGGGCTTGATGTCGCGGTGGGCCACGCCCTCGGCTTCGAGGTGGTTCACCGCCTCGATGAGTTCTTCGCCGAAGCGTTGCAGCATGTCCAGCGACAGGCGGCCTTGCTCGCGCACTTCCTTCAGCGTCTCGGCCAGCGTCTTGTCGCCCGCCGTCTTCAACAGCAGCGCGGTGCGGCCGGCCACGCTGAGCGTGCGGCGGTGGGCCACGATGTTGTGGTGGTGCAGCTTGGCCAGCACCTCGCCTTCGGCGATGAGGCG